>Ga0181560_10000387_pt1 | contig 39419 bp, 38 predicted proteins | sample 011ome_20_FD_133751 | JGI IMG/M metagenome (GOLD analysis project Ga0181560, IMG submission 133751) | Coastal salt marsh microbial communities from the Groves Creek Marsh, Skidaway Island, Georgia - 011509CT metaG (megahit assembly) | ecosystem: Environmental > Aquatic > Marine > Intertidal... | reverse complement strand
TATCCCCGATAATAATCTGGTTGTCCTCGTCAAGAAAGCTCAACAATTCCTCTTTGTGGCGCTCAACATTTTTCTCTGACCAGCGTCCGGAAAACTGAATTACTGCCATGGTGCGTGGTGCAATTTCACGTAATTGAATTCTTGAATCCTCAGGTATGGGCGCTGTCTCCATTGTGTAGTGCAAAGGCAACACAAACGCCACAAGCCAGCCTTCCTCTGTTTCAGTTTGCTGAACAGGTGCGGTCATGTCGATTTTTTCACCCTGGCTTTTGCCGTCGGCCTGGATGACCGGAGCAGTCATTTCAATTTTTTCCTGCGTAATATTTTCACCACTGATATAGCCAAACAGGCGCATGAATCCGGCATTGCTTGCAGCACTGCGACTGCGTGCTTCTTTTACCAGGGTTTGAGCAATGATATATGGCTGATAGCGTCGGAACTCGATGTCACCCTCAGTTTCAATGAGATCAAATGCCGGTTCTTCAATTGCCATGGCTAATGCTCCAGGAAAAACCAGCCCCAGTGAAAGCAGGGTTCTTGCCAGGGCTATACTGGTGAGTTTTGAAAGTTGTTTAATTGTTTCCATATCTGTCTATACGTCGGAAAAACGTCAACGGATGATTGCTATTCAGTCAGACAGAATGAATATTGTAAGGCCAGTTTAATTAACACCCGGGCCTGTCTCGCGTGTGATCTGTTCCGGGTTGGAGAAGCGTTACTCCAGTATACGGAAGTGGGTCAACATGTGATCCTGCTTTGTCAGAATGCTATTGATTCAGCATCAGCCATGATCAGATCGTGGTAGACAGGCAATGACCATCCTGCAGCTTCCTGCTCGTCAAGATTTTCCTCAAACTGGCGCAGGAAGTTTTCCTTGCTGCCGTACATTTCACGCATTTTGGCAGCGGTGAAAGGCACTTCGTATACAGACAGGCGGCAAACTACAGACAAGGCAGGATCCTGGCCTGCAGCCAGCTCGTTACCTGCTATATAAGTGGCAAAGGGGACGTCAACGTAGGGGTTGCGAATGCCGCCTTCAGGGTTGCCATGCTGGTCGAGAATCATCAGCGAGCCGTCGTTATCCATATTGCGATCAAGATGAATGCGGTCGCCACGAGGGGGTTCAATACCTTTATCCACCCATTCAAAAAGATGATGCAACGCAACAGAGAAATACAGCTCAAGTGGATATTCGGTGGGCTTGTTGACGCATAGCTCGGAAGTTATGCGCGGATTGTGCCGCGCCATCAGGTGGCCGATTCCGGCAAATTCATAGACACGAATCTGGTTGCCAGCCTCATCACCATCCTGAACTGCAGTGGCAACATTCATGAATTCATGTTGAGTTGGCATCTGGATCATGGGCTCATCCACCGGCAGGATTCGGCTGCCATTGGAAGTTGGCATGAAGCCATCATAGATATTACTGCCGTCGGCGAGTTTGAAAACGGGATAGGCCTGGGCAAGATAATCAGTCAGCATTCGAGAGGTGGCCGAGGTGCCGAACAGGATAACCTTGCGCATGCCGTTGTCGGCAATGGGGCTGGTGTCACTTTTTAGCAAGGCGCCCATTTGCGCCAGCAGCTCGCTAATCTGGTTATTGCTGACATGATGGTCGGCATAGCGCTCAGGGTTATGAGAGGTCGCATGTTCCAGCCCCATGCCAATGACTTCAACGGCAATATGCCCGGCATTCATAATATAGACACTGCTGTGTTCAAAGCCATGAGCAAAACCGGCCGGGTGCATCGGCTCTGCCAGGACCAGGCCGCTAAATCGGGACATATCGCTCGGACGCCGCACATTCAGACGCGTGGTAAAGGGTTCTCCATCGGCCATGCCTGAAATAATGTACTCATCAGCCACGTAGTCGAAGTGGGCCATGTCATATCCTGGCCACTGGCCAAGGGCTGAATTGTAGGGTGTACCGGGTCCATTGTTAGGCCTGATGGATGGGACGCTTACGGTAGTGGGTTCAGTGGGTGCGTTTTTTGGCGTCATGTACCCGCGTTGGGCGTAAACAGAGGTAGTAAAGGCCAGGCAGAGAGTTGCCAGCAGTAGTATTTTTTTCATCGATATCCCCTCGTGAAATCTGTCATGCAGAACAGGAAAGATAAAGGGGAAAAGGATTGAAGTCCAATCCTTGTGTCAGGCTAAAGATCAGCTTAAGAGCGTTTGTACTGCAATGATCAGGAGAGGCGTAATCACGGCAAAGGCTGTCATGATGTAGGCATATTTCAACAGCTTGTATTTCTGTTTCAGAACCAGGCCAATCTGGTAAATATCAACAATCAGTAATTCACGTGCGCGGTGTGCTTCAAATTGGTCCTGCATGAAATCAACGTATTCCTGTTCCTGGAATCGTGTAAAAAAACCAAAGAAAAACAAGTTGGGTACCTGGTCCAGGGTTTCGGTTGTAACGCCGCGAAGACCTTTAGGAATGATGACCCCAAGTCCTGTAACAAATGAAATTGTTACGAGTACCAGAAATGTCACCAGTGCAGGTATCAGGTTCATAGGCATATCTGGCAGGGTGTAAAGTCGCGAGAGCAGGATAGTTAGAATGACGACATGAATCCCAAGCAGGATGTTGGCTTTCTGGTCAGCCATCAGGTTGATCTGGGTTTGGTTCTGGTGAATGGTTCTCAGGGCGTATATGGCGTCATGGGAACTGCCTCTGCCCTGCACTGAAGTGTTTTCTGAACGTTCCGCCGAATTTTCTGTTACTGCCATTTAATTCCGTTTTTATGATTTTGCCGAAGGAGTTCGCCTTCATAAAAACAAGGATTATGCGCAACTAATGTTAAGAACAATTAAAGCAGTGCTATTTCTTCCAGGAAGCGGTTGGACTCGGCGATAGAGGATTCCATGTCACTGATCAGCAGCGAGATGTCATCTTCAATGCTGGTCAGTTCAGAGCGCAGCGAGGATATCGCCCTGGAATTCAGGTTATGCTTGAGAAACAGCACCTGGTCACGAAACGCATTGAGCACCGGGTTCATTTTTGTTTCAGCCGAATGCATGGCCGTGATCAGCTGTTCATAGCGAACGCGGGTTTCTCTCAGGGTGCTTTCACTGGAACGTCGCAGCTCCTGATTGGTATAAAGTGCCAGCTCTTCAGTCCATTCATCGAACAGGTCTTCGGATACCGATTCAACAGCACGGATACGATCGCTGACACGGGAAGCTCTATCTTCGCTTTCTTCAAACTCTGCTTCCAGTGTGTTGTACGTGCGTTGCAGATCACCACCATCAAAATTCAGTAAAGCGGTGAACTGTTCCAGCGCAGAACTGAACTGCTCCTTGGCTTCTTCCTGGGAGTCTCTGGCTTCCTCGACACGGTCCACGAGGATGTCGCGCTTGTGCACACCCAACTGCTCCATGGCTGAGTAGTAGGCACTGCTACATCCCGCGGTAATGAAAAGCGTTGCAAGCAAAGGAAGTACTGCAATTGTTCGTTTCATGTGTCAGTCCTGCTTAGTCTCTTTTACAGCCTTGATCAGCTCTTTATTCCGCTTGTCGGCCAGGTGGCTGTGTACAACAAACAGGGCGTGGATAACGCCGGGGATCCAGAACGCCAGGGTTAGGAAAATACTGAGTATGGCCTGGACAGGCTTGCCACATAGAAAAACGGCCAGGGGCGGCAGGAGAATGGCCAGTAAATAACGCATGTAAATATCCCTCTGATTATTGTTATCAGGAGATTCTAGCAAAGTATTCTGAAGGAGAGTGAGAACCTGGGGTCAAAAACGAAATGTATATCGGAACTTGATGCTGATATCCCGTGTCAGCGAGGTGAAGTCATTGTCCTTGTCGGCATCTTCCATGTTGTAGTTCAGCACGATGAAGGCTTCCTGTCCTGCCTCGGGAATCCATTGCAGACGGGTGTTGATACCCAGCACTTCCGAGACATTGTCATATTGTAAAAGGCTCACCCAGTAGAGATTGCTGGTAAAGGCATACTGCGTATTAAGTGTAACAAGCCGGGTCATGAAATCCCCTTGTGGCAGGGAGATGTCATTGACCTCGTAGCTGCCCTGGATGATGAATTTGCGACCCTGCCAGCGTAGGTTGGTACTGACCTGGTTGCGATCACCGTTAAAATAACCGCCGATACCAAAGCCCAGAAATGCCGAGATTGGACGCTGGTTTGCTGTCTGGAAGCGCATCCCGCCACGGTTGAATTTATAGTCTCCAGGCTGGATGACAATTTCTCGGCCAGGTTCTCGGTAAACAGTGAAGGGCTGACGTACAACTTGTCGATCAGTGGCAACGCGTACCCGCATGCTGTCGCGATACTGGTTGTTTGCTTCGAACAGGGTCCATCGGATTTTCTGATTCTGCAGGCCGCCGTCGAGGAAGTTGACACGCTGGGCATCAACGCTGAACTGGATCTGTTGCAGGTAACTGTCTGGTCTGAACATGCTGTAGCCAATATCAGCCCGGTAATCGCGAACACCAGAGTTGTTCACAAATCCCATGGCGGGATTGAAGTTTTCCTGAACTTCTTTCATACCAACACCGCCACGCCATCCCTGGTTGTTGGGTGAGCGAATACCAATGCCCCATGAAGCATCATTGCCATCGAGTCCTGGTGTGTCCGACTGCATATACCAGACGTCACCTTCAAGGGCCATGCCGCTGGACAGGCGTGTGTTCAGGTAACGAAAATCGAGGCCATAAACCGAGTTGTCGACATTTGAAGTCGGATCACCATCAGTAATGATCATGCCCAGATTGGATTCGGAAAGCACATTGGCTGAAATCCTGCTGATAAAAAGAGTGGAAGGATCAATATCACCAAAGCCATCCTGCTCAATAGCCAGGGTGCCGATATTCCAGCGTCCAACTCGGCCACTGATACGACCACCGTATTCAATATCGACCGGGGTACCACCGGGACCTATTCCTATCTTTCTGGAGAAATAAGGCCTGGCATTCTGTTCCGCAGCATCATTACTGGCAGCATTACCGAAGCTGCCAATATTGCCGAACTGGAAAAGGTCAGCGTCATTGTTGAAAAAGGCACGACGTTCCGGGAAAAAAAGATTGAAGCGGTCAAGATTCACCTGCCTGTTATCCACTTCTACCGCAGAGAAATCTGTATTTATAGTCATTGCGGCATTGAGTGAAGGGGTAAGACGATAAAAGACATCCAGAGAAGGGTTGGTCTGGTCGTTGGCAGAACCGGTGGGATAATTCTTGCTGTCCACCAATGCCAGGGAAGGAACAATCTCAAGGCCGATGCCCTGGTCCATATCCCGCATTCCTGTCAATGTGCCTGCAATACTCGGATTGAACTGTCGGTTAAAGGACACCCAGGCCATTTCCTCATTGCGTCGGCGAATTCCCCGGCCAAAATTGAAGCCCCAATCTTCTGTGTTCGGGTCCATTGGTAATGACTTGAACGGAATTTCTATTTCCGCAATCCAGCCGTTTTCATAGGTGCTGGTCTGAACGTCCCAGATAGTGTCCCAGTTGGCGTCGAAAGAACTGACGCTGGTGTAAAGGGCATCATGCCTAACTCCGTTGAGGTTGGTTTCAAAACGATAACCTGTACGCCGCGTATTGAATGGATCAAGTATCACGATAAGACGATCATCGGGACCTAAACCCTGGCCATGGCGAAGAGTTGGCGTAGCGATCAGTTCTGGATTGCTATCATCCATTCTTGCCGCAATGTAGATGGCATCGGAGGTATAGATAACACGCACCTCGGTGGGCTCGGATGTGGGCGTGCCATCGCCGGGGCGAATCTGATGAAAATCAGTGATGCGTTCAGCCTGGTCCCAGACCGCCTCATCGAGGATGCCGTCAATGACAGGGGCAGACTCGACGCGGACGCCGCGTATGCGTTTATCTTCAACACCGGCATTGTTTTGGGCAAGCGCTGCTATTGGCATCAAGGTGCTGATGGCGGAAAGGATAATTGTGAGGGATAAGGATACTGCTTTGTTCATCCTGAAGGTGGTCTCACTCACTACTCAATAAGAGTATTTCAAAAAACTAAAAGTCATACCAATTTGAATCGTGACAATATAATGAATACATCAGAGGATGATTTTGATTGCCTGTCAGTCAATCAAGGTTATCTATCTTATCATCTCTGTATTGTTTCGTGATCTGCCACTGCCGTTTAATATTGGCGTCAGATAAATCTTTTTCAGGCAGGAATCTCTTTCCCGTCCCATGCAAAACATTTTCCAGAATGACTCTTGTCCAGGCTTTCCAGAACATGTGCCAGGTGCAATGCGGCCTGATCAGCACTGAATAATTGTTTTTCCGGCACCCTGGCCTGAAATGGTTTGGAAAGCGCGCTATCTACTGTACCTGGGTGTAAGCCAACAATGACGGCCTGTTTATTCACGCGGGCATATTCAATAGCTGCTGTTTTGATAAGCATGTTCAGGGCAGCTTTTGACGCGCGGTAACTGTACCAGCCGCCCAGTTGATTATCACTGATACTGCCGACACGAGCACTCAAGGCTGCAAATACCGACTTTCCATCTCGCTTTAACAGGGGAAGAAAATATTTTAACACTAGCGCGGGTCCAATTGTGTTGATGGCAAAAACTTTCTCCATAAAGGCTGCATCCAGTTGCTTCATGGTTTTTTCGGGTTGTAGGGACAGCGCATCACTGGAATGCAGAATGCCCGTCGCTGCTATGATGAGATCAAGACTGTGAGGTTCGATGGCCTCTGCAGATTTTCCAATGCTATCTGGATCAAGCAGGTCCAGGCTTATGGATATTACCCTGGGATCTGAGTGCAAAAGTGGCTTGCGTGAAAAGGCATGGATTGTATTTGTAGTCTCCAGCGCCAGGTAATGTGAAAGCAGCGCATTGCCGATAGCACCAGTAGCACCAATGATTGCTATGTGTTTCATCAGGATGAAGTGGCTGACAGGATCAGGCTGGCAATAGCGACTGCGGTGATAACCGCGCGTGATCGTAAATAATGAAAACCGATTACGTTGTTCTGTTTTAGCTTGAAATCAATAAACAGCAGTATGGTCATGGGAATGGTGAGCATAACCATAAATAATCGGGGTGAAAGAAATAGCCAGAGCAACCATACGGAGACTGCAATGATATTGCTGCTGACGAATAAACCCGGTGCGGCCTGCCCAAGTGAGAGTTGCTGACCCCAGTGAATCCCTGTTAGAAAAACAGTTATTACCAGGCCATAGGTTGCGGTGGCTGCAACGACTGATCCAAGCAACGGTACAGAATTGATCCCTGATAGTAACAGGACTGCTCCGGTTACAAATGGCAATACTCCTGCAATGATCAGTGCGTGAGGCAGGGGATTGCTGGTAAAAGACCGAGTCGTCATTGAATAGGTTCTTTGAATTGCTATGACTAATCTTGTTTATACTGTTTATCAGGTATGTCAGATCACAGTCCTGTTTTCCAGGTCTTTCATTGACCGCACGCTTTTGCATGGTTTTATCTTATTTCTCTGGTGTTTTTGGAAAAATCTGTGGGTAGAATCTTCAATAATGAACGATCAGGGGGATCATTTGTGAAACGTCTCTGGCACTTATTCATACTGATATATGCCGCCATCCTGGCGCATCCGACATTCGCCCAGACCAGTGTGCCCAGACCGGACAGCAATGAACCCAATACCAGGCCTGCACCAAGAGATGCCCAGGGGCGTATCATTCTTGGGACACCTCCCGGTGAGGAGATGGGTGCGTGGGATGGATTTGGAACCCGCCCCATGATCATTGATTACGATATTGTGCCTGAGGGGTCCATCGTCGCCAGTAATCCATACGATTCATACGCGAACAATCCTGATCGTCCCTTCGACAAGATAGATCTCACTGATGTCCCGTTCATGCCCTGGGCCTGGCATCTCTATCAACAGCGTACGCGAACGCGTTTTGAACCTTACACACGATGCAAACCCTCGGCGGGGCCGAGATCAGTAACAACGGCTTACGGAACGCAGTTTGTGGAATTCCCCGAGATGCAGCGCATTTACATGTTTCCTGTTGGCGGACCACGGCACAAGCGCGTGATTTACATGGACGGTCGTGAGCATCCTGGCAATCTCAAGCCGACATACCACGGACACTCAATCGGGCACTGGGATGGCGATACCCTGGTTGTGGATACAGTGGGTTTCAATGAAAAAATGTGGATTGATGCCGAAGGCACCCCGCACACCGATCAGCTTCACATGGTGGAGCGATTTACACGTGAAACCTATAACACACTGAAATATGAAGTCACGATTGATGATCCCGGTGCCTACACTGAAACCTGGAGCAGTGGTTTCGTGATGCCCTGGCGACCCGGTGAAGCCTTCGAATTTGTCTGCCAGGATGCCAATATGGCTTTTGAACTAATGCTGGGTACCGAGTACGAGAGCATTGATCGCAGTCATCTCATTTTTCCCTGATGTTATTTTTCAATGTTGATATGAAAAGTCTTGCTTCTTATATAGCTATAGCTGTTGTTTTTCTGATGCTTGGTCAGTCTGTGCTGGCCCATCATGGTAAGTCTGTTAAATTCGATACTGATCAGCAGGTACAGATGCAGGGGCGTATCACTAAAGTGGACTGGGCCAATCCGCACGTGCATTTGTTCCTGATTGAGAGTGATTCAGGTGACGAATGGTACGTGGAACTGGAAAGCCCGGTCATCCTGGAGTGGAATGGCTGGGATGAGTCATCTGTTACACCGGGTGACCTTGTCCAGGTGACAGGTTATCCAGCCCGTGATGGCAGCCCGCAGGTGTGGGGCAAAAATGTAGTCCTTTCCGGGGAGGAGGTATTTACTGGTGATGTCTCGGCATTGAGCCTGGCACTGGCAGAAAACCAGGATCGCCCGATTCCCCGCTGGCCTGATGGCCAACCCAGGCTGGGTGCTGCCCCGGGAGAGGAAGGCTACTGGGTGCCAGACACCACGGTCATGATGGAATCCGGCGTTAATATATCCATGACATCCTTTGGCCTGCTGGACGATATTGCCGATGCCCCAAGCGTAGCGCCCTTGCAGGAGTGGGCACTCAAACTTTATGAAGCACGGCAGCAGAATTTTCTTCGATCCGATCCCTCCTTCATTGAATGTCGCCCTCCTTCAGGACCGAAAAAATGGCAGGCGCCTTATGGCATTCAGCTATTGGAAGACAGGCAGTGGCAACGGATCTTTGTTGTCCCGGGAGGTGGTAACCAGGACTGGCACCTGATTTACACTGATGGTCGCGGCATCAATACCGGTTTTCCGGTAGACAATGACAATGTCCTTTACTACGGAAGGAATGTTGCCGAGTGGGAAGGCGATACACTCGTTATTCAGTCTGAAGGGTATAACGAAAAATTCTGGCTAACCGGTGGCCTGCCACATACCACGCAGATAAAAGTTGAGGAACGTCTGACCCGAGTCGACTTTAATACCATGACTTACGAAGTCACCATTGATGACCCTGGTGCCTATACCAGACCCTGGTCAATGCAGTGGAACCTGGTGTGGAAAGAGGGAGGCGATCCGCCGGAATATTTTTGTCAGGATAATAGGCTATAAGCTGCAAGCCTCTAGCGGCTAGCCTCAAGCAGCTCTGTGTAAGATGCAGAAATTTTTTATCTTTTCTTTATTTTTTCAAGCAAACCAAATTTAAAATTGCCATGGCTAGTGGCTAGTGGCTAGTGGCTAGTGGCTAGTGGCTAGTGGCTAGTGGCTAGTGGCTACTCTTTATAATCTTCAATCGACGGACACGAACACACCAGGTTCCTGTCGCCATACACCTGATCGATGCGTCCCACAGGTGGCCAGTATTTATTTTCTCTCAAGCCTTCCATGGGGTATGCAGCAACTTCCCTTGAATAAGGTTTACTCCAGTCATCGGCCAGCAAACTTTCAGCAGTATGGGGTGCATTGCGCAATGGGCTTTCCTCGAGTGGAATCTTTCCATCAGCCACTGCCCGGATTTCCTGGCGAATACCTTTCAAGGCCTGCGCGAAACGGTCGATCTCCTGTTTAGATTCACTTTCTGTGGGTTCAATCATTAAGGTGCCAGCCACCGGGAAAGACATGGTGGGCGCATGAAAACCGTAATCAATCAGACGTTTTGCAACATCATCCACAGTCACGCCAGTGCTTTCCTTGATAGGGCGAAGATCAATGATGCATTCATGGGCAACGAGGCCGTTGTCTCCTGTATAGAGAATCGGGAAATCTTCAGCGAGTTGTCTGGCAAGGTAATTGGCATTAAGAATGGCCACTTCTGTTGCGCAGATCAGACCTTTTGCGCCCATCATTTTCAGGTACATCCAGGTAATCGGTAGAATACTGGCGCTGCCGTAGGGTGAGGCGGATACCGCATTATCTTTCAACTCAAGCCTGTTATGACCAGGAAGAAAAGGGGCCAGGTGTTCAAGCACACCGATGGGCCCGACTCCCGGGCCGCCGCCACCGTGCGGAATGCAAAATGTTTTATGCAGGTTAAGGTGACTGACATCTCCACCAATATCACCAGGTTCTACCTGGCCGACCATGGCATTGAGGTTGGCTCCATCGATATAGACCTGGCCACCATGCTGATGAACGATGTCGCACACTTCACGAACCCGTGTTTCAAATACACCGTGTGTTGAAGGGTAGGTAATCATGATGGCAGCCAGATTGTCGCTGTGCTGCTCGGCTTTTGACCCCAGATCATCAACGTCGACATTACCCTGATCATCACAGGCCACCACCACAACGTTCATGCCACACATTTGTGCTGACGCGGGATTGGTGCCATGGGCAGACTCTGGAATAAGGCAGATATTGCGATGACCTTCTCCACGGTTCTCGTGGTAGCCACGTATCGCCAACAGTCCTGCAAATTCTCCCTGTGAACCGGCATTGGGCTGCAGTGAAACCGCTGCGTAACCGGTGATGCTGCACAGCATTTGTTCAAGGTCTCTGATCATTTCGATGTAGCCGCGGGCCTGGTCATCAGGGGCGAAGGGATGCAAGCGTGCGAATTCCGGCCAGGATACCGGTTGCATCTCGGAGGCCGCATTCAGCTTCATTGTGCACGATCCCAGCGGAATCATTGCCCTGTCCAGGGCAATATCACGGTCGGCGAGTTTACGCAGGTAGCGCATCATTTCAGTTTCTGAATGATAGGTATTGAACACTGGGTGCGTAAGAACTTCATCATCACGACGCATGGATTCCTGGAGTGGAGATGCGGCTGAGTCCGGTAAACCACCGGTACCAAATAATGAAAGAATGACTTCCAGATCTTTTTCAGTCGTCGTCTCATCCAGTGAGATGCCCACATGGTTATCATCAATTGCGCGAAGGTTGATGCGTTGAATACGCGCAAAATCATGAATGTGTTTAGTCTGGTCTCCCGACTCAATGGTCAATGTATCAAAGAACGTAGAGTTTACGATTTCTGTTCCCTGCTCCCTGAGTCTTGCTGCCAGTCTACAGGTTAGATTGTGTACTCTGCCTGCAATACGCCTGAGCCCTTCAGGGCCATGATAGGCCGCATACATGCCGGCAATGACGGCCAGCAGTACCTGTGCAGTGCAGATATTGCTGGTGGCTTTTTCACGGCGTATATGTTGCTCCCGAGTTTGCAGAGCAAGGCGGCATGCCGGATTACCGTGGACATCAACAGAGATGCCAACAAGACGGCCGGGTAGTGAACGTTTGTAATCTTCATGACAGGCCATATAGGCAGCATGGGGACCGCCAAATCCCATTGGCACGCCAAAGCGCTGACTGCTGCCGACAGCAACATCCGCACCCATGGCGCCAGGTGACTTCAGCAGCATGAGGCTGAGGATGTCCGCGGCCATGACAACGAGGGCGCCAGAATCTTTTACCTTGCTGATCAGGTCGGTATAGTTCACGACTTCACCGTTGGCTCCTGGGTACTGTATAAACATGCCGAAACAGTCATTTTGCAGAGCATCTTCAGGTTTGCCCACGACCAGCTCATACCCCAGTGGCTCGGCACGTGTCCGCAGAACATCCAGTGTTTGTGGAAAACAGTTCTCATCCACATAAAACACATTGCCTTTGGATTTACTCATGCGGCGACAGAGTGTCATGGCCTCGGCAGCTGCCGTTGCTTCATCCAGAAGGGAGGCATTGGCGATGCCCAGTCCGGTAAGGTCGCAGACCATAGTCTGAAAATTAAGCAGGGCTTCAAGTCTGCCCTGGGAAATTTCCGGTTGGTAAGGCGTATAGGCTGTATACCAGGCAGGATTTTCGAACAGGTTTCGCCTGATGACTTTCGGTGTATGACAGTCGTAATAGCCCTGACCGATATAGGACTTAAACACGGCGTTTGCTGAAGCTATATCCTGGAGCACATTTTCTGCTGAAGACTCGCTCATCGATTCATGCATCACCAGGGGATGTTGCTGCCGGATGACATCAGGTACCACGGCCTGGATGAATGATGTCATGTCCTTGTAACCCAGCGACTCCAGCATGGCTTCCTGCTCCATGGCGTTGGGGCCAATATGCCTGGGAATAAAGTCCTTAGAGTCGGAAAAATTTTCTGAGAAATTGTCAGTCATGCAATGCTTGCTCTTAACGCTTGTAGTTTGGCTTGATGAAAGGCACCGAAGTTACTGTTACGGGTAATGGCTTGCCGCGGACCATGGCTGACAGCGATGTGCAGGTGTCAGATAAATCTGTTTGAACATATCCCATGGCAATGGGGGCATTCATGCTGGGTCCAAATCCTCCGCTGGTAACGATGCCGACCGGCTGGTCCTGTGTATCTACCAGCTCTGCGCCTTCTCTTACCGGGGCTTTGCCTTCGACTTTCAGGCCAACCCGTTTTTTATTTGTGCCCTGTGCGAGCTGTTGCAGAATGATGTCGGCACCAGGAAATCCACCTTCCCGATCGCCGCCGCTTCTCCTGGCTTTGCTGATGCTCCATGCAAGGTTGGCTGCAACAGGTGTGGTTTCAATATTCATGTCATGTCCGTATAAGCACAGACCTGCTTCCAGGCGCAGGGTATCCCTGGCGCCAAGACCAACAGGTTTGATGTTGGTATGTTCGAGTAATTTTTTTGCAAAGGCTGTTGCCAGGCTGGCAGGCAGAGAAATTTCAAAACCGTCTTCCCCGGTATACCCTGAGCGAGTCACAAAACATTCACTGCCCTCCAGAGTCCCGTGGCAGCCCTGCATGAAAGCCAGGTTTTCAGTGTCAGGCAGATACTCCGCCATTACTTCAGCGGCATCTGGCCCTTGAAGCGCCAACAGTGCCTTGTCTTCCATCGCTGTGATTTCAAGATCTTCAAGGTTGGACTGCAGCCAGTTGAAATCTTCTTGCTTGCAAGCCGCATTAACCACCAGGAAAAACACCTCTGTATCCCAACGACAAATCATCAGATCATCAAGAATGCCGCCATCATTGTTGGTCAGCAGGGCATAGCGCTGCTTGTTGACCGGCAAATCTACCAGGTCAACGGGAATCAGTTGTTCCAGTTTTTCTGCAGCCTTGGCACCTTCAACAAGAATCTGGCCCATATGCGAGACATCAAATAACCCTGCTGCCTGTCGTGTATGCAGATGTTCTGCTTTTACGCCTTCAAATTGCACAGGCATGTTGTAGCCGGCAAAAGGAACCATGCGGGCACCTGATGCCAGATGTAGATCATGAAGGGGGGTTACCTGGAGATCGTCGGTGGGACTGACTGCCATTACTGAAGACTACTTATCTGAACAAATTAGCGACTTATTATAGTAACAAATGGTGAGGGAAAGGATATTTCGGCAGCATCAGTGAAAATGGCAGGAAAACATACAAATTCAGGGAATTATTAAGTATGTTAGGCCCCCTGCAACTAATTTAGAGGTAAAAATAATGAGTGATGATGCGTATCAGGCTGGTCGGGACATTGCCGTGCAAATGTGGGGAGAGGAAGTCGCTGCTGCGAGAGAAGAGCGGGCAACAGAATTTAACAGACCCTTTGAAGACCTGGTGACCAAGTATTGCTTCGGAGAGGTGTGGGCAGAAGGTACGCTTGATCCGAAAACCAGGAGCATGATTACCCTGGCAGTACTTACTGCACTGACCAAGCCAAACCAGATAAAAGTGCACGCCCGGGGCGCTATTGCTAACGGGGTTTCTGTCGAGGAGATACGCGCGATCCTGATTCACAGCGCTGTGTATTCAGGGGTGCCTTCCGGAGTGGAAGCATTCAATGCTGTGAAGGAAGTACTGGCCGACATGGGCCTTGAGTAATTGCAGCTATTGCACTCGCCATAGCGGCGTTAAAGATTTTCCTGGAACCGCTCACGTAGCTACCAGTACTGTTCCCGGTCTCCAGGAAAACCTTTGCCTTGCTCTGGCTTCGCTCATGACGCTGCCCGAGAATAAAATGAAAATGATTGAGGAAATAAGAAATTGAGTGAAGTAAGTAAAGTAAAAGTAGGCTTTATCGGTATCGGCAACATGGGCTGGCCTATGGCCATGAATATATTTGAGGCTGGATACGGTTTAACGGTATTTGATTTGGATAAGGCCCGCTCAGAAAGTTTTGCCGTGGAATGTGGTGCCCGTTCCGCTGCAAGCCTGGCTGAATTTGGCAGCCTGGATTTTGTGATTACGATGCTGCCGAATGGGCATGTAGTGCGCGAAGTTTTGATGGAAACCGAGGGTGGAGCTTTTATTAATAATGCTCAACCGGGTTGTATCGTCATAGACATGAGCTCTGCTGAACCAACAGGCACACAGGCGCTGGCCAAAGAGTTGGCTGAAAAAGAGGTAACACTTATTGATGCACCTGTTTCCGGTGGTGTACCACGCGCCAAGCTTGGCTCACTGGCAATCATGATCGGAGCAGATGATGATGAGATGCTGGCTAAAGCCAAACCCTTGTTGGAGACCATGGGTGGACAACTTTTTGAAACAGGCGGTGTAGGTGCCGGTCATGCCACCAAGGCTCTGAATAACCTCGTTGCTGCAACTTCCTTCGTGGCTACCTCTGAAGCCATGCTGGCTGCCAAGCGTTTTGGCCTGGATCTGGCTACCTTTGTTGATGTGGTTAATGTATCCACTGGTCAGAATTTTATGACTGACAAGGTCATGAAAGACCATGTGATTGGTGAACAGTATGCGACGGGTTTCGCAATGGGTCTGCTGGTCAAGGATGTGGGTATTGCCAATGAATTGCTGGATGCTGTAAAAATGGAAGCCCCATTATCCAAACTGGTTCACAAACGCTGGCAAGAGGCACTGGATAAAAAGGAATTCAGCGCAGACAACACCGAGGCTTACCAGGTTTGGGATGAAATGCAGCCAGGCGAATGAATCTGAATAACACATGATTATCTATAAGTCGTGAACAAACTGAACCTCCAGGCCCGGCTCGCCATTATCCTGTCAGGACTTGCCTTTGTGGCATTGCTGCTGGCCATTGTGCGTTCCACAGTGAATGCCCAGGACAGAATCATGGATGAGGCCTCATCAGTGACCAGCCTGCTTGACCAAATGTTCAGCATCATGGAACTGGAGAGTGAGTCACCATTCAGCCCTGAAAATGAACCTGATTTTTTACGCGAACTCGTAGCACTTGAAAATATTCGCCATATTGATATCCGGATCTCTTCGCAAAATGTGGATTACCCCCAGGTCAATGCACCGGCCAGGCAAACCATAGATGCACCCGGTTGGTTTATCAGCATGGTATTTCCCGATGACCTGGAAGCCATCAGATCATTTACCCAGAGTAATGGTGATGAGGTGTTTATCTATCCTGATGCCAGCGACGAGCTGGAGGAAGCATGGAAGGAATCCCGTAACAGGATAATCGCCTTGCTTATCTTTCTCTGTATCAGCATTTCGACCATGTTTTTTGCGATCAGACACTGGATGCGAGAATTGGAACAGGTGACGGATGTGCTTGAAAACGTCGAGAAGGGTGATTTCAGTCGCCGAATTCCAAGATTCAGTTTGCCTGAACTGGATCGGGTCGGTGAAAGAATCAATCATCTCACCAGCAGGCTTGGTTCAAGTAAATCCGAGAATGAACGTCTCACGCGCAAATCAGTTCATGTGCAGGAGCAGGAAAGACGCCATCTTGCCCAGGAATTACATGACAGCATGGGTCAGTCGGTCAGTGCCATCAAGGCCATTGCGGTAGCTATTCATGAGCGAACCAGGCAGACCGACCCTGTCAGTGCGGAAAGTGCGAAAAATATCGAAGAGATCGCGGATAGTACCTACAACAGTGTTCGCAAAATGATGGTCAGCCTCAGGCCGTCGATACTTGATGAGCTCGGTTTAAATGAAGCGTTAAAACAGATGGTAGATGATTGGAATCTGCACCATGAAGATACGTTTTGCCGGTTATTTATTGAAGGGGATTATTCCAGCCTCCAGGAAGATCAGCAAATTAATGTTTACCGGATCGTTCAGGAAGCCATGACAAATATATCCAAGTATGCGAAAGCTGAAACTGTCAGTATTACGTTGTCGGGGATAGAAATAGTCAGTTTGTTAATTATGGATGATGGTGTTGGTTTTTCATTAAAAGAAGTCACACAAAACATGGGTCTTACCGGAATTCGAGACAGGGTCACCCTGCTGCAGGGTGAACTGCAAATAGATAGCAAGCCGGGCGGGGGTGTGAGTATCCAGGTAGAATTTCCCCGTATCAATATCTACCGGAGACGAACCAGTGACCGATAAAAAAATACGGACAATGCTGGTCGATGATCATGCGGTTGTGCGTTCCGGGTACAAACTGTTGCTCAGCGGCGATTCTGGTATTGAAATTATTGCCGAGCTGGAAAGTGGTGAAGAGGCCAATCAACAGGCCAGGGAATTGAATCCGGACGTTATTGTCATGGACCTGTCTATGCCTGGCATGGGTGGACTTGAAGCCATAAGACGGATCAAGGCCAAGAACCCTGAAATCAAGATCCTGGTTTTTACCATGCATGACAATGTGTCTTTCGTTGAGCATGCCATGGAGGCCGGGGCATCGGGCTATATCACCAAGAATAATGCGTCGAATGTACTGATACAGGCAGTGCGACAAATCGCAGAAGGTGCGCAGTATATTGAGCCTGCCCTGGAAGAAGAAATGAAAATGCAGCATAAGCTGGGCAAAGGATCGGCACTTTCCAATCTGTCACATCGCGAATTCCAGATTTTTACCCTGTTTGCGGAAGGACTCAATGCCAATGATATCGCCAATGATCTTTCATTGAGTGTAAAAACGGTTGCCAACTACCAGACGCAGATCAAGGAAAAGCTGGGTGTGAACTCAACGACTGAGTTGGTCAAGTTAGCAATCAGTAACGGCATTATAGAGTTATAGCCGCAAGCCTCTAGCTGCTAGCTTCAAGCAGCCCAATGAAAATTGAAGAAAAGATTATTTTTTACTTTCTTTTGCAACCAGCCATTTTTTTATAATTGTCGTGGCTAGTGGCTAGTGGCTAGTGGCTAGTGGCTAGTGGCTGGTTTTAAATCATCCGAATGGATGATTTAAAACGATCGTCTCTTCCCTGTCCGGACCAGTTGAAATTATATCCACAGGCGCTTCTATTTTTTCCTCAATAAACCTGATGTAGTTGCGCGCATTTTCAGGCAGCTCTTCCAGCGTCTTTGCGCCGAAAGTGGATTCCGACCAGCCGGGCAGTTCTTCATAGACAGGTTCCAGGTCATCATACATATCGAAATTGGTAAGACATGACAGTGAGTTATCATCCATTCCCTTGTACCCCGTACACACCTTCACAGTTTCCAGTCCGTCCAGAACATCCAGTTTTGTCAGGCAAATTCCGGAAACAGAGTTAATGCGAATAGACATTTTCAGGATCACGGCATCGAACCACCCGCAACGACGGTTTCTTCCGGTTGATGCTCCCAGCTCCTTGCCCTTTGTGAACAGCATTTCACCCACTTCATCAAACAGCTCTGTAGGGAATGGGCCGCTGCCGACCCTGGTGGTATAGGCCTTGGTAATGCCCAGTACGTAATCGAGATAGAGCGGGCCAAATCCGCTTCCGGTTGCTGTACTGCCGGCCGTGGTATTCGAAGACGTTACGTAAGGATAAGTGCCGTGGTCTACATCAAGCAGGGCGCCCTGGGCACCTTCAAAAAGAATATTCTCTCCATTTTTGCGTGCAGCGTGCAGAATTTCGATTGTGTCTGCCACCATGGGACGAATACGCTCTCCCATGGCGAGGCTTTCATCCAGGGTCTTCTGGTAATCCACGGCATCGGTTTTGAAATATTCAGTCAGGGAGAAATTATGGTATTCGAGTACTTCCCTGAGCTTCTCGGCGAAATGTGCTTCATTCATAAGTTCGCCCAGCCGAATTCCGCGTCGCGCTACCTTGTCTTCATAAGCCGGACCGATTCCCCGCCCGGTGGTGCCGATTTTTTTCTTGCCGCGTTTTGCTTCCCGGGCCTGATCCAGGGCTATGTGGTAAGGAAGAATCAAAGGGCATGCTGCGCTGATCTTGAGGCGGTCAGTAACAGGACCTGTGCCTGTCTCCAGTTCATCGATTTCTTTAAGCAGTGCTTCCGGGCAGATAACAACACCATTTCCTATAATGCATGTCACATCATCACGCAGGATCCCTGAAGGCAGGAGGTGTAAAACAGTTTTTTCACCACCGATAACCAGAGTATGACCGGCATTGTGGCCGCCCTGAAAGCGAACGACATTGCCAGACTTCTCAGTCAGCAGGTCGACAATTTTTCCTTTTCCCTCGTCACCCCACTGAGTGCCGAGCACAACAACGCTTTTGCCCATTTTATCGCCTTAAGAAATGAGATACTGAATGATGGTTTTAGAGTGACTCGACCTTCCAGCCGTCCCCGTTTTTGATCAATTGATGATTGCAGCCAAGGTCGGCGGCTGAATCTTCCTGGCCTGTGAATGCATTGACCACCTGGTGACCTTCTTCCCGTAATGCGGAGATCGCAACGGCTAGTGACGGGTCATCGTCAGCCGGCGCATATATCCGCTGCCTGGCCGGAAATTCCTTATTGCCCTGCGCCATGAGAATCTTGAGGTCTGCATCAAATCCAGTAGCAGCGCGCGCGCGGCCAAAGACTTCACCAATATCATCATAGCGGCCACCATTGGCAATGGCTTCACCATAACTGGATACATAGGCAGCAAACACGATGCCCGTGTGGTATTCATAGCCACGTAATTCTCCCAGATCAAAATACAGAGACTGGGTAGGAAAGCGTTGCTTGATAGCATTGGCAATCTGGCGTAACTCTTCAATACTTTCTGTCACTGCCGGTTTCTTGCTCTTGATACTGCCAGCAGCCTTATCGAGGATGCTTTCATCACCGTGCAGGGTAGAGAGAGCCTGAATGTTTTCAACCAGGGTCTTGTCAGCGCTGGCGTCTGTCAAAACCTGCTCAATTTCACCGCTCGATTTTCTTTGCAGGGCAGCAAACAGTCTTTGCTCCACTTCTTTTTCAAGACCAGCTTCTTCCACCAGGCTGTGGTAAATCTGAACGTGCCCAAGGGCTAATTGAGAATCCTTGATTCCCGAGCAGGCCAGTGTATGCAGCATGAGTGTAATGACTTCAATATCGCTTTCGATACCATTGTGGCCGTAAAGCTCTGCACCAACAATCAGCGGGCTGCGTGAACCCAAAAGGCTTTGAGGGGTGGTATGCAGCACACTGTCGGCATAACAAAGACGGGTAGGGGCTTCACTCTGGAGTACATGTGAATCAATGCGTGCGGCCTGTGAGGTAATATCAGCGCGCACACCCATACCACGACCTGTCAGCTGGTCGACAATTTTAAATGTCTGCAGTTGGAGTTCGTTGCTGGGCAGGATGAGCAGGGAATCAAGAAATTCGATGAGTGGTGTCATCACCAACTCGTATCCCCAGGTGCTGTAAAGATCCAGAATTTCCCTGCGCAGGGATTCCAGTTGGCTTGCCTGTGGCGGCAGGATTTCATCAACGCCGTCTGGTAGCAGCCAGCGGTTTGCCTTGGTCATTCCTAGAGATGCCTCGGGTTAATTTATCAGGTAGAGCAGGATGATACCGGTGATCATACTGCCCAGACCCATCAGGCGCAGTGCCTTATCATCAATTTCAGCCAGGGATGCCACGAGTTTTCTCCAGCGTCCCGGGTATAAAAAGGGGATTATACCTTCTATTACAAGCATCAAGCTGATGGCGATGCCAAACTCACGCCACATAAATCAGCTGTTTCCGATTAATCCCCATTCGCGATGCTGGAATTCAGGTATTTGAAAAACTCACTGTCAGGACTGATGATCAGCACATCACCGCTGTCACTGAATGTCTCTATGTAGGCATTCAGGCTGCGAGTGAATTCATAAAACTCCCTATCCTTAGTAAAAGCATCCGCATAAATTGCTGCGGCCCGGGCATCACCTTCACCACGAATAAGTTCAGCATCGCGATAGGCTTCGGCCTCTAGAACAATACGCTCGCGGTCAGCATCTGCTTCAATACCTTCCTGAAGCTCTCGGCCGGTAGAGCGCAATTCCTGCGCTTCTTCCTGACGCTCGGTGTTCATGCGCTGGTAAACAGACTGGCTCACGTTTTGTGGCAGATCGATTTTCTTGACGCGAATATCCACCACTTCAATGCCCAGTTCCTGACGAGCAATTTCATTCTGCTCGTTTGTCAGTTCCGTCATCAATTGGTCACGTTCACCGGAAACCACTTCATGCACAGTGCGCTCACCAAACTGGTTTCTCAGGCCTGTATTGATTCGCTGGGCCAACAGATTGTTGGCTGTATTTTCATCGCCTGACGTAGAGCGATAGTAATCCGCTGTATTGGCAATCCGCCACTTGGCAAAGGAATCCACTTCCAGGTATTCCTTCTCAGCTGTCAGGTAACTCTGGGCTGGGGCATCCAGTGTCTGGATGCGACCATCAAATTTCCTGACGGTATGAACCCCAGGGACCTTGAAATGCAGGCCGGGTGGAATATCGAAATTGGTGACTTCACCAAAAGTAAGCAGGACTGCGCGGTCAATCTCACGCACAACATACAGGCAGTTGTAGGCAATGATGAGTGCCAGTGATAAACCTACGAGAGTAAACAGAGTGGAATTTTTCATCGTGCTGTCCCCCTTGTTGGTGCAACTCGAGAATTAGTGGATTGAATAGTGCGCACCTGGGAACCTGTGCCTTCAAATGATCCGGAGACTTCCGGTATGCGTCGGTTGCTGTTGATAATCTGATCCAGTGGTAAAACCATCATATTCTGACCTGAACCATCAACATCAACCATGACCTTGGATACATTGGATAGTACTGTCTGCAAAGCGTCGATGTACAGCCTGTCGCGAGTAACCTCAGGAGCTCTCTGGTATTCCACGAGAAGTTGTTCAAAGCGCTGGGCTTCACCTTCAGCCCTGGCAATGACCTGTTCTTTGTACGCATTGGCATCTGCAAGCTGGCGCAGAGCATTACCCCTGGCCTGCGGGATGACGGTGTTGGCATAGGCGCGTGCTTCATTCTGGAAGGACTCGTTATCTTCATCGGCCTTGATCACATCATCAAAGGCATCTCGTACCTGCTGGGGAGGCAATGACTGGTCGATATTGACCTGTCGAATGGTGATGCCTGTGCCATAAACATCGAGGTAGTCCTGTAAACGGACCATCGTGTCCAGGGCGATCTGTTCTCGGCCGGTGGTAATGGCATTATCCATGGTGGATGATCCCACCACGTGGCGAATCGCGGACTCTGCTGCATGTTGCAGTGAAATTTCAGGATCTTCCACTTCGAGAAAGTAGTCGCGGGCATTGGTGATAACATATTGCACAGACATGGTGATGTCGATGATATTGTCATCTTCAGTCAGCATGGTATTGCTGAAGTCGCGGTCGTAAACACGGGTCACATTGATCAGTGTCACTTCATCCACTAAAGGTGGGTTCCAATGCAGACCTGGCAATACAACAGCTTCCTGGGCAACGCCAAAACGCATTACAACACCGCGCTCTTGCTCATCAACCGTATAGAATCCGGCGCCGACCCAGATGATGGCAAGAATAATCAATACGCCAACAACCAGACCACCGGACAAGGTGTCATTCCCGTTTTGACCGCCGCCACTGCCGCCGGAACCTCCTCCGAAGAGGCCGGATATTTTTTTGATAAAAGAATTGATCATGTCTTCAAGGTCAGGTGGACCCTGGTCATTACCACCTGGGCGACTGTTCCAGGGGTCTTCCTTGTTGTCATCTTTGTCTGGTTCGTTCCAGGCCATCAATGTCTCCCGATTCCGAATTTCAGGAATCAAATGGATAAAATAAAGTAGTGCACATAGTGCAAACGCGAAGCGGGATTTTAACGAATTATCCGTGCTATTAATACAGGTTTCGAAGCCGTCAGGATGTAATTACGCGACTGTTGAGACTATAGATTACGGGGCTTTGCTCAGGATGTGGCAGCTTTTTGCTTTACAGGGTCCATAACAGGCTTACTGGTATTTTCCGGTTCGGAATCAGCCTCTGAAATGCCAGGATCGGAATCATCACTTTCATCCTTGCCCGGCAACTCAAGATAGGGTGCCGGATCCATGCCGGCATCATGCATCAGCCTGATGAATTCCTCTCTGGGCAGGCGTATATCCATGTGGAGAAGGCCGTCGGCGTCAGTCGTTTCTTCCTGGACCACACTCATTTGATATAGTTTTGCGCGAAATTTGCCCTGTTCGGGCTTCAATACCATATGAAGTTCAATGATATCTTCACCCATGATGTCGCTGATTGCCTGCAGAAGTTCTGGTATGCCTGCTCCGGTTTTCGCTGAGACCCAGACTCGCCACGGTTTACCATTTTCGTCACAATCCACTGAGGGTTTCTGGCCTTCCAGAAGATCAATCTTGTTATAAACCAGTAAAACCGGAATATCCTTGGCCCCGATTTCTGCAAGCACACTGTCGACCTCAGATTTCAATACCATCCGTTCTTCATTATCGCAGTCAATAACATGCAGGAGCAGGTTGGCTTCGGTAGTTTCTTCCAGGGTCGCGCGGAAAGCATCCACAAGCTGGTGAGGCAGCTGTCGAATAAATCCCACTGTATCTGCCAGAATAGCTTCACCAAGGTCAGGTAACTGGATGCGTCGCAAGGTGGAATCCAGTGTGGCGAATAACTGGTTGGCGACATAGATATCTGTTGCACACAATGCATTGAACAGTGATGACTTGCCTGCGTTGGTGTAACCGACCAGTGAAATAGTAGGGACTTCCTTTCTTTTGCGTGAGCGTCGCCCCTGGTCACGTTGCTTGCGAACCTTTTCCAGGGACTTGTTGATGGCCTTGATACGCCCGCGCACAAGTCGCTGGTCAATTTCCAGCTGTGTTTCACCAACGCCTCGCAGGCCAATACCGCCTTTCTGGCGGTCAAGATGGGTCCAGCCCCGGACCAGGCGTGTGATGGAATGCTGGAGCTGTGCCAGTTCCACCTGCAGCTTGCCTTCGTATGAGCGTGCGCGTTGCGCGAAAATATCGAGAATGAGTCCTGTACGGTCAAGGACACGACATTCAAGTTCTTTTTCCAGGTTGCGTTCCTGGCTGGGTGTGAGGGTGTGATCGAATAGCACAACTTCTGCCTGGTGCAGCTGAATCAGCTGGGCAATTTCTTCCAGCTTGCCTGTACCCACGAAGCTTCTCGGGTTGGGGGTTTTTAGTCGACCAGTGAGTAATTCAACAGGACAGGCGCCGGCAGATATAGCCAGTTCCTCCAATTCCCTTGGATCGGCTAAATCACGATCACCATCCACTTGCATATGGACAAGAATGGCAATTTCACCGCTGTCTGGACGTTCGAAAAATATAGTGTTGTCCTGGCTAACCGGTTTTAGCGGTTAAAAGTGGCCGGGCAAATGAACAACTAGTTATTGCCTGGTGAATCTTCTTCGGCTCCGCCTTCAGCACCCTGCATGGGGACACGAATCTGGCGGCTGGGAACTACAGTAGAAATCGCGTGCTTGTAGACCATTTGGTTAACCGTGTTTTTTAGAACGATAACAAATTGATCAAAGGATTCAATCTGGCCCTGAAGCTTGATGCCACTGACAAGATAAATTGCTACCGGAACCTTTTCCTTGCGCAGCACATTCAGGAAAGGGTCTTGTAAAGAGTGCCCTTTTGACATGATCTTTCTCCAAAATTAAAAAAGTTTAAACGCCTCAAAAGTACGGAATCCGATTCCGTACAGATCATTAATTACCATTAATAGATCATTAAAACTGATTATAGTGCCAGTTTTTTCTCTTCAACCAGCTCTTCATATTAAATGGTGGCTTCTTTTAGTAATTTCAAGCACTTATTCACAATATTTTCACTTTCACTACCCATTTCAGCCTCAACTCGATGCAAATCCTGCCAGCCTCTGAGCCAGGTCAGTTGTCGCTTGGCCAGCTGCCTGGTAGCAGCAACGCCTTTGCTCACCATGGTGTCATAATCATACTGGCCATCAAGGTAATCCCATATCTGCCGGTAACCTACCGATCGAATAGCAGGTAAGTCCCGATAAAGATCGCCCCGATCAAATAAAACTTTCACCTCATCGATAAATCCTTCATCGAGCATCTGGTAAAAACGGCTCTCGATCTGTTGATGCAGGATTGCCCTTTCCGTGGGATGAATTGCAATGAATACAAGGTTAGACAGCGCTGCAGGCAAAAGAGATTGATTCGCCTTTTCCTGGATATGGTGCTCGGTCATCGTGATGCCGGTGCTTTCATAGATTTCCAGGGCCCGTTGCAGGCGTTGTGGGTCATTGGGGTGAATTCTGGCAGCTGATTCAGGATCCACTTCAGCCAGTCTTTCATGTACAGCCTGCCACCCTTTTTCTTCCCCAAGTTCCAGAATCTGCTGGCGAATGTCGGGGTCAGCCCCCGGCATGCTGGCAAGACCATCCCGAAGCACCTTGAAATACAACATGGTGCCGCCGACCAGCAAAGGCCTTTTTCCTTTCTCGATGACTTCCTGGGCAATCCTGATGGCATCTTCCCGGAATTCAGCGGCGGAATAAGGCTCGGAAGGATCCCGGATATCCACCAGGTGATGGGGCAGCTCTGACAGAATATTTTTGTCCGGCTTACCGGAGCCTATATCCAGGCCGCGATAAACCAGCGCGGAGTCCACACTGATAATTTCGAAATCATGGTGGCGAGCCAGCTCAATTGCGATGCCGGTTTTGCCGGCAGCTGTTGGGCCGGCCAAACACAAGACTGGCGGAAAACTGGACGCTTTATCTGACAATGTTTGTTTCCGAATACTGGTAATCTTTGAGGAAGATAAAGGATATAGGATCAAGGATAAAGGCAGTCAGGTTTTTGCGATACCTGGCAGTTCTTCTTGTATCCTTTATCCTGTATCTTTTACCAACATGAATTCTGATTCCCCCATAGGCATTTTTGATTCCGGAGTCGGAGGTCTTTCCATCCTGGAAAGAATTCATCAGCTGCTTCCAGACGAAAATCTGATCTACATGGCTGATTCAGCCAATGCGCCATATGGTCCAAAAGGGGATGTCTTTATTGTAGAGCGCAGTCGTCAGATCATGGACTTCTTTGTCAGCAAAAATGCGAAAGTTGTGGTGGTTGCCTGCAATACAGCAACCGCAGCGGCAGTGAATACCCTGCGCGAGGAATATGAAATGCCTATCATTGGCATGGAGCCAGCCATCAAACCTGCTGCAAGTGAAAGCAAAACTGGGGTCATTGGTGTGCTTGCAACTGAAGGAACGCTGGCCAGCGACAAGTTCGTGGATTTAAAAAGTCGGTTCGATGGGAAGGTCGAGATCATAACGCAACCCTGTCCAGGTCTGGTTGAAGAAATAGAAAAGATAAAAACGGATAAAGCGACGGTGAAGAAACTGCTGCAGCAATACATCCCGCCGCTGCTGGAAAAAGGAGCCGATACACTGGTTCTGGGCTGCACGCATTACAGTTTTATCAGGGCATTGGTCAAAGAAGTTGCGGGTGAGTCAGTAGCCATTGTGGATACAGATGATGCTGTGGCCAGAAGATTAAAAGCTGTTCTTAAGGAAGAAAAAATCACCGGGGCGGCGCAAGGCAAAATCACGTTTTACAGCAGTGGTGATATCGGGAACCAGGCCATACTGATCTCAAACAAATGGGGAGCTGATGTCAGTATTCAATCTTTTAATGAAGATCACTGACCGCGCATAAACAGCTTGTCCAGTTCGTTCATCGACAACTGCGTCCATGTGGGTCGCCCATGATTGCATTGCCCACTGCGTTCAGTCCTTTCCATATCTCTTAGCAATGAATTCATTTCAGGAATGGTGAGCTGTCGGTTGGCGCGCACTGAGCCGTGACAGGCCATAGTGGACAGGATCTCGTCACGGTGCGCCTCGATGCGGTCGCTGCTGCCGTGTTCAACAAAATCTGACAAGACATCCCGGACTAACTGTTCAACATCGGCACTTTTCAGGATGACAGGGATCTGGCGAATACTCAGGCTTTCAGGTCCGGCTCTATCGAGTTCAAGTCCAAGACTTTCCAGCGCGGCTTTTTGTTCTTCGGCGCAATTTGCTTCCCCTTCGCTGACTGCCAGGGAGACCGGAACCAGCAGGGGTTGGCTGCGGATGCCGTCATCACTCATGGCTTCTTTCATGTGCTCGTATGTAATGCGTTCATGGGCCGCATGCATATCCACAATCACCAGGCCGTGAATATTCTGTGCCAGGATGTAGATGCCATGGAGTTGGGCAATAGCAAAACCCAGGGGTGGGATTTCTTCTTCGCTTTCCGGTAATGGTGGATAGGGCGCATCATGGGGAGCCATAAAGTCCTGGATAGCTTCCATCTGTGATTTTATTTGTTCCTGGTTAAGACCAAGTGATGGTTGTGTTGCATAAGAGCCATCATGTGAGGCGATGTAATTGATGCTGCCAATCTTTCCTGCTGGTTCGGCAGCAACGTTTTCGAGCGTGTCTACAGGCCGTACATCCGCCAGGGATCGGTGCAATGCGCTGAACAGAAAATCATGGACAAGACGGCTGTCACGGAATCGCACTTCGTGTTTTGTTGGATGTACGTTGACATCCACCAGGGTGGGTTCCAGTTCCAGATAGAGTACAAATGCCGGGTGACGACCGTGGTAGAGCACATCCCTGTAGGCCTGCTTGATGGCATGAGTGACAAGCTTGTCGCGTATGGCGCGGCCATTCACAAAGAAATGCTGCAGGTCCGCCTGTGATCTTGAAAAAGTTGGCAGGCTGACCCAGCCCCACAAACGCAACCCATTGGCCTCCATGTCTATGCTGACACAGTTGTCTATAAAGGCAGGACCACATATCTGCGATACCCGGCGTCGGATTTCTGATTCACTATCTGCCCGTTCAAAGCGATGAACGCTGCGCTGGTTGTGCTGAACATTAAAGGTGACATCAAAACGGCTCAGGGCCAGGCGCTTGACCATTTCATCAATGCGCTTGTATTCGGTTTGCTCCGTACGCAGGAATTTTCGTCGCGCGGGCGTATTGAAAAAAATATCCCGCACTTCCACGTTCGTGCCCGGAGGGTGGGCTGCGGGGCTGACAGAGGCGTCCATATCCCGGCCTTCGGTTTCCACTTTCCAGGCTTCTTTTGCTTCGGGAGTCCGGGAGACCATGGCCAGGCGCGACACGGAAGCAATACTGGCCAGGGCTTCGCCGCGAAATCCCAGGGAATTGACGTTCTCCAGGTCATCCAGTTCGGTAATTTTACTGGTGGCATGGCGGTTCAGTGCCAGTGGCAGATCTTCTCTTTCCACGCCAAAGCCGTTATCACGAATACGGATCAACTTGATACCGCCCTTTTCCAATTCGATATCAATGCGGTCTGCCCCGGCATCGAGGCTGTTCTCAAGGAGTTCCTTGACGACAGAGGCGGGGCGCTCCACAACTTCACCGGCAGCAATCTGGTTGCTGAGTCGCTGGCTCAGAAGATGTATTCGGGCCCTTTTATTGAGGGGAGTGCTTTCTGACATTGACGGAAATCTCAATTCGACTCACTGATCAAACGAGTTTTATTTGAGGTGAAAATAATATCGAAACTTAATGCAATATTTTCAGGCTATATATTATCTCAGGTGATTTGAAGTACTAAAACCTTGCAGGCTGCTGCCATACTTGCACTTTGCTTCGTTAATTCGCTTGCAAATAGTGTCGCTATTAGCTGTGCGAATTGCCTTGCAAATTGAAAGTAGTGGCTAGCATCTCGCTTGCCATTGACTCGAATAGAAATTTCCTAGGAAGAAGGAATTCTAATTACTTGTCCTATCCGAATAGTATCACTATTTAGTTCGTTGGTTTCGCGGATGCGCTGAAGGGGAATAGCATAGTTCGCAGCAATTTCTGAAAGGGTTTCTCCCCTGGAAATAGTATGTTCCAGGTAGGAAACAGCAGCAGGGCTGATCAGTCCATTGGGAATGGTGAGAACCTGTCCCACCCTGATTCTGTCATTTTTAATGTTGTTGACTCTTACCAGTTCGTTGTAGGACACATTAAAGCGGTCGGCAATTTCAGAGAGAGTGTCACCCCTGACAACACTATATGTTGAAGGGGCACCGCCATTTTCTTTTTGCCAGGACACCCATGTACCACGAGGAGGTGTGTCATAGAAATACGAGGTGATGCCATTGACGATGGCCGCAGAGAAGCGCTGACGCCAGGTTCTTGAGTCGAGGTTTTTCGCATCAGTAGGGTTGGTGATATATCCTGATTCCACCAGCAGAGATGGGATATCTGCGCTGCGCAACACAACAAAGTTGGCCTGCTCCACATTGGTCCGGCGCATGTGTGTGACCTTGCCCAGAGAGGAAATAATTTTTTCGCCGGCTTCCAGGCTGGCTGCAATACTGGCCGTCATGCTCAGGTCCAGCAGAACGCTGCGCAGGACCTCATCCTTGTCATCCAGGCTGACCTTGCCGATGCCTCCAATCAGGTCGGCAGCATTTTCCTTTTCCGCTAAGAGCCTGGCCTGTTCACTGGTCGCACCACGTTGAGAAAGCGCATAGATAGTTGTACCCCTGGCCTTGCTGCTTTTAAAGGAGTCTGCATGAATGGCGATAAAAAAATCGGCGTTCTGGCTATGAGCGATTCGTGTTCGCTGTCGAAGAGTCATGCCGTAGTCGCCATCGCGGACCATCACGGCTTTGTAGCCCGGAGTATTGTTAATCTGTTTCTGTATTTCACGGGCAATGGCCAGCGTGACCTTTTTCTCCTGCAGTCGGTTTACCCCAATGGCGCCGGGGTCTTCACCGCCATGGCCTGCGGAGATGGCGACGACAATATCCCGTTTCAGGTTGTCGATTTCTTCGGTAGAGCGGCGGACAACAGGCTTTCTTTCTTTATTTTCCTCGTCATAAAAATCGATGACCAACCGGTTGCCATATTGCGAGTTGGGGGTCAGCAGAAAAGAACGGGGATCTGCCTTGTTTTCCAGGTCGAAGACTACGCGATAATCCACACCGTTACGGGGTGCACTGCGAATCTTGCTGATGGGGGTATTGGCCAGATCCAGTGAATCAAAGTCGGCTGTCAGGTCGGCGTTTTTAATGTCGACAACGATGCGGTCAGGGTTGTCGAGGCTGAAGACCTGGTGATCGACAGATTCAGAAAGATCGAAAACAAGACGGGTGTAATCAGGTGCCCGGTAGGCGCGAACGTTTTCCACGGTGGCAGCCTGAACGGTTGCCGATGCAAGCCACAGGAATAAAGCTATGCCTCTCACCACCAAGTTGCGCAATGGGTATCCCGTAAATAGCTATAAAACGCATAATTTACAGCTATTTAGAAGATATTTCTACTATAAATTCTAGGATGTAAGCCGAAATGAGAGCCTGCGCACATCAGGCAGACTGGATTTTTTGGCTAATTGCCTCACCAAGTCGCGTATGGGGGGTGAGCGATAGTTCCCGACCCCTGTCCTTGATATCGATTTTGATCTCAAGGTCGGGTGGTGGCAGAACGCCAAAAGCTTTTTCCGGCCATTCGACTATGACCAGGGAGTCCCCGCCCAGGTAATCCCAGAGGCCAATGAATTCAAGCTCTTCGGGGTCCTCCAGGCGGTAAAGATCGAAATGGTAGATGCGTGTTTCACCCATCTCATAAGGTTCCACCAGGGTGTAGGTCGGGCTTTTCACGGCACCGGAATGCCCCATGGACTGAATCAGTCCACGACTGAGTGTGGTTTTGCCGGTGCCCAGGTTGCCGCTTAGTGTGAGCAGGCCCTGGCCTCCACAGGCATCGGCCAGTTGCCGACCAAAAGCAACGGTTGCGTCTTCATCGCTAAGGAATATGGGTGAAATCATGTGTGTTTCAGGGATTAACGAGTTGGTGAATTGGATCGAGAAGGTCGGAAGCCAGCATGCCACGTTCGCCATGGTTTCCGGCATGGATGTCGGCGGCATAACTGTGAATACAAGTCCCAAGCCGGGCACTGTCCTGAATTGAAAATCCCTGTGCAAGCATGCCGCCAAGAACCCCGCTGAGTACATCACCCATTCCGCCTGTTGCCATGCCCGGATTGCCATGGGCACATTGTTCAACCTGTTGGCGCTCCCCCTGCCTGGTACAGATGAGTGTGCCGCTGCCCTTGAGGATAATGACTCCACCAAACTGCTCCTGCAATGTTGTTGCAGCAGCAATCCGGTCTTCCTGAACTTCCGCTGTCGTGCAGCCCAGAAGTCTGGCTGCTTCACCAGGATGTGGAGTTAGGATCAGATCATCCAGTTTTTCCAGTTCGCTTTTGCCCGCGCCCTGGCTGACCAGGTTCAGGGCATCAGCATCCATCACCAGCGGGACAGGATGACTGAAAAGGTGGGCAAGGGTTAATTGCAGGCAGACTTGTGACCAGTCACTCTGGCCAAGCCCGGGGCCAAGCACAACAACTGATGCAGCCGAAAACAAATTCACTAAGTCGTTGCTGTCTTCTATCGCTTTTACCATCAGCTCCGGGCAGTGCGCTATAAAAGAAGCCGCGTGAGAGGCATGGGTTGCTACAGAGACAAGTCCAGCGCCGGATCTGCCTGCGCTCATGCCTGCAAGCAGTGCGGCCCCTCCAAATCCCTTGTCACCACCAATAACCAGCACGTGACCATAATCTCCTTTATGGGAATCACTATGACGGCGCGCCAGCTGATGCTTGATGGCGTTGTATTCTATTTTGCGGGCTGTACTACTCACGGAATATCGAAACCAGGATTAAAGTGCTTATTATAATCTGCTTGGGAAAAATTATGCGGGCAATAAAAAAGGCCCGTAGATCGAGGGCCTTTAATTCGTCGGTCATCAGCAGGATAGTGCTGGCGCCGTGTATTCTTATTTTTCGTCAAACAGGAATTAGTTGCTGTGGCGTTTACCCAGTGTGATATGTCTTGGACCTGATGTGGCTACCTGGCCACTGACACCTAATGGGATTTCCTGAATTTTGCCTCCTGAAGCCAGGAAAGATTCAACCTGATCTTCAATGTTCTTGCTTGAAAAATCGTCAGTCTGTTCTTTGAGTGGTTTGTTCTTTGCTGATTTTACAGTTTTTGCACTAGCCATATTGATCCTTGTACTGTCAGAAATTTCTTTTTTTATAACCTATTCAGTGAGACCGAATAGCGCACTGCATTCCCCTTAGAATCTACAGCGCGGCCGGCCATTATAGTGGTTGGCGGGTTTTTAATCATGTGCAGGTAGAAATTGCCAGCTCCTGGTACAGTGACACAGTTAGATTGATGGGCGTTATCGGGTTGTAGTGGCCAGTCGCAGGGCCAGTCCCACGAAAATGAGTCCGGCCAGGCGGTTCAGAATGAGTTGGGCTTTGATTGAGCCTTTGAGCCAGGAGGAAATAAACCCTGCCAGACAGGCAATGCCAGTGAAGATAACCAGAGAAACAACAATAAATATTACGCCCAGCAGGAAGAGTTGTTCGGTCATACTGCCTGCATCGGGTCTTGCAAACTGGGGCAGGAATGCCAGGAAGAAAATCGCCACTTTTGGGTTGGTGATATTCATGATGATGCCGCGTCGATAAAGAGCACTGAGGTCAGGCAGGGCCAGGGCCTTCTCATCGAGAGCAACGGCTGAGGCCTTAAAAGCCCCCCAGGCCAGGTAGAGCAGGTAGGCAGCCCCGACCAGTTTCAGCACTGTAAAGGCGGTCATGCTGACCATGAAAATTGCTGCCACCCCAAGGGCAACAGCGCTGGAATGCAGCAGCAGGCCTGTGCAAAGACCCAGGGTAATATAGATGCCTGATTTTCTGCCATAGAGTGCAGACTGGGTCAGAACAAATATATTATCAGGCCCTGGCGCCAGACCGAGTACCGCAGAAGCTGCGATAAATGTAATGAGGGTTTCAAGGCTCATGACTTTGAATGATTAAGAGAAACAGTCGCACTCTTTATCTCTGGTTTTCCCGTTAATCGTGGTGGTGCCCTATTTCTCCTTCCGTGAAGAGGGCTTCTTTGAGTTCCTTGTCAAAGGTCGGGTCCTGGCGGCGAATCCATTCGAGGGTCATGGCCGCATGTTCTTTTTCCTCGTCCCGGTTATGGGCAAGAATCTTTTTCAGTGCCGGATCTTTGCAGGCATCCACACGCTGGTTATACCAATCCACAGCTTCAAGCTCCTCCATCAATGAAACGATGGCGCGATGCATGTCTTTGGTTTCATCAGTTAAATCATTTGGGTCTTCATGAAACCCTTCATTTGCCATGCTTTTTCTCCTTGTTCATTTTAATGACTGTCGGTCAGATTCATTGGGGCTGTTTATCCACCTATCCACTCATGCTCGTATCCGGGCAGCGTGACATTGTGACTACATGTCCTGTATTGAGCGGAGCGTGATTAAGAAACTTGTTTTATAAAGTGCGTGATGACGGGTTTGGTGCCTTCTGCCAGCAAATCACGAAGCGCTGTCTGAATCATTGCGTCCTGTTTACTGATTCTCTCATGCTGGCGTAAATGATCAAGCCAGGTATGGACCAGGTAAAACTCCTGAAATGTGCCGGGTGCATTAATGTTTTCCATCACGTTCCATTCCCAGGCACCGTCTCGCCGGCGTGCCTTGCCGAGTTGTTCTGCAACTGCCAGGAATTCACTCCTGGCATCTTCCCTGACCTGGTAGCTCACACAGATCATTACCGGTCCCTGGTTCGGGGAAATTGCAATGTCAGGCTGTGGCTTTGACCAGTGACCCGACGGGGAGTGATCCATGTCTTCGTTTCCAGTAACTGGCCAGCGTTGTGTAATAAAAGCTGCAACAGCCAATGAAAATGAGGCGATATATATCGCAGCCGGGATGGAAAGCAGTTGCGCAAGACCACCCCAGACCGCCGGCCCGATTGCCAGAGAGCCCATGAAGAAAGTCAGGAATACACCCATGCCCCTGGATCGTACCCAGTTGGGCAGGGCAGTTTGCGCTGCTGTCTGGGCGCATGTCATTACCGTGATCCAGGCAGAACCGCAAAGTGCGAGCGTAAACAGTGCAATTATGTACACCTGCGTTGCCGCGGTAATGATCATGCCGGTAGCAAAGACTACAGAGGCCGCGGTGATCATCTGGTCGTTGTTATACCTTGCCCTGAGTCTTGGCAGGAAGAGTGCATTGATGATGGCGCCGACACTGATAAAAGCAAACAGCAGACCGTAACGGAATTCATCCGCACCCAGCAAGTCACGCGCAATCAATGGAAAGAGTGCCCACATGACGCTGGCAAAAAAGTAAAAGCCAATGCTGCGGTAGATGGAATAAAGCAAGGGTTGCGAATGAATGGCATAGCGTAGGCCGGTACGTACTGCCGGTACCAGTGGTTCGGGCGGCAATGCTGTTTCAATTGGCTTGCGATCCCAGCGCAGCAGGACAATGATGATGAATGTAAACGTGATTGCATTGGTTAAAAAGACAAAGCCTGGTCCGGCTGCAGCGAGAATTACGCCACCAATAAAAGCACCAAGAACGCGGGCAATATTCATACCCATGGTATTCAGGGCGATACCGCCCGGCAGGTCTTGCTTGCTTACCACTTCCGGAATGATTGACTGCCATGCCGGCATGACCATGGCTGTGCCAATACCCATAAAGAGTGTCATTACCAACAGTGACCATACCTGCACATAACCGGTGACGGTGAGCAGTCCAAGTAAGGCCGCGACCAGGGTCATCCCCAGGTTGGCAGTCAGCAGGTACTTGCGACGGTCAAAAATATCGGCCAAGGCACCGGAAGGCAGTAATAAAAAGAAGGCGGGCAGGGCAGTGGCTGTCTGCATGAGGGCAACCACCAGCGCAGAATCAGTCAGGTCCCTGGCCAGATAGCCTGCCCCTACATCGTGCATCCATGTGCCGATATTGGAAACGAGGGTGGCAATCCAGAGATAGAAAAAAGTCCGGCTGTTTCTTAGCGGTGTCCAGGGGGAAAGGGATGGTTTGTAAATTGTGTTAGTCATACCCTGGAATCATGTTTCCTAGTGTCAGGAGTAAAACGCCAGTATAACGCAATGGTATGAATACTCGTTCAATCGCCTACTTCATGAATTCCTGTCAGGCGTTTGTCACTGTCCAGGTTTCTCAGGGTGGGACTCAGTAAAAGGAAGGCCATAACTACCAATACCAGCAGGATGCAGGCAATGAACATGGTGTTGGCGATGCCATAGATTTCTGCGAAATAAGCTACCGGCAGAACGCCAAGAGGTGTCAGGCCAACTGTCAGCATCATCAGGGATGACATGCGGCCCCGAACTTCATTATCTGCCAATAGCTGTACCAGCGTCTGGTTCAGGGTCTGACTCATGTTGGCAAAAATATTGGATATCAGCAGGAGGGGTAATGCAAGCAGGTAGTAAGGACTGATACTGAAACCGGAAAGGAAAATTGCAAAAATAATAGCGGCATACATCATGACCCGTGTGCGTTTCATGGTATCTCCCAGTCTGGCCACAAGAAGTGATCCGATAATACCGCCAACGCCAACACTGCCCATCATGATGCCTAGCGCAGTTTCACTGACGCCCCATACGGATTCTGTGAAGACTACAAGAAAACTGATAATCGGTAATGCCAGCAGCATAGGGAAGAGGCCAAAAATAAGGCAAAGCAGAATCGCTCTGTTGTGAGCCACATATTTGAATGAGTAGGTCACGTCCTCAAAGAAGCCCTTGGGTTCCTTGTTCTCGGGATAGGACTTGGGAAGCATGAACATGGCAAATATGGAAAACCCGTAAAGCATGATTGAAGCCAGGTAGGCGCCTTCCATGGTAATCAGCGGGATCAACAGGCCCATGCCAGCCGGGCCCAGGATGCGGGCGACGTTGAGTGAGGTGGCCTGAAGCGCCATGGCGTTGCCCAACCTTTCTCTTCCAACCAACGAATAGATCATGGCAGTACGGGTTGGCATCAGGAATGGAAAATTAATCCCCAATACAAACGCGGTGGCCAAAAGATGCCAGAATTCAAGATGTCCAAGGACCAGCAAGATCAGTACGATCAGTTCATTGACCAGCACGACGGTCTGACTGATGATCGTGAGTCCCCTGCGTTCAACGCGGTCAATAATGGCGCCGGAGAAAAGCAGGCCAAGGGACATGGGGGTAGCAATCACCAGGTTCACCATGGCCAGCGCCATGGTGCTGCCGGTCAGCTCAAAGGCCAGAAGCGTACGCACCACCAGCTGGCCCTGCATGGCCAGGAAAAAAGTACCCAGGCTGGAAAGAATCCACCGGAAAGGAATAGACTCCAGGGCAGCAAATGACCGGGGCATGGATTTAGCCGGTGCTGGGGATTCAGAATCTGACATGACTATATAGAAGCAGTAGTGCCGAAGAAGGCGCGATTCTACGGGAATGAATGGTTTATGACCAGAAGATAGCCTAGAGTGAAGATGTTTTTTCCACTATGATGGCGGCGTTGAAGGAGCAAGGAGGTTGAAGGAGCAAGGAGCAAAGATCAAAGATCAAAGATCAAAGATATTGCGCCCGTAGCTCAGCGTAGGATAAAGAGCAGCGTTGCCCAGTGGCAACATAAGAAAATTAAACCGATTATTGCGCCCGTAGCTCAGCGTAGGATAAAGAGCAGCGTTGCCCAGTGGCAACATAAGAAAATTAAACCGATTATTGCGCCCGTAGCTCAGCTGGATAGAGCGTTGCCCTCCGGAGGCAAAGGTCAGAGGTTCAAATCCTCTCGGGCGTGCCATTCACTCCACTCGTTCAAACACCCACCGGCCTGATACCTGAACTTCCTGAACGGATGGCGCCATCCCATTGGTAGAGTTATCAAATACATAAGGCTGGCTCCAGGTACACGTGGCACAGATAAACGTGTTTTCGGACTGCGGAATAAGTTCTTCTTTCTCTTCACCGTTCCTGCTCAGGTACAAGGTGCCATCTTCCAGGGTCACAACAACAGTCGTCAGGTACTCCAGCCAGATACCTTCGTAGGAACCCACATAGTTAGCCAGTGTGTCCTGATCGAGTTCAACAGCCGATGCCCTGGCATCGGAGAGCTTGTCTCCTACCCAGTGTTTGACTCCACCTTCTGTGGCTTCATCGCAAACAATTTCCAGAATGACATCGTCAGCGGCATAAATCATTTCCACTACAGTGTGAAGCGGTTCATCAAAGGTGCCTGGATCATCAAACGTCACGTCCACCGTCATATGTCCGAAGTCCACGCGCTGATAGCGTTCAGTCACGCGAAGGTTTTCTGTATGCTCCAGGCCCCATGCATGCAGCCATGTCTTGTTGTTAAATCCATTGCTTTCGACGACCAGGGTATCGCCTTCCCATCGACCCACTGAGTAACCCATCCAGTTTCTCAAAGGATCTTCTTCAAGCGTGCGTCCGTCTGTAAATACTTGCCGGTAGGTCAGGTCGCCAAAGAGCATGGCAATTACAGTGGGACTCTGAACTATCTGTCTCAGACTGCCGCCGCCGGCTGGGCCTCCAGCAATATATCCTGGGCCACCGGGCTTGCACTGCATCATCGGACCATCGCGATAGTAATTACGCTCGTGAACAGCCATGGTTTCCCGTGCCCATGGCTGAACTTTGGAATCATCATCAAGGTCGCCAATGACCTCTGATGCGCGCCAAAGACCAGTCAGCTCAGGAAGGCCTGCAGCAGTTCGAGGGGCAGGTGCAAACAGATCAGGTGCGCCGTCGGCTGTGCGGGGAATGCCTGGAGTAGGCATGCCAAGCCATTGCGCAGCAAGCGGGGTGGATAAAGTCATGAGTAATAGAGGTAAAAATATACGCTTCATGTGTTGTACCTTTTAATTGCGCGTTAAGGGCAAAACGAGAATGATCAGAGCGGAGTGCGCCTGCGTTCCCGGCCTTCACGTCCACTATTGGCCACACTCTCCCAGAGCAGTTCACCGGTTTCAGTAATTGTGACTGACGCGGCATTGGCGGTGTTGGTGCCGTTGCGAGCCCCGAATCCCTGAACGCTTATCATGTCACCCACCTCCACCTTGTCTCTGCCCCAGCCAAGGCGCAGCAAATCATTGATGCCGACCAACTCCACGGCCCATGACTGGACATTGCCGTCCTCGTCTTCAGACTCCATAAACAGCCATGCGTGGGGATTCGTCCACTCCATTCGTGTCACGGGCCCTTCAAGAGAGACAGGTTTGTTGATGTCGAATTCGGAGGCAAAAGCGTGATGGGGATACGCTGGTGTTACAGTGAGTAACCAGGCGATACCAATACAGCCCAGGATGAGATTCTTCATGATTTGGCTATCCTATTACTTATAAGCAAAAGCTCGGAAAGATAAGGTAGAGAATAAACATCACTTTCTGGAGAGTCCAGAAAGAAATAAACATGAGTAATTCTATGGCTATTGCAGCCCCGGTATTGCCTGAAAACCTTTTATTGAGGTACAAAGGAGTTTCTGGAACAAATAGAATAAAAGCAATGAAAAAAGAATATGAATCCCTTGATGCCTTCTATAAAGGCTACTTCCTTGTCGGGCACAAGCATAAATACACGAAGCTGTTTCATTTCGTGGCCATTGGCGGTGCCATCATCCTGGGAGTTACTTTTTTTATAACACTGAACTACTGGTTCCTTCTTTCAGCCATAGCGGTGGGGTATAGTCTTTCGATTGTGTCCCATTACCTTTTTGAAAAGAATGAACCGGCCACCTACAGTTACCCGGTCTATAGTTTCTTCAGTGCATTTCGGATGTTTTTTGAAATCCTGATAGGTCGGCACAAAATTTTTTGAAGCTCTTCTATCATTATTCCCGTGATGACTTGAACGCAGGAAATGGTTGTTGGCGTGATTAAACCATTTATGGTTCCACGACTTCATATCCCCTGGTTTTCAATCGAGCAACGAGCCCGTCTTCCAGAAGCAGTTCACTGAAATCGAGCACAGCAAATGTCACGGCATTGGCAGCAAGTGCATTTTCAGCAGCAGTAAGCCATTGGTTTTCCAGCGTGGTAGTAATGTCTTCGTACATATCCTTCTCACTGCTGGTGGCGATTAATTGTGTGCAGTCATCATCGGCATCACCCGGCAGGGGAATAAACTTGAATTCCTGGATATAACCCTGGGCCCAGGTGTTGGCCCGGTACAGCATTTCATCCAGGTCTTCTTCTGCCTTGGTCAGCTGTCGTTCGAAACAGGACAGCTCAAGTTCCCAGGGGAAGCTGTCCATCATGGTTTCCGCCCGATTTGCCAGGTCCTTGAAGCCACCCTCCAGTCGTTGTTCGTATTTCACTTCGGTGACGGTGATATCGCGATTGCGCTTGGTCAGGCGACGGATTCTTTTTTCTACATCCGAGGCCGGCACAAGGCCTGCTTCTTTCTGGATGATGCGCTCCATCTGTGCACCGGCAATGAGCGGGCGCATTTTTTCAATTTTCTTGTTTCGGGGGAAGTAGATGTCTTTCAACGCGGTAAAGCGAGTGTACAAATCAGGAGGGAGCACTTCGGATAACTCGGCCTTGTCCTCATTACGGGTGATGCGTTTACCCAGGCTCATGCCGCGGACAATATTCAGGGGATTGAGCATCACCAGGGGAGAAACCGAGACATCCGCTTCGGGCATCATGATGTATTCCTGGGCCTCGGCGATGACCTGTTCAACCCGCTGTGATTCCCAGAAAATATTGTCGGGTATCGGGGATAACCAGGCAAAAATATAGAGAGTGTTGTCGCCATTTTTGACTCGCCACATGGGAGGCCCGGGCTGCTTGCCTTCCACAATAATCTCAACCGGGACATCGTCCTGAGCGAATACCGGGACGGGCAGAAACAGGGAAAGGAGCAGTACAGCTTTTTTCAGGACATCCATGGCAAGTGCGCGCAATTTTAATTGGGTAGTTATATGATAATAAGTAGACACTATTTTTGCTTAACAGTTTATTAATTCTAGTTAACTGCGGGGAAATGTAATGCTCGTCGGTGTACCTAAAGAAATCAAAGACAATGAATATCGTGCCGGGATGGTGCCTACCAG
>Ga0181560_10000378_pt1 | contig 39721 bp, 36 predicted proteins | sample 011ome_20_FD_133751 | JGI IMG/M metagenome (GOLD analysis project Ga0181560, IMG submission 133751) | Coastal salt marsh microbial communities from the Groves Creek Marsh, Skidaway Island, Georgia - 011509CT metaG (megahit assembly) | ecosystem: Environmental > Aquatic > Marine > Intertidal... | reverse complement strand
GGGGGGGGGGGGGGGGGGGGGGGGGGGGGGGGGGGGGGGGGGGGGGGGGGGCATGTGCGCGGTGATGTGAACGCGCGGCGTGGGATCCCGATCCCGTGCGCGCGAAGGTGTTAGACGATGTGAAGTATGTAGCTATGGTATTCATTCTTTATGTATTTGGTGAGGGAAGGTGTTGCGGAAGGTGTTGCGTTGCGGCGAGTCGAACGAGGCGTTCCCTCGGACGCGACAACAAGTCGTACGTACGTAGCTAGTATCGGAGGTGGACACAACACGTCGTAGTATCGGAGGTGGACCACCTGGCGCGTCACAAACAACCCGCGCGGCACAGCCCGTTGAAGCTGAAATTCCTCTTCTCATGACGTCTTCCCTCTCTCTGCGCTGCCCCGTCCTCGGGCGTCTTTCGCCAGCACTTCTCCTCGCGTGGACTCTGTGTGTTTGCCTGTCTGTAGCGCAGGCCGCGGAAAGCCCCCCCACGAAAAAGGAGAAGACGAAGGAACAGCTGGAAGTACTGTCGCAAATGGCGATGTGGCCGCAGATTTCTATACGAGACCTTTTAGCCGGAGAGGAGTCAGCGCCGCCTCCGTCTTCATCAGGCGACACACCTTCACCTCCTGTTGACCTGCTTTTCGTTTTGCAAGCGCAAAACCTAACCTTCTTGCCGAATACCGAAGGCGGAATAATCGGCGCGACGGTAAAGTTGAAAGGCGTGTACGAGACGATCGTCTCGTTCGCCGATCGTCCGTACCGCACCTTCGACAGCATCCCCGTATCCGAGTTCTTCGCGTATCCTCTCGTGCAGGACTTCTTCCGAGGCCCGAACCCGCCGAACGCCATCGTGGCCGGCGAGCTCCCGGTCGACATCGCGCAACACTTCGCGCGTCGAAACGGGACCTCCGACATTTTGCCTCACCGACGTTTGCTGGGTGGCGTGTTGGGAGCCGCGTCGTACGACGCCAGCGCCAACGAGCTCGAGTTCCGCCTGCCCGCCGGGATCGATATTTTCCAAGCCGACGGATCGACGCGCATCGTGACTTCGGAGGTGTTCGAGGAAATCGAGGAAGCCTACGCCAACGCCGGTCCCGGCGCCGCGTCCGCGCCGGACGCGGCGAACGGCGACGCCGACGCGCTGCCCGTGCTGCAGCAAGTATCCCTGTTCATCGATTCGTTCGGAAAGACCCCGCCACCCGTCGCGAGCGGCGGCGGTCGCAAGCTCCTGCAGCGTGGAGCCGCCGGGCGCCGAGGCGGGCGGGGCGTCGGATTCGGACGCGCGGGCGCCGTGCGCGTCGGCGGCGGCGGCGCCGTTCGACCGTCCGCGGGCCGAAGAGGATTCAGCGGCGGCGTGACGAATAACTTCATCCGCGGCGGCGGCGGGAACGTGCTCGTCGGAGGCGCAGGCTGGAGAGGCCGCGGACTCGGATGGGGAGGCGGAATCTACGGAAACGCCCTCGGATGGGGAGGCGCGGGCGTTTACGGCGACCCGTATTACGACCCGCTCTTCGGGTCGCGCGCCCTCGCGTACTCGCAGCCGTATCCGCAAGCGGTGCCCGTGCCCGTGCCCGTGCCCGTCCCGACGCAGACGCAGACCGCGGCGTCCGTCGAGCCGAGCCCCCCGGCTGCGCAAGCGCTCTCCGTGGCAGACGTCGTCGCCGCGCTTAGCGGCGTGTGGCGCGGCGATGGCGGCGGCAAAGGCATGGGCCAGATCGTAATCACCACCAACGAAGACGGCCAGACTGCGTCAGTTTCCGCGTCGCCGACTGGTTGCGCCGACTGCGCATCCGGGTGCCGCTGGTCCACCGCTCGAGGCACCGTCCGCATCGTCGGGGACACGGCCACCGTGGACGCGACCATCGACACGTGCGACGGCGGGACCGAGACGACGCGCGCCACGCTGGAACGAGTTTCGAGCGGACGGAACGTGCTGTACTGGACCCCCGCGAACGTGTCCACGAAGTGGGTCAGGAACGCGTGACGTCGTGAACGCTCGAACGATGCGTACCCTCAGCGAGAAAGAGAAAGATCTTAGAAAGAAAGACCGTTGTTACAACCGAACGCCGCGTTCATTGAATGACATCGTCGCTCCACGTGCGTTTCGCCACCTCCTCCACGAGCGCGTCGAAGTCGAACTTCTTCTGCGCGTGGTTGAACGGCTTGACGAACTTCTCGAACAGCGCGTCGTCCGCGTAGAAGCTGTGACAAAGACGCAAAAGTCTAGTCGCCTCTTGGTTCGTCAGGTGCTCCGCCGCACCCGCCACGCCCGCATGCACGTGCGTCGCCTGGACGAGCGCCAGCTTTTTGGACTCCACGAGCTCGGGGTAGTGCGCCGCTGCCAACATGGGCGTCGCCGCCTCCTGCAGTTTTCGGAAATCGTCGATCGCGGTGAAGGACGCGTACGGCATCTTCGTCTGCGCGACGAGCGTGAGAAACTGACTGGGCGATTTGTGCAGAGGCATGACGAACATGGGACACGTCGTGGAACGGTCTCGGAACCTCGCGTACGCGTTCGGATCCACGGTGACCCCGATTTTTCCCTCCTTGCCCTCGTGGTACTCGCGCCAGATGCCCTCGATGGCGTCGGCGTCTTCCTTCTCCAGCAGCTCGACGTGGGTCACCTCGCCCAGGGACTTGCCAGGCGGGACGAGGGCGCTCATGCGCCGGGCGAGGGACAAGACATGCGGCGAAGACGCCAGGTCCCGCCCTCGAACAGTACAATTGATGCCTCTCGCGGACCTCCACGCCGCTCGCAACGCGGTGGAACACCTCATGACGCGCTCGTGCCGAGCGCAACGCAATATAGAGGAAACTGACATCACGCGAGACTCGTGCCAAAACTGCGCGCTGTCGCGACTAACGACATTCGAGATGTCGAGGGTCTGTGACTCAAGTCTGCGCCTCGACCTGACTGGCGAATTTGCGGTCGAAAAGCGCTTCTTCCGCAGAGAGCTCCGTCACTTTTCCAGCGCCGCGATCCAGTCGACATGGAGTTCGTCCCCAAGTCGGGATGGAACAAGACGGAATGGGACTACAACGGCGCCCTTAAGAAAGGCAAGGTGTCGCGTCTCGGGCGATTCACGAACGCCGAGGGGTTATCTCTGGCCTTCTACTCCTGGGAAGTGCCCGACCCGAAAGGTGTGGTGGTCTTCAGCCATGGTCACGGCGTGCACGCGACGTTCGAGCTCCTGAACAGCGTCAAGGCACCGGGTATCAGGACTCAGTACAAGGGGACGTGGGTGGAGGCGTTCAACAAGGCTGGGTACAGCGTGTTCGCGATGGACCATCAAGGACACGGCCGGTCAGACTTCGCGAGAGGCAAGCAGTGCTACTTCGAGCGGATCGATAACGTGGTGCAGGACTACTCGCAGTTCGTGACTTTGGTGCGAAAAGAAGTCGGCCCGGAGCTGCCGTCGTTCATGCTCGGCATGAGCATGGGAGGGTTCGTGGTGGTGAGCTCCGCGATTAAGGACGAAAACCTGGCGGATGGCGTCGTGCTCCTGGCCCCAATGCTGTCCTTGCAGAAGCTCGCCAACCGCGGGATAAACAAGGTGCTCCTGCCTCTGCTCACCGTGATCTCAATGTTCATGCCCACGCTCCCGCTCGCCGAGACGGCGAGGAACACGAAGTTCCCGCACAGCCAGCGCGAGGTGGAGATCGACCCCCTGACGTGGCCGTCGGGACTGAAGCGCACGCGGTGCCGAGTGGCGGCGGAGTACTGGCTCGGCACGCAGCGGATCCAGAAACGTCTGCACGAGATGAACATCCCGTTCATCGCGTTTCACGGGCGAGACGACCCGATGACGGACCCGGAGAGTTCGGCGATGTTGTTCCGCGAAGCCGCGTGCGAGGACAAATCGCTGGAGTGGGTGGACAACGTGTTCCACGACCTGATGCATGAGAAGCCGACGAGCGACCGCATGATCGAGTCCATCGTCGAGTGGATCGGCGCGCGTATCGATGGGCCGGTGAAACCGGCGGGGAAGAAGCCCAAGCGAGCGGCGCCGAAAAAAGAAGAAAAGAGCGCGCCGAGCGCTCGTGTCACTCGCGCGCGGAACCGAGCGTGACGGCCGCGGCAGGCGGTCGGGATAGGCGTTTTGATTGAATGCGCATACAACACACGAGCCGATCACCGTCCGTACCCCGATGTCTTGACGTTCAGCCTGGAGAGCTTCACGACCACCCCCCAACGTTCGGCCGCAGACTCTAACCTGTTTCTAGTCTCTCCCGAGACTTCCGGATTGCCATCGAGAAAAACCGTCAAACCGTCAAACCGTGGGCGTCCAAGGTCGCCTTCGAAACACTCAACGAGCGCGAGCGCGCCCTCGATGCCCACGTCGTTCCCTGAGAGATTCACCTCTTCTAGTGACGGTATCTCCGCGAGCACGTCTGCCACCGCTGACACGCCGTCGTCACTCAACGCGTTACCCTTGAGGTCGAGCGAAACGAGCGAAGCGCACCCCGCGATTCCCTCCACGAGTTCCCATGCGCCGTCTCCCGATATCGAGTTCATCGCAAGGCCTAAGCTCCGCAGACGCGGGATGCCCGGAAGCGCTTCAGCAAGCGCGACGACGGCGCCGTCGCCCATGCCGTTGCTTCCCAGATGTAACTCTTCGAGGTGTTCGCACGAGGGCAAAGCCGGAGCGAGCCATCGTACTCCGGCGTCGGAGAGAAAACACCCGCGGAGGTCGAGGCATTCAAGAGCGGGGGTACCCGTCGGTAACGCCTCAGCGAGCTCGGCGCCGCCGCCGGGTCCGACGTCGTTCCCGCTGATGTTCAGACGTGCGAGACTCGGTGTTCTGCCATCTCGCCACACAGCTGCGAGATGTCCCAGACCGAGCGCGGTGATTTCGTTGCTCGAAAGGTCGAGCGTCTTGAGGGAGACAGGAAGCGCCCTCGCGACGGCATCGGCGCCGACGTCCCCCAGTTCGCACCGCGAGAGCGTCAAAGATATCAGACCCGCAAACGCAGCGGGATTCCGAGACAACGCTTCCGCGCCCGCATCACCAAGGGGGTTGCGCGCGAATCTGACGGTTTCGAGTCTCGCGCAAACCGCGAGCGATTCGCCGAGCGTCGCCGCCGCTACCGCGTCAATCTCGTCTCCTTCGGCGGAGAAAGACACCAGCGACGACGCTCGATCGCGCAGACCCGGAGCGAGCGACGTCCATCCCTCGGCACCGAGCCAACACTCGATGAGCCGAATAGCGGATATCTTCCCTTCGCAACAAGTGACACCGAGTGCCTCTCTGAGCGCGCTCGCGCGCTGCGGCGTCACCGCGAACGGTCCAGTGGCGTCGACGCACACGGAGACAGACGACGCGGAGCCGCTCGCCGCTTCGGCGAGCGAGGACGCCGCCGCTTGTCCGTCGAGATGTTCCGGAGAGACGCGGAGCTCCGTCGCGGAAAAATCCGGCACAGTCACCAAGACGGGTGGTTCGGCTGCCCACTTCGGTTCATCGTGTTCACCGCGTGACGCGTCCTCGCGCCTTCGGAGGAGCAACAGACACGCGCCCTGAGGTAACGCATGACCATCCGGCGACGACGTTTCGTTCGCGGGGAGAAAGGATGAGAGCGGCACGGCCGTCGCCGCGAGTCCCGCGTTTTCGATGGCGTCGTGCAGCGCGCGGTCCACGGATGGCCATCGCGGGATGTACGCCAGAACGAGTACGCCGTTCGGATCCGCCATCAAGAAATCTGCAGTCTCCAGAAGAGTCCGTGCCGAGGATGCGGAGTACACGACGTCAGACCCGAGGACGACGTCCACGCTGCGCGGCGCCGCCGTCGCCGCCGAGGGGAACGCGTCGGCACCCCAGAGCACGTTCGCCACTCGAGTCGCGTCGTGACCGCACACGATGCCCGAGCGATTGAGCTCGATATTACGCCTCAGACGCTCGACGACCGCGTCGTTGCTATCGGTGAGGACCAGCTCCGCGCACGTTCGCCCGGCGAGTATGCCGGGCACGCCGATTCCGGCGCCGAGTTCGAGCACGCGTGCACCCTTCAGCAGGGCCTGGCCCTCGGACGAGAGGATGAAGTGGCACAGCATGGGCATCGCCTGCCATGCGACGTGACCGGTCTCGTCGTGGTCGGCGGTGGACGTCTCTTCGGGGAAATCCAGAGCGCGTTCGGCTCGGACGGCCACCTGAAGATCGGAGAAGGGCGTTGAGGTCGAGGTCAGACGTGCTACAACGCGACGAGCGTTTTCGAGAGGGGGTTCGAATGGGATCCCTACCGTCTCGCCGTTCACACGCGTGAAGGAGTACTCGCACGCGATCGATGAAGAATCCGTTGAGTCCGTCATCGGACGCGGGCTAGCCAGAATAGGCTACGCTCGAACCACCCGCCCCTACCGACGCATCCGACAAGGGCTCATCAAGTGTTGCGCCTTGCGCGTGCGCAAAAGTGCTCGTCAGTTCCGAGCGAGCCAAATTACCAGCAAGTCCACAGGCCGTTGATGTATTCTCACAATCTCGTTAGCGCCTCAGGGCACAGCTTCCCATAGGATAATCGGCGACCATGCCACCCAAGAAAAACCCCGTTGCAGCACGAATAAAGAAGATCATGCAAGCGGATGAAGAAGTGGGGAAGATCGCGCAGGCCACGCCCGTGCTCGTGTGTGCGTTCCCGTAAATTTCCCCTCTACCTACGGTCACGTCCCGAACGTTTCTCACGCGTCGCTGACCTCACGCCTTCCACGCTGACCACTCGACAACGCAGACAAAGCGCTGGAATTGTTCATGGAAGAGCTCGTTAAGTCAACGGCTGACGTCGCCCTCGCGCGTGGCGCGAAGATGATCAGCGCCGGACACCTCAAGGCGTGCATCACCTCCAACGAAAAGTTTGATTTCCTGGAGGAGATCGTGCAGGGCGTCCCCGATTTGCCGGCGGCGGATGAGGCGAAACTCGCGACGACAAAAACCGCAAAGCGTGAGCGCGCTGCGCCGAATCCGGCGGTGCCAGGCTCGTTGGACGACGACGACTACGGCGCGCCGCCACCGATGAAGGTCATGCGCGCCGAAGCACCGGGGACGTTGGATGAAGAGGCGCCGGCTGTCGGATCGCTCGGCGGCGACGATTTGGACGTCCCCGTCGCCGCGCCGCCGGCGGTGGGGACGTTGACAGGCACACTCGGTGAGGACGACGATTACGATGACCTGTGAATGGCGCGGCAAGAGTATCGATTTAGCATGCGGTATTCGCGCGGTGTAATACATGTACAACAGAATTTCTCTAAACGAAGGACGGTTCGTGGGACAAAACGAAACGAACGTCGTGCTCGCGTCTCTCACGTCGAGTCCACGGTCTTCAACCTGCTTGTGTCTTTCAAACGTTCCCTCATGGGGGAATCACGGAAGGTACCGCGATACTCTGGGGTGCCGTGCCTTGCTTGCTGGCGCGCTGGTTACCCGTGGTGCTGCGAGAGTACACCGCCGCACGCGGAGATTGTGCGTTTTGAGACGGAATCACTTCGTCCGTCGCGTCCAGGGTTGCGAGCTCGAGCTCGAAAAAGTTGTGGGTCAGCGCGTCTTCCGGCGAGGCGCGGCTCTCCGGTTCAAACTTCAGCAACTGCAGCAAGAAGTCCGAAAACCGCTCCGCCACGACACCCTGTAATCGCGCGTGGACGATGTTCCGCAGCTCGATCATCTTTCGCACGGCTCGTTCGCTCTCCCTGCTCTGTGCTCCGTCCGGCCAGTTCAAGACGCGATCCAGGAAGCGGTTGAACCCTTCGCCTTTCTTGAAGTACTTTTGCGCGTGCGCGTCGGCGCGCGTGACGACCGTCTGGGGAATCGGGCCGAGCACAACTTCCATCATCGCCAGATGCTCGAGGTTTTCGTGCGTCTGAAACAACGCGTCTCCTGTCAGCAACTCCACCAAAATGCATCCGACGCTCCAGATGTCGCACGGGTACGACCAGCCCATCCCCAAGATCACCTCCGGCGCGCGGTAGTGGCGCGTCGACACCACGGACGAGTGGTGCTGATGTTCGAACGTCGCGCTGCCGAAGTCGATGAGGCGGATGGTGGGATCCATGGGCACTCGTTTCGTGAATTTACTCCCAGATGACACGGGCACGCGCTGATACGCGCTGGACAGGAGCAAGATGTTCTCGGGCTTCAGGTCGGTGTGCACGAGTTTCAGGGTGTGCAGAAACGCCACCGCGTGAAGGAGCTGACGCGCATACTGTTGCACGAGCCCAACCGAGAACGGCCTGTAATGGTTCTTCCGCAGAAAGTCGAACAGGCTCAGACCACACTTCTCAAAGACCATGCAGATGTGGCCTCGGTAATCGAACCAAGTTTGCATTTTGATGCAGTTGAACTTTCCAGTCGGGTCGTTCTTTTGCACCGTCTTCAACACGTCAATCTCAAGCTTCGCCGCGTCCCGGTATTTCTGAACGTTGCGGATGATCTTGATGGCGCAGTAGCTTCGGAACTTCCGATCCCAGCACTCGAGCACCCTTCCGAACGTGCCTTCACCGAGCGGTGCCAAGATTTTGTACACGGGCGTGATGTTTTCGCCGAGCTCGTACTGCAAGTGTCCGTCCTGCGGCGTTTGAGACGAAGGGTAAAATAAAAAGTCAGCGCGAGATCTCGCGCGGAGGGTTGCGCGCGCTCCAGACGGAGGCGTTTGCGGCGTTTGCGGCGCGGGAGAGCGCTCACCTTATCATCAGGTCGTAGAGGTGGTGACTGGTGCACTTTGCCTCCCGCGCTTTTTCCGGAGGTGGCTCTCGCCTTCTTTTCCAGGGCCTCGGCCGTGGCACCGGACGCCTTTCTGTCCTGCTAGGAAGAAATCCGAGAGTAGGGGGAAACCAGTTGCGCGAACGACGATTTTGGGGCGGCGGTCAGCACGGAAAACGGAAAGACGCGTCGGAGGCTCGGAGCTCGAGTGCGGGGGTCTCGCGCGCGTCGATGGCCGCAGCGGCGGCGAAAACCTGTACCTACACCATATACGCGTGAAACGGGGGAGTGTCGGCTCACCTCGAGAGCCTCTTTCTCGTCTCGCTTGCGCTTCTGCGAGCGCGTCACGGCGACGTCGGTAGATCCCCCGGAAACTCCGTCAACCGTCGTGGCCTGAGCGACGGGTGTGACGAGCGGGTCTAGCCCGAGAGGGGTGCCGTGCGGGTTGGATACATCCCCCATGATGACCACCGAGCTGAATTCGCTCTAACAACCGCGCTTGTGCGCGTCGATGCTCGTCCGGACTTCCCTTCGAGCAGCGATTCCGACACCTGCAGTGAGGAAAGAAAAACGCCCCTTTCTGTCGCTTTTTTCGTGACGAGCGAATGAAGGGGCGCCCCGTTCCCTCGGAACGCTAGGACCCCGCGAGCTAGCTCGTCGCGCACCGAGGACGCCGCGCTCGCCTTCGGGATAGTACAGCCGCCCTACCTCGGCCCAAAGCGAGGTCCGTGCGCCGCGAACTGCGCTCTTGGGCCCTGATTCTTGGCGGACACGACTGCGGGCACCAACGCCGCAAACCGCAAACGGCGCAACGTGACGTTGAGACGGTTGACGACGAAAATCCCGCACTCTCACAGGTCTTTTACACGTGTCCGTCCCGGATAGAGACTCTGCGAAGACCTTTCGCGTCACTTGAGAGGTACCGCACATCGCACGCACCGGACCCGGAAATCGGACGATGTCCTGCGCTGCCTCCGTGGTCGGTTTTACATCGCGCGTAGCGCCAGGTGTGTCGCCCCGCCCAGGCAGGACAGCGTCTGTCCCGGCAGGGCGCGGTGCGCTGCAAGTTCTGGCGGCGAAAAAAAAGTCGAAACGCGATCAAGAGCGCAAGGCTGCGAAGCGAGCCGAGGCTAAGGAGTTAAACGCGAGGTTCGCGGCCGCGAAGGAAGACGCCGGGGACGATGCGGGGAAAGACGCCGCCTCTGCGGCGAAATCGTCCCCCGCGCCTTACGAGAGCACGGGTGCGGTGATGCAGAGCCTCACCATCTGCGGCTCGTTCAAGGAGAAAACGGGGGAAAAGCTCCTTGACGGCACGGTGATGGTGCAGGAAGCGGCGGAGAGACTGTTCAAGGCCCCGTTCGTGTGCGCGTCGCACGACGCCGAGGACGTCTTCAACTACGGGAACCAAGCGGCGCTTTCGCTGTGGGGACTGCCCTGGGACGAGTTCGTCGGGATGCCCTCCACTAAGTCCGCGCAGGACGACGACGGCATCCAGTCCGAGCGACGCGAGCTCCTCGACAAAGCCGCGGAGGACGGCGTAATCAGAGACTACAGCGGCGTCAGGCAGGCGAGCGACGGGCGCAAATTCAAGGTTGACGGCGCGATCGTATGGACGATCACGAACAAAGACGGTGAGAAAATCGGCCAGGCGGTGCGATTCGACTCGTTCACGTGGCTCAACGAGGACGGCACGGAGGGCGAGGCGATGAGCGTCGCGGAGGGCGGGCAGCTCGTGCCTGCGAAAGCCGCCGCGCCGGCAGACGAGCCCGAAGCGGGCGCCTCGCCCGAGGATATCGAAAAGGCCGCGAAGGCGGTAGACGAGCAGGCGGCAGAGGTGCGTCGCTTGAAAGACGAAGATGGGCTGACGAACGCGGACCCGGAGGTGCAGGATGCTGTCGCTGAGTTACTCAAGCGCAAGTCCGCGCTCGCTGCGCTGGAGGAGTAGGCGAAAGGACGGTAAAATTCCAATATCGAGCCCGAAACGGTTTCGAAGCTTCGCCCGAAACGAAGTAAACTCTCTGTGGCGCACGAACGCGAGCGCGAGCGCCCATCCACCGCGTCGCGACCCGCTTCGTCGTTGTCGGCACGACGTACAGAGTAGCCAGCGCGCACTCGAGCTCGGAGCGCCGAGCGCTGTTACGGAAGCCTGCGTTCGAGATCTTCTCAAGCGGAACACATCCTTCCAAAAGCAGATGACAGTTTTGCAAGTCACGTGCCAGCCCTTCGGCATCTTGAACGCGCTGAGAGAGCGCTTCGCGATCCCGTTCGGTGTCACCGCCCTACTTCGATTCGTGCTTTTCGCTCCTAAGGACACGTTCGTTTACAAGACGCTCGGTGCGTCCGTCAGCCACGACCGCGTGAAATCCTCTCGCTCTCGGAAACGCCCGATCTGACCCAGAAAACGTCCCGATTTGTCCTCGCAGACTGGATGACCGTGATGCTCGCGACCGGCACCGCGATGTTCAGCATGGTGTATTTCATACTCCTCGAGACCGACAGATTCGGAAAGTTACGCACCGCATTCGATTCGCGTCCGTGGCGTAACCGAGAGAACATGTACCTCTCCGCGAACCTGCCTGTCGAGGTCAAACCGATGAAGAGCTCGTGCCCGTTCTCCGCGAAAGCCGCAAAGGGAACGTGTCCAATCTGCAGCACGTGCGCATCGAGGGACGGATACCATCACGGTGACCCGAAAGCGCTGCACAACACCGTGGGAATCGCGATGATCGAGTACGGCATGGCACGCAAAGCTGCTGAGCGCGAGGATAATCCCGTGATGGGCCGCCTTCAGCTCGACACCCTGATCAACTACCGCGGCAACTACTTATTCGGAACCATAAGTCCCTCGTGCAAGGGGTGCTACTACAAGACTTGGTGCTGGAACGTCGCGTATCGCATGGCATGGCAGTCCGCGATCGTTTCTCTCAACGCCATGCTGTGCACCTTCATATTCAGCGCGGACATCACGATCGTCTACGCCGACCTGAAGAACATCCTCCTGTGCGTCTCCGCTTTCTTCTCCATGTCGACGCTCTGCATGCAACTCACCATCCTTGCAACCGCCATCGTGTTCATCCTCGAGCATCCGTTCATGGACAACGCGTCGCTTCCGGGGTGGCTCGACGTGAACAACAGGATCGTGATGATGATTGTCCACTACTTCGCGGACCCCGGGGCAAAGTTCGGCGTCTCACCCACGAAGGAGTATTGGGAATGGCTGAAAGAGGCGTCGCCTCGCGCTCGCGGAGCAAAAGCCAGGTAAATCGGCGCGTCTCGAAAAAGGGCATATGTATTCACCTACGGATTTCTACTACATCGCACATGAGCTAGGATGCGTGCTATTTGAAGAAAGTACTCATCTTCCTGCAACACCGGAAAAGACTTCCTCGCCGCTGTTCGCCCAAGACCGAGAAAACCCAGCGAGCTTCTCCTGAACCTCAATGTCCAGGAGTTGTTTCTTTCGCGCGAGAGCCTCCGTGAACTCGCGTTGAATTTCCTCCGCCGTCGCCGCGTACATGGCGTTTACCCCGTTCACTTTGTTCGCGAGCTGATTCAGCACACCCTCGAGCTCGCTTATGCGCGCTTGAACATCCCTTGGAGATGAGAACGGCGACGGAAGGGAGCGAGGAATGGGTCGTGTCAGACACCGATGAAAGACTGTCGAGGCAAGCGGCGCTCGCGCGGAACCGACGCAGACGCGTCTTCGAAGGCTTGCGTTATCTAAGTGCGCACCGCTTGAACACGTCAGCCTCCTTCAGTTTTGTTCGCTTTTCCTGCTCCATCGATTGCATCATATCCTCAAGCTCCGCCCGTAATTCCACTTGGAAACCTTCCAGCGCTTTGCTTGCCTCCTTGCGTGCTCTCACCTCCTCCGTGCGCTTTGCCAACAAGAAATGCCTCTCTCTAAGGCGAAGCATTTCCGCTTGTAGACGGAGCTCCTCAGCATCAAGCTCGTGTTCGTCCACCTCGGAGACGGTCGTGGCATCTTGAGACATCCCCCTTGTGAGTCTCGCATCCTTCGCAGCGTCATCCGATTTCGCAATCCCAGAGGTATCCTTCTGATGCCTTCCAACCCGTCCCTTGGCGATATTCCTGCCCTTCGATCCCTGGCTCTTGCCGTTGTCGTCGCCCTGGAGACCAACGGAGGCACTCCCATTGCGGTTGCCCCGTTTACGTGTTTGCTGTGACTTCAAGTTTGCAATATGTAGTTTGGGTATCTTCGGCCGCGTCGGGACGACATCCTCCCCGCGGTCCATCTCGCGCGTGCTTGTTTAAACTTGTTTCTAGTTTTTTTAGCGGACATTGTCCGATAATGCCATCACTTCGGACCCCGCGATGGGCGGCAAACGAGGCAGAGGCAAAGACTCGGGCGGGGGATATGAGGACCAATACGGAGGGGGGTGGTCTGGCGGACATCGAGATCACTTCAGCGGGCCGGGTGGAGGCGGAGGTAGCGGGGGCGGAGGGATGACTGGCGGGGGGGGGGCCGGTGGTGGCAAAGCTGGCTCAGGCGTGACCTACCAGCGGCAGCTTCCAAAGTTCCTCCAGCAGCATGCGCACCTACTGCAGCGCGAGGGAGGTCAAGACGACTCGAAGAAGGCGTGGGAGGACTACGGTCACTCTGATGAGCTCGCGAAGTACGGGGATGAGGACGACATTGCTGGCAACGCGCGTAAGGGTCTCGGATCGAATCCTGGGAGCAACCAACAACCCGGCGCTGTCTCTGATGTCGAGGAGCGCGAGCGAAAACAAGAGATGGCAAAGGTCGAAAAGGGCAAAGGGAACAGGGCATTTTCGGAGAAGCGATACGAAGATGCAATTCGAAGTTTCACGCGATGCATCGAGCTTGACCCTGATGACAAGGTTTTTTATTCGAACAGGTCGGCGGCGCAAGCGGCGACAAAAGACTTTGAAGCGGCGCTCGAAGACGGTGAATCCGCGGTGCGTCTCGCGAAAGATTGGGTCAAGGGACATATTCGGGTTGGCGCTGCGAGTATGGGACTCAAGCGGTACACGGATGCACGTGAGAGCTACGAGCGTGCTTTGAAGTTAGATGAGGACAACGACCAGATAAAGGCGAGCTTGAAGGAGGCAGCAGAGAAGGAGGAACAGAGCATCAAGTCGGGAACGATTGTTTTCGCCGCGAAACGAAAACGAGACGAGGACGGGAAGAAGTCTGCCGTGGGCGCGGGGAAGAAAGTAAAGAACAAAACGTTGTTGTCCTTCAACGAGGAGGAAGACGAGTGATGCTTTCCATTTCAATCTAAATCAGCGATTGAGCCCTTCGTTGCGTCGCTCGTCGGCAGCGCCAACTTGGAAGCTTTGTCTTCTGCCTGAAAACGTTTACGCATCTCGTCGAGCTTCTTCTTTTTCTTCTTGCGCTCTTGCTCCCGCTGGATTCGCTGCAGCCGGGGGATCTTGTACAAGTCTTCGAGGTTCGATATGACAGGTACGTCAGGGTGCTCGCGCTGTGTCTTTTCGTCGTTCGTCTCCCCGTCCGACTCGTCGCTTGCCCACCCGCCGTCGTCGCCGTCGAACGCGTACTCTTTCAGAGCGATGTCTTCCCACTCTGCGACGACGTCTCCGGGGGGCGGCGCGACGGCGTCGTCGCGTGCGGTCACGCCTGAAACGTCAGCTTCGTACACATGGAGAGAATACGGGCTCTGGGCGATGGGCATTCCACCAGAGGTGATTTCGACGCGATAAAACCCTTTACGCGAGGGTTTGAATGACACGCGATACTGTCCATCGCCGTCGTCAGCGATCTCGACGTCGTCGATGACGGCGTCGCCGGAGGCGATGGAAACGTCCAGGGGAAAATGCGTCGAAAGTTTTCCCTGCGCGGCGTTCCCGTGCCTGTCAACGCCGCGCACGCAAAAGACGGTGTCGTCGCCGACCTTAGACTTTCGCACGCCGTCACCGTCGACTTCGCAGCGTTTCGGAAAAGGCCGCGCTGGCAGAATCTTTACCGGGTACGGCGAGTCCGCGACGTGTTCGTCGCCGCCGATCAAAACAGAGCACGTGTACGCCCCGGCGATGGTGGTTCGAAATTTCACCGAGTACGTCCCGTCGTCGCAGTCGACGACGTCAGCAAAAGCGACGTCCCCCGTCTCGTTGTTCTCGAAACGCACGTAGAAGTCGTCGCCTCCGTTCAGGCGTTTGTTCTTCACCTCGTCGCGCGCCGCGATGGTGAACACGGTGTCTTCGCCGGCGACACCGCGGCTCAGCCCCGGACCCGAAACTTTTGTGAAGGTTGGATCCGCCGTGCTCTGCAACCAGCAGTCCTCTTCCCACTCGCCGCGAAACACCGAGCCGTCCGCATACGAGCAGGCACCGTATCCGTGTCGCGTATCGTTTTCCCAGTCACCCTGGTACACTTCGCGGCTGGTTGCGTTCGTCATCTTCCCCTTCCCATGACGTTTCCCCTTCACCCACTGTCCTTCGTAAGCGGAGCCATCGGGGTACAAGCGCTTGCCGACGCCCTCGGGCAAATCGTTTCTCCACTCGCCTTGGTAACGCCCACCGTCGGCGTATTTCGCAGACCCAGAGCCGTGCCGGAGATTGCCACTCCAGGTGCCCTCGTACGTCTCGTCCATAGAAACGTACTTGCCCTCGCCATGGCGCGAGTCCTCCTTCCATTCGCCTTCGTAGGAAGTTCCATCCGCGTACACGCACTTCCCCCGTCCGTACCGGGAGTCGTCTTTCCACTCGCCGTCGTACTTGTACGCGCCGGACAAGTGAAACGTCCCGACGCCGTGCCTGAGGTCCTGCTTCCACTGACCGTCGTACTCCATCCCGCCGTCACCGGACGAGAACTTGCCTTTCTCGCGCATGCCTCGATCGAACGTCCCTTGGTAAAAGCTCTTGTCTGCGTACGAGTATCGCCCGCGGCCGTCCACGAAGTCGTCCACCCACTCGCCCTCGTACACGTCGCCGCTCGCGAACCGAAGCGTTCCCCAGCCCCAGCGGTGGTCGTTCCGCCACTCGCCTTCGTACATGTCTCCGTTGGGGTAACGGCAAACGCCTCGCCCCTCGGTCTTGTCTTCGATCCAGGATCCTTCGTACCGCAAACCGCTGGTGTACGTCATGGTGCCCTCGCCGTGTCGTTTATCTTCCTTCCACCCGCCGTCGTAAAAGTCACCGTTCGAGCACTGATGAAGACCTCGGCCGTGTCTGATGCGCTCCACCGCCTCGCCCTTGTACTCGTCACCGTTGGTATACTTCAAGGTGACTTCGGGAGTGTAATCAGGAGGAAGCATCGGCATTGACTGGTGATCGCTCCCGTGTGCGAGGTCGTGGAACTCGTTGTCCTCGCCGGGCTCCGCTCCATCCGTGGGAGGCGAAACGGCGGATGAGATGACTTTGGAGTCGTCGTCGTCCGCTTCGAGGAGCGATTTCAGGCGGGCCACCTCTCGGCGCAACGCATCTGTGGAAAGGTCACTGACAACAGTCTGTGAGTCTTCGGGGTGGGGGGCTATCTCGACCATCGGATGAGTGTCACTCGAGCTGCCGCGCGTGTCGGAGTAACAACGCAAACTCATTTTGATATCCCTTGAGCTTCCTTTCTGCCAAAACTTTATCAAACGTGCGCGTGTCTGTGTTCCTGTGTACCGGTACACTTGCCGAGCTTCACACTCGACAAAAAGAAGAGAAAGTCGACGCGACGAAGAAGAGAAATTTCATTGGGCGTTGCACACCACCTTCTATGGGTGCTCCTGATCGTACGGAGTGCGTGACGTGTAAAGCTAAGGGGAGCAAGTACAAGTGCCCAGCGTGCCGCTTGCCCTACTGTTCGGTCGCCTGTTGCCGGGAGCACAAGGGTGCGTGTCCGATCTCACTTCTGCTTGCGTAATTCTCAGTTTTAGGGCACCCACTGAACCATCCGTCGTCCCTCTCCCTTGCAGAGAACTCTTGCGCGCCGAAGACAGAGCCCGAAGAAAAGCCTTCGACGGAAGACCCGTCGGTGGACACCGAGGCACCCGCTCCACGACCTAAGCGCTCGTTCGAGGAGGACACAGAGGACGAAGACGGAGCGAGACTCCGTCGTAAGCACCTGGTCGCGGTCGCTACGAGCGAAGAAATTCGAGAGTGCCTGAAAGACGAGAGGCTCGTCAACACCGTCGCCCGCATCGACAGTACCGCACGTGCTGAGCAAGCTTTGGACGCCGCGTGCGAAGATCCTGCGTTTCGTGATTTCACCGAGAAGATATTGAACAGGTTGGAAGAGGCTTCGTCGTCGAAGGGGTGATCTTCTACCACTCTCTTCAGAGATCGTGCTGAAAAGGCGGGTTTAGGATGTTCAAGGCACTCAGAGAGAAGACGAAGCAGAGGCTCAGCGAGGCGACGGAGCGCGCGGCAGAGCTCAAGGATAAAGCGAAGCAGAGATTCAACGACGCGTCTGAGAAAGGAAGGAAACTCCGGGAGAACGTAGAGGTGTTCACCGGCGTCGACAAGGCTCGCGAAAGTTTTGCGCAAGCGGTAAACCCAGTCGGCGGGAGCAGCACGGCGGCGCGACTTGGCGCCTTTTCAGGAGCAGCTTTGGACGCTGAGGCATTGCGAGAAACATTTGCGAAGATTGGATCTGAGCCATATGAGCTGGTAGATGACGACCTCGAAGATTCTGATGCGTCGAGACGAGAAACCACAGACGCCGGTCCGCGCGACGACGTCGCCAAGGTGAGCCGGCGGGCGGGAGCGGGTGCCACCGCTGCGGAGGAAATCGTCAAGACCCTTCACGAAGACTTTTTTCTTCCCGAGGGAGACTTCGATCCCTTAAGGTACGTTTTGGAGGGTTTATCGAAAGCAGACCAAGATATTACTACGGACGTACTTCATAAACAAGAAGAGCGCTTGTCAAACCAGGTGGAAGCCGTGTCGACGAAAATTGCGAAAGACGTGAACGAGCACTACGAGGACTTCGTGCAGGGCATGCGGAACATCACTGAGCTCACTGATGGTTTAGAGCAGAGCTTTGTGATCGTGAACAATGGACGGAGAAACATCTCCTTTGCACGAGAAAGCGTGGGCCGTGCGATGAGAGTTGCAGAGTCACACACGCGGAAAAAGTCCCTTATGGCCGCACTCGACATGCTCGTCCGAGTGCGAGAATGCCAAAGTTTGGAGGCGCGAATACGCTCAAGCCTCGAGGCATCGTGCTTTGTTGACGCCGTGGTGGAGTATGCGCAAGCGATGAACATATTGAAATCGCTCGATGGACTGACATGCGCGGAGACTCTGGGTCAAGACCTTCGTGCGTTATTGTGGGATCTAATGAACAGCGTTGAAGCGGTACTCTTCAAGGTGTGTGGAGATTTCAAGCCGGAGGAGTACAGCCCTCTTTTCGACGCGTACATGCAATTTGGAAGTGAGGTCAAGCCTCTCGGCGACAAAGTGCAAGAGCTGTTCCTGCGATCGGTTGAAAGGCAAACTGAAGGGATGCTTCGGTTACACTCCATGACGCGTGCAGGTGTCACCGAGAATGACGACGCCGCTGCGGCGCGTAAGGCTCGGATGCCATATAAAGAGCTTTGCCAACAGCTCTCACCAACGCAATTTTTTCCATGCTTCCAGAAGACTTTAGAGGTTCTCTTTGCACTTCTCACTAGCCATCATAGAATGCTTCGGTGGCACGAGGAACAGATCGAAGCTATGGAGAACAAAGGCGACGACGCAGGCGAAAATCAAGCGCGTGTGGAGGTGTACAAAGCTGTTATTGGAGCACTTGTGCGGAGCCGCCGCGCGATTGCGGATATGGCAGGGGCGCGCATTGCTGCTCTTCTGCAGGCATCCTCCGCTCCGTCATCTGGACAATTCAAAGCAGTCTTGGATTGGGCTAAGACTTTCATCGAGACCGCGGAAGCGTTTTGCGGTACACAAGCTTCGACATTGCGAGGCCATCTCGAACGTGCTGGTGATCGCTACTTTCAACAGCTGCACTTGCAGAGGCTTGAAGCGATGCGCGAGATGCTGGAGAGCGAGATGTGGACGCGGCTCCCGAAAGCAGCCGCTGAACAGGCGCGCGGCGACATAAGGGCAGCGGCAGCACGTGGTGGTCGGGACGTATCATCGGGTTTCGGAGTTGCTGCGTTCGGCGGTGCAGCTGCAGATGGAAGCGCGTTCGAAGTTCTGATAGCTAAGGGAAATCCCTTTGCGCAAAGTTTAGGAACAAGCGCGAGTATGGGATCCTTGACAGCTGACGCAGAGGAAGAACGACCTGAGTCGGACGGTACTGTTGAAGCGGCCATCACGACAGTGGAGGAGGATGACGACGAGGATGCAGCTGTGTCGGCAGCATTTATTGACGAAGAAGATGATGATGATGAAACGCTCAGCCCCGAAATGCGGAAAGCCCGCCGCGAGGCGCGTGCTGCTGTCGCTGCTGCGGACGCTGCCACGAGCAGACAAGGTGATTCGAAGGGACTTGACGCTCGCAACGCAACACTCACGGCGTCATCCCTTTACCTGATCCAGGGCGTTGCTGAGTACCTGCGCTTGATGCGGGTGCTCACTCCTTCCATGCCAGTTATCTTTCAAGGTTTGTGCTCGCTTTTTGAGACAACACTCGTCCGCATATTTGCCGCGTTTGGCCAACACGAAGCGCTGGATCCGCGCTCTGACCTTATCACGCCGAGACTTCGGAACACGTTGGTTCGTCTGCTGAACGGCACGTCGCTGAGCACGATTATGAACCAGAGCAGTGGAATGGGTTCGGGTGCGTCGAAAATGGTGAACTCCTCAGGGAATTTGTACGGTTTGCGTGAGCGAGTTGTTGCGCTCGAGTCCCTCGCTTGTCTCGCGGAAGAGTTCAAGCGCCTGAAAGCGGGACTCAAGCAGACCTTGCCTTCTAGTGAAGATTCCAAGTTGGAGAGATTCTTTGGACAGACGATCGTGAGCGTGGAGGATGTTCGTGAGCACGTTTACGGGCATGTCGCCAGATTGCTTCTGGATCTGTCTTGGGTTCCTGAGGTCATCGGCGATAGCGAAAAGCTGAGTGATGCGCTCAAGACGGGCAAGTACGCAAAGTCCACCGTGAGCACAGAGCACAACAAGTGGGTGAACGATCTGTCCACAGAACTCACGCAGTTCGGCGCGAAGCTCGCGATCGCAGATGTCACCGCAGAGGCGCTCATAATGCTTTGGAACTACGCGATTGCACAGACCGCGTCTGTGATAGTAGCAGGTTTCGCTCGTGTTAAAAAATGCTCGTCCGAGGGGCGTGCACTTATGGCTCTGGATTTGCAGGTACTTTATGGAAACATCAGACACCTAGCTCCTAAGGGCTCAAAACTCGAATTCGGGTATGCGCTCGAGTACGTGAAGGCGTTTTACATCGCCGCGGACCAACTTGAATACTGGTGCATGACACACGCTGAGTACTCCCACGCACAGAGAGTAGCGTTGGTTAATCAGATCGCAGGTGCATTTGGTTGGTCCTCGTCAGCGAAGAGTGAGTTCCTCGCGAAGATTGGGTCTAGTGAACTGATGATGTAGTTTGTAGAGGTATGTACGGTAGCTTCGATTTTGGAAATCTCAAAAAGTGAATCTAAATTTTTCGAAACACAAAATTATCATTGCGACGGGATGCTCTCTCGGTCAAGCTGCACCCAGCTCTTGAAAGGTTTTCCGCGGAGTACGGCGAGACGAGTCTGACGGTTGCGTCGTCTGAGGTCATCCTGTTCGGAATCTCTGTCTCGACATTTCGTTTCCTTCCACTCCAGATGGCGACGTTGTTGATCTTCAGCTGAACTCACACGATGCTCTCTCATGATCGGTGCGGGGAGGTCAGAGTAATCCTTCGAGGTGTCGTCGAACTTGATTTCATAACCGTCATCGCGAAATAAGCGCTTCCATTCCGAACTCGAGTGTTCGTGGGGAGAAGCATAAAGCGCTAAGTTCGTCTTGTGCAAGAATAAGGTGACAACACCGTCATCGTCGATGTCCCAAGCACACATATCGGGAACTACACGATCATCCAGATCCCCAGAAAGGTACACTCGGTCACCGTTTCGGTCACGCACGCAAATGTGCGTGGCTGAGATGTCGACGTCGAGAGAAGAGCCGGAAGTGCCACGCTGAATGCCAAGGACGAGAACGCAGATTTCGGATGCACTCTGACGCCATCTACACTTACCGTGTGACGGAGAGAACCAAACGTCCTGGTCTATTTCAGAGCGGTCATAGTGCACGCGAGCCATGCAAAACGCGTGTTTGTCGACACGCTCAACAGGATCACCATTGGCGCGAGTGATAGAGTAAGACTGATACGGCAAATCCATGGCTAAGGACGGACGGGACACCTCCACGAGCGCAGTGGAAGTGTCATCGGCGATCATGCGCTCCTGAAAACTCGCCTTTGCGTCATTGAGATGAACCTCTTCCACGAGACAATCATGCGCAATGCATGGACCCAGCGCTTTCACGAAAGTAAATTCATCGCCGATGTTCTTCAACACAGATACGCAGGCCTGCAAACGTAACACAAAGGTGAGAAAAGGAAAAATTCAAAAGTATACCGATGTGCACTTACCTCACCGCGCTGTCTGCTTTCAATTTGGAACTTGTATTCAATCTGCGCGCACAAGAGAAATTCAATAAATGCAATTCATGAAACGAGAAATCAAGTAAGAACTCACCTTCAGCTTTCGTTCGGAGCAGAGTGAAACGCGCTCGATGAGTACATCCTTGAAGCTGATGTCGCACCCTCGCGCGAATGTTTCTTTCATAGATCGTCGGGCTTCTGCACCGAAACAGCCGAGCTTACCACAGTCATATCGCAGTGAACCCTTCACAAAGAAAATGTTCTCAGCAATTTTGTCTGCGTCAATCGTAAGTCCATGCTCAACTGCAAGTTGCTGCTCGTTAATAACGCTCAGCACCGCACTCGATTGCGCATGCGTGAGCTTCTTGATGACTTCCTCAACCTCTGTAGCGTAGTCTTCGTTGTCAGGGTCCTGCGATAGCCATTCGATGCACAGTTAGCACGTGAATGAGATGAACGATTTCAACACAGGGACGTACCAGTTTCTTCGCTATCTGGAAGCAGCTTGCCGCCTTAACGATGTCACCCCCGTCGCTCTTGTCTTGTGATTTAAATCCCTCCCCTTGAAGGAACCACGCCCAAGCGTCGAGAGGGTACTCCCTTCGTCTACATAAATAAGTGTTAGTCAAATGTTAGCTGGAGAATTCATGAGGGGCGTAAAAATCACTTACTCCCATGGTGTCGACGTTCCGGGCGCTTTCAAGACGGTCTTAATCATGATCTCGTTGTTGTTCGCATCATCAGAAATCAGTCTCAGCGCTGCTCGTGTATCTGCGACGACCTGTTTGAAACATAATGCAAATTTGTACATGCATGCGCGCTGTAATTGAATCGTAAAGTCAGTTCCTCTGTTGCAGTCGCATTGAATTTATTGACAAGAATTTACTCACCTGCACATATGCCATGGTTGCGCTCATGGGAGCAAGGGTCCAACTTGCAACGCAGGATTCGTAGTCAGTTTTGGTCTTTTTTGTACTGCTCTGCCACGATTTTATCTGCAGAAACATTGATTCTCGCTTTTCCTGCGGCGATACGGTTTGTCTTGATGGCTTTGCTATGATACCTTTCGCCTCGTAGTCGTGGAGGATCGCGATGACGAAATCTGCGAGCTGCTCTCGGGTCATTCGACTCGCTATCTCAGAAACGGCACGTTGGTACTCGTTGTGCGCCTTCGCTTTGTCCTCGACCAGTTTGTATGACTGGCTGAGTGCGTCGAGCGCCTGACCATAGTGCTGCAGTCCTCGGAGGGCCGTAGCTTTTCTCCACCAAGCCTTCGCCCATCCACCGTTCAACTCGCAAGCGCGCTCAGCATCTTGCAGTGCCTCGGCAAACTTGTTTGCCTGCGAAAGAAGACATCAATCATCATGTCGCGTCAGTTGATGACCTGTTGTCGAACCTACGTCGAAAGCATGAATGACTCGGAGAACGCTCACCTTGGCGTATGCTAACGATCGATTTGTGTACAGCGCGAGTGATTCTTTGTGACCTGGTGGGAGGATGTCTAAACAGTCAGAGTACCTGCATGCACTCAGAAGAGGTCAGTCAGACACGCGGCACTTTTTTGTTTTTTCTTAAACGGAGACAGACAAAGGAAGGAAGCCGGGAAAGTAGAGCCGGCAAGAAGGGTCATCACGCACTTGGTGTATGCGTCCTTGTAGTTGCCAGACTTCAGTGCGTTATCTGCCTGAGTCTTGACGTAACCCATCTTCATAATCCTGTGTTAGGAGGAAGAGAACTCTCGTTAGATGGGCTGCAGTCATCTCAAACAGAAACGTTCGCTCGTCGAGACTGTCCCACTTCTCCCATCCAGAAGAGAACGTGAGGACGTAGAAGAAACCACTCGAAGATGCGCTTACCAGAACTCTTCATCGCCCGAGAATCTTCCATCAGACGTCATGCTGATCCGCGACGCAGAACGTGCGACGCTATGATCCGCGCAACAGGACGCGGATCCCTTTCGCGAGATCCGGGAGGGGAAGAGGCGTTTTTTTCGGATGCAGTTTGATTATTTATTTTGGCGAGTTGTGGTTTTCGGCGAGCGCGTTTCCATTAATCTCGGGGCGCTGCTGAACCGCCTCCTCACTTTCGCCACCACCGCCGCCGCCAACGATGGCCGCGGAAGAAGCATCAGTGGGCATAGAGTGTAATGCCAACTCGGCGGAGGGCTTTCGGGCGATCCTCAAGGAGAGATACACCGACTTTGTGGTGAATGAGATCGATCAGAATGGACAGGTGGTGCACCTTACGACCCTCGATGCGTCTATCGACGACGAAATCGACGAGATGGAGCAACAAAAGCGACAAAAGTTTGCTTCGCCTGCTGTCGAGAGGGCTGAGGGTGATAAACCCGAGCAGAGGAATGTTTCTAGTGAACCTACACCAACGCCCAATGTTACACCAGCTCCTGAGATCGTCTCAGCGGAGACCAACGCTCTGCTAAACGAAAAGATAGAGGCTGCGGTTATCGAGTTCACCAAGCTCGCCGGGGCGGAAGAGGCAGCCCGACTGAAAACGTTTCTTGAGCAGCCGGGCGTGCTCTCGCCAGCGCCAGAAGGATCCGAAGCACCTTCAGCTCTTGTTCTTGGATCGAGCAACGATAAGGCGTATCGAACAAGTTTGCACGTGTTCTTTAACTCGCATTTTCAACTTACCACAGACTCGGTGGAGCCAGCCGCTGGAGGCGAAGGAAGCGTTGTGACGAAGAAGGACTCGAAGAAACCACATCTGTGCATAAGGGTGCACCCCAAGCACGCAAAGAGAAACAAAGGCGGGGGTGATAAGAAACGTGGGCGCGGCGATGGGGGAAACGATAACTGGAAGGGACATAAAAGATGGCCCGTGGACTTGCCTCAATACCTTGAGTTTACCCTGTGTAAGGAGAACAAGGAGACGCAAGACGCGATGGGAGTGATATCGCGCATCCTCCACACCAAACCCAGGGACTTTGGCTTTGCCGGAACAAAGGACAGACGCGGTGTGACCAGTCAACGAATGACTCTACACAAGGTACGCGCCTCGCGATTGGCGAAGCTGAAGCTGTTTCAAATGAAGGTTGGTAACTTCAAATACGTTGACCGCGAGCTTGGCCTTGGTGATCTCAAAGGTAACCTTTTTACGCTTACCCTGCGCGGCGTCGAAGGGGGAACTGAAGACACTGTCACGCGTGCAGTGAACGAGCTCAAGTTGAGCGGCGTCATAAACTACTTTGGTTTACAGAGGTTTGGGACGCATGCCATAGGCACGCATGAAATTGGCGCGGCTTTATTGCGTGGAGCTTGGGCGGAAGTGCACGATCTCATCCTCAGACCGCGAGATGGGGACAACGAAGATGCCGCTGCTGCTCGCGCCATCTACAAGGAAACCGGTGACGCCGCTGCTGCTCTGAAGCGAATGCCGCGGTATTGCAATGCTGAGAGAGGACTCCTCGAAGCGTTGGGTCGATGCGGCAAGAACGATCTAGTCAACCCACTGAGCGGTATTCCTCGCACAACGCGTAAAATGTACGTGCATGCGTATCAGAGCTACATGTGGAACAAGGCTGCGAGCGAGCGCGTCAGGCGCCACGGCTTGAGCCGCCCCGTGGCTGGAGACTTGATCGTCGACGAAAGCATGTTGCAATATGCTGGAGAGGATGACGGCGACATTTTCTCGAGAGTCCGTGAAGTGACAGCGAAGGAGGCGGCATCTGGAGCATTCAAAATCACGGACGTCGTCTTGCCTCTGCCGGGGAGCAGGGTAATATACTCTGAGAGTCTGAAATCGCTGTACGAAGAGATTTGCAAGAAAGACGGGGTGCAGCTCACTGGTTTCGCGCATACGGTGAAGGAATATTCATTTGGGTTCCTTCCCGGTGCATACAGGAAACTCGTGATTAAGCCTGATAAAATCGAATACTCGTTCGCGAGGTATTCCGATCCCAAGACTGATCTGACAGCAACTGACCTGATGCGCGTCGAGGCTGGTGATGATTCAGTGCAAGCCTCAGGTGAAGACAAGGATGGAAAGTTTCTTGCACTTCGTCTGAGTTTTGCTCTCCCGACCAGTTCATATGCGACCATGGTAATCAGGGAGCTTATGAAGTCAACTTCGTCTCAGGCGGCACATAGGGCGATGACTCTCGCCGACAAGGGAGAAGAAGTCGCGGAATAGCTAGGACCATTTGCTTTGTTCGTTCATCTTTAGTTTGCAGAAAGCATAAGATTGCTAACCACATACACACCTCGCAGGTACTGCAAACCTTCAACACGAAAAAACAAGTCGTCCATAAAGTGCAAAAGCGATCCCTACACTGCAGAAAGCGCAGCGCGCGTTGGTGCCACGGTGTCGGCACCAGCAGAGGAGTCCGTGCGAACAACGACGCGTCACCAAGGACCAGCGTCATTTGCACGCATGAGTGCCCGCGCGGTGCATGTAAACCCGGTCCTGTCGAGCTCGGGAGCGACGCGCTCAAAGAAGGTCGGCGGGCGTTTTGGGGTTGTGAAAGCCACTCGTGGCAGGTATGCTTCGAGGTGCGCGGCTGCACAAAGCGTTGACGATGTCGGGGAAATCGAAGAACTACATGCGTCGTTCCCCTTGAGCCGCGAACAGTGGGACAACTTCATGAAAGAGTACTGGCAGAAGCGACCCGTGGTCATCCGTGGTGCTCTCGAGCCCGGGGAGGCGTCCATGCCGATCGACTCCAGCGAACTGGCTGGTTTGGCGTGCGAGTCCGAATTTCAGCCTCGCATCCTCAAGAAAGGATCTAATGGCCCTTCTGACTGGTCCCTTGACCTTGGACCTTTCACGGAAGAAGAACTCCAATCACTTCCGTCGGACGGATCGTGGTGTGTCGTGGTAAACGACTTAGAGAAACACATCCCTGAGGCGACGAAACTCCTCAACGTCTTTGACAATTTTCCGCGTTGGCGCGTGGCAGACGTGCAGGCCAGCCTGTCAGGAGAGGGTGGGGGTGTCGGAGCGCACTCAGACCAGTTCGATGTATTCCTGATGCAAGGCGAAGGTCGGAAACGGTGGTCCATATCGGATGATCCAGAGTACGCACCTGAGAAGGAGGAGTCTTTCTTTGAGAACATCGACGTGCGAGTGCTGAAGGACTTTCAGCCAAAGGCTCGCAGCCTTCTGGAGCCAGGAGACGTGCTGTACTTACCACCGAGGGTGGCACACCACGGCATCGCCGAGGGTTGCGACGCAGTCTGCGTGACGTATAGTGTTGGGTTTCTTGCGCCGACACACGATGACTTGATATTGTCATACGCGCAGTCGGCAGTGGATACACGGAACGCAGTGACGGAGCGCTGGAGTGATCCGTGGTTAGAGCCCCAAGCAGAAGTTGGACAAATATCGCAAGCTGCCGTGAAGCGAGCGGGAGACATCATCCGTGACTCGATGCCAAAAACGGAGGCTGATATTGCGAGATGGTTCGGTTGCCACGTGACTGGTAACTTGGGATTCGACGGAGAGCAGGCTGTACCCGAGGAAAAACTCTCTCCCGACGAGTTGCAAGATGTTTGGGCGGAAGAGGGTGCGTTGATTCGTCGCGCACACGTCAAGTTTGCTTTCATACACGAGGTCGCTGACGGTAGTCTTGAAGGATGCTTGTTTTTCGCGGGCGGCGAGGTGTGGCAGCTGAAGTCAGCCAGCAGTATTCAGCTTGCTCGACACATCGCGAACAACGATGAGATTATGGCTGAGAATTGGCAAGGCCTTTCTGTCGGGAATCGCCACGAAATAGACGACGACGGTGTGGCGCTCGTACACGACCTTTTCTCGAGTGGTTTCCTATTTCTAGACGGTGACTAGCTAACACTCGTTGTGAGCAAATGGCTATCCATCGCACTCAATCTGCTTCACCCAGACCACTCTTTTGTAAGTCGTAAGGTTCGGTTGGCTGCTGAGATTGCGCGTTCTGGCGCAACACGTCGCCCGGGCTCGGGAGCGGGCGCCCGCTCGATCCCCCCTCTGACTCTTTTTGCGAAGCGAGGCCAGCGCCCCAGCCCCCCACCGGTGCGTCGCTGTAACTCGCTGGGTCCATGGGATCAATACCTGGTGGTGCCGCACGCTGTCTTTTTCTGTTAGTCGCTACTGGCGCTACTGGTGCTGCTCGTGCAGACACGGTGTTATCAGCTGGAACTATCACGACTGTGCGCTTCATATGCTGCTTCTGCTGCAGTGGCAACGGGGGCTCCCATGTCGTCACCTTCGTGGACGCATCGCAGTAGTATGTCCGATTCGTCTTCGGATCAATCGCCGACTTCCACCCCGGCGGAAGTGTCTTCGGCGCCGGATTAGCCACCATCACCCCAATTATGTGTGCGTCTCCGTTCGTCGGTCGAGTCCAAGAACTCTTCCCAAGGCTAGCGTTGTAATAGTACGCGTGTCCATACTTCTCGTCCACGGTCTCGGTCCACCCGGCAGGAAGAGAAGAGTCTTCATTCGGATTCTCCGCCGAACCACCCCTGTTGTTCGCCTCATCGTCGACTTTGATGCCCCGGGCCTTCAGCCGGGCCTTCAGGAATGCTGGAAGCTCATGCGGCATAGCTCCAACCGACCTGGAGTTCGCTTCTGGTCGGGAGCGCAGGGAGTTGTGAAACCCTCGGGGCTCGTTGCAGGGGAAAGGAAGGTTAAAGTTTTGTCTCGTCGAGGTCTCGCAGTCTCGGGGAGACCGAAGAAGTCCTATGAAAAACGAGCTGGAGGGGACTCACTCCCTTAGCTCGCAGCACACGATGGCGGCTCGTCGAGCCGATAAGCGACAGATGCTGCTGCTATCAAGAAGACTCGGACGAAAGGTACTGTGTGTGAAGGCTACTCTCACCTTCACGTTGTTGTTCGCGCCACTACTTGTAGTGTCTCTTGACACAAAAACACTTGAACTTGTTGAAGCGCTGTGTGACACTCCGTCATGGGAGCTGGTGGACACCCTCGTGAGTCTTCCCATGTTCGGCGATGACGCTCTGAAGGCATCATCACGGTTCCCAGGTTTACGACGTTTCTCCCCCTCGCAGGGCAATCTCTCGGTACGTCCCCGACTTCCAAAGTGCTCCTGTCTCGTCTCTTTTCCGTCTCCACGCTAAACGCGCCGTACCTATTTCCTCCAGTATACCTGTGACGTGTCCGCGTCGGCCGAAACCCAAGGAGAGCTATTAAACGCCACCGTGCAGGCGTTCCTGGAGTTTGAAACGTATGGGCAGAACATCACCGCACAGAACGTTTCTTCGACTTTGGAATACGAAGCTGTTGCCGTTTTCAACTTCACCGACGTTCCACGAACTGTGGTGTCGCACTTTGTAAAAGCGGCGAACCGCGACGACTACGTTGGCAAGACTCTCGTCCGAGGCGTGAAGTATGAAGCGGATACCGGAGAGCTTGTGCTGTCACCGAAGGAGAAGGTGATGGGGGTTGCGTTTTCTTTGCTCTGGAGACCTAGCCGAAACCATTCTACGACGTGACGTTGTACTAAGACAAAACAGAAAAATGCGCCACACTCTAAGCTGTCTCGTGGTGATAAAACAGCGTCTCGCAATTTCCGGCATCCGGCATTAGCGGAGGCGCGGCCTGCCGCATCATGCGGGTTACGTGCTTGGCGACATGTGCGCTCAACCAGTGGGCGCTGGACTTTGAGGGGAACCTTGCTCGAGTCAAGGCGTCGATTTGGCAAGCAAAGGCGAAGGGCGCTCGATATCGTGTCGGTCCGGAGTTGGAGCTTCCCGGATACGGTTGTGAGGATCATTTCCTCGAGGTCGACACGATTGAGCACTCATGGGAGTGCCTCGCGCAGCTCCTTGCCGGGGACGACACCGACGATATCTTGTGTGATGTCGGCATGCCCGTAATTCACGGTGGGGTGCGGTACAACTGCAGGATATTCGTCCTGAACCGCGAGATCCTTCTCATCCGACCGAAACTGTGTTTGGCGAATGATGGCAACTACAGGGAAACGCGCTGGTTCACAGCGTGGCAACACCCGAAGAAAGTGGAAAAATTCAAGCTTCCGTCGCTCGTCTCCGACGTGACAAAGCAGACACACGTGCCGTTCGGTGATGCCGCTCTGGAGTTCAAGGATGGAAGTCTCGGCAGTGAGACCTGCGAAGAGTTGTTTACCCCGAACGCGCCGCACATTCAGCTCGCGCTGAGCGGCGTCGAGGTTATCAGCAACGGAAGCGGGAGCCATCATCAGCTTCGAAAACTCAATCAGCGCGTTGAGCTCATCCAGTCAGCGACCGCAAAAGGCGGTGGCGTGTATCTATATGCGAATCAGCGAGGATGCGACGGCGGTCGACTGTATTACGACGGGTGCGCGTGCATCGCCGTGAACGGTGAAATCGTCGCGCAGGGCGAACAGTTCGCTGTGCAGGAAGTTGAAGTTGTGACCGCTGTCGTTGACTTGGATACTGTCGTGGGTTTCAGAGGGGCGTTTCAGAGCATGTCCGTGCAAGCAGCCGCAAGCGAAAAGCAACCGATGATTGAGGTGCCGTTTTCGTTGTGTGTCGGCGACGCGCTCGGAGCCGCGGTTTCCAAACCCATGCCGGTGAGGTACCACTCGCCCGAAGAGGAGATTGCAATGGGACCCGCATGTTGGCTTTGGGATTATCTCCGACGATCTGGTGCGAGTGGATATTTGTTACCTCTCTCGGGTGGTGCGGACAGCTCTTCCACTGCTGCTCTTGTGGGCTCGATGTGTCAGCTCGCGACGAAGGCTGCCGCCGCCGGCGACGCATGCGCGGTTGCGGACATCAAGCGAATAGCGCAGTTGGACGATAACGCATCCGTCCCATCGGCAAAAGAGCTCGCGGCGCGAGTACTTACTACAGTGTATCTCAGCTCGGAGAACAGCAGCAACGAGACCCGTGGTCGCTCCAAAACCTTGGCTGATGAGGTAGGGTCTTCGCACCTTGACGTCAAAATTGACGCGGTGGTCGCCGCGATTATCGCGTTTTTCGTGACGATCACGCGCAGAACACCGAAATTCAAGGTGGATGGCGGCAGCAACGTGGAAAATCTCGCGTTGCAGAACATTCAAGCGCGCGTCAGGATGGTGCTTTCGTTTGTTCTAGCGCAGCTCATGCCTTGGGTGAACGGAAGAAACGGTTTCTTTCTCGTGCTCGGGAGCGCGAACGTCGACGAGGGTCTGCGCGGGTACATGACCAAGTACGACTGCTCTTCCGCTGATATCAACCCCATCGGAGGTATCAGCAAAGCGGATCTACGTTCATTCCTGCGCTGGGGGGCGAAACACCTCGGGTTTCCCTCTCTCGCGTCTGTCGAAGAGGCGCCGCCCACCGCGGAGCTCGAGCCCATCCGCGAAGATTACGTGCAAACTGACGAGGAGGATATGGGCATGACGTACGATGAGCTCGGTGTGTACGGCAGATTGCGTAAAATCGCCCGTCTCGGACCCGTGGAGATGTTCAAGCGGCTTCTGCACGAATGGAAAGATCGAGGAACTCCGGCGGAGATCGCCGTGAAGGTGAAGCGTTTCTTCTTCTTTTATTCGGCGAATCGGCACAAGATGACGACGCTCACGCCGTCGTATCACGCCGAGAATTACTCACCCGAGGACAACCGCTTCGACCTTCGTCCGTTCTTATATAACGTGAGATGGCCTTGGCAATTCAGGAAAATAGACGAGCTCGTGGAAAAGGCGATGAAGGAGAGATAGCGAGGCGGTTCCGATGTCAATACAAGTTACGTTTTTCTCGTGCCAGCACAGGTTAAGGCCGATGGGGAGTGCAAAAAGAAGCTAAATTTTAAACCCCGATTCACGGTTTGTTTTATCATGCAAATATTGCAGAAACCGACGTTTGAAACGAACCCGTTGAGACGACGCAAGGTTACCTCGCCCGATCGCGTCTTCACATACACGTCAGCGCGTCCCGGACGCGTGGTCGTCGGTTGGAACAGAGGCGAGCGCCTCTCACTGATCGAGGCGAGGCTTCGGCGACGGACGACAGGCGGCGAGGCCAGGAAGAGCCCACCTGCCGCACGTCATGGCCGCTGAGAAAGCTTCCCCCAAGGAGGACGGAAAGAAAGGCGAACCGTCGAAGGAAGACACTAAAGGCAAGAAGAAAGAGGAGAAGAAGGAGGTCGAGCTTTCGGATGAGGATCTCGCGTTGAAGGAGAACCTTGAGCTCATGGTCACACGGAGCTCGGACTCCAAGGCCGGCGTCGCTAAGCTGGCCATGGAGACGATGAGGAGCGAGATCAAATCTGCCACCAGGTCAGTGTGCCTAACGAAACCCGGATCTAACGTCGAAGGACGCGTGTCGCGATCTGACGCTCGCGGACGGATTTCCTCTTCGAGCGTGCGCGCGGTCGATCGAATCATGCGAGGGCAACCATGCTGACATAACCCCGCCCTCTTCTGTCCTCCACAGTTCCATGACAAGCGTCCCCAAGCCGCTCAAGTTCCTTCGCCCGCATCTTCAAACCCTCAAGGACACGTTCGCCAAGATGAAAAAGCCTGCTGAGAACAAGAAACTTTTGGCGGACATCATCTCTCTGCTGGCCATGACCGACGCTCCTGTCGAAAACGTCATGCCTGAGTCGTTGAAATACCGCCTGTTGGGCTCCGGCGAGGATATCGGAACCTGGGGTCACGAGGTAAGCAATGACGCGAACCCGAATCCTTCCCTTGAAGCCAGATCTAGCGCGCCGCTTTGACTTTGCCCAGATGTCGCGAAACGTTTTCTGGTATGTGGCGCACCGAGCTAACCGCCCTTTCCCTTCTTCTTCCCGCAGTACGTTCGCAACCTCGCTTCTGAGATCGGTACGGAGTATCATCGTCGCCAGGAGGAAGCCGGTCCCGACGGCATGGAGGTGGATAACTCAGATCTGATGGGGCTCGTGGACGAGATCATCCCTTTCCACATGAAGCACAACGCCGAACCTGAAGCGGTGGATCTGCTCATTGAGGTCGAGAGACTGGACATTCTTGCCGGTCACGTTACTGAAGCTAACCACGCGCGCACGTGCCTGTACCTCTTCAGCTGCTCGAGCTATCTGCCCGAGCCCGAGGATGCGGAGGTGCTCAAGGTGGCGCACGCCATTTTCATGAAGGTGGAGAAGTACACCGAAGCCATGCGCGTGGCGTGCCGTCTTGGCGTGCAGGAGACGATGGAAGAGACTTTCAACGCCGCTGAGGATAAGCTCGTGAGACGTCAGATGTGCTACATGCTCGCGAGACACGGTCATCCTCTCAAGCTCGATGAGGGTCCTTGCGAAGTGACGGACGCAGATGAGCTTGAGGAGCTGCAGACCATCATGAGCAACTCCAACCTGAGCGCGAACTATCTGACCCTCGCACGCGATCTTGACGTGATGGAGGCTAAGCTTCCTGAAGATATCTACAAGACGCACCTGATGGAAGGCCGCGCACCCGCTGGTGCTGCCGTCGACAGCGCTCGTGCGAACTTGGCTTCGACGTTTGTCAACGCGTTTGTCAATGCCGGATTCGGTCAAGACAAGCTTCTCACGACGTCCGAGGGTGCTGAGGGTACGGAGGGTGACGCGTCCGCCGGCGCGGGCTCTAACGTGAGCTGGATCTTCAAGAATAAGGATCATGGAAAGATGTCCGCAGCCGCGAGTCTTGGTTCGATTCTTCTTTGGGACGTCGAGGACGGTCTGCCTCGTGTCGACAACTACCTGTACAGCATGGAGCAGCAGGTTGTTGCCGGAGGTTTGCTTGCCGTTGGCCTCATCAACGTGAACGTGCGCAACGATTGCGACCCGGCGTACGGTCTACTGTATGAGAGCGTGAGCAAGGAGGACTCCTCGGTGCGCATAGGTGCTATCATGGGCCTTGGTCTCGCGTACGCTGGTTGCCAGAAAGAAGAGGTGCAAGAGCTCCTCGTCCCCATCATCACGGACGAGTCCATTCCCATGGACGTCGTGGCGTTTGCCGCCCTTTCCCTCGGCCTGGTCTTCGTTGGTACCTGCCACGAGGAGTGCGTGCAGGCGATCGTGCAGTCGCTGATGCTGCGCCCCGAAAAGGACCTGGAGCACCCGTTCACCAAGTTCCTCTGCCTCGGTCTCGGCTTGCTGTTCCTGCAACGACAGGCAGAGGTTGAGGCGACGCTGGAGGTTGCCAAGACGCTGCCTCCCCGCGTCAGCGAGTTCCTTCAGGTGACCCTCGAGGTGTGCGCGTATGCTGGCAGCGGCAACGTGCTCAAGGTGCAGGCGATGCTGGCGAGATGCGGCGAGCACCCCGATCTCGAAGGAGAAGAGACCGCCGCGGAGGGTGAAGGCGCCGCCGCGGGAGAATCGGGTGAAGAGGAGTCCAAGGATTGGCTCGCCGACCCGCAATCCATCGCCGCTCTCGGCGTGGCGTTGATTGCCTCGGGAGAGGAGCTCGGGTCGGATATGGCGGTGCGCGCGTACGATCACCTCATCCAGTACGGTGACGCTGCGGTGCGCAAGGCATGCCCTATCGGCCTCGCGATGTTGCACATCTCGAACCCCAAGCTCCAGGTGACGGATGTGCTCGGACGACTCAGCCACGACAGCAACGAGGACGTTGCGCAGGCGGCGACCCTCTGTCTCGGCATCGTCGGCGCCGGCACGAACAACGCTCGCCTCGCCACGCAGCTTCGTCAGCTGTCGAGCTACTACTACAAGGACCCTTCTCTGATGTTCCTCGTGCGCATCGCGCAGGGACTCGTGCACCTCGGAAAGGGTCTGCTCACGCTGTCCCCGTCGCACTCCGACCGGTCGCTGCACTCCAACGTTGCACTCGCTGGCCTCGTGATCAATGCGTTCTGCATGCTGGACATGAAGCAGACCATCCTCGCCAAGTACCACTTTATGCTGTACTACCTGTTCGTCGCCGCGCAGCCGCGCATGCTGATGACCGTTGACGAAGAGGGTAAGCCGGTTCCCGTCTCGGTGCGCGTTGGGCAGGCTGTTGACGTCGTGGGTCAGGCTGGTAAGCCCAAGACTATTACTGGGATGGCCCAGCACACGAGCCCCGTGCTGCTGGCGTCGGGCGATCGGGCCGAGTTGGCGACGGAGGAGTACGTCCCGGTGACCTCGATGCTGGAAGGCGTGGTCATAGTCAAAAAGAATCCGGCGTACATGGCGGAGGAGGAGGATAAGAAGTAGGGGAGGCGTGTAATGAGAAACGGAGCGCAATCGTAACAATCGCACGAAGCAGTCAACCTCCGGACGCCCGGAGATCGTTCTTTCTCCAGATCTCCTAAGTTTGGAAAATATCACATGCCAAGACCAAAGCAAAACCAGCTTTCACAGTCGCCTGCGCGGACGAGCGACCTACCGTGTGTAGCATGGCGTCGACGTGGCGCAGTATACATGTACCATCGCGATTGAATGGCAAGCGACAGGAACGCCTCCCTCGGTCGAGAAATGTTCGGCCGACGCGTGCGATCTTCGCGGAAGAGGAAAGCGATGAAACCGTGATGGCTGTATTGACCCCCGGGGACCAGAGTCTGCCCCCTCTCGTGGAGGTCTCGTTGAAGCTTGGAACGATGACTGAGGAAATCAGGATGGTGAAACCCCCGTCCGTGGATGAGTTGTGGAGCTGGTACGAGATGACTGGCAACATGGAGGCTGATCCATCGTGGGCCAAGAACTGGGAGACGGCGATGAGTTTCGCCACGGCCATCGCCGAAGGATCTAACACCGACGTGCCGAATCTGAAATCGAAACGTCTCCTTGAAGTAGGGAGTGGTCTGGGGCTCGTCGGCATTGCGGCCGCGAAGTGCGCCGGGGCGGATTCGGTAGTGTTTAGCGACAGGGAGCCCCTAGCGATCCACTGCGCGCTGAGCTCAGCGGCTGTGTCTGGAATGAACGTCGTCGCCGTCTCGGACCTCTCTCTCGAGCGCGGTGGCGCCAGCGCGTGTGCTGGTTGTCTGTTCGACTGGTCCAAGCCGCAGGCGCTCGCAGCGGAGATCGACGTCGTCCTGGGGGCAGACTGTCTGTACGATCCTGCAACGGCAGCACTTCTCGCAAAGTGCTGTGCTGACCTCGTTGCCAAAACCAAAGGGGTGGTGTGCATTGCTGAGCCTGAAAAGGAAAGAGCGATCGGGTGTCGCGCCGCCTTTCTGGACGCCTGCACCGCCGCCGGCGCGACGACTCGGATCGTCCCTCTGCCAAAAGCTTCGAGCATCCACCCACCGACAGTGTTGGTCGTCGCTTCGTGGGAGTGATGATTGACATACGCGTGTATGACATTAATACGTTGATATCATACGGTACGCGTACCAATAGACTATGAGTGCCGCTACGCCGCGTTCGTCACGGTGTTTCGTTTTCCTGCTCAGAGCCGCCGGCTTTGTGTTTCTTCGTCATCTTTGAGAACTGCGCGGCGAGGCGCGCTTCGTGTCCCTGGAAAACCTTCAGGAACTTGGATTTGATGGCGTACGACGCCGCGGTTTGCCCCTCCAGATTGTTGCACATCGCGAGGGCCACCTGTTTCCACTTGCGAGATTCAGTGACCGCCTCCGACCCCCCTCGCGACTGAACCTCGGCGAAGAGCTTCGGCAGGTCGAGCTTCTGGCCGCAGAAAGTTGGAACTCGGAGTTTCCCTCCGTGTTTGCGATGCAACTTCTCCAGGAGCGATACGAACGACGCGTTCGAGCCGTCTGCTTCCTCGTCATCGTCCGACGTCGGGTCCTCCGACTTTCGCTTGTCCCCCTTACGTTTACGTGGTTTTTCAGCGGAGTCGCGCGGCGATGCTTTCATCTCCCCGTCGCCGTCCTCGCCGTCCTCGCGATCGGAAGAGCGCCGCTCCTTTTTCTTCTCGCCGCGCCGCCTGATGGGCGCGGGTTTCGCCTCCGGGAACGGCCTGCCGTCCACGAGACCCCATCCCGCGATGCCCTCGCCGCCATTCGGACGTACGCAGAACATCTCTTCGTCGTCGTCTTCCTCCGAGGCATCACTCTCGCTCTCTTCGGAAGAAGGTTCCTCAGCGGCGAGGTCCACCCAGTGCAACTTGCCGTACTTTCGCCGAAACTTGCTCGAAGCGCGGCTCTCCGGGTCGTCGCCGGCAGGCACATCGTCCGTAAGGCGCTCGCCGCCGCGCAATGCGACGACGGCGCGTAGCGAGGTGCGATACGTCTGAAGCCGCGCTGTCTGATATCGAATGACTTCCAACTCGCCCGATGCGAGGCTGGTCGACTGCGCGTCGACGGCGGCGCCGAGCCTCCCCGCGCTCTGGTACGCAGTGTGCGCGACGTCGTCGAATCGAGACGACACCGAGGCCGCACCCCCGCCGCCTTGAGGGGAGTAGTTCCCGGCGGACACGAGCGCGGCGAGCGCGGTGTTCGTGCCACCAAGCGCCTCTACCACCGTGTCAACGGTCATCGGCGCCCCGCCTGAGGCACGCACCCCATTGCATGCGAACCCGTTTCGTTTCACCGTCGCGGTGACGGCGTCGAGAGTTTGGCACATCAATCTGCCTAACCGGAGCGTCGCGGCGGCGTCGCCGGCGGCGCGCTTGCTGGGGCTCGCGAGGGTCCCGGAGGCGGGCATCGGCGCGAACATTGACGATCGCATGCCTTCGACGAGACGGTGCACGTGTGCGGCGAGAAGGTGGAGCACCACGGCCGCGTTCGTCGCGGCCGCGGACGAAGGTACCGGGTTAGCAGTCGAAGAGAGGACTTGCGCTATATCCGTGAGCGTCGAAACCGCGGCTCCGGCGCCGTTGTGCGCAAACGCGAGGTGGTGCGCCGCTTCCAGGACACCAGCGCGCCTGGCTCGATCCACCGCGCCGACGTCGTTCGATTCCGATATCTCGCCGACGACGTCGTTGAGAAGGAATCTCTCCTCCTTGGTGCCTGAAAACAAGCCTCGAGCGAATCGTCGGGCGTTTCCGGACACGCGACGGCGCGCGTCGCGCGGTCGTCCGTCTGGATCGGCGCCCTCGCGTCCCCAGAGCGCGGCGGAGGCGTGCGCGGTGACCACCATCGACGCGCACGCGCCCGCGGTCTCCTCGGGCAACGCGGAGAGCATATTCGCGGCGAGTGACAGCGCCGGCACGGCGGCTCGAAGCGCCCCGCATTCGGTGGCGCGCGCCGTGATCCAGTGTAACAGGACCAGGCGCCCGTCGGACCCGTCGGGATTGTCGTGAACCTCCTCCAGCGTTTCCAAGTGAAGCGCCGGCGCCGCGAGCGCGGCGGTGACTGACGCTTCGAGGGGCGGGGGCGAGGGTGCTTGCACGGCGGCGAAACACAGTTCAAAGCATCCCGCGACGACAGAAGCGCGCGTGGAAGCCGATGCGGATGCCCAACGCTCACCACTCGCCGCTTCGGGCGACTCGGTCCCGGGGTTCCCCGACGGCCCCGCAGTCCCGCCCGTGATGCGCTCGGCGAGTCGTCGACGCTTCTCGTCGGCGTCCTCGGTATCGGCGACGCTCGGCGCCAGACGCTCGGCGAGCTTCAGCGCCTTTCGCAAGATATCTCGAGTGACGAGCGCGCGGAGCGTGACGCTTGGATCGTGCGCGCCGGTTGCGACGCGCCCCGTCGCGTCGCCCTTCTCGAGCCCGAAAGCGGCGGAAACAGCCTCCGCGGCGCTCTTCACCACGCCCGCTTGCGCGCGCGGGTCCACGCCTCGCGTCTCATCTTCGTCTTCTGAGAGCACGCTCTCGACGGCAGAAAGCCACGCACTGACGCGCACTCGTGGCGTCGAGAATGTCGCCGCGGCGTGGCGCTGCTCTTCGACGTCGGGTCCGCGCCGCAGCTCCAAAAGATACGACAAGCGACGCAGCAGCGCGTTCCGCGTCTTCGCCGCCGGGTCTCCGAGGTCTATGCCGTCGACGTCCAGGCAGGACTGCAACGCGTTGGCCAGCGCCACCGTCACAGCCTCTTCCGTCGAGTTCGAGCGTCTGGCTTTCTCCGCGTCCACCGGTTCAGTCCACCCGCGGTCCCGCAGGTCAGTCTCGCCACGCGTCACGCGCGCCTTGAACGCCTCGGGGTCGACGCGCGCCGTCAACACCAGATCGGCGTGGAACAGCGCAGAAATCGTGTCCAGAGGCAGGCGCTCGCCGGAAGGCACGCGCGCGTGCTCTCGCACGGTGCACACGGGCGCGCCCGCGGCATCGCCGGAACGCCACACGAGTGCCTGCGCTCGCAAGCGGGGCGCGAGCCAACCGTTGCGAATCGCTGCGAGATCGGCGGGCGCGAGGTACCGCGCCGCCGCTACGAGCGTCGCCGCCGCCGATATCGCCAACCCGTGTGCGATCTCCTCGGTTTCCGAGGACGTGTCACCCGCATCCCGCGTCTCGTCCACTGCGCTCGCCGCGTGCAACGCCCACCGCACCGACAACGCGACGTGCGACAACGGGAACGGTCGCTCGGGAGCGCTCAACACAGCGCGTAGCAACTCCAAACCCACGCCTCGCGCGCGCGCCGATCCGTTCAGCTTGCTCTCGATCATCCCGCACAGCTCATCGCGTCGCTGCTCGCTCGATTTCGAGACGCGCGCCAGCGCGCGCCCGACCGCGGACATCAGCGGCGTCGGCGCGCGCGCGTCAGGCGCGCCCGTCGCGCGCGCGGGCGCGGCGTCCACGAGCAAGCGCCACACGCGCGCCGTCGCGAGGGTCGTCGACGGCACCGCGGAGAGCGCCGCGCTCAACGCGCGCGCGCCCGCCGAGGCGCAGACCGAGCGGCTCTCGTCGTCCTCGTCGACCCCGTCGCCCTGCGTGGCCCGCGTCCCGCGCGCCGCGCGGACGAGCGTCTCCAGCAGAGGCGCGAGCGCGTCGGCGTCGCGCCGCCGCGTCGCGAGCGCGGCGACGAGCGGGGCGCTCTCCTCGGCGAGCGCCCACGCCCGAGGGAAACCCGCGCGCAAGAGCGCGCCGAGGAGCGCGGGAACCGCGTCGCGGAGCCACGGGTGCGTGTCCGCGGCGCCTTCGCCTCTTCCCGCCGACCACGCGACCGCGACCTCTTCGGCGAGTCTCGCGGCATCACGCACCACGTTCGATCTGAGCGTTCGGCGCGCGACCGAGCGCCCGAGCGCCGCTTCCGCCGCACGCGCCGTCTCGCCACGACCGGTCGTGGAGCATCGAGCCAGCAGGACCCCGAGGGTGAGCGCGTCGCTGGGAGAGAGCGCGCGCGCGCGAGCGCCATCGTGCACGGCCGTCACCCAGTGGTGGGCCCTCGCGTCGTCGAAGAGGAGTCCGCTGAGGTGCCTTGGGAAAGCGTCCGGACCGAGGTCCTGCATCGTCGGGTTCCTGTGCTCGCGAGCCTCACAGGAGCTTCATCATCTGCGCGCAACTGTCTTGTTCTGCTCTCGGCGCGCCGCGAACGTCACGCGCAACGCGTCCGTGTCACGCCCGCCGGCGTGCTCTCGATTGTGGGATGGAGTTTGCTCAAACAAAGTTTTCGTGAGAAAAATATGCAAATTTACTCTTTTTGCTCATCAGTACACGCACACTGAAAGAATTATGTAATACGGTACGTACGTAGCTACGCGCGACGCCGACGCGCCGTTCACCGCGGCGCTCTACTCGGCTAATCGTTCTAGGATGGTCTCCGGCGTGAGGTTGGTGACGTACCCGTCGCGGACATCCCAG
>Ga0181560_10000367_pt1 | contig 40074 bp, 27 predicted proteins | sample 011ome_20_FD_133751 | JGI IMG/M metagenome (GOLD analysis project Ga0181560, IMG submission 133751) | Coastal salt marsh microbial communities from the Groves Creek Marsh, Skidaway Island, Georgia - 011509CT metaG (megahit assembly) | ecosystem: Environmental > Aquatic > Marine > Intertidal... | reverse complement strand
TTTCTTTTTCGATCTCTTCCCGGCGTTCTCCGCGGTCTCGCCGCCGCATCCCTTCACGCTCGCCTCGAGCTGCCGCCGCTTCGCCGCGGCGATCCCCGCCTCGGTGCCTAACTCCCTCGCGCGCGCGCCGATCTTATCCAGGTACGCCCTCGTCGCGACGCCGAGGTCGCCGACCCGAGAGACGCCGCCACCGCCGCCGCCGCCGCCGCCGCCGCCGGACTTGACCGTCGCCGTCGCCGCCAACAGCGCGCCGGCGTCGCCGCTCGGCAAGTCCGGCGGGATGAACACGTCGCACTCGCACCACCCGTCGTTCCCGAGCGCTTCGCACACCGCGGAGTCGAGCTGCTCGACGACGCTCGCGGACACGAACGACGCGTCCAAGCGCGTCGCGGTCGGATCCAGCGCCTCGAAGTACTCTCTCGGTCTCTCCACGCCCATGCGCGTCGCCTGGTCGATCGTCACGATGCCCGCGGTGGCGTATAAATCCCCCACCGCCGCGGTCTGCGCGCGCGAGTACGCCGCGGGCTGCCACGCCCCGCGCTGGAACACCCCGTCCAGCCCGCTCGCGTCGACGTTCTTCCCGAGCTCGCCGACGATGGAGCCGGTGAGTTCCGCGCCGGCGCCGCGTCCGTCGCCGCCGCCGCCGCCGCCGCCGTCGCCGCCGTCGCCGTCGCCGTCGCACCCGCGCAGCGCGTTCGTCACGAGCGCGTCGCGCGTCGTCGGCGTCAGCGCCGCGCGCATCGCGCCTCTCAGCTGCGCGGTGAGCCGCGCGACGTACTGGGGCGTGTACAAGAGACCGCCCTCCATCCTGCCGGAGACGATTCCGCCGTCGCCGACGCGTTCGCGGAGCGCTCTCGACATGAGATCCGCGCTCAGGCCGTGCGCGCGCGCGAGGTCGGCGACGGCGACGACGCCGAGCTCGCGGAGCTCTTCTTCCACCTCCGCGGCGACGCCGTCGAAGTACGCCGGGGTCATGAGCTCGCCCTCGACGAGCGACAGCCCCGCGGTCGCGTCCGCGGCGAGGAACTTCGCCTCGCGCTCGCAGTGATGGACGTCGATATTCAGCGCGCTCTGCAGGTCGAAGACGGGCACGCGCCCGCCGGAGGCGCGCACCTCCTCCGCGATCTCCTTCCTGAGCTGCTCCACGGTGACGAACTCCTTCCCGTCGAGCGTGTGCATCAGCGTGTCGTCCAGGTAGCCCAGCTTCTTGAGCTTTCCCACGAGCTCGATGACGTTGCGCTCGTTCAGACGGAAGGAGCTCTTCGCGTCTTGCGCGCTCGCGAGCTGCGCTTGGAGCGCGAGGATCTCGTCCATCGCGCCCGGGGAGGGAGGGCGAACCCGAGGTCGCCGCCCGGCGCGTCGACGGAGTGGCGCGCGATGCGACGCTCAGATCCCTCGAAGAAATAGTCACGTCTGGAAGGCAGCGCCGTCGCGACGCGACGCGAGTTCACAACGGACGTGCCGACCTCGTCGCGCCGTCACTTCGCGCGACCACGCGCCGCTCGAGGACGATGGCGGCGTCTCCCGCGCAGCCGCAGGGCGGGTGGAAGAAGTCCGAGAACGTCGCCGCGCTCACCCCCGCGGCGCTAGTCGTCGCGCTCGAGCGCGACCTCCTCCTGAGCTCGCTGTCGCGCCCGTGCGGAAGCGCGCGCGCGATCGTGGAGGCGACCGTCCCGGCCAAGGCGAGCGCGCGATCGCGCGCGGCGGCGTCGCTCGTGACGCTCGTGCGTCGCGGGCGGTACCTCGAAGCGCTGCGGTGCGACGCCGCGACCGCGCTCATCACGGGCGCCGGCGGCGGCGACGACGAGTGTGACGGCGGCGACGACGACGACGACGACGCCGCGAGGCGGTACGCCGCCGTCGACGCGGCGCTCGCGTCGGAGGCGGCCGCCGCCGCCGCGGAGGGGGTCGTCGAGCTCGCGGCGCATCGGCTCCGCGTCCTCGCCGTCGGCGTCGCCGCGCTGAACGCGTTCACGCAGGCGAACGTCACCGGACCGGCGCTGAAAGACGCGAGCGCGTGCCCGCTGCGCCTTTCGCCGCGCGGCGCCGCCGCCGCAAACGCCGCGGACGCGACGACGACGAGAGACGAGCGATGGGACAAGTTCGCGCGCGCGGCGCTGTCGCTCGACGGCGAAGACCTCGTCGGGCGGTGCTACCTCCCGCAATACCTCTACCTCGCGCGCATTCTCCTCGGGAACGCGTGCGAGGAGCGCCTTAAAGCGCTCGTGGGCGACGACGTCGACGTGCTGAGCGCGACGCTGCCGGTCGTCAGAGCGGCGGCGACCAAGGCGGCGACCAAGGCGGCGGCGGCGGGCGGCGGCGCCGCCGGCCGCGTCCAACTTTGGCCCGAGTCCACCCCGGCGGTTCCGCCGCCGTCGACGACGTGGTGGGCGTCCAGGGCGTCGCTCGTGCACCAGCGGCTGCTCTCCGGGCGCTCGCCGACGCTGCGCGCGTCGCTTCTGGGGACGCACGCGCTGACGCTCGCGTCGTACGCGCCTGGGAACGGCGCCGCGCACCTGGCGGAGGCGAAGCGTCACGCGGCGGCGGTTCAGGCGGAGAACCAAAAAAACCAAAAAAACCAAAACCAAAACCAAAACCAAAAGCCGTCGACGGCGGCGGCGAGCGCGACGACGAACGCGATGCTCGCGTCCGTCGCGCTGCTGGAGACCGCGCTCATGGAGCACGAGTTCGGGCACGTGGACAGCGCGGCGGCGTTGACGAAAGCGGCCGGGGACGCGATCGCGTGCGCGCACGAGCTGACGGGCGCGATGGGATTCCGGACTATTCATCAGGTGGACGCGAAAGCGCAGATGGTTTTGAACGTCGCGTGCGACGCCGTGCCGGTGTACAGACTGCAGAAGACCGACGACGCGATGGGCGGACTCGCGGGCGGCGCGGACGAGTACGCCGCGAGCGACGACGAGCTGGACGAGAAGTTCGCGGAGGAGGAGGCTTCGAACGCGGTCGCCGCGGAGGCGGCGGCGATAAGAAAAGAAAAGGGCGACGCGGCGGCGTTTGAGGCGGCGGCGTCGTCCGCAGCGATGGCGCGGATCGCGACCGAGCTCAAAGGGCTGTCCGCGGACGGGTCGCAGATCCTCACGAAGCCGCGTATCTTGCGAGACGGCGAGACGATGAAGGCGGTGCAGACGAAACGGAACGCGTCTAAGGGGGGCGCGGAGGCGGACGACGAAATGGCAGCCGCGAGCGAGGCGACGCTCCCGGCTGTCGCGCAAGCCATCTTACTCGCCGCGGCGGTGACCGTGCGCAAGTCCCAAGCCGACGCGGGGACGCGGTCGTGGGAGATGGCGCCGTACCACGAGTGCGTGCAGTCGCAGATGCGGTCGCGGCCGGTGTTGCGGGCCGCGGCGGCGGTGTTGTCGTCGCGGCACGAGCGCGAGCGGCCGCGGACGCGGGAACGCGCGCTGTTGCTCATGGAAGATTTAGTCCGCGGTTTAGACGCGAAAGCGCCGTCCGCGGCGGCGCGGATGCGGTACGCGTACAGCGTGTGGTTCCCGCCGGGCGCGCGCTTGCGTAAAGAGCTCGGGGATCAGCTCGTCGCGCTCGGGATGGTCGGCGCCGCGCTGGAGCTGTTCGAGGAGATCGAACTGTGGGACTCGCTCATCGTGTGCCTCACGCTTCTCGGGAAAAAACAAGCCGCGGCGGATACGATTCGAAGACGGCTCGCGCAGGACGAGGACGACCCGAAGCTGTGGTGCGCGCTCGGGGACGCGCTGGACGATGAAACGCACTTCCACAAAGCGTTAGAAGTGAGCGATGGCAAGTCCGCGCGCGCGTTGCGGTCGCTCGCGCGCCGCGCGGGCGTCCGAGAAGATTGGAAAGACGCGGCGGAGTACTGGTCGAGAGCGATGCGTTTAAACCCGCTGTTCCCGGACGGGTGGTTCAGCGCCGGGTTCGCGCTCCTGAAAGCCGGGCGCGAGGACGAAGCCCTCGTCGCGTTCGTTCGATGCACGCAGCAAGACTCCGAGAACGGCCGCGGGTGGAACAACGTCGCGGCGTTGAACATCAGGAAAGGATCCTTCGCCGCCGCGCACGTCGCGTTACAGGAGGCGACGAAACAAGCCCACGACAGCTGGCAGACGTGGGAGAACCTCGCGATGTGCGCGGCGAAGGTTGGCAGGTTTCAGCAGTCCGCGCGCGCGCTGATTCGCGTCATGGACCTCACCGGCGGCGCGAAGCTTCACGTCGCGACGTTATCGACCCTCGTCGAGCGATGCAAAGAAGCGCGCGCGGGAAACGCGTCCTGGATCCAAACCGAAGCCGCCGCGGAGGAGGAGGAGGAGAAGAGAGCGCGCGCCGCGCAGCGCGCGCTCGGGTCCATCGCGGAGCTCGACGACGACGACGACGACGACGACGCGATGGAGACGGACACGTGGGAGGGCGTGCGCGCGCCGGGGGCGGACGGCGGCGGAGACGCGGGCGACGCCGCCGCGGATTTGCTCGGCGCGTTCTTCTCCGACTCGGACGACTCGGACGACGACGACGACGGCGACGACGGCGCGAAGACGAAGAAGGAAGCGGCCGAGGCTGCGATCGCGAGAGCGAACGCCGCGGAAGAGATCGCGGGCGAGGTCACGGCGCGCGAGGCGTCGCGTTTAGAGCAAGCCGTGGAGGACGTGCTGAAGCGCGCGCTCGGGGGGTCGTCCGCCGGCGAGCGGAGCGTGAAGGTGCGTTCTATGTCACACTGGTCCCCATACGACCGCGTCGGCGTGGTGAACTCCGTTCCTTGAGGACTTTTCCCGGCGCATCTCTCCGCCCAGGGTCCATCGCTTTCAATCCCCGGCCTCGACGCCTTTCAACTCCGCTTCTGACGCCTTTCAACTCCACCCCGACGTTCGCGTGAAGGAGACGGCGGATCTTTGGTCGCTCAGCGCGGACCTCCACGAGGCGAAGGGCGACGCGCTCGTCGCCGGGGAGGCGCGGCTCAAGCGCGTGCGCGCGCTGGACACGTCCGGGTGGCGCAAGGACCAGACCGCGTTCGCGGAGTTCGCCGCCGCGTCGGTGGACATGGCGCGAGGGGTGGCGCGCGCGTTTGCGAAGAATAAAACCGGCGGCGGCGGCGACGACGCGAAGCGTCAGCTGTCGCAGGCGCGGATGCACGTGCGGGGCGTCGTGAAGATCGCGGAGGATAAGCACTGGGAGGAGGAGATGCCCGAGGTCGTCGCGGAGTTGAGACAGTGCGCGGTGGAGGTGGCGAGCGCGGAGGAGGAAGCCGCCGCTGCCGCCGCCGCGACGTGAGTGTTTTTTTTTTCATCCGAAGAAGAGAAGTTTCGTTTACGTTGGACGCTCTCGTCGTCGCACCTCTGGTGCGGGTTCCACGGTGTTCGTCCGTTCGTTTCGGTCCATCTTGCGCGTCGACCATCACCCCCCGATGTGCATGTTCTGGTTCATGCTCATCCGTCCGCTCTCGAAGCCGGCCATGCAGTCTCGGATCGACTCCTTCTCGTATTGCTTCTCCATCTTCTCGAGAAAGTCCTTCGCGCCCTCGTGGTTCTGCGCGGCGGCGTTCGCGCACCAGCGCGCCGCCTCCTGCGCGTCCCTGCCCACGACGAGCATCGCGACGCAGTACTGCGCGTTCGCGTGCCCCCTCAGCGCGGCTTGGCGGAAAAACTCCTCCGCCTTTTCCTCGTTCTTCTCGACGCCTCTTCCGTGGAGGTGGCACACGCCGAGGTCGTGCGTCGCGTCGTCGTGGTCCACGTCCCTCGCCGCCTGCGCGAAGTGCTTCACCGCGATCTCGAACGTCTCGCGACGCTTCGGGTCGCCCTCCGCGAGCGTCATCGCGTGCGCGTACGCGATGGAGCCGCAGGTGGCCTGCGCGTGCTTGTGGCCCAGGTGCACCGCGCGCGCGAGGTACTGCTGTCGTCGCGCGTCGTTCGTCTCGAAGTGGTGGCCCATGCCGAGCTCGTACGCCGCCTCGGCGTCATCGTCGACCTCCACCTTGCGGCACAGCAAGAACGTGCGCTCGTTCGTGATGGGCTGCGCGGGCTGCGGGCCTTGCATCGCGCGCGGAGGACGAGGGTCGTTGCGTTCGTCGCGCGCGGAGGACGAGGGTCGTTGCGTTCGTCGCGCGTCCGTCCGAGAAAAAAGTGACGCGACGCGCGACGCGAGAAAAACGCTCGCGAGACGTTCTGGCAGATCTGGTATCGAAGCGCAGCTGCGTGCGTAGGGTTTTTCCGCGCGACAGATCAAGAATGATGATGTCGTCCTCGCTTCTTCACCGCGAGCGAGTCAGACCCGATCGCGCGTGTGGCGCGCGCGCGGACGATCGCAGCGAGACAGAAGACGACGACGCGGTCAAGCTGCTAGCGGTCGCGATGGCGGCCCCGCTCGTGTGCCACGGGCACTCGCGACCGATCGTGAACCTGGAGTACAGCAACGTCACGGACGACGGCGTGTTCTTGATCTCGAGCAGTAAAGACGGCCAGCCGATGCTTCGGAACGGCGAGACGGGAGACTGGATCGGCACGTTCGAGGGGCACAAGGGGTGCGTGTGGGGGGCGACGCTGAACGCGCCGGCGACGCACGGCGCGACCGCGAGCGCGGACTTCTCCGCGCGTCTGTGGAACGCGATCACGGGAGACGAGCTGCACTGCTTCGCGCATAAGCACATCGTCAAGTCCGTGTGCTTCTCGCAGGACTGCCAGAAGCTCCTCACGGGCGGGAGCGAGAAACTGCTGCGGATATACGACCTCGCGAACATCGACGCGCCGCCGTACGAGATGCAAGGTTCGCCGTCGCAGATCCGAACCGCGCAGTTCACCGCGGAGGATACACTCATCGTGTCCTCCTGCGCGGACGACCCCGGGATCAGGGTGTGGGACGTCCGAACCAACACCGTCGTCACGACGTTGGGCACGGACACGCCGGTGACGTCCATCGAGATCACCGAGAACGGGCGGTACATCACCACCGCGGACGGGAAGAACGTCACGTTCTTCGACGCGATGACGTTCACGCCGGTGAAGAAGTGGACGATGCCGTACGAGGTTGAGAGCGCGTCGGTGTGCGTCAAACACGAGCGGTTCGTCGCGGGCGGGACGGATATGTGGGTGCACGTGCACGACATGTCCGGGACCGACGCGAAGGAGCTGGACGTCGGGAAGGGGCACCACGGGCCGGTGCACTCCGTGAGGTTCGCGCCGGACGGGGAGAGTTACTCGAGCGGGAGCGAGGACGGGACGATTCGGATCTGGAGAACGTTTCCGAAGGCGCCGGGGAAGTGACGGACGGACGGACGAGACGTGGACGTGGACGTAGACGTCGTCTGGGTTGGTTTTTTCGTAGACGTTAGCTCTCGATCGCGCACGATGTACTGCGTACACGTGTACGCGTAGCTCTATCTCAAAATCCAAATCAAATCGAACCTCCCTCCCGTCGGGAGCCTCGCCTCTTCCGGGCAACTTCGTCGCTCGGGTGAACTCGCCGCGTCCGGTCCGCTTCACAAGAAGTATTCGCACGCGTGCGCGTGATGCCGCGTCGTGAGCTCCCGCACCGTCCCGCTCGGCGCGCGCATCACGATCGAGTGCGAGACCGGCCCTTTGCTCGTGAACCGCACGCCCTTCAGGAGGCTCCCGTCGGTGATGCCCGTCGCGGCGAAGAAACACTCCGACCCGCCGCACAGATCCTTCGTGTGCAGAACCTTCCCGAGGTCGCCGCCGCACTTCGCGATCGCCGCCGCGTCCGCGGTGTTCCGCGTCCACAGCTCCGCTTGAATCGCGCCGCCCATGCATCGCATCGCGGCCGCGGCGATAACGCCCTCGGGGGTGCCGCCGACGCCGAACAGCGCGTCGACGCCGCTGTCGGGATCGCAACACGCGACGGCGGCTTCCACGTCGCCGTCGGAGATGAGCTTGATGCGCGCGCCCGCGAGTCTGATCTCTTCGATGAGGCCCTCGTGCCGTGGTCGATCGAGGACGACGCACGTGACGTCGCCCACGGGCTTCTTCAGCGCCTTGGCTATCGCGTGGATGTTCAGCGTCGGCGATTTGCGGATGTCGACGACGTCGACGCACCGCGGCCCCACGGCGAGTTTGTTAAAGTAAAAAATCTCGCCGGGGTCGTACATCGCGCCTCTCTCCGCGATCGCGATGACGCTGATCGCGCCGCCGTTTCGGCCGTGCGCGACGAGAGACGTCCCCTCGATCGGATCGATCGCGATGTCGACGCTCGGGTCGTCGCCCGTCCCGACGCGTTCGCCTCTCCGGAGCATAGGCGCGGCGTCTTTTTCCTTTTCGCCGACGACGACGACGCCGTCGAAGCGCACGAGCTGCAGCGCGTCGCGCATGGCCTCCACCGCGGCGGCGTCCGCGGCGCGCTTCTCGCCCTTCCCGAGCCATCGCGCGGCGGCGACGGCGCCGGATTCGGTGACCCTGACCATCTCGAGCGCTAAGTTCCGGTTGCAGCTCTTCAGGCCGCCGCGGTCGTCGTCGTCGACGCGGGCGCGCGCGCGCGCGCGCGCTTCGCGGTCGCGGTCGGTGAGCTCCGCGATCGACGTCGACGACGCGAGGTGTCTGTGTACGTCCACCGCGGTGACGTCTTCGGTGTTGACGTCGCCGTCGCCGTCGTCCTCGGAGTGGTGCTGCAAGACGACCGCGCGCGGGGGGAGGGCACGGAGGCGCCGACGACGACGCGTCGTCGTCGTCGTCGTCGTCGCGGGCCGGCGAGACCGACGCGCGGGCGCGAGCGCGGGGGCGAGCGGCGACGCGCCTCGCGACGACGCGACCGACGCCGTCGCGCGCATGTCGCCAGAGGGAAGAGGGGTCGCGCCGCGGCGGGGCGGGGCGTGCGGAGGCGGCGGAGGAGTGGCCTCGCGTCCGGTCGTGGCTTTGACGCGACGTCCGAGAGTTCTCGTGCCAAATAAAAAAATCACTCCGACGCGACGCCTCGCCCGGCCGGACGGCCAGGGCCGGCTCCTCACCTCGTTCCTCCGACCCACGTCCCTCGGCTTCGCCCGGAATCGCCTAACCTTACTCACTCCTTCTCTCTCTTACGCCTAGACCTCCGCTATCCGCGCGTCGTTCAGTCGTCGCATCTGATCACACGTCCGCGGCGCCCTCCAAGGTGAACCGAACCTTCGTCTTCAGCATCGCCATGATCGTCTTAAACTCCGGGTGCTCGAACGGCTCCGTGGGAAGATCCAGGAGTTCGTCCAGCACCGTCATGTCCTCGTCCACGACCTCGCCGAACGCGGTGAAGCTCGGGTCCCACTCCTTGTGATCGCTCGTCGCGATCAGGAGGTTATCCCCTCCCGGGATGTATCCCGCGGTGCCTCTCGTCCACGTCCGCGTCCCCTCCGTCCTCGCGCCAAACTTCCCGCCAGCCTTCCCCAACCCCTTCAGGTTCCCCTGCACGAGCCCGTACGTCGGCTCGACGCGGTTGATGTGGCACGCCGCGCCGCCGCATATTTTCCCCGGCGCGCACGCGCTCTCGCGCACCGCGTCCAGCACCGCGGCGGTCGCCGTCGGCGCGTCCGTGCGGTTCAACACGATGCGCACGCGCGCCGCTCTGCGATCGCCCCGGACGTCGGTCCAATCGACGCCGAGCGCGACGCCCTTCCACGTCGCGGTCGACGCGACCGCGGGGTCCTCGGACGCGACGCGTCGCTTGTCCACCTCCGCGGCGGCCTCGTTGGCGGCGGCCTCGCACGCGCACGGGCAGCTCTTTCGCATGAACTTGGGGTTCTTCAGGCACTCGCCGAAGCACGCCCAGTGCTCGCACTCTTCGCGTCGCTCGTCCGCGCACGGCTCGTGGGGGTGCGTCTTTCGCGCGGCGGTCTTCGGCGGCGTCAGCGCGGCGTTCGCGGTCGTCGTCGTCGGCGGCGTTTTCGACCTCGTCGTCGTTCCGGTCGTTCCGGTCGGTCCGGTCGTTCCGGTCTTTCCGGTCGTTCCGGTCGCCGCCGCCGCCGCCGCCGCCGTCCCGCTCCCCGCCCCCGCCGCCGCCGCGCGCGTCCCTCCCCTCGTCGGCGCGCTCGTCTTCGGTCCACTCACCCGCGTCCCCGCCGTCTCCGCGACTCTCGGCGCCTTCTCCGCGCCCGCGTCCGGCGCGGGCGGTAATTCGAATTCGTTCCGGACGTCGTGCCGCCGGTACCCCCCGTCCGACTTCGACTCCGCCGTCGCCGCGCGCCGCGCCATTTCCTCCCGCCCGATCCTCGCGACGCGCTCCCTCGTGCGCGTCGCGAGCTCGTCCCCGAACGCGCCGCCGATGACGGCGCCCGCGAACCCGCCCGTCACCTTCGGCGGCGTCACCTTCGGCGCGGTGGACGCCGCGCCGCGCTCGGCGAGGTGCGACACGAACAACTGCGTGGGTGAAGCGATCGGTCAGTCGAACGTCTTACCGCTCAAACGTTGAAAGGGAAGCGCGGGTGAAGAGTGACGACGGGAAAAGTCCTTAAGGAACGGCGTGCACCACGCGAACGGGGTCGTATGGGAAGCAGTCTCACCGCCGCGAGCGAGAGGAAGGCGCACGCGGCGCCGAGGAGGACGAAAAACGTGAGCTTCGACATCCCCATCCGTCGCCACACGAGACGGTGACGCGGCGACAGCGGCGACGGCGGGCTCTTCCGCCCGTGGTCGTACTTGTCGTCCCACCCGCGCCCGTCGTCGACGTCCGCGACGTCGACGGACGGGAGGCGTTCGCGCCCGCGGCGGTTGAGTAACCCGCGCTCGGCGCCTCGCGAGCCCACGAGCGCGCGGCCGCGACGCGACGTCGACGGCGTCGGCTTCGACGCGCCGACGTCGGCGTCGACGCCGCCGACGCCGAAATCGCCGCCGACGTCCACAGCGGTGTGGTCGCTCCCGTGTTGACGCAGACGGAGCTCCGCGGGGGCGGGGACGCCGCCGCCGCCGATCCCCCCCGCGCCGATGACCTTCGGCGGCGAGCGGACGCCCCCCGCGGGCGAGATCCGACGCCCCGGCGGCTCCGACGCCGCCGGATCCGACGCCGACGGAGCCGGCTCCGGCGGCGTTGAAAGCGGCGGCATCGGCGCCAGGTTTGGGTCGATCCCGTTGCGTCTCATGTGCAGCCAGTGCGTCATCACCTCCGGCTGCCTCGCGTACGACTGCTTCAGGTTGTTCACGATGACGTGCTCGATCTGCGTGCCCAGCCCGGTCACCGCGACGACGCACTCCCCGCGCGCGCGGATGACGCAGCGCGCGCCGCCGCCGTTAACGCCGCCTCCGCCGACGGCGTTCGACGCCGACGGCGCCGCGTCCGTGACCGTGATCGTGCCGTCGACGACGCACGACGCGGAGATGTTGTTCGTCGTGTGGAACGACTGCTCGAACGGCGGCGTGAGGTGCGCGCCGTGGACCCACGTCCTCGTGTCCACGAACTCGACGCGCTTGTTCCCGAGGATCGCGCGGCGCAGCGCCCACGGGATGTGAATCGTCGGCACCGTGCGCGTCACCGTCGTGACGAGGCCGTCCGCGCCGACGCGCTCGCTGAGGCGACGTTGTTCGAGGATCCCGCACGCGCGCTGGTGATACGCCTTGTACGGTTCGCTCGCCTTCTCTCTGAGGTACTCCGCCGCGCTCACGCCGGGGATCTCCACGACGACGTCGAAGACGACCATCGCGCCGCGCGCGTCGCGTCGCCTCGCCTCGCCGCGGAAGGCCGCCTCTCGCGTCGCGCGCGCCGTTCTCCGCCGCGCGCGGTCGGCATCCGGCCAGAAATAATATTCTGTCTGATGCATTGACAGCTGGATGACGGACGCGCGATGAAAGTCGATCAAATCTGGGGTGAAAATCGCCGCGAGCTCGAGTTATTTGAACGCATTGAAAGGACGGACGCTTTCAAAAACGACTAGAGTCTACTCCGCCTTATCCCCCAGAGACTTCCCTCTCGTCAAATACGCTCTCGCCTCGTCCACCCACCGGATCGCCGACAGCGCGAACACGCCCACGGCGACCGCCAGCGCGACGCGCAACCCCCCTACGAGCTTCGGCGACGCTCGCAGCGCCGGTCCGACGACGCGTTCCATCGCGCAGAGCCACCCGACCGCGGTGCTCGCGCCCAACGCGTACCCGACGACCACCTGCGGCGTCGTGTGGAAGCCGAGATGCACGCGCAGCCACGTCAGGAACACCCCGCATCCGACGACGCCGCACGCGGTAGGGGCCACCGCCCACGCGGGCAAGACGGGAGACATCTTATCCCCGTGCGTCAGCATCGCGGCGGCGGCGTAGACGGACAAATATGACAGCGACGTCGCGTGCGACGACGGCATCCCCGGGTCCGCCTTCACCGCGCCCGTCGGTCGCTCGTGGTTCAGCAGCTTCTTCAGAAGCTTCCCGTTGATCGAGTTCACGACCGAGCCCAGGATGCACCAGCACGTGGAGACGTTCGGGTAGCGCAAGAGCGCGACGAGCGCGAGCGCGGAGACGACGAACTTGGTACTCTCGTTCAACGCCGCGAGGACGCCGCCGCCGCGCGCCTTCGCGCCATCGCTCTGGACGTCGCCGCCGCCGGCGGAGACTTCGCATATCGACGCGGGCGGGTCCCCGGCGGAGGGCGCGGCCGCGGCCGCGCGCGCGCGAGGCGCTCCCCGGGTCGTCGCGGACGACGACGACGACGACGACATCGACGCCGCGTGCGAACGCCTCGGGAAGGATAAAGCCGCCGCGCCGACGCCGACGGACGCGACCGCGGCGGCGACGCACGCGCGCGCGGTCTCGCGCGACGCGAGAGAGGAGCCGCGAGCCGCGACGCGTCCGTTCGATCCTCGCGGGAACGCGCCCGCGCGCGATGTCAGCATGAAACGCCCGCGGCGCGTGCTCGCGCGCGCGTCGCGATGGGGGCGTCCCCGCGGTGGTCGGCGCGGGAGACTTCGCAAAAAAGTCGTCGCGCCCGAAAAAATAAATACGATTGCGTGCGTTGTGATCTGATCGCGCGCGGCACACGAGCGATCGCGCGTCGACTCCACCGCGCGTCGCCGGTCCGAACTCGCGCGATAGATACCAGAGGCAGAGGCGGGGGGACCGCGCGCGGACGCTAGCATCATGGCGAACGGCCCCGCCGGGATCCCGCTCCTTCCCGCGCGACGGAAGGACGCGGTCTCGAATCGACGCCGCGATTCGACGACGACGACGACGACGCGCGGACGCGGACGCGACGACGACGACGCGGACGACGACGAGCCGTGGTCGCCGGAGAAGGGCGACTCCGACGCCGCGAAGGCGCTCGCGTACGCGAGATCCGTCCGCGGCGGCGGCGGCGACGACGGCGACGACGACGGCGACGACGCGACGCGCGCGGACGACGCGGGAGGCGGGCACGCGCCCTCCTCGGATCGCGATCTCATCAGCGATCGCGTCGTCGGCGCGGCGACCGCGGCGGCGACCGCGACCGAGAGCGCCGAGCCGACCGAGCGCGCGTTCGAGCAGTCCACGCCGAAAAACTTCGAGGAGCTGCACGCCAAGGCGAACCGCTTCTTCGCGCTGAACCAGGACGAGAGCGACGCCGTCGACGGCGGGCCGCTCGCGGTGGGCGCGAACGAGCGCATGCGCGTGCTGTGCGACAAGTTCCCGAAGCTGGCGGAGACTGTTCGCAAGTCCGCCGCGCTCCAGGAAATACTAGCCACGCCCGGCGCGCTGGGCGCGTTCCTGAAGGCGGCGACGAACCACAACGGTCGCGGCGTGGACGACATCATCATGAACGCGCGGTACCGCGAGATCATCGAGAGCGCGGGGTCGCCGGAGCGCCTGTGGACGGAGATGGACGCGTTGCGAGAGATTCGCGACGAGCTTGAAAAATTCGCTGCCGGTCCCGCGTGGACGCCCGGGTGCGCGCCGCTGCCGACGGAGCCGACCGCGGGCGAGTCGTCGCAGTATCTGTCCGACGTGGCGCACGAGCAGTGGTCGGAGGGCGGGTCGTGGCAGATGCACGCGAGGGCGTACGCGAACCGAATGGACGTGATGTTGCCGTTCGGCGTACTCGGCGCCGCCGCGGCGTGGGCGTATTTTTTACCCGTGTGGATCTGGGTGTGGCCGTGGCTGCTGCTCGCCGCGGCCGCGTCGCAGTTCCCGATACGGAACCTCGCGGAGCCGGGGTTGCAGAGGAAAGGCGACGTCGGCGGGTTGGGGTCGTTCGCGCTGATACAGGCGATGATCTTTTACTCCCTCGTGCAGTTCGCGTTCGTCTACGTCCCGATTTTTTGGTGGCGATATCCGACGGCGTGCCTCGTCGAGCTGATTTGTTTCGTGGCGACCCCGGGCTTATTCATCGCGTGCCTCGTGTTAGGACCCGGGTACATCGCGACCGCGACGGACGACCGCGAGGAGTGGGTGCGATGCATGCGACGCGTCTCGAGGGCGGCGCGGATGATGGACAAGCTGAAGAGGGACGAGGAGTCGATGCAGGGCGACGTGGAGGGGGACGAAAACGCACCCGAGGACACGATGGGAAAACTCATGCACGTCGGGAAGTTTTGCGAGTCGTGCCACGCCGCGCGGCCGCTGCGGTCGAAGCACTGCCGCGTCTGCAAGCGGTGCGTGTCGAGGATGGACCACCACTGCCCGGTCGTCGGCACGTGCGTCGGCGCGAGGAACCAGCGGCAGTTCTTCCTGGGGCTGATCACGATGAACGTCGGCCAGGCGATTTTCCTATTCATATCGTGGAAGTTTCTTCACGGCGTGTGGCACGGCGAGACGGACGGGTACGGCGCCGCGCTGTTGGTCGAGGAAGGCGGCGGGCTCGGCGGGCTCCCGAGGCCCGCGAGCGACGGGATCAGAGGGCCGTGGGCGGCGTTCTCCGGCTTTGGCCCGTGGTTCCACGGGCTCGGGAACGTGGTCTCGAAGTGCCCGTGGGCGCTCGCGCTGTTCCTGGCGCAAGTCCCCGGGATCGCGTACGATTTCACGCTCGCGTGCCGGATGTTCTTCGCCGTCGTGGGGAACATGACGGTGAACGAGTTCGAGAACGCGCACCGGTACGAGCACATGCTCTCCGCGGAGACGGACGTGGACAAGCGCGGGAACCGAAAGTTTTTTAACCGGTTCGACCGCGGGTGGGCGATCAACTGGTTCGAGTTTTGGAGCGGGACGCAAGGGAAGATCGACTGGGACGCGATGTGCTACGCGGTCGACGCCGGGGAGGTGAACGGGCCGCCGCGGTGGAGCTACACGCACCTGCATTCGAAATCGCGACTCCCGCGGTGGCTGAAACCGTATTGCTGTCAGTGGCACCGATCGCACAACGCCAACCCCGGTCACGGGCACTCGCACGGGGGCAAGCCGTGCGAGGCGCACCACGGCGGTGGGGACTCCGCGAACAAAACGATAGATCCCGCGGACGTCGGCCTGCACTCGCACTCGCACGGCGGGAAGGAGTGCCACGCGGACCACGGCGCCGCGTCGGAGAAGCCGAAGAACCAGGCTGAGCTCGACGATCGCTTGCGACGCATCGTCGGCGCCCCGCGCGGCGGGAACGCGCCCGCGGCGGACGCCGGCCACGGCAACGGCAACGGCCACGGCCACGGCCACGGCGCGCAGCCGCCGCAGGTGACCCCGGAGGAGATGATCGCGCGTCAGCGGGCGCAGATGGAGGCGATGATGCAGCGGCACGAGGCGCAGCTGGCGGCGACGGCGGCGGAGAACGGGATGACCGTCGACCAGCTCAAGGCGGAGATGCGCGCGAACCAAGAGGCGGCGCAGCAGGACGCGATGCAGAAGATGGCGGAGCGAAACGGGATGACGGTGGAGCAGCTGCGGGAGGCGCAGGAGAAGCAACAGCTGGAGATGATGCGGCAGCACGCGGCGCGGAACGGCATGACCCTCGAGGAGTTTAAGGCGGCGCAGGAGAAGCAGATCGCGGCGGCCGCCGCCGCGGAGGGCGTCACCGTCGAGCGGTTCAAGGAGCTCGTGCAGGAGAGGCAGATGGCGCAGCGGCAGATGATGGCGGAGATGCAGCAGCAGCGCGCGGCGCAGATGCTCGCGATGAAGGCGAAGTACTCGCAAGCGTGATCTACCGTAATTAATTAATAAGCGACTCGATTCTTTTTACTCGCCGCGGCGTCTAACTCCTACCTATATGATAGTCTGGTCACGCGATGCCCGCCTCTTCTGCCGTCAGCACGACAGCGAGAACGGCGTCCCGCTGTCGATCTCCGTGATCGCGCCGATCGCCTCCCCGCACTGCTGCTTCTCCGTTCGCCCGCGGTACGAGTAGTAGTCGTAGCACGAGTGCGTCTCGTAAGATATGACCACCGTGGACGAGCTCGGCGTGAACGAGAACCCCTCGTTCGTGTGCGCGTACTCGCTCACGCCCGTGGCGGATATCGACTTGAACAGCGACGCGCTCAGGCCGCTCCCGCCCGTCGGCCGCGACACCTGGTCCCTCTCCACCGTGTTCGTGTGATCTCTGAACGAGTAGCACACCCCCGGGACGCACCCGGTGAGCGTGACCGTGCACGCCTGCTCGCCGAACGCCATCGACACGACGCCGCGGGAGGTGCCGTACTGGGAGTCGATCTGGCACGAGGCACCCACGGTGTCCGTCGCCGTGGACGCGATGAGCGAGCAGTAGTTCCGCGCGTACCTGCGAGAGATGGATGGACGGACGGACGGCGGGAAGGTGAGCGGGGCGCGATGGACGGACGGACGACGCGCGGTGAGCTGTTTTTTTTCTCATTCATCTCTTCCGTCTCGACGCGGGGACGAGCGCGCGCGCGCGACGCGACGCGCACCTGTTCGGGAACGCGCTCGTCGGCGTGAACTGCGTGAACGCCGCGGTGGCGTGACGCGTGCCGAAGCACGCGAGCAGCGCGAGCGCCAGGAGCATCGCGAGCGGTCGCGTCGTCATCGCGCGCGTCGCTTTGTGGCGCCAACGGCTTATTTTTCTGGAGTTGACGTTGGAAGCGCGAGCGCGAGCGCGCCTGAATATTCGGGCACTCTCTCTCGCGCCTCTCGCGACCGAGCGACGCCGTCCACCGAGATCACGCACACATGATCGAGGTCGTGCTGAACGATCGTCTCGGGAAGAAGATCCGCGTCAAGTGCAAGTGCGTCGGCGACCCGCGCGTCGTCGCCCCTCCCCGCGCGATCGCTCGCTCGCGCGCGGCGGCTCGTCGCTCGACGAATCATTCATTTCCTCGACTGATCCGATCCTCCCTCCTCCCTCCGACCCGCAGCGAGGACGACACGATCGGCGACCTGAAGAAGCTCGTCGCCGCGCAGACGGGGACGCGCCCGGAGAAGCTCAGGATACAAAAGTGGTACAACATCTACAAGGATCACATCACGCTGGAGGACTACGAGATCCACGACGGCATGGGGTTAGAGCTCTACTACAACTAGCGAAGACTAGCGAAGACGAGCGAAGACTACGAGACTCGCGCATCAGACCGCGGCGCCGCCGACGGGCGCGACGCGATGGCGAACAAGCAGAGAGGCGGGTGGTCGCGCGCGACGAAACGGCGCGCGCTGCTCTTCGTCCTCGCGCTCGCGGCGTTCCTCGCGTTCGGTCGTCGGTCCGCGACCGGCGGCGGCGAAGTCCTCGAGGAACGACGCGAGACGAAAAACGAAAGACGCGCGACGCTCGAGGAAAACGACGGTCGCGCGGAAAATGATGGTCTCGTGGCCGACGCCCGCGGGGGAGATGGGTCCGTCGCCGTCGCCGCGGCGCCCGCGACGTTGGTCTTGATCATCGGTCAACCGCGCGGCGGCGACATCGCGTGGAAGTCGTTCGAAACGCACGTGTACCGACGGTTCAACGCGACGGTGGCGACGGTGTTTCCGTGCGCGAAGAAAACCGCCGCCGCCTCGCCGAAGACTCGCATCGAACGCCTCGCGACGTACGACTGGTGCTTCGACGAACCGGACGACTGGTCGGTGCACATAGACGCCGTCGACTGCTCGCGGACGATCGACCCGGCGACGTCGCGGCCGTACAATAAATCCGTCGCGAACAACTGGAGAGAGTTTTATTGCGACGCGACGAAGGAGCCGTCGCTCGCGTTGTTGGGGGGATTGCACGACTGCATCCTCGGGAATCCGAGGTACGCGTGCCGCGATGCCACGAGCGGCGGCGGCGGACGGAATAAGAAGGTAAAAGGGGGGTGGAACGCGACGCGCGCGGCGGGCGGGAACAGGACGCACAGGACGGGATGCCGACGCGAGAAACCCATGGGGTCCGGGGCGATCATCGCGTCGATGCGTCTGATGGCGCTCGAAAAAATCGCAGCGCTCGGGCTGGCGGAGAAGTTCTCGCAGATGATCCTCACGCGCGCGGACTACGTGTATTTGAAACCGCCGCGTCATCCCGTGGCGATGCGCGACGCGAACGTGGTGCACATCCCCGACGGCGAGAACTGGGGCGGCGTCACGGACAGGTACGGCGCCGGGTCGACGCCGGCGATGCTCAAATATCTGCGGTGGGGCGAGAGTTACGCGTGCGACGCGAATACAACCGCGCACGACATGAGCGTCAGCAACGGGCCGGAGGTTTCCCTGGATCGGTACCTACGCTACGTCGGGATGGACGTGGACGCGTGCGAGGCGACGATGTTTACCGTGCGGCGGTCGTCGGGGGAGGATCCGTACAGCTGGCGCAAAGGGACGCGCGTGGCGGCGCTGGCGAGGTTCGGCCTTCTCGCGAAGTACACGACAGAGTACAAGCGCGCGCTGAAGAACGTCGGGTACGACCCGAACGATCTCGTCTCCGCGCTGGACGCGTTCGCGGCGCTTCCGTAGATGGCGCATAGTTGGAGTTGGAGTTGAGTTCTCGCGCTGTAGTAATTTAATCGCGTAGTTGATCTATGTGTCGTCACGACGGACTCTCGCTTCCGTAGGCGCCGAGCAAGCCCGCTAACGCTCCCCCGCCCCCTCCCGAGTCCGAATCCTCCTTCTTCTCCTCCGCCGCGGGCGCCGCCGCGGGCTTCGGCTTCGGCTTCGCCTTGACGACGACCATCTTCGGCTTGGGCTTCGCGACGACCGCGGACGCGCCGCCGAAGACGCCGCCGAAGAGCCCCGTCGCCGCCGTCGCCGTCTTCGGCTTTTTATTCGCGCCGCCTCCGCTCCCTTTAAGCCCTTTCCCTTTCCCGTCCTCGTCCGAATCGTCGCTCGACGACTCCAACCGCCGCACGAACCCCGCGCTCGCTCTCTGCGCCTCCTCGAACACCGCCCTCGCCTTCGCCTCCTCCGCTTCCTCCGCGGCGACGCGTTCCGCGTCGAGCTTGGCGTGAATCGCGGAGAGCGCATCCGCGCTCGAGACTTTCGCCTGGCGGTTCGACAGCGACCGCATCTCGTCCAGAGCCGCCATGATGTCCATCTCGCGCTTGCTCTCCGCGGTTCGGTTCTCCAGCGCTTTCATCGCGTCGCCTTCTTCCTCGGCTTCGCGCTCTTCGTCCGCCTCTTGCTCGAGCGCGTCCTTCTCTCGCCACGGTTCGAAATTTCTCGACGCGCCGCTCTCGACGACGTAGTCTGAGTTCTTCGGATCCGTCTTCATGCTGATCTCTTGCGAGCATCGATTACACCGAAAGAAGAACCGGAAGATCTGTAACCCCAGGTACTCCTCCCCGACCGCGTCCTCCTTCCTCGAGTTGAACTTGGTCCCCTTGACGATGAAGTTCCCGCACGTGTTGCAGCACACGGTCATCGGGAGCATCATCCGCACCTTCATCGCGTTGTTCACGCGCCCTTCCTTCTTCTTCCCCCGCGGGATCTTCGACGGATCGAAGTCCGGGGGGATGTACTTGTTCAGAACCTTGCGCTCGCCCATGGTGAACGCGGTCGAGTTCGAGCGCTTCGCGTCGGGGGCGAGAAGAAGCGCGCGCCAGCCGCCGCGCGAAGTAGTGACGAGATCTCGCGTCGATTATTTATTTATTTAGGGCACGACGACCAGACGACGAACAGAACAGAAATGGAAAAATCGTCGAGCGGCGGGTGGGAACGCCGCGGACGTCGCGGTGTGGACGATATCACGTACGGGCACGCACATCGCATGATAACACTCGCATCGATTAACATCAATTAACTTCAACTTCATCACTCTCATCATCACGTCAACTTCCTCGGCGCCATGCACGCGAGCAACCCTTGCTGCCACCACGGCTTATCCCCGTACTCGGCGTCCGCCAACGCGTCCACCGCCGCCGCCGACGGCGCCCACGCGCCAACCGCGCCCGCGTGCTGCGCGGCGATGGCCGCCGCCGCGCACCCCACGTTGAGCGCCTGCGGCACGCCGGCGCCGGACGCCCAGGACCGCAAAAACCCGGCGTTGAACGCGTCGCCCGCGCCGTTCGTGTCCACGACCCTGGACACCGTGCACGCGGGCGCGTTCCACCGCCCGCCGTCGCGGTCGCCCGCGAGGACGCCGGCGGCGCCGCGGTTGATGACGACGAGGTTGACGCCGTCGGGGGATCCTTTTCCTCCTCCCTCGCCCTCAGCGACGCCGAGCAATGCGTCGAGCGCCTCCTCCGCGGTGGGCTTCCCCGTGATCTCGCACGCCTCGACCTCGGAAGGCAGCAGAACGTCCACCGCGGAGGGCCCCTTGATCGCAAGCTTCATCGCGCGGTTAGTCCAGCCGCCGTTCGCCTTGAAGATGATGTCGGGGTGGAGTTGAAAGGCGTCAGTCGGAGTTGAAAGGCGTCGAGGGTGGGGATTGAAAGCGAGGTGTGGGCGGAGAGAGATGACGCGCAAAGTCTTTAAGGATCGGCGTTCACCACGCCGACGCGGTCGTATGGGGACCAGTGTGAGGAATGCGCACGTCGAAGTTGGGATCCATCGACACGACGACGCCTCGGCTCTTCAGCCGCCGAACGACGCCCGCGAGTCCACCGTGCACGCCCTCGCAGACGTAAAACCCCGCGACGTGGACGTGCGTCGCGTCCAGCGCGTCCGCGTCGCCGCCGTCCGGGAGGAGCTGATTCATCGTCGCCGCGCGCGCCGCGCCGGGCGACGAGACGAACGCGCGCTCCGTCTTCGCGCCCGCCGCGATCGTCACGCACGACGCCGTCGCGTGGTAGTTCAGCGTCGCGATCGATTTGGACGGGTCGCGGAGCTTGCTCTCGTCCGCGAGCGCGCGCGTCAGGACGCTCGCCGCGCGGTCCTTCCCGACCGCCGCGCGCAGCTCCGCGTCGACGCCCTGCTCCGCGAGGTGCCACGCGGTGTTGAGCGCGCTGCCGCCGGGGGAGAGCGCGATCGCGGACGCGGCGACGTCCGCGCCGGGGGTGGGGAACGCGTCGAGCGGGCCTGAGGGAGGACGCGACGGGGAAGCGCGGGGAAGGCGGGGGAGCGTCAGCGCGAGGGGCGGGGACGGGGGGGGGGGAGGAGGGACGACGGCGACGCCGGGGGCGTGAGGGGCGGATCGGGTGGGAATCGTCGTCGCTCGGACGACAATCGTCGTCGTCGTCGTCGTCGCGCCCTTTCGCGTCGGGGACGCGACGGGGAGACCGCGGGGACGGGACGCACCGACGCTGACGTCGACGATCGCGTCGCCGAGGACGGTGAATTTGATCGGTTTCGCGGGCTCCATGGTCGCGTGCGTCGGTGTCCCGCGCAGTGATCGATCGATGCCGCCCCGAGTTCGTCGTCTGTCGAACACGCGCGGGCGGCAGTCGCGCCCGACTGGAGTTCGTCCCGTCGCGTCCTCGTCTTGCTTCTGGAAATTGGCTCTCGCGCGCGTCCTCCGCGACACACCACACGGCGCGACGACGCGACGACGTCGCTCCACACCGCGAGCGCGCGTCGTGCGACCTCGTGTCAGGACGGATCGCGCCCCGGGGAAGCGCGAGAAGCCCGCGACGCGCGCCGCGTCGGCCGCGTCCGCGCCGGAATCGCGTCGCGCGGAAGGGTCGTCGGTCCCTCGAGGGTTAGGGCGGGGTAGCGTCTCATCGCGATCGGTCCCATGGCGTCGTTTCAGTGGGACCCGGCGTCGCTGCAGGCGACGCTGAACGACCCGGAGCTCCTGTTCAGCGCGTTCAAGCTCGCGGATTCAGGTGCGCGAGGACGCGAGCGCGGCCCCGATCCCCGCGCGTCCGCGACGACGACGGCCGATTCGTTCGCAATGCAGAATTATCGCAGCGTCCGTCGTCCCTTCCGAGCGCCCGACGATTGATTTCCCGCGGATGGCGTCGGCGGCCGCGCCGCGGAAGCTCGCCGCCGACCGATCGACGTCATCGACGCCTGCGCGCGTCGCGTCGCGTCGCGTTGCGGCGTCTCATCCCATCTCATCCCATCCCATCTCATCCCATCCCATCCCATCTCATCCCTCTCGTCCCTCCGCGACAGACGGCACCGGGGAAGTCACCGGCGCGCAGGCGGTGGCGTTCTTCGGAGGCAGCGGCTTGCCGAAGCACGAGCTGAGCGTCATCTGGCGCGGCGCCACGGGCGGCGCGGCGACGATGGCGCCGCAGGCGTTCCGAGAGGCGCTCGTCATGGCCCAGGGCGCGCTCGAGCGAGGAGGAGGGGGACCGGGCGCGGGCGGCGGCGGCGGCGGCGGCGGCGGCGGCGGCTGCGGCGTCGCGCCGCCGACGCCGGAGGAGCTTCAAAAATACTCGGGCCACTTCGCGGCGCTGGACGCGTCCGGGCGAGGCGCGATCCCGCGCGAGGCCGCGGTGACGTTCTTGTGCAAGGCGAAGCTCCCGGAGTCGGACGTCCGGGAGATCGTGAGCGCGTGCGCGGGGGGGTCGGACGTCGTGACGCGGGAGCAGTTTTGCACGTCGATGCATCGGACGTACGCAGCGATCGGCGGTAAGGGGGGCGCGGCTGCCGGAGGCGCGGCGTCGCAGCGGTGGACGCCCGCGCCGGTGCCGCCGCCGCTCGGTCCCCCCGGCGGCGGAATGGCGCCGCAGCCGCCGCCGTCGACGTCGTCGCAGAGCAACGGGTTCGGAGGCGACCAGGGCTCAGGCGGGTTCGGCGCCACCTTCGACGCGTTCCCGTCCGCGGACGGCGACGGCGGCGGGGGGGGGTTCGGCGCGACCTTCGACGCGCCTCCGAGCCAACAGAGCGCGCAGTCGGAGATCCAGCCCGCGGCGGCGCAGCCGCAGCCGCCGCAGCCGGCTCCGTCGGCGGCGCTCTCCGAGGACATGTTCTCCATGGGCGGCGGCGGCGGCGGCGGCGGCGGCGGGTTCGAGCCGTCGAGGAGCTCGTTCGACGCCGGCGGAGGAGGCTTCGGCGGTCCGCAATCGTTCGGCGGTCCGTCGTCGTTCGCGGCGCCTCCGCAGAGCGCCGGCGGCGGTGCCGCCGGCGACTTTGGCAACTTCGGCGGCGAAGCGTCCGCGCCCGCCGCGCCGCCGCCGTTCGCCGCGGACTTTGGCGGCGGCGGCGGCGGGTTCCAATCCGGATTCGAAGCGCCGCCGCCGCGCGCGGACGCCGCCGCCGCATCCGCCGCATCCGCCGCCGGCGCCGCCGAGGCGGCGGCGGACGCCGAACGCGCGCGCGCCGGGGAGCAAGAGCGCGTGCGCCGAGCGAACGACGCCGCGCGCCGCGCGGAGGCGGAAGCCGCGGAGATTCGCGCCAAGGCGGACGCGGACGCTCGCGAAGCGCGCGCGGCGGGCGACGCCGCCGTCCGACTCGAGGAACAAAAGCGCGCGGCCGCGGAGGCGGACGCGCGCGAAGCCCGCTCGCGCGCGGACTCGGAGGTGATGCGCGCGGAGGCGGAAGCGCGCGACGCGCTCCAGACCGCCGAGGCGGAGACGCGCGCGGCGAACCTCGCCAAAGCCAAGGCTGACGACGAGGCGCGGTGCGTTCCACACACTGGTCCCCATACGACCGCGTTCGCGTGGTGAACGCCGATCCTTAAGGACTTTGCCCGGTGCATCTCTCCGCGCACCCCTCGCGTTCAACGCCCGACCGCGACGCCTTTCAACTCCGCTTCTGACGCCTATGAACTCCACCCCGACGTCGCTTTGAACGACGGACCCAGGTCGGCGCGCGCCAAGGCGGAGAACGACGTCCGCGCGGCGAAGGACGCCGCGCTCGCGGCGAAGCGCGAGGCGCGCGACGCGCAGGACGCCGCGACGCGCGCGATCGCGTCCGCCGAGAGCGCGGAGGCGGACGTGGAGTCGGCGGAGTCGGAGCGCTTCGCGGCGATCGAGGAGACGAAGCGCGCGAGAGAGACGAGAGCCGCCGCGGAGGCGCGCGCGCGCGCGGCTGCCGACGAGGCGGCGAAGATTCGCGCGCAGACCGCGGCGGCGCAGGCGGAGACGAAGGCTGCGACGGCGCGGCTCGAGGCGGACGCGCGCGCGGCGGAGGCAGCGCTCGAGCGCGTCCGCGATCAAGCCGCGGGGATCGACGCCAACGTGAAGAAGGCGTCGGCGCACGCGAAAAACCGCGCGGGCGCCGCCGCCGCGGAGGCTGACGAGATCAAGCGCGCGGCGGATCAGAACGCCAAGGCGGCCAAGGCGCGCGCGGAGGCGGAGCTCGCGGAGGCGTTCGAGGCGCTCTCCGCCGCGAAGGCGGAGGCGGAGCGCCTTAAAAGGGAAGAGCTCACCGCGCGCGCGGAGCACGACGCGTTGGTGGCCTCCGTCAAGGCGCAAGTCGACGAGGCGAACGCCGACGTCGCCATCGCGGCCGCGCCGGTGGACAAAATCAAGGCGGACATCGCGACCGCGACCGCTGAGCTGACGCAGATCCGCGCGGCGCACGCGCACGCGTCCGCGGAGGCGACGCAGAGGCTCGTGGAACTCTCCGTGGAGCTCGCCGACGCGGAGCAGCTGGTGAAGGAGCAGCGCGCGGCGCGAGAGGTGGCGCAAGAGAAGGAGGCGTCCGCGATCGCCAAGACGCGCGGCGCGCTCGCGCAGGCGAAGGCGTCGCTCGAGAGCGAGATGGAGCGCGGCGCGGCGGCGGTGAAGGCGGCGGAGACGGAGCTCGCGAGCCTGCGCGAGCGCGTCGTCGCGACGACGGCGGCGACGGAGGAGGCGATCGCGGACGCCGCCGCCGCGGTTGAGGATCACGACGTCGCGATCGCCGCGGAGGAGGTGAAGCTCGCGGATGCCAAGGCGAAAGAGGTGGACGCGAGAGCGACGCTGAAGGACGTGCGAGCCAATCTGAAGGCGGACCTCGACAAGCTCGTCGCGGTCAGGGTCGTCGCGGAGGCGAAGGCGGCGGAGGAGGCGGCGAAAGCCGCGGAGGTTTCGGCGGACGCCGCGGAGCGCCGCGCCGCCGCGGAGAAGGAGCTCCTCGTCGCGGAGGAGACGCTGGAGAAGACGCGCGAGAGCATCCGCGCGGCGAAGGCGGCGGACGACGCCAAGCTCGCGGAGCTTCATCAGCAGCTCGCGGATCTCCGCGCGACGCTCGAGGTGGAGGCGAAGCTCGAGGAGGCGGAGCGAGAGAAGCGCGCGCTGAAGCTCGCCAACGACGTCGCGGAGGTTTCCGCGTGGGCGTCCAAGCTCGACGGCGAACGCGCCGCGCGGGCCTCCGCCGCCGCCGTCGCGGACGCGAAGGAACGCCGCGCGCGCGATCAGATCGCGCGGGATAAGGCGGAGATCGTCGCGAGCGCCAAGGCGTGCGAAGAAGCGGACGGGATCGCGCACCTCGCGTCCATCGCGCGCGCCGCGATACTGAAGCACGTCGAGGCTGAGACGACAGAGTTGAGGAAAAAACTCGCCGCGGAGAATCGCCGCGTCGACGGCGAGCGCGCGGCGGTGGAGGAAGATCTCGCGCTTCGCGAGGCTGCGCTCGCGGCGGAGCAGACGAAGCTCTCCGCGGCGCTGGAACGCCTCCGGTTCACGCGCCCGAGGGAGGCTGCGGCGGCGAAGCAGGTGAAGACGTTGGAGGACGCGAGGGACAAGGCGGAGAAGGACCGCCTCGACGCGGAGGCGCGCGAAGCCGCGGCGCGCGCGTCGGTGACGAAAAACCTCGCCGCGCTGCGTTCGCTCGCGGCGGCCGTCGCGCGCGCGACGTCGGAGGCGAACGACGCGAGGGTCAACGCCGCGGAGGCGGAGCAGCAGGCGGCGGCGAACGCGGCGGCGGTGCATCGATCGAGGGCGGCGGCTGGCGAGGAAAAGGCGCGGGAGGCGGCGGAGAAAGCCGCGCGGGAGCGCATCGCCGCGGCCAAGGCGGAGGCGTCGCGGATCATCGCCGCGCGGCACACGCCGGGCGGGACGGCGCTCCCGGACTCCGCGAACAGCACGCCGATCGCGGGCGAGAAGGCGTCGGCGACGAGGCCAGGGTACCAGCCGAGGGCGTTCGCCGCGACGGCGAGCGCGCCCGCGTCGGCGGCGCCGGCGGAGGAGAAGAGGCCGCCGGCGGAGGCGGAGGTGGAGGCGGCGCGCGCGGAGACGCTAAAGCCGAAACCCGTCCCGGTCGCGTCGGAGACGCCAAAGCCGAAACCCGTCCCGGTCGCGTCGGAGACGCCAAAGCCGAAACCCGTCCCGGTCGCGTCGGAGACGCCCAGCGCGACGCCCGCGGCGACGCTGGACTTCGCGGACACGCCGGATGAACGACGCGCGACGGCGTCGAAAGAGGCGAAGAACCTCACCGAGGCGCTGTTCAGCGCGGGGAAAGAGACGTCCGCGTTCGACGCCGACTTTGACGACCCGCCGGCGGCGGAGGAGGCGCCGGCGAAGGAGAACGAAGCAGAAGAGGCCGAGAAGAAGGACGCGGCGACGGCGGCGACGGCGGCGACGGCGGCGACGGCAGCGACGGCGACCGCGGGCTTCGCCGCGTTCGAATCCACGGACCGCGACGGGTTCGCGTCTTTCGGCGACGACGACGCGTCCGGCGGGTTCGCGTCTTTCGACGCGAAGTTCGACGACCCCGCGCCGGCGCCCGCCGCCGCGGAGGGCGGGTTCGCGTCGTTCGACGCGAAATTCGACGACCCCGCGCCGGCGCCCGCCGCCGCGGAGGGCGGGTTCGCGTCGTTCGACGCGAAATTCGACGACCCCGCGCCCGCGCCCGCGCCCGTCGCGTCGGAGGGCGGGTTCACGTCGTTCGACGCCCCGGACGCGAAGGCGGACCCGTTCGCGTCCTTCGACGCCGCGCCGGCTCCCGCCGGCGGCGCGTTCGCCGCGTTCGACGCGCCAAAGTCTGAGATTGAACCCGCGGCGGTCTCCGCGACGGCGAGCTTCGCCTCCTTCGACGACTCCGACGCGAACGCGAACGCGAACGACGGGTTCGCGTCCTTCGACGCGAAGTTTGAAGAAACGCCCACCGACGCGAACGCGAACGACGGGTTCGCGTCCTTCGACGCGAATTTTGAAGAAACGCCCGCGCAGGGTGCGTTTTCACCCGCCGCGCGAGAGCCGACGTACGACAGCGACGGCGTCGAAGATTTCGCGACGAGCTCGGACGACGACGAGGAGCGCTCCGCCGCGGCTCCCCCACCCGCCGCCGCCGCCGCGCCCGCGGCCGCGCCGCCAGCCATCCCAGCGATGACGCCCGCCGAGCGCGAGCAAGCGTCCGTCGCGTACGCGCGGTTCACGGACTCTGGCGAGGTTGAACGCGCCGGCGACGGACGCATGTCCGGCGCTTCTCTCGTGGAGGTTACTAAAAACGCGGGGCTCGACCAGACCGACATGAGCGCGATATGGTCGCTGACCGTGCCGCCGGGCGCGTCCGGGCTCGCGCTCGACGACTTCTGTCTGTTCATGCACTTGCTGAGGCACAGGGTGAACGGGGGGGATCTGCCGGGGGCGTTGACCGGGGAGGAGCGCGCGAGGCTTCTCGGCGGCGACGGCGGATTCGGCGGCGGCGCGGCGACGACGACGACGCCGGCGGCGGGACCGCAGTTCGTCCGCGCCTTAACCCCCGACGAGCGCGCGTCGCTCGCGTCCGCGCACGCGTCTCACGTCGCGCCCGGCGCGGATGGCATGACGGGCGCGACGCTCGTCGAGCTCACCTCGGGCGCCGGGCTGGACAAGTCGGACATGGCGAAGACGTGGTCGCTCGCGTCGCGCGCCGGGCGGTCGACGTTGGACGCGGACGACTACGCGCTGTTCATGCACCTTCTGAACCACAGAGTCGCCGGCGGCGAGCTCCCGGGTGGGCCGATGACTTCGGGCGAGCGCGCGCGCATCTTAGGCGATGATGATGCGACGGTTGACGTTCCGTCTTCCACGCTCGACGCGGACGCGGCGGACCAGTTGGCGGCGATGGGGTTCGAGCCGAGCGCCGTCCGCCGCGCGTTGGCGCGGTTCGACGGCGACGCGGAGAAGGCTGCGGATTTCCTCGCGGCCGGCGGCGGCGCGGGGACGGCGCCGTCGTCGCCGTCGGCGTCCGTCGAGGAGCTCCCGGCGGCGGCGGAAGACGGAACGTCGTTCGGCGCGGCGGGCGGCGCCGGCGGCGGCGTCGGCGGCGTGCGACTCGTCGTGAAGCGCGTCGGCGGAATAAAAGACGCGTCCAAGTTGCAGCAGCTAAACGTGCGCGTGACGCTCTGCGACGGAAACGGCGCGGCGCTCGCGGCGCCGCGCACGATGCTCTCGAACGGCGCGCGCGGGGACGAGGTGCACTTCAACAGTGGGAACCACGTCGACTTCGAGACGCTGCGCTTCGGCGAGGCGAATCCGCCCGGTTTGCGGATCATCTGCGAGCTGCGGCACTTCAAGGCGAAGGAGAAAAAGATGAGCGTCAAGTGCTGGGCGTTCATCCCCGCCGAGGTGATCGAGCCGGGCGGCAACGTCGGGTTCGCGACGATGACGAAGCCGACGGACGCGAAGTTGAAGCGTCTGAAGGCGTTCAACGGACGGCAGCCGGACTTTATCGTCGCGTTCGAGGCGCTGTGACGACGCGATGTGATGAGCGAGTGTTCGCTGTGATAATGTGACGACGCGCGCGACGACTACGACTTTTTATTAGACGATATGATAAGAGCGACGCACAGACACAGATCCTCGCGCGCGACCACCGCGCGCATGGCTCACGCGGTCGATTTCGGCGTCGTCGCGACGCGGACCGCGCGCCACGCGCGATGCCGCCTCGCGACGGCGGCGTCGCCCGCGCTCGCTCGCGCGCGCGCGACGACGCCGACCGACGGTAGCCGTCGTCGTCGCTCGGTATCATCATCGTCGTCGTCGTCGTCGCCATCGTCGCGACGCCTCCGATCGCGTCGCGTCGTCGCGCGCGCCGGCGAAGACGACCCCGCCGCCCCCCCCCCCCCCCCCCTCGACGACCTCGAAGACGTCGTCGAGGTCGAGAACGTGGACCCGATGACGTTCATCACGACGAGCACCGCGTTCTACGTTCTCATGGGCGTCGGCTCGCAAGTCGCCGCGTCGTTCCTCGGCGTCCACCCGGACGTCCTCGACGCGATGCGCGCGTGCAACGTCGACCAGGCGTCGCTGTGGACGCTCCCGCTCCTGGGCACGCTCGCGTTCGCGATCACGCAGGACGAGAAGTACGAGTGGCTCGGCGAGGTGCGCGATATCTTCAAAGCTGGCGTGCTCCCGTCCATCGCGCCGCTCGGCCTTCCCGGCGTCTTGGCGCTGTCGCTCGGCGCCGGCGTCGGCGAGGAGGCCTTCTTCCGCGGGTTTCTGATGCCGTTCGCGGACGGGAAGCTGCTCGAGCTCGGCGCGCCCGCGGAGGCGTCGTCCGCGCTCGTCCTCGCGTCCACGAGCGTGTTCTTCGGCGCGCTGCACGCCATCACGCCGGCGTACTTTTACTGGGCCACGGGCGCGGGCGCGCTGTTCGGTCTGGAGTACGTGCGGGACGGGTTGGGGACCGCGGCGTTCACGCACACGCTGTACGACTTCTTAGCGTTCGGGTTTATTTTGATCAAGTGGGGGCCGCAGAGCGAGGAGAAGAGCGAAGCGAGCGAGCGGTCGTAGCAGGAAGGATTTTTTTTTTTAGTCTCATTTTTTTTGACGTCGCGACGACTCCTAAACCCTCGATCGCGGAAGGGCTAGACCCCTCTCGCGGACGATCCTCGCGCGGTTCGCCTCCCACCACCCCCTCGCGGCGCCGTCCTTGAACGTCGTCTTGCTAAACCGCACCCTGCGGAGCGTCTCCTCCCCGGTCGTTGCGTCGACGCCGACGGTGAGAAAAACGCCCGGCTCGTGCTCCTCGATCCACTCCGACTCCGACGGCGTCCCGTCGGGCGCGGCGGCGACCGCATCGCCGCGGTCGTCGTCGTCCCACGCCGGTCGGCGGCCTCGCGTAGGAGATATCGTCGATGGCGAGCGAAGCGACGCGACGAACGACGCGTTCGCGGCGGCGGTCGTCGCGGATTCGTCCTCGCTCGGGGAGTCCCGCGGCGTGCCCGGCTGAAATTCTTCTGACGGATGCGGATACGGGTTGTCGTCGTGCCCGAACCCGAACCCGAACCCGCGGCCGTCCTTCCTCGCCGCGGGCGTGAGGTCCCCTCCCCCCGCCCGCGACGCGGCGAGCCTCAGACTCGAGAGCTCCATCTCCGCGAGCGCGACCTTCTCCTCGAGCGTCCGAGCTTTCACCTCGAGCGCGGCGGCGGCGCGAGCGGCCTCCGCGCGCGCCGCCTCCGCCGCCGCCTCCGCGGCTATCCTCGCGCGAGATGCGCCGGCGAGGTCGTTCAAGACCGCGCGCATCGCCGGCGTCGCCGGCGCGTCCATCGTCGACGGCGACGGCGGCGGCGACGACGACGACGGCGTCGAAGAAGAAGAAGAGGACGACGACGAAGACGCCCTCGCCCTCGCCGCGGTCATCGCCTCGCGGAGCTCGCGCACTTCTAGAAGCAACGCGTCGCGTTCGCGAAGAACGTCCATCGAGTGGCGGCGGGGACCGACGGCCGGAGCGCCGCCGCCGCCGCCGCTGCCGCCGCGCGGGGCTAACCCCGCGCCGCGAAGGACCGACCCCGGGCCGCCGCCGCCGGTACCCGTCTCGACGACGTCGTGCACGCGCGCGCCGGCGAAAACCGTCGTTGGGTCTTTCCGGGTCTTTCCGACGGAGACGTCGTCGCCGTTCGTCGCCGCGACGCGCTCGCGCACTCGCTCGCGCTCGCGTTCTCGCTGCGGCGGCGGAATAGGCGGTGGGTTCTCGCGCCGCGCGCTCGCGCTCGACTCCCCGCTCCAAGAAGCCGCCTTCGCGAGCTCGATCTTCTCCCTCTTCGCCGCCTTCGCGAGCTCAGGGTCGTTCCATACGAGCGAATGTCGGGGTGGAGTTCAAAGGCGTCAGATGGAGTTGAAAGGCGTCGAAGGCGGGGATTGAAAGCGAGGTGTGGGCGGAGAGAGACGCCGGCAAAAGTCCTTAAGGATCGGCGTTCACATCGCCAACGCGGTCGTATGGGGACCAGTGTATAGACCGCACCTCAATCTTCTCCCTCTTGGTCAACGCCGCCGCGTCGACCACGACCGCGGTGCTCTCCGGCCCGCACGTCACCTCGCGTATCGTCCGCCCCTCGAGCGCGCCCTCGAGCAGCCGCGGCGCGAGCTCCTCGCCGAAGCCGCCGTGCCCGAGCGCGCCGCGCTTCCCGACGCCCCAGACGTAGAGCCGTCCGCGCCGCGTGAGCGCCGCGGCGTGCGAGTCCCCGCTCGAGAGCGACGCCACCGCGTCGGGGATGGACGCGATCCGGCGCGGCGTCGGCGGCGGCGGCGCGCCCGTCTTGCCGACGCTCCCGAGACACCACGCGACGCCGTTCGCGTCCAGCGCGAGCGTGTGCGACTGCCCGCACGACGCCGCGACGATCACGACGATCTCGCTCGCATTTTTTTCCTCTCCTCCTCCTCCTCCTCCTCCTCCCGGAGTCCAGTCCGCGACGCGCCGCGGCGTCGGCACCGGGACGTCGTCGGTCACGTCCGCGTGCCCGAGCTTCCCGCCGTCGCCGTCGCCCCACGTGTACAGCTGTCCGTCGTCGACGACCGCGGCGGTGTGCCACACGCCGCACGAGACGTCCGCGACGCCGCGCCCGCGGAGTCCCTCCACGCGTCTCGGTCGCGGCTCCGACGTCGGCGGGCGCGACGCGCCGCCGCCGCCGCCGCCGCCGCCGCCGCCGCCGTGCCCGAGCGCGTGAAACGCGCCCTCGCCCCAGGTGAACAGCGCGCCGTCCACGGACACGGCGGCGACGTGGAACATCCCGACGCTGACGCGCGTTATGCGCGCCTCCGGCGACGACGACGACGACGACGAAAACCAAATCCGCGACAGCGTCCATCGCGTCGCCGCGTCCTCCGCGGACGACCCGCCGCCGCCGCCGCCGACGCCAAAGTCGTCGCCGGACCCTCCCCACGCGTACAACGCGCCGCCGCCGTCTTCCACGCCGTCGTCGTCGCGATCGCGCGTCAACACGACGGTGCGATCGCCGCCGCATCTCACCACCGCGCGCGCGCCGCCGTCGCCGCCGCCGCCGGCTTTAACGTCGAACACGTCGTCCGCGGCGCGCACGCGCGTCGGCGTCGCGCGGTCGACGACGTCGCCGTGCCCGAGCCTCCCGCCGACGCCGTCGCCCCACGTGTACACTCCGCCCGCGCGCGTCGCCGCGACCGCGTGCCGCGTCCCGAGCGCGATCGAGCGCGGGTCGCACGCGGCGCCTCCGAGCGCGGGGACGGGAGACGGCGTCATCACGAAGCGGTCGACGACGACGTGATGCGGCGACGACGCGAGCGTCTCCGGCGTCGTCATCACGCTCGGGACGCGGCCCCAGACGAAGACGTCGCCGGGCGGCGGCGGCGCGGGGTTTCCGCCGCTCGTGGACGCGTCGGTGGACGCGCGCGCGCGCTCGGCGCGGTCCGCGGCGGAATCGGCGGCGGCGAACGGCGTCGAAGACGGCATCATCGATGCCGTCTTCGCGTCGCGTCGCGTCGCCGCGGCCGCGCGTCGCGCCGTCTCGACCGCGAGCCGGATCCCGCGCACCCACGTCGCGCGCTGCGCCGCGTCCTCGCACGCGAGATCTAACGTCCTGCGGCGCTTCTTCCTCCCCGCGTCCGCGCCGCTCTCCCCGCGCGCGACGGTCGTCGTCGACGCTCGGCCGGTCGAGGCGACGTCGTCGTCGTCGTCGTCGTCGCCGTCGCCGTCGGCCCCCGCGTCGCCTCGTCCGCGCTCGCGATCGTACACGACGCTGAAGCACACGTCGTCGGGGTGGACGCGCTCGGTCGCGGACGCCCTCTTGAAGACGTCCGACCGGCGCCCTTCCGCGACGTGAAGGACGCCGAGCAGCGACACGCGCTTCGTCTTGGCGCGTCGGCCCACCCACTCGATCGCGCGCGCGTCGCTCGAGATCTGCACGTGCGCGAGATGCGGCCGCGCGCCGCCGCGGCAGTACTTCACGAGCGCGGCGCCGCGCCTCGTGAGCGTCCTCGCCTCATCGTCCATCCCCGCGCGGGGCGCCGCCGCCGCCCTGGGGTCCGACGCGGCGCCGGGCTCGTCCCGCCGCCGTCGATGTGACGCCGTCGTCGTCGCAATCGGGAGTTCAAAAAGTCGGATAGCGCGACTCATCAACCGCGGCGGTTGTTGTTGTCAGCATCTCGCAGCGCGCGCGGGGAACCGAGCCACGGGCGACGCCGCGATGGTGGGCGACGCCGCGACGGGCGACGACGCGCTCGCGTGGAGCGATATCCGGTACGTCGTGGGCAGAGCGAACAGGGTCGTCCTCGACGGCACGAGCGGCGTCGCGCGCGCGTCGCGCCTGCTGGGAATCCTGGGCCCGTCGGGCTCGGGGAAGACGACGCTCCTGAACGTCCTCGCGGGAAGGCTCAAGACGGACGGGACCGCGACGAACACCGCGACGACGACGACGATGCGCAAGCGACGCGCGAGGCGCGGCGTCGCGACCGGGCGCGTCGCCTACGCCGGCGACGCGAGCGGTCGCGGCGGTCGCGGGGCGACGCCGCTGTCCTACGTCGAGCAGGATCCAAAGTTTTTCAGCAACCTGACGGTCCGAGAGACGCTGACGCTCGACGCGGCGCTGCAGGGCGGCGACGCCGCGGACGTGGACGCGATCATCCGCAGGCTCGGGCTCGTCGCGTGCGCGGACACGTACGTCGGCGGCGACACCGGCGGGAAGGCGGTGCGCGGGATAAGCGGCGGCGAGCGGCGACGCCTCGCCATCGCCGCGGAGACGCTGTGCCTTCGCAACGCGAGAAGAAGAAGAGACGCGGACGCGGGCGCGGGCGCGGGGGGGGGGCACGAGGCGAGGACATCATCGGCATCGTCGTCGAGCCCACAACGCGGCGGCGTCATCCTCGCGGACGAGCCCACGACCGGTCTGGACGCGCACCAGGCGGACAAGATCGTCCAGAAGCTCAGAGAGACCGCGGTCGAGGAAGCCGCCGCGGTGGTGTGCGTGGTGCGTTCTGTGAGAACCGTTTTTCACCCACCGCTCGGTTTCAACGTGTGATCGCGTCCCCTTTCAACTGACCGGTGAACTTTTTTGTACGGAACGGCCCTCAGTTGCACCAGCCGAGGAGCGCCATCTTCGACACGCTCGACGACCTCCTTCTGCTCGCCTCTGGCGGGCGCGTCGCGTACTGCGGCCCCGCGAAGGACGCGCTGAGGCACTTCGAGGAGATCGGGCACACGTGCCCGAGGTATCACAACCCCGCGGAGTTTTTGATCGATCTCGTCGCCGTGGACGCGGACGGCGGCGTCGAGGCGGAACGCGCCGACGTTGAACGCGTCGACGCCATCGCGGAGGCGTGGAAAGCGACCGCGGCGGCGAAGCGCCACGCCACCGCGGCGGCGGCGCTGCTGCGCGCGTCGGATAAGGCGACGGCGACGGCGACGGCGACGGGGATCGAACCGGGGGCGAGGGGGACGAGGGAGAAGGACGCCGGCGCGCGTCGGCGACCGCCGGGCGCGTTCGGACAGTTCAAGCTTCTCGTCGGGCGCGCGTTTAAGCAGTGCAGACGCGAGGCTTGGGTCAACGGCGTCAGGCTCGTCGCGTCCGCCGCGCTCGCGCTCGCGTTCGGCGGCTGCAACTACGACGTCGGCCTCGGCGGCAAGTCCGTGAAGCGACGCGCCGCGGTGATGATGCAGGCGTGCATCAACACGTCGATGCTCGCGGTGTGCCGGTCGCTGAACGGATTCCCGCGCGAACGCGCGACGGTCTCCAGGGAGATGTCCCGCGTCAGCGGCGGTTACAAACCCGGGCCGTACTTCTTCAGCAAGCTCCTGGTGGAGACGCCGATCGACATGATCTTCCCGGTCGTCTTCGGCGGCGTCATGGGGCCGATGGTCGGGTTACGGGCTGGCGGGAAGAAGATGTTTTTGACGACGCTCGCGCTGCAGACGGCGTCGGCGTCGTGCTTGGGGCTGTCCGTCGGCGCGCTCGCGCCGAGCGCGGAGATGGCGCTCGCGATCGGGCCGTGCATCATGGTCCTGAGCATCATGCTCGGGGACGAGAGCGGCGCGTTCGCGGAGGTGCCGGAGTCGCTGCGCGGGTTGTCGAACTTTTCGCTCATCAAGTGGGCGTTTCGCGGGTGCCTGTGTTCGGAGTTTGAAGGCCTCGTGTTCGACCCGCTCGATAAACGCGGGGAGGAGAAGAAGAAGAAGAATGCCAACGGCGCCGCCGGAGGCATCGCGAAGCGCGCGGCGAGGAACGCGATGGAGGGCGTCTGCCCGAGGACCGGAGAGGAGGTGTTGGAGGGGTTGGGCCTGCCGACGAGCGGCGGCGCGGCGCGCGCGGCCAAGGCGCAGGCGCGTCCCATACACTGTTTCCCATACGACCGCGTTGGCGTGGTGAACGCCGATCCTTAAGGACTTTGCCCGGCGTGTCTCTCCGCCCAGGGTCCTTCGCTTTCAATCCCCGCCTTCGACGCCTTTGAACTTCAACTGACGCCTTTGAACTCCACCCCGACGTTCGCTCGTATGGAACGACCCTCAGTGCGGCGTGTTTCTCGCCAACGCGGCGGTCACCTACGTCGCGTTGCGGGCGAAGGGGGGGGCGTCGTGACGCGATGGAAGCGCGAGGCGGGTGGGCGGGGGGAGGAGGGGACGACGAGGACGAGAGGAGAGGAGGCGAGACGAGGACGCGCGCGGGAAGCGCTCGCGAAGGCGGCTCGCTTGCGCGATACACGACGTGTACACGTACTGTACGTGTAGAGAAAAGTTTGATGAAAGTCGCCCACGCACGTGTTGGCTGTCGCGACTTTTGACGCTTCGCTTGAAACCCTCGATCCTCGATCGTCGAATCGCCGTCGCCGCGCGTCATCCGCCCGCGCGCCGCGGCGCCTCCCAGTCATGGGCTGCTTTTGCTGCGCGGAACCGATCGATGAGGAACCCGAGAAGCGCGAGCCGCCGACGCGACGGAGCCTGAGCGGCAAGCACGGCGCGAACCTCCGCGCGGTGAGCGTCGTGAGCAAACTCCACCTCAGCGTGCACGACCAAGGCCATCCGCTCGAGAAGTACGACGTCTTGGACGTCATCGGCACCGGCGGGTTCGCGGTCGTCAAGCGCGTGCGCGAGAAGCGCACGGGGAAGAACTACGCGATGAAGATCATCAACGTCGCCGTGGACGCGTCGAAGAAGATGGTGAAGAAGCCGTCGGACGAGGACGACGCGGACGACGAGGGCGTCATGAGCGTCAAAGAGGTCCTCAGCGAGATCGAGACGCTGCGAACGCTGCGGCACGACGCGATCCTGCGGCTGATATCCGTGTACGTGCAGCCGGAGGAGAAGCACGTGTACGTCGTCACGGAGCTTCTGCACGGCGGCGCGGTCCTGGACGCGATTCTGAAGATGAAGGACGAGCGCTACACCGAGGCGGAGGCGAAAGTCGTCGTCCGGCGGACGCTGGAGGGAATTCAGTACATGCACGAGAACGGCGTCGTGCATCGCGATCTCAAGCTCGAGAACCTGCTGTTGAAGCGCGACGACGACCTGTCCTCCGTCGTGATCGCGGACTTCGGGTGCGCGTTCTCCTCGACGCGCTGCGTTTCTCCCCGACCCGAGACGGGACGGGACGGGACGCCGCGGCCGGTCCCCGGCCGCGGACCTCCGTCGTTTCGCCCTCTCATTCATTCGCCTTTCCTCGTCCTCCGTCCTCGTCGACGCGCGCGCGAAAATTGAAAATGAATCACGTCGCCCTCCCTCCCCGCGCAGGCTCGCGAAACGGTGCCGGCTTCAGGACGACGCCCGAGCGCTCCCGCACGCGAAGGGCGTGGACGACAGCGCGGTCGGGACGCCGGTGTACGCCGCCCCGGAGGTTGTCGAGAAGAAATCCTACGGCGCCGCGGTGGATATGTGGAGCCTCGGCGTCATCGGCTACATCGTCGTCACCGGAGCGATGCCGCGAGACCTGTGGAAGAAAGCGCTCAAGCACGGACGCATCGAGAAGGACGACTTCGGATTCGACTGCTACGAGTGGGACACGGTCTCGCAGAACGCGAAGGACTTCATCGTCGCGTGCCTCACTCTGAGACCGAAAGACCGCATGACGTCGAAGGCGGCGTTGAACCACCCGTGGATGAAAAACGTCGAAAACGTCAAACCCGCGCCGTTGCGCATCAAAAACAAGCTGAGAGACTTCGCGAAAGGGATGAAGCTCCCGACGAAGAAGTACGCGAAGGGAGACTACCTCATCAAACAGGGTCAGCGCGCGGTGGACGTGTTCCTCATCAAGCGCGGGACCGTGGACGTCCTCGTGGAAGACGCCTTCGGAGAGAACGTCAAGGTGGCGACGCGAGAAGCCGGGGAATTCATCGGCGAGATGAGCGTCGGCGCGGGGGTGCTGCGATCGAACAGCTCCAAGTCCGGGAGCGAGCCCTCGACGCCGAAGGGCGGCGGCGGCGGGGTTGGGGACGAGAAGGGTGCGACGAGTGCGAAGGGCGCGAAGGGCGAGAAGGACTCGTCCTCGTCGTCGTCGAAGAACACGTCGCCGTCGTGGGGCGCGGCGCTGGTGGCGGTGTCGGCGGCTAAGAAATGGATCGGACCTCGACGAACCGCGAGCGTCGTCGCGGCGACTGAGGTGGAGTGTCTGGTGTTGGGGAAGCGAGAGATGGAGTGGGCGGTGACGCACGACGAGAGCATCAAGAATGAGCTCGCGAGGCAGATCTCGAGTCGGCGGGATCAGACGGAGGAGAAGCTCGAGCGGAGGGCGAGCACGTCGAGCGAGCGTCCGAATCGGGTGTGACGCCGCGACGAAGGCGCGACGACGACGACGACGCGCGCCCTCCGCGCCGCCGCCGCCCCGCTTCGCCGTGAAACTAACCTTATCACCGCACGGTGTGCATTTGGAATCATACAGTAGTGTCTAAGCTACGCGCTACTCGTCCTACTCGATCGCGTCGTCGTCACAGCATCGGGCACTGCGGCGGCGGCGTCTGCCCGAAGTACTGCCGCCGCATCAGCCGGTCGTGCAGCTCGTGCGCCTCCTGCATCGAGATGGTCCCGTCCGCGACGCGCTTCTCCCTCTCCGCGCCGCCTTCCACGAGCTTCCCCTCGCGCACGACGAACGTCCCGGCCTCTCTCTTGTGCCTCCCTCCCTTCCGGGTCGTCATCCGGAGGTATCCCACCCTCGCGACGAGCTTCTTGAGGTGCTCGAGTCGCTTCGACTCGGAGGGCTCGTCCGCGTTCGCGCGGATCGCGTCTCGCGCCTCCGCCACGATCTTCTCGCGGTTCGCGACCGGGCGCGACCGGCGCGCGACGTCGACGAGGTCTCGGTACGCCTTCAGGACCTGCGCGCGGTGCCGCGCCGCGGCGGCCGCGATGCCCACCCCGGACGACGCCATCCGCGCTCGCGCGCGCGCGACGATGAAGAGGAGGAGGACTGTGTGGCTCTCCTAGGCTTTCGCGCCGGCGACTGCTGTGCGACTGTGACTTCGTTCCGTTCGTCTGTTTCGATCGACCGCGACCCTCGTCGCCGCGCCGCGGCACAACGCCTCGCGCCGAGGACGATGAAGTCGTTCAGCGTGACCGTCCCGTCCGAGATCGTCCCCGCCGCGGACGACGCGAGCGCGGCGTCCAAGGACGAGCCCGCGGCGGGCGCGTCGTCCGCCTCGAAGGGTTCGGGATCTGGACCGGGCGCGAAGACGCCGGACGACGGGTGGCCCGGGCCGTGGTTCACCGTCCTCGCCGCGTGCGTCTACGCCCTCGCCGCGCTGTATCAGTGGCGGTACCCGACCTCGGGGCTCGTGGAGGACGAGATGACGACTCTCGCGATACGTCGCGTGAACGGCGTCGTGCGCGACGCCGCGTGCGGCGGGTGGGAGATGAGCGACGGGACGTGGAGCTCGTTCGCGGGGAGCGGCACGGCGTGGCACCTGGGCGCGATCGCGCGCGAGCGATGCGGCGCGAAAAAGCTGAGCCATCTCGCGGCGGCCGAGGTCATCGACGGGAGGCGCGTCGTCGTGATCGGCGACTCGAGCGCGCGGCACGTCTACGCCGCGATCGTGCGCGCTGCGCACGCGAACGCCAGCGCGTGGAGCGAGGCAAGAGACATGGACGCGGTCGCGAACGGAGAGAAGCATCGCGACTGGGAGTTTCCGACGCCCGGCGTTCGCGGCGGCGGGATCGCCGCGTTCAAGTGGGCGCCGTACGCGCAGAACATCACGTCGTACCTCGCGGAGATCGAGCGCGGCGAGGAGCCGGCACCGGACGTCCTCGTCATGGGGGCGGCGCTGTGGCACGCGTTGCACGTGCGATCGGAGGAGGAGTACCTCGCCGCGCTGAGAGGGCTCAAGACGCAGCTGGCGAAGACGACCGCCGCCGTCGCCGCGACGCCGGCGTCTTTCGCGTCCGACGGCGACGGCGACGGCGACGGCGGCGACGACGGGAGCGGAGGCGGCGACGACGCGGAGGAGACGCCGGGACGGACGCGCGGGGCCCCGCGCGCGTTTTGGCTCGCGTCGACGACGACGGACCCGACGCTCTTCTCCGACGCGGCGAAGCGCGAGCACATGACGCCGAAGCGCGTCAAGGCGTTCAACGCGGTCGCGATCGAGTCGGGTCTCGTGCCGCCGCGTCCAATCGCCGGCGCCGGCGTTCCCTCCGCGGAGGAGGAGGACGCGGCGCCGCCGCCGCCGCCGCCGCCCGCGGCGCCGTGCCAGCCGATCGATTTGGAACGGATCACGACGACGTGCGGGTGGAAGTGCACGAAGGACGGCGTGCATTACAAGCCGGAGGCGTACGACGCCGCCGCGAGCGCGGTTCTGAACGCGCTGCGGGCGAACCCGGGGTGGGGGGTCGCGCGGTGAGAGCGGAGGAGCGCGGCGCCGCCGTGTTTTTCGGTCGCGCGCTGACGTGACGCGTAGAAAAATTCTGGACGTGATGTGCACTGTGCCTCGCGCGT
>Ga0181560_10000366_pt1 | contig 40085 bp, 44 predicted proteins | sample 011ome_20_FD_133751 | JGI IMG/M metagenome (GOLD analysis project Ga0181560, IMG submission 133751) | Coastal salt marsh microbial communities from the Groves Creek Marsh, Skidaway Island, Georgia - 011509CT metaG (megahit assembly) | ecosystem: Environmental > Aquatic > Marine > Intertidal... | reverse complement strand
TCCTTGCTGGAGCTTTGCAAACAACCCGATGCGATGACTCATCCCGATGGTATGCAAATAAAGATCACTCGCCAGGAAATTGGGCGAATAGTTGGCTGCTCAAGAGAAATGGTCGGGCGTGTACTCAAAGAGCTTGAAGAGCAGGGCCTTATAGAAGTCCACGGCAAAACAATGGTGATTACGGTACCAGGTAAAAATATTTTCCTCATCATGTAGTATCTGTACCTGGGTGCAGGAGAGATCCCTTGGAAAACAATCGAAAAGAAATAGAGTATATAGATCGATATCTTGCCTATTGCGAGACACGATCTGTTCCAGCCAAGACGGTCGTCATTGAGACCGGCGAGGTTAGTGATAGTCATTTTTATATTCTCGAAGGAACCTTGACCGTCAGTGTTACTGATGAAAGTGGTCTGGAAATGATCCTTGCGTATCTATCAGAAGGTGAATTTTTTGGCGAGCTGGGTGTTTATGATGACGGTCAACAACAGCGCAGTGCCAGTGTACGTACTCGTACGGACTGCGTTATTGGGAAAATGGACTACCAGCGTTTCCACGAACTGGCGAAAATTTACCCTAGCCTGATGAAACCCCCTGGATTCCCAGGTTGCATCACGATTGCGAACTACCACTAAAAAAGTGCTCGATCTGGCGTTTCTCGACGTAACGGGTCGAGTCGCCAGTTGCCTGCTGGATTTGTGTAAGCTACCCGAAGCCGTCGAAGTTGAAGATGGGGTTCAACTGAAGATAAGTCGACAGGAAATTGCGAGGATTGTTGGCTGTTCCCGCGAGATGGCCGGGCGAATCCTGAAGGATATGCAGGATATGGGCTTAATTCACGCTCAAGGAATGACCGTTGTGTTACTGGGCGCCACTAAAGAATACGATTCAGAAGAATAGTTTTCTCAGGCTCTCACCGGGCTCTTCAGCCCGCATAAAGGCTTCCCCAACCAAAAAGGCATTAACTCCGGAAGAACGCATAAGTTCAACATCTTGCGTCGCCAAAATACCGCTTTCGGTCACCACGATTCTCTGGTCATCTATCTTATTTAAAAGTTTAAGCGTGGTATCGAGATTGGTTTCAAAGGTATGCAGGTTGCGATTATTGATACCAATCAATCGATTGCTGGTTTGCAAAGCAACATCCAGCTCAGCCTCATCATGGACTTCAATCAGGACATCCAGACCAATCTCCAAAGCGAGCTCATTCAAATCCATCAGTTGTGATTTTTCCAATGATGCAACGATCAGCAATACACAATCTGCACCAATCACTCTGGCTTCATAGATCTGGTAAGGATCAATAAGAAAATCCTTGCGTATGACAGGTAGGCTGCAGGCCGCACGCGCCTGCTGCAAATACACTTCAGAACCCTGGAAATAGTCTCGATCAGTCAAAACTGAGAGGCAGGTAGCGCCACCGGCTTCATAACTTTTAGCGATTTCGGCCGGATAAAAATCTTTCCTGATGATGCCTTTGCTGGGTGAAGCCTTCTTTATTTCCGCAATCACTGCCGCCTGCCCCATGGTCAGTCGATGCTCCATCGCCCGAACAAACCCCCTGGGCTCCGGCTGATCTACCGCCCTGGCTGCAAGTTCCTCAAGAGATACTTGTGCACTGCGCTCGGCAACTTCTTGTCGTTTGCGCGTATTAATGTTTTCCAGGATTGTAGGAGCAGCCATGTGAGTTACTTGGTTTCAACGTCCTTGAGCATGCGAGTAAACTCGGCAAACTCCTGCAATTTGATTTTGGCATGACCGGAGCCAATGATGTCGCCAGCCATCTGAACACCTTCTCGAAGGCTGGACGCTATACCTGCAACATAAATAGCAGCACCCGCATTCAAGGCGATCATATCTGCAGCTACGGCACTGCTGTCTTCAAACGCACTTTCAATCAGGGACAGACTTTCTTCAGCTGTCTCTACACGCAATGAATCTAGCGAGGTTGCATTTAATCCAAAATCCTCGGGCGTAATCTCATACTCGTGGATTTCGCCATCTCGCAATTCAGCAACAAAGGTTTTACCCGCTATGCTGATTTCATCCAGTCCATCCTCGGAATGAACCACCATCACGTGATTACTTCCCAGGTTTTGCAGGACTTCGGCTATTGGTCGCACCCAATGTCGGGCAAAAACACCTAAAACCTGATTAAGTGCGCCAGCGGGATTAGTCAGCGGACCAAGTAAATTAAAGATAGTGCGTGTGGCAAGTTCACGTCGTGGGCCGATGGCATATTTCATGGCCCCGTGATGCGCTGGTGCAAACATAAAGCCAACGCCCTGCTCTTCTATGCACCGGCCGACTTGCTGGGCATTTAGATCGAGGCGAACTCCTGCCGCTTCCAGCAGGTCAGCACTTCCGCTTTTGGAACTGACAGAGCGATTTCCATGCTTGGCAACATGTGCCCCAGCCGCTGCCGTTACAATTGCGCTGGCAGTAGAAACATTAAAAATTTTCGAGCCGTCCCCACCTGTCCCACATGTATCGATAAGGTCATTAACGGCCAGATCAACAGGCGTCACCAATTCTCGCATGACCTCGGCAGCACCTGTGATTTCTTCCACGGTTTCACCTTTCATCCGCAAGGCAACCAGAAACCCTCCTATTTGGGCGTCGGTTGCCTGCCCAGTCATGATGGTGGTCATGGCCTCACGCATTTCTTCAGTCGACAGATCCTGGTTCTCGATTACTTTGGCAATAAATGTTTGCATTGTTGCTAGCTCCTCGAGATCAGGTTTCCAGAAAATTTCGCAGCAGGTCGTGTCCATGCTGACTGAGAATACTCTCCGGGTGGAACTGTACGCCCTCTATGGAATATTCCCTATGGCGAATACCCATGATTTCGTCCAGCTGCCCATCCGGGGTTTGGGTCCAGGCAGTAACTTCCAGGCAATCCGGTAAGGTATTTTTGTCGACGACCAGAGAGTGATACCTGGTCGCTTCAAAAGGCGTACTTAAACCACGAAATATACCCTGACCCTCGTGGTACATATTGGAGAGTTTGCCATGCATTACATTCCTTGCCCGGATGACATCGCCCCCAAATGCTTGGCCAATACTTTGATGCCCCAGACAAATGCCCAGAATGGGTACCACACCGGCCATTTCCTGTATTAATGGCACGGAGATGCCCGCTTCATTCGGTGTACAGGGCCCTGGCGATACGACGATTTTTTCCGGGTTCAACCACCTCACTTGCTCAACGCTCAACTCATCGTTACGCACAACCTTAATATCTGCGCCCAATTCGGCAAGGTACTGCACTACGTTATAGGTAAAGGAATCGTAGTTATCAATCATTAAGATCATGATGTACTTCCTTTCGCCGATTTATTTTGAACCAGGGATGCCGCACGCAACAACGCACGAGCCTTGTTCATGGTTTCTTTCCATTCGAGACGGGGTACTGAATCAGCCACAATTCCCCCGCCTGACTGAACGTAGAGCATGTTGTCTTTTATGACACCTGTACGTATGGCGATCGCCATGTCCATGTCGCCATTCCAGCCTATGTAGCCCACCGCGCCACCGTAAATGCATCGTTTAACCGGCTCGATCTCGTCAATAATTTCCATCGCGCGAATCTTGGGCGCACCACTCAGCGTCCCGGCCGGATGGACAGCACGTAAAACATCTATGGCATCTAGCTCTGGCTTCAACTTGCCAACAACATTGGAAGTGATATGCATAACATGCGAATAGCGTTCTACCACCATCTGCTCGGTGACCTTGACTGTTCCGGTCTGGGAAATCCGACCGGCATCATTTCGACCCAGGTCAATCAACATTAGATGCTCCGCAATTTCCTTTGGATCATCCAGCATATCTTTTTCCATGGCCAAGTCATCTGCCTCGGTCTTGCCCCGGCGGCGAGTGCCTGCAATAGGTCGAACTGTGACTTCGCCATGATCCAAACGCGCCAAAATTTCTGGAGATGCACCAACAATCTGGAAGTCACCCAAATCCATAAAATACATATAGGGCGATGGATTTACTGCACGTAGCGCTCGATAAAGATTAATAGGATCTTCAGTAAACTTCATGCTCAAGCGCTGTGATGGCACGACTTGCATGATGTCGCCTGCGACACAGTATTCCTTGATTTTATCTACTGCGGCTTCGTAGCCTTTTTGCCCCATACTGGATTTCAAGGTGGATTCATCCAAATGAGGCGCGCCGAGCGATACTTCTGCCAGTTCAGGCTGTTTGGCTTGCAGCTGTTGCTCAATGTCATTGAGACGCTGCTGGGCCGTCTCGAAAGCATCCGGGCTGTCTGCCGGAATGTGGGTGACCAGGGTTAGGGTTCCGGCAAAATTATCAAAAATCACCAGATCCTTTGAACGCATCAGCAAAATGTCTGGCACGCCCAATTCATCCGGCGGAACTGAATTTTTTAGACGCTTCTCTACGTAGCGGACAACATCGTATCCCATATAGCCCACAAGGCCACCGGCGAACCGCGGCAAATCTTCAAGGTCGGGAACAGATAGCTCACGAATATATTCCTGCAAAAATTCTAGCGGATCTTCCCGGGTGAATTTTTGTGTCTCACCTGACTTTGTCAGCTCAACGTTTTCACCACTGACACGAATAAACTCTTCTGCCTTTAGACCAATAATTGAGTAGCGCCCCCACTTTTCACTGGATTCAACTGACTCGAGCAAATAGGTATAGGGCTCGCCGGCCACTTTGGAATAAACGCTCAGCGGCGTATCCAAATCGGCCAACAGAGTGCGGGTAACCGGGATTTCTTGGTAATTTTGCGCCGCTAATTCGGCGAATTTTTCAGGGGACATGGCTTTTCTTTCTATCTTGCTTCTATCTGCGTTTACTGGTTTTGCAACTGAGGGCTACCGACTTTACAAAGTCGAGAACAATCAGGCCCACCAGCCACGCCAACAAGTAGCGGCAGTCTGAGGCAACTCGGTGAGAGCGCGGATAGGAAGATTGGAAATTTTCATGGTGCGCGATTCTAATGAAACTTCTGCGCCAAGCCAACTGTTTGCGACCCCTAACCCGGAGTTCATCGGAAATAGTGACGCCTAGCATGAAAATGGTATCGCCTTGTTTATGACAAATTCCTTCGTCGACATCCGGGTTCCATATACCAAGACTTCCACCCCTGCATTCATGACTTCAAGCAGTGTTTCAGCATAGACGGGGTCAATTTCGTTTGCCACCGTCACACGATTCACGCCGGTATGCTGCACACAAAAAAACAGTACCGCCCTGTAGCCCTGCCGCTTGGCGAGCAACAATTCACGTAAATGTTTTGCTCCTCGACTCGTGACAGCATCGGGGAATGCACCCAGCCCGCCCTCCAGAGCAAGAGTCAGGTTTTTCACCTCCATATAGCATATGTCCTCTGGGTTAACGGCTTCCGCACTCCGGCTCAATCGAAAATCAAGACGGCTGTTTTCTTCACCAAATCGCACCTCGGATTCGATCACGGAGTACGCCCTTAATTCGTCAATGAGACTGTCATTCAAAGCCTCAGATACCAGTTTATTCGTGCGGCCTGTATTCACTCCCGCCATTCCACCAAATTCTGATGTCACTGCCTCTAGGGTATATTTGAGCTTCCGCTTGGGATTATCACTTTCTGATAACCAGCAACATCCGTCTTTTACAAGACAGTTTTTCATGCTGCCGGTATTAGGACAGTGGGCAACAACCAACTCACCAGAATCAAGGATCACATCGGCAAAGAAGCGTTTATAGCGGCGCTGGAAACGCCCTTGTAACAATGGGGTATCAAACTTCACAAAATAGCCCTGAGACAACCTCTGACGCGGCGAAATATATAAGTAAAAATCACTGGATTCGGCTCCCTAGTTCTGGTAATTTCGCCGCCTAATTTTTTTCGGCAACAAACAGGTCTGACCGATATGGCAAAAAAACCAGCAGCTGCTGCTAACAGCATGGATATCCATGGTATTGCGCCTTACAAGCCCAAGAAAAACGAAGAATACATGAATGAGGCGCAAAGAGAGCACTTCAAGAAAATTCTTCAAGCTTGGAAACATGAGCTGATGGAAGAAGTCGATCGCACCATGAGTCACATGAAGGACGAGGCGGCTAATTTTCCTGACCCCGCCGATCGCGCTACCCAGGAAGAGGAGTTTGCCCTGGAACTTCGCACACGTGATCGCGAGCGAAAGCTTATCAAGAAGATCGACCAGACTCTCGACCTGCTTGAAAATGACGACTATGGCTTTTGCGACCAGTGCGGTATCGAAATAGGCATTCGGCGTCTGGAAGCTCGCCCAACAGCGACCCTGTGCATCGACTGTAAAACCCTCGACGAGATCAAAGAAAAACAACTCGTCGGCTAGCCGCTAATACCCTGCGCGATGCCCCACCCTATCGCGCAGGTATTCATTCTGTAACATGACCCCTTATTCCGGTCGATTCGCTCCTTCACCAACTGGACCACTTCATCTCGGCTCACTCGTTGCTGCGCTTGGAAGCTATCTGGACGCCAAAGCGAATTCGGGCCTATGGCTACTTCGAATAGAAGATATCGACCCGCCTCGGGAAATGGCTGGCGCCAAAGAGCTTATTCTCAGACAGTTGGAATACCACGGTCTTTATTGGGACAGCACCGCGATTTACCAAAGTCAGCGCCTGGATACTTATCAGGAATACTTCGATCATTTAAAAAACAATCAACACCTATACGCATGTGATTGCCCCAGGCATCGAATCAGGGATCTGAATGGAATATACGATGGTCACTGTCGAGATCTAAATTTGAGCTTTGACTCAGACGCCGCAATTCGGGTCTTGCTCTCAGAAAAGAATATCGGCTGGAACGACTTGATACTTGGTCCACAATCCTTTTCTTTCGACGAACTTGGGGGAGATTTTATTGTTCGGCGCCGCGATGGATTGTTTTCCTATCAGCTGGCTGTGGCCGTGGATGATGGTCTGGAAGGTATCACTCATGTTATTCGTGGTGCAGACCTTCTGGACTCCACCGCGCGACAAACATACCTGCATAAGTTATTTGGCCTGTCCTCACCAGAATACGGGCATCTTCCCATGGTTATGAATAACCAGGGACAAAAACTAAGTAAGCAAACCCATGCTCCGGAACTCGATTCAAATAAATCCAGGGAAAACCTCGCTCTAGCCCTGAATATTCTCGGGCAAAACCCACCCAGGGACATAAGTGAGAATTCATGCGAGGAAATTCTTGCGTGGGCCATACACCACTGGAACATAAACTCAGTTCCCACAAAGCCGGTTGAGCCTTCAAATTAGGCTGAGAAACCCTCTTTGCCCAGTTTGTCTGTGCTAGAATTTCGCCGTTCAAAACATCTGCCTTTCATGATCAAAAAATTTATCCCATCCCTAAACAAGTCCTCCAAGGTCATTGAGCGCCGCATACCCGTTTCCAAACACGGAGTAACACGCGACAAATTCAGCCCATTGTCATTAAAGGTCGTAGACAAATTGCTTGATGAAGGTCACGAGGCCTACATCGTAGGCGGATGCATACGCGATATTTTGCTAGGGAAAACCCCTAAAGACTTTGACGTAGCGACTTCTGCCCGCCCGGAACAGGTTCAAAAGCTGTTCCGCCGATCACGTATTATCGGGCGCCGATTCAAAATAGTTCATGTTGAAGAGAAGCGAGATCTGATTGAAGTCACGACCTTCCGTGGCGACCACAAATCTGGCAATAGCCGTCATGCAACCCAGAGCAGTGAAGGCGTTTTACTCCGCGACAATGTTTACGGATCTCTTCAGGAAGATGCAGTTCGCCGGGACTTCAGTTGCAACAGCCTTTATTTCGATATTGATTCCGAAGAGATTGTCGATTTTCTTGACGGTGTTAGAGACATCAAACAAGGCATATTGCGCACCATAGGAGACCCGGAAGAACGATTTCGTGAAGACCCTGTTCGAATGATGAGAGCGCTTCGGTTCCAGTCGAAGCTCGGCCTGAAACTGGATGCAAAAAGCTATAAGCAGCTAAAACAAAACATCGGAATGATTCGCGAAGTCTCATCAGCCAGGCTTTTTGATGAGGTTATCAAGTTACTGCTTCACGATTCCTCAGCGACCGCTTTTAAAATGATGATGGATACAGGCCTGATGGAGCAATTATTTCCCAGCTCCACTAAAGCCATTGCTGCCAAACCAATAATGGCCAAACTGATCACCGCGGCAATGCAAACAACAGAAGCTCGACTGCAATCAGGCAAAAATGCCTCGCCATTTTATTTATATGCAGTTCTACTATGGCCTGCCGCAGAACAGGAGTTTCAAGAGCAGTTGTCACGAAAACAACCTCCGGTCCGCGCCATGCAAACTGCAGGCGATAAAACCATTGCCGGCCAGTCCTCCCTGGTAAGTATTCCCCGCCGATTTTCCCAGCCCATGCGTGAAATATGGGAAATGCAAAATCGCCTGCCGCAAAGGGATCGCGCCCAAAAACTTTTAGAACACCCTAGATTTCGCGCCGCTTATGATTTTCTCCTTGTCAGGGAGCAGTCAGGTGAAAATCTGGATGGTTTAGGGGCTTGGTGGACAAAATACCAGGACGCCAATCAACAAACGCGTGACAAAATGGTCTCGGAGCTTCCTGTAAAATCATCCAATCGCCGCCGCCTCCGCAAGCGAAGACCCTCCAGCAAGACTCAATGACATTTGCCTGTCTTGGCCTGGGAAGCAATCTGGGTGATTCATTCAAAACACTGAAAGACGCCGTCACCTGCCTGCAAAAAGCGAATTCAGTCCAATTAGATAAACACTCCTCATGCTATGTAAGCAAGCCATGGGGACGTGAAGACCAGCCTGATTTTCTGAATGCCGTTATCGGCATCCAAACACAACTTTCTGCCGAAGAATTATTATCTTGCGTACAAGCAATTGAATTACATTTTGAGCGCAAGCGAACAATAAAGTGGGGGCCAAGAACGCTGGATATCGATATCCTTTGTTACGGTCAGCTGCAGCAAACCGATTCAGCCCTCAGTCTGCCTCACCCATATTTTTCCGAGCGAGATTTTGTCTTGGTACCTTTGCATGAAATTTATCCCAACCTTGTAATTGCAGAAAAGGCTGTCTCTGAATGGCTCGCGTTTTATCTGGAGCGGTTTCCAAACCGTCCACTACCTGAAAAACTCAAGACCGCACTGATCTGAAAAATGACTTGTAAAGCAAATCAGGCTGGTGTGAACTTTATCGACAACCGAATAACAAAACCAAACGAGACAAATCTGTGTACTTGAGCCTGGATGAACTGGGGCTTTCTCCCGAGACTACTCAAACGACTGCCAGCTACATCGCTATAGAAGGGCCTATAGGGGTCGGCAAAACCACTCTCGCTCGAAGTCTGGCACACAGCCTTGAGTGTGATGCACTTTACGAGGCGGCAGAAGACAATCCCTTCTTAAACCGGTTTTATCGAGATCCCAAAGCGTATGCCTTGCCAACTCAGCTGCATTTTTTATTCCAGCGCATTTCCCAAATCGAAGATATAAAACAAAACGACATTTTCAACGTTCGACGGGTCGCTGATTTCTTGATAGACAAAGATCCCTTATTTGCCGAAGTAAATCTGGATTCCGATCAGTTCGCCATCTATCAAAAAGTCTTTGATACCATCATCCTCGATGCGCCCAAGCCAGACCTCGTAGTATATCTGCAGGCTCCCACTGACGTTCTCATCGAACGTATTCGCAAGCGTGGGATTGAATCGGAGCAGAAAATAAGCAATAGCTATCTTGCCCAGCTAAATGATGCCTACATGCGCTATTTTCATAACTACGCGAAATCGCCTTTATTGATTGTAAACGCCGCTGAAATTGACTTTGTTCAAGACAAAAACCAATATCGCAACCTCGTTGAGACCATTGTGAATACCCGGAGCGGTCGCCACTACTACAATCCCCTGACCCGAGATATCTGATGAACAAACAAACGCTAACGCGTCTCAAGCAATACAAAACCGATGGCAAGATATTCGCCACGCTGACGGCCTATGACGCTACCCTGGCCAGAATTGCTGAAGCCTCAGGTGTGGAAGTCTTGCTGATTGGAGATTCCCTTGGCAACGTTATTCAGGGGCAGGGATCGACTGTGCCGGTCAACATGGAGCAAATGTGTTATCACACCGAGTGCGTTAAACGTGGGACCAAGAACAGCTTCCTTATGGCTGATATGCCTTTTATGTCTTATGCATCCCCCGATCAGGCGATTGCGAACGCGGCAGCTCTTATGCAATCAGGTGCGCACATGGTCAAGGTAGAAGGCTCTCTTTGGCTAGAGGAAAGTGTTTATCTGATGAGTGAACGAGGCATTCCCGTGTGTGTCCACCTGGGGCTACTGCCGCAGTCGGTTGATAAGCAAGGTGGCTATCGTATCCAGGGAAAAGATGCTGAGTCCGCCCAGCAAATTGTCGATAACGCATGCACTCTGGTAGAAGCCGGCGCAGATATTGTCCTGCTCGAAGGGGTACCCTCCACCGTTGCCAAATCTGTCACTGAGGCTGTTGACGTTCCAGTAATCGGCATAGGCGCGGGACCACATACTGACTCACAAGTGCTCGTCGTTCACGACCTGTTGGGTATATCCCAGCGGCTCCCCAGTTTTTCCAAAAATTATCTGGCCGAAGCTGGAAGTATCGAAGGTGCCATAGCCCTATACGCAGAAGAAGTTAAATCTGGAAAGTTCCCTGGCGAGCATTACACCATCGCCTGAATTTTTCTTTTCTTACACTATGTATCCTGCTGTTTTTTTGCAGGCAGGTTAGAATGCGTGCCAGCTATATATAAATAGAAATGGAAATGCCCTCCACGACTTTGCAACTGGCAATGGATCTTATCCGCCGCGAATCGGTAACCCCCGAGGATGATGGCTGCCAAAAAATGCTGGCCGATCGATTGTCCGCCCTGGGGTTTAATTGCGAACACCTGCGTTTTGAAGATGTCGATAACCTCTGGGCCTTACACGGAGAATCCGGTCCGCTATTCTGCTTTGCCGGGCATACCGATGTAGTTCCGCCGGGAGCCCCCCAACATTGGGAATTCCCGCCTTTTGAGCCGCAAATTATTGATGGCATGCTCCGCGGCCGCGGTGCCGCAGACATGAAAGGAAGTATTGCTGCCATGGTGACCGCGGTGGAACGTTTTCTGCAACAGCACCCCGAACCTGGATTTCGCATCGCCTGGTTAATCACCAGCGATGAGGAAGGTGATGCCGTTAATGGAACCGTTAAAGTGATCGATTGGCTGGAACAACAAGATATCAAAATAGACTGGTGCCTTGTGGGCGAACCCTCTTCAACCGAGTTGGTTGGCGACATTATAAAAAATGGCCGCAGGGGTTCACTGGGTGCCCGTCTGAAAGTGAAAGGCATTCAGGGTCATGTCGCCTACCCTCATCTGGCAGATAATCCTGTCCACAAAACCGCACCCGCCCTGGCGGATCTGGCTTCCCGCGAATGGGATCAAGGCAACGCAAGTTTCCCTCCCACGAGCTTTCAGGTATCAAACCTGGCCGCCGGCACAGGTGCAACCAACGTCATCCCCGGCGAGCTGGACGTTGTGTTCAATTTCCGGTTTTCCACTGAGCAGACTTCCGAGTCATTAATGGAGGCCACCGAGGCGATATTGGCAACCTATGGCCTGAACTATGTCATCGACTGGAACCTGAGTGGTCAACCCTTTTTGACAGAAAGTGGCTCACTGGTTGAAGCAGCAAAATCTGCCGTCAGAGAAGTCACGGGCAGAACAACTACCCTGTCAACTTCCGGCGGAACCTCTGATGGTCGCTTTATCGCCCCTACAGGTGCCCAGGTGATTGAGCTAGGCCCGGTGAATGCAACTATTCACAAAGTTGACGAACAGGTATTGGCCAGCGATCTTGACGAGCTGTCACTGATTTACGAGCGTATTTTGCTTGAACTAAAAAAGCAGGCTAGCCAATAGTCCGCTTGGGATAAATATCAAAACGGGTGCTTTTACCCTCCAGCGAATAGCCTGGCTTTTCACCGCCAAGAGCCGGTGCATGGCGCGGTCTTTTCACCACAGCCCTGTGATAGCTTGTTCTGATCGCCTGCTCAAGTAGATTACGTTCCTCTGTCTCCCTAAGTGGCTCCTGTTCGAGAGAAGGTTCAAGTAGGGATTGAAGTAACTGCATTTCTTTTTTAACCGCAGCCTTCTTCTTGCGTTCCGGGAACATGGGGTCAAGGTACACAATGTCCAGGGAATCATTCTTTTGCTTCGTTAGCCAATCGGTGGCGTCCACATGCAAAAATTGCATACGCCCGATGATATTGCTTAACTCATGATCGCTGTCTTCTGCCAACTGCGCGGCGCTGCAAAGCCCTTCACTGATCATTAAAGCCAAGACGGGGCTTCGCTCCAGCATAAGGACATTTGCCCCCAGACAGGCCATAACAAAGCTGTCAGCAGCCAATCCAGCTGTCGCATCAACAACACTCAATCCTTTTTTTTGATCTAGCCCAACTGCCTTGGCCAGTGTTTGTGATTTTCCTCCACCAAAGCGACGACGATGATCTGTCGCTCCGCCGGTAAAGTCTATATGTACCTGGGCTCTTTTATCCAAACCAGGGTCAATCAAGGATAGTCTGGATTCTTGCACCAGTAAGCTTATTTCCTCTTCGACGGGAATTTCGTCTTCAATAAATTCCAGTTGGAATTCAGACAACATCGAAGCAATGCGCTTTTCACGGGACAGTGTGATATTGCTGTCGTACATTATCCGAACGGGCTTCGTATTCATGGTATTCTGGGCCAATGTGGACACTCAAACTGACTGGAGAAATTCATGGACGCTGTTGTACAACTCATACAAAAATCCCGTCGGTATATTTTCCACGCCATCAGTCTAATGCTGGCAGCCTGTGCTAACTATTCGTTCGACATTAATAATAACGAAGTGTATTCACCACCCCGACTCTTTTCTGCTTTTGATATCTCCGACCCAGGCTTGGAAAATTGCATAAAACAAACTATTTCCGACCAAAAAATTACCAAAGTAGAAAATATGGAGACCCTGGCCTGCAGCCATGCGGGAATTATCTCGCTTGATGGCTTGAGCCAGTTTAGCAGGCTGGTCAGTATTAATTTGAGATCGAATCAAATACAGAATGCTGACGAGCTGCTTCAACTAACTCACCTAAGAGATCTCGATATCACAGACAACCCCATAGAAAATTGCCAAACTCTGGATCAACTGGGGAACTTGGTAACCGGACAATTTCTTCATAATGGTACCTGCCCGTAAGTTAATTTGACTGGTTTAGAAGACAGATAAAAAGATAAACCGCATAAATTCAACGTCGTTCCTTTACTGAGCAGCGCACAAAAAAAGGGAATCTTTTCCACATTGGGTTAGTTTCTTAAAGTAGTTTGACAATATGCGCGCTAAGTCATTGATTCTTGATGCAAGCTTTCGCAACTTATTGTTTTTATTATATATTTTTATCTGGTTAAAAAATGACCAATCTGTGACAGATTTAGCAATCAAGGGACTTTAGAACATCTTTACTCAGATTATAAACAGAGTTATCCACAGAAATTGTGGAAAACCCTGAGGCCAATAAATGAAAATATTTATTCAGTCACAGGGCTTATGGAAGCAATAACAAATTACCGATTAGGTATAGTCAAAAGTCATACCCAGGCGATGACCGACGAGTTCATAGGATTCAACTACATTGCCAAGCCCTTGACGGAAACGATCCTTATCAAGCTTTTCACGGGTTTCAGCATCCCATAGACGACAACCATCAGGAGTGAATTCGTCGCCCAAAACCATCTTGCCTTTGTACAACCCAAACTCAAGCTTGTAGTCGACCAGCAACATGCCGGCGTCGGCAAAAAGTTTTTTAAGAACCTCATTCACACGGAAAGTCAGATCGCGCATTTCGCGAATCTGGTCCATGGTTGCCCACCCAAAAGACTGGGCGTGATATTCATTGACCATGGGATCGCCGAGCTCATCATTTTTGAGGAACAACTCAAAAGTTGGAGGGTTAAGATCCAGACCTTCTTCAACGCCAAGGCGACGACAAAGACTTCCAGTGGAAATGTTTCGGACTACACATTCCAGTGGGATCATATCGAGTTTTTTTACCAGGGAATCCTGTGGAGAAAGCAGCTTTTCAAAATGTGTGGGAATTCCCGCTTCTTCCAATTTCTGCATAATAGTGGCATTAAATTGATTATTTACTGCACCCTTGCGATCCAGTTGCTCAATTTTTTTACCATCGAATGCAGATGTGTCGTTTCGGAAGAAAAGCACCATTTGATCTGGATCTTCCGTAGTGAAAACGGATTTAGCTTTACCTGAATAAAGTTCTTTTACCTTTTGCATATCCCAACTCGTTAATTAAGGTCTGTTAATCGGCACCAGCTCAATCCAGTCCATAGGCTGGTCCTGGCTGGCAAATAATACCTGCTCAATTAAATCTAACTGTGATTCCAATGCTTTCTCAGCTAATTCAATCTGGTTGTTTTGCTCACTGATATGACCAACAATCAAATTCTTTAGAATACCCGAAGTATTAACCCGGGAAATGAATTCAGCTGTTTGTCCATTATTCAAATGTCCCCAGTTTCCTCCTACACGTCTTTTAAGCGACGGAGGGTAAGGGCCATTCCTGAGCATTTCCTGATCGTGATTCGCTTCAACCAACAAGGCATGACAGCCTTCATAGGCTTCGACTAAATGAGGTGTCAAACTACCCAAGTCTGTTAGCACCCCTGCTTTGAGGTCACCACAGGAAAAAACAAATTGTACAGGCTCTCGGGCATCATGAGGAACAGCGACAGGAACAATTTTCAATCCCCCTATCGTTAATGACTCTCCTGCGCGAAGCCTGGACGGCTCGACTCGACCTTTATGTTTCCAGGCCCGGTAAGTTCCCTCTGTCATATAAACGGGCAAAGAGAACCGGAAAGCAAAAGGCTCGACGCCACTTATATGATCCTGATGCTCATGCGTTACCAGGATTGCACTAATATCTGAGGGCACTAGCCCAATATCCGCGAGTCGCTTTTCTGTTTCACGCAGACCGAACCCGCAATCAATCATTAACGTCGTCGAAGCGCTTTGCAGCAGAACGGCATTACCTTTACTGCCACTGCCCAGCGCAGCAATTCTCAAGAGGTAGTCTCCGGCTAGGTAAGGTTGTTGCGTATTCTTTGAAGTACCAGATAGTTCTCTCGCTGGCTCATGGTTTCGCCATTGAGATTTTCAACCTGAACACGAATCACGCCATCCGTGTTATCAAGACTAACTCGATAGTTATAAACCGGGTTGTTCTTGGTGATACGAAATACCCGTCGCCACCAGGAAGGCTCATCTACCGAAACTTGCTGATAATCAGAAATGTAGATTCCCTCGCTTGAGTGCTGTTCCGCTATTGAGAATCCCTGGCGAGAAAGCGCATAGCCTACCGACGCCCAGGCACGTTCATAATCCATTCGCATTTCTATGTAAGGCAAGCCGGATTCCGGAGTGACCAGATCGACCTTGCTGGATGTACCTATCTCCTGCCCTAAAAGAGATGCCGTCCCCACAGCATCATCTGCCGCAAGAGTTTCCGCCAGTATGCCTCTAAACCAGTCTTCATAATCCGCTGTATCCGACTCACGCTCCCATGAAGGAAGTGGGTTAGGGATATCGGCCTCAGGAAAAGAACGTTGAAGAATGTCGATTTCAGTCGAGTTTAATTGCACGCCCTGACTGAGCTGTATTCTGAATTGCTGAAAATTTTCAGGGCTTTCAGTTAACTTGAACAATCCAGTTTCAATAATGCCATTACTCGGGTCAAGTCGTGAGGTTGGTATGCCTGCACGCCACAAGTAACTTCTAATTCGTGGCCATGTTTCTCCTGGAGGGGTGGTAACCAAAATCCACGATTCTCCATTCAATCGCTGGATCCTGACTTCATTCGTCGACTCATTCATCCCCACACTTCGAGGACGTGGCACTTCAAATTCACTTTGGATTTCATAGCTGACTACTTCGCCACCCTCAGGCAATGGATAAAGCTGCCCTACCCTTCCTGCGCTCATCCCATCCGGTATTTCTATTTCAGAAAATTCTTCCGCTTGACGATAATCATTTGAGCGATCACGAAAATAGTTATCCAGCCCCAAAAATGAACAAGAATGCAAAAATAAAATCGCGCTCAGGAGTAGAGACCATCTGTAGCTGGTCAAATTATTGATTGTCATAACAAACCTAATTCGTTGAGAATTTGCCGTATTGCCGGCTGTGCACTCTCGGTGAGAGGAATAATTGGCAACCGAATCCCTCCCTCTATTAAACCCATTTGCTCCAGCGCCCACTTCGATGCACATGGGCTTGGCTCTATAAATAGTCCGGTATGCAGTGCCTGTAGTTTTAGATCAATTTCCTCTGCGGAAGAAAAATTGCCCTCCAGGGCGAACTGGCACATTTGGCTCATCAAGGCAGGAGCAACATTGGCTGAAACCGAGATATCGCCTTTGCCCCCAAGTTTCATTAATTCAAGCGCCGTGACATCATCACCCGAATAAACGCTAAACCCTTCCGGGGATGCATTTATCAGCTCAGCTCCACGCGCCATATCCCCGGTTGCGTCTTTGATGCCAGTAATATTTTCAATTTCCGCCAGCCGCAAAGCCGTTGCGTTACTTATATCTGAGGCAGTTCGGCCGGGCACGTTATAGAGAATAATAGGTATCTCAACGGCTTCGGCAATGGTGCGAAAATGCTGGTACATGCCTTCCTGTGAAGGTCTGTTGTAGTAGGGCGCAACCTGAAGTGAAGCATCGGCCCCACGTTCGGCGGCTTCTCGAGTCCACTCGAGCGCTTCCTGCGTGCTATTGGCGCCTGTACCCGCAATTACCGGAATACGTCCTGCGGCATGTTCAACTGTCTTGGTGATGACCTGAATGTGCTCTCCCCAGTTGAGTGTAGGAGACTCCCCGGTTGTACCCACGCTGACTATGCCATGTGTGCCCTGTTCAATGTGCCACTCAACCAAGCGCTGCAGAGCCTCCCAATCAACGGAACCGTCGACATGCATGGGTGTAACAAGCGCAACTATGCTACCTTCAATTTTCACTGCTTTGAGACTCCAACATCGGCTGAAAATGCCAAAATAATAATGCTTAAAAATTAAGCGCTTCTAGAGAAGAGCGCTATGGTAATGGCGGGCTGCCCGCTCCACAACTTACCAAATCCAATATAGATAATCTGGCCTGCTTTAAAGATCGACTTCGGGTGATACATCCGCACTATACTCAACGCCAGCAACGCCAAAACCAAACAGCTTCAAAAATTCTTCCTGATAACCCCGGTAATCCGAAAGTTCATTCAGGTTTTCTGTGGTCACTATGTCCCAGAGCTGCTCAACCTCTTTCTGGATTCCTTCATCAAGTTCCTTTCCATCCATTCGCCAGCGCCCATGTTCATCGAGCTGGGCATTGGTGTTATAGATACATTCAGTAAACAGGCCATAAACCTGCTCAATGCAGCCTTCATGGACACCTTTTTGTTTCATTAGTTTAAAGAGAAGTGCCAGATACAAAGGCATGATCGGGATAGCCGAGCTCGCCTGGGTCACGACAGCCTTCAGTACCGCTACACGACCTTCACCACCGGAGCGGGAAAGCTTCTCATTAATGTTATGCCCAGCTCGGTCCAGGTCTTCCTTGGCCTTTCCAATGGTGGCATGACCATACAGCGGCCAGGTGATTTCTTTCCCAATGTAGGTATAAGCAACCGTTTTACAATCTGGAGTCATAACGCCTGCCTCCTGCAGGGTGTCAATCCAGAGCTCCCAATCTTCACCACCCATTACTTTAATGGTATTGGCGATTTCTTCCTCTGTTGCCGGTTCGATTGTGACTTCATGCACTTGATCCTTATTGGTATCAAGTGTTTTTCGTGTTACTTCTTGACCAATCGGCTTTAGAGTTGAGTTATAGGTTATTCCGGTTTTCGGATCTGTTCGACGGGGAGAAGCGAGACTGTATACAACCAGATCTACCTGCCCGAGATCAGCTTTAATTTTTTCGATGGTTTCTGCTTTGAGCTCATCGGAGAAGGCATCGCCATTCAGGCTTTCCGCATAGAGTCCTGCCGCGCGGGCTTCCGCATGAAAAGCCGCACTATTGTAGTAGCCAGCCGAACCAGTACGTTTATCTGTTCCTGGTTTTTCGAAAAAGATACCCAGCGTATCGGCACCCGACCCAAAGGCCGCAGATATTCTTGAGGCAAGGCCATAGCCTGTAGACGCACCAATGACCAAAACTTTTTTTGGGCCGCCTTCTATGCGCCCCTGGGATTTCACATAATCTATCTGCTCTCGCACGTGAGCGGCACAGCCCGTAGGGTGGGCATTCGTGCAAATAAATCCTCTGACTTTGGGTTCAATAATCATCTATCTCTATTTCTCTTGTCAGTCGTTATATGGATCCCGTGAACTAGAACTTGGGAAAGTAATGTCTTACGCCTGCCGGCTGGGACAAAAGGCGGGCAATGATAGCCGCGTTTGAGAACAGTGCCAAATTTCTCTAACGAGTTATTCGTCAAATTCCCAGACGACTTTTCCTGTTTCTTCTTTCAACTTGCTTATGTAGGCCCGGTGTGAAGATAACTCTTCCTCCGTTACATCTGTTAAGACAAAATTTAGTCCCTGACGTTCAATTGGACGATGTGACACCAATCCTTCGAAGCCATTATCGTCATTACCTGAATTATTGCTTAACCCCAGATTGACCTGTCCACCGGTCATTGCCAGATAAACGAGAGCAAGTAACTCCGCATCCAGAAGTGCACCGTGCAGGTCTCGGCCTGAGTTGTCTATTTCATATCGTTTACAAAGTGCATCCAGGCTATTTTTCTGTCCAGGGTGTTTATTTCTCGCCAGCGCCAAGGAATCCAGAATTCGACAATGATCTGCCACCTTGCCGATATCTCCTTTGAGCATGCCAAACTCATGATCAATAAAGCCCACATCAAATGAGGCATTGTGAATCACTAACTCTGCGCCATCGATAAATTGCAAAAACTCATCGGCCACTTCGGCAAAGATGGGCTTGTCCGCAAGAAAATCCTGGGTTATTCCGTGAACTTCCTGGGCTCCAGCATCAATCTCGCGCTCTGGTCTGACATATTGATGATAGGTTCTTCCCGTAAGCCGCCTGTTTTCCAATTCCACGCCACCAATTTCAATAATTCGATGGCCCTGGCTGGTTTCCAAACCAGTCGTTTCAGTATCAAGTACAACTTGTCTCATAGTCTAACTACAGCTCATCAATTCCACGGTTCGCCAATGCATCAGCAGTATCATTTCCCAAGTCGCCACTGTGACCCTTAACCCACTTCCACTCAATCTTGTGCCGTTGTATTTCCTCGTCAAGCCTTTGCCAGAGATCGACATTTTTAACCGGTTTCTTCGAGGCCGTTTTCCAGCCCTTGGCTTTCCATCCTTCCAACCATTCTGTAATTCCTTTGAGTACATAGGTTGAGTCGGTATGCAATTCAATAGAACAGCCCTGCTTAAGCGCTTCCAACGCTTTAATCGCTGCCATCAACTCCATTCGGTTATTGGTGGTTTCGGATTCTCCACCCCAAAGCTCTTTTTCTTTTCCGCCGTATTTCAGTATTGCACCCCAGCCTCCTGGACCAGGGTTTCCTCGACAGGCCCCATCGGTATATATAACAACTGCTTTCATGTATTTACTTAATCTGCGACTGATCTATCTGTTTGTAATTTTTAGTCGCTGCAACCTGGGGAAACCTGATCAGATGAGAACGTGATGATTCTGTCTTCATAGTGCCCACCCAGCCAGCAACATTTTTGCTTGCATGTATTACGTAAAACCCGCCCCCGGCCAAACCAAATCGGCTCAGTGCCGAGTCAATTGACTGGCTATACCTGAGCAACCGATTGCTCTGTACAGGAAAAGAATAAAATCCAAACGCAACATTTAGTGGCTCACAATTCATAAGTCTCAACCAGTCTGCGACTCGCCCCCGGGAGAGACTGTGGTGTGCCCATGGAATGGTTTTTCGCAATATTAGCTGCATGGATTTACGCAACCCAAACAGTGAATATGGATTAAAACCAATAAGTAACAGGTGCCCTTGTGGCGAGAGGACTCGCGACGCCTCACGCAAAACAGCGTGGGGATCTTCGGAAAATTCCAGTGCATGATGTAACACTAGGAAATCCACTGAATCCGCCTCCAGGGGCATCTGAACCAACTCAGAAACAAGCCATGAATAGCCCGCTAATTTCTTGGACATTTTTGCCGGGCGGCTGGGGTAAATAGCGGCTTTTATTTGCTGATTATTCAGTTTTCCCAGCAGGGAAACCCCTGCGCCGGAAACCTGTGCCATAAACTTACCACCGTAATGCTTGCGGCACTGATCGATCAGCTCACGTTCCTGAGCCAGCATTCGACGACCCACGGGCGAGCGAAACCACCAATATAGGGGTGCGGAAGACTTACTTAACGACGCTACCGGCTGTCGCCAGAAACTATTAATAAGATGTCGCCAACCTGATTCCAACGCTATTCTCTCCTATAATCTGATTACTATCTTATCACTACCTATAGGTATTCATGTTTCAAATTAGCCCAATACCCGCATTCCATGACAACTACTTTTGGCTAATAGAAAGCGATACGGAAACCTGGGTCGTTGATCCAGGTGATGCGACGCCTGTGATCAAGGCCCTGCAAGATCGCGGCAAAAAGCTTAGTGGGATTTTAATTACGCACCATCACTCTGACCACATTGGCGGCGTCAAGGAACTTCACTATCCCGGCCTGCAAGTCATAGGCCCTACAAAAGACCGATTTGAACTGGTGAACGATGCTGTTTCAGATGGTGATATTCGTCAGGTATGTGGTGCACAATTTAAAGTAATCGAGGTTCCTGGCCATACCCTGAATCATATAGCGTTCTTCTCCACTCCTTCAGGACAAGCACCTGTTTTATTCTCTGGTGACACACTGTTTGCCGCAGGTTGTGGTCGCTTGTTCGAGGGAACGCCAAAACAAATGTTCCGCTCCCTGAATCGACTTTTAGCATTACCGGACAATACCCAGGTTTATTGCGCCCATGAATACACTGAAGCCAACCTCCGGTTTGCTCTCAGTGTTGAACCAGGAAACCAGGACATTGTCCAGCGGGTCAGGGAAGTGTCAGGACTTAGGGCGCAGGGAATTCCGAGCGTACCAACCAATATTAAAATCGAGAAAGCCACCAATCCATTTTTACGGACAACGTCAGCAGAAATAACGTCCAATATTAAGGCGAAACTTGAATCTACAGGCACTCCGGATCAAACAGAAATTTTTGCTCAGCTTAGAAAAATGAAAGACATATTCTAAATTGATCAAATTTGGGCAGAAATAGACTTCATTTTTAGCTTGGCTGTGAGAAACTTCACCTTCAAAATAGACATATGTTTTCAAAAACACACATAAACAGTTTTTTGTAATGCGCACAGTTGTTGTATTTATTTCAGTTCTTTTCTTGTCGGCCTGCGGCTCAATCTCGGGGCCTATCAGTCAAGAAGAGGCCATGACACCGGTCCCCCTTGAGGAAACACCTTTCCAGCCCGAAGTGCTCTATTGCGAGGCAGACAGTAGTGTGCTCGTTGAACTGCAAACTGGCCTTATCGAAGATCTGGCTTTAGATTTCACCTGGGACCGCCATCTGGATCATAGTGCTGTCAGTCGGCGTTTAAACTGGTACCAGGAAAACCCGGAACAACTGGAATACGTACTACAGCGAGCCACCTTGCTTTTACCAATGCTGGCCGAGGAAATACGTAAGCGCGATCTGCCCGCGGAACTGGTTTTCCTGCCACTTATTGAAAGCGGTTTTCAGCCGTCCGTTTATTCCCGGTCTGGGGCAGCAGGTCTATGGCAATTAATGCCAGCAACGGCTCGCTCCTTGGGCTTAAGAATCGACTGGTGGTATGACGAGCGACTGGATATTCAAGCCTCTACCGCTAAAGCACTGGATTATTTGGTCTACCTAAACCAGCGATTTGGCGGTGACTGGGAGCTCACCATCGCCGCATACAATGGGGGTGAGGGCCACGTGCAGGCACGGATGCGTCGCAGTCAAAGTGATAACTTCTGGGAACTTCCCCTCAAGCGTGAAACAGAACAATATGTACCAAGACTTTTAGCCGTTGCCGAAGTATTGAGCAACCCCGAGAAGTATGGAATTGCTGTTCCTTTCGTTGGCAAGGAATCCCTGCTGCGCTCCACATCTCTGGATGACCAGATCGATCTGCGACTCGCGGCGGAAGTCTCAGGTCTCGATTACCAACAATTCAAATGGCTTAACCCGGATTTTCAACGCTGGATAAGTCCACCCAATGGTGAATACAGCATACTTCTACCTGCCGGAAATATGGATTACCTATTGGCTGAAATTGACGAGCTTAAGCCAGATACTGACGCAAGCTGGGATCATTACAGGGTCCGTTCTGGGGATACCCTTGGTCACATTGCCGAAGAATTTGACACCAGTGTTTCAGCGCTAATCGCTATCAACCAACTTTCCAGTTCTCGAATCTATGCGCGGCAAGAGCTACTTATCCCAAGATCAACCTCTTCCCAAGGGAACCCTGATTCCTCGATGAAGGAGCTCTACATCGTCAAACGCGGCGACTCACTTTGGCGAATTGCTAATCGCAATGGCATAACCATCGCCAAACTCAGACGTTTAAATACGCTAAGCGACAACACTGTTTTACAACCAGGGCAGGTTTTGGTGCTCAATGAATATTCCCAGGCGCAAAGCTCTGGCGAAACCACCTACGAAGTCAAAAGTGGGGACTCACTATCCGTAATTGCCGATAAATTTAGTGTGGCTCTCGCCGATCTGATGCTGTGGAATTCCCTGAACCGATCGGATCTTATTCACCCGGGACAAATTCTTAGAATCCGCAATATCTAGGCTCCACAAAAAAGCCCCAATCCATTGATCGATCGGGGCTTTCGAATCGGACTCTACTCGCTGCCGACTGTTATGAGCTCTCGATTAGCTTCCAGAGTGCTCTCGCCAATACCATTGACCCTTACTAGCTCGTCAATAGAGTCAAATTCACCATGCTCTTGTCTATAAGCCACAATCGCAGCAGCCCGTGTAACACCAATACCCTGCAATTTAGCCGATAGCTGTTCAGCATCGGCTGTATTGATATTCACTTCATATGCCATTGGGACAGAAGCTTTCTCCTCAACCATGGCATCTTGTGCAAACGCATTGGAGAACAAGCCCGCTAACAATAAGACGGACAGAAAAATAGAAGTGTGTTTGGATATTTTCATATCAAGTTCCTTTTGTTTATAGATATTGTCGTTTGAATCATAGGTTGCCAAAAATAACGACAACTAATGTTCAAGACCCTAGTGCTTCATGCACAACGTTATTTTACCAATTCAAACTGCTGACGCAATCTCTGCCAGAATGCGCTTTGTGGCATCCATAGGATCACTCGCCGCTGTAATCGGTCGGCCGACCACCAAATAATCTGCACCTGAGCGAATCGCCTGTTCCGGTGTCATGATCCGGGTTTGGTCATTGGCTGAAGATCCAGCCGGACGAATACCCGGCGTAACGGTGACAAATTCCGGACCACAGACTTGCTTGATTCGCTGGGCCTCAAGCGCTGAGCAAACGACACCATCCAAGCCACTGTCTTTAGCAAGACCAGCCAGCCTGATTACCTGCTCCTCAAGGCTTCCCGAAACACCAAGGGCATTAAGTTCTTCCTGGCTCATACTGGTTAAAACGGTCACCCCTATTAATAGAGGGCGGGACTCTGGGGATATTTTATTGAGGGCATCCCTGGCAGCTATCATCATCCTTGCGCCACCACTCGCATGAACATTCACCATCCACACGCCCGCCTCTGCAGCCGCCAGAACCGCCTGGGCTACTGTATTGGGAATATCGTGATATTTTAAATCAAGGAAAACCTCGAAACCCCGCGACTTCAATGCACGCAAAACTTCAGGTCCGGCACGAGTAAACAACTCTTTTCCCACCTTTACCCGACACAGACGGGGATCCAGGGTATCGGCCATAGCCAATGCAGAATTCAGGTCTGGATAATCCAGAACCACAATTAAACGTTTATCTTGATCAGACATGTATTTGATTTCTTGTCCTAAGGGTTTCCCAACGACGGCAGTCAGGACACTGCCACATGAATTCTTTTAGCTCTAGACCGCAGTGATGACACTGGTAGTTCTCTTCTCCCAGATCCGAGGTCTTGCGCTTATTTAAACCTGTCCCACTACCTATAGCCGCGATAAGTGCATCATCCCACTGGGCAATAATCGCCAAGGGCAAATTGGCAAGATCCGATGGCGGGTATTCAATTAAAATCTGGTGCAGACGATCACTTTGTTCTGCAGCAATTAATTCACGCGCCAACAGGGTCAACACATGTGCCGCCCGGCTGGATTGATAGAGTGCTTCTATAGTCGCAATGTACTCATCATTTTTTCCCAACTGCTGACAAGACTGCTTTAAAAGCTTCAACGCTTCTTCTAAAAGCTCTATTGATACGCCTGAGAGATGTTTCTCAATGGCTGAACGTGCACGTTCAGGATGATTTAACTGCAACTCCAGTGAGGCCATTAGAATCAAGGGGCGGAATGCTTTCGGGGCGGCTACTTCTGCCCGCTTAATATGTCTTCGCGCACTAAGGTAGTCTTTGTTTTGAATGGATATTTCTGCGCACTCACAATAAAAATGACTGCAGCGATGCTGTAGTTTTTTCTGGTCAGCTATATCCAGATAATCGAGCAGCTCATTGGCTGCATAAGAGGCCTTTAGCCAGTCTTTGGCGTCTTGATAGAGATCAATCAGCATATGCAGCGCGGCTATTCTATGTGTGCCTGACTTCTCCACCAGCTCCTGCAAGTATTCCTCTGCGCGATCATGCAATCCCGCTTTTATATAATCCAGTGCCAACTCAAATTTTGCCTGAGATACTTGACTGGCTGTTAGACCATCGCGCTTTAGCAGGTTTTCATGAATTCGAATCGCTCGATCCATCTCGCCTCGACGTCGGTGGATTGCCGCCATGGAAAGATGCGTTTCCAACGTATCGCTATTTACATCTACGGCCGAGATAAACGCATCAAGGGCATAATCCGGTATCTCCCCGGAAAAATAATAGGGCAATTCATATGTTTCCCTCGGCAATGGCTCTTCCCTTAACTTGCCTTTTAACTGCCATCGAGCCAACCCCCACCCACTAGCCACCGCAGCAACTAGGAGAAAAAGAAATGACAAGTCAGACAACGGGGGCACTATTTTTCTTCCAAATCCATGGAACGTTTCTGGGCGCGTCCCAGCTTGAATTTATATGCGGCAATTATTGGCCAGGTTGAAATCAATGTCGCAATCAATCCCAGTATTAAGCCGGAGACAAAAGAGCCGCCGACGGTGGTCGAGATGTCATAGGAAAAAAAATCCAGGGTAATCGGATCCTCATTGGCCGTCAAAAATGCCAGACCGGCCAAAAAGACAAAAATTAAAAGCAATGGGTAGATAAGTCGAAGCAGCCAGACCATAAAAAACTCCAAGCGAATATTCTATCGACAAGGATAATTCATTTGCCCGGTGATTTCTCTTGAAGAAATCCCTGACCTGATTAATGGACGCAACCAAGATTCAGCGGCATCGCTATATCGAGGCCGGATCGCTTGAGAAATACGGAGTTTATGAACTGATAAATGAGTACGTTGGAAAACGTTCTTAACGAAATTAAAACCAGCGAATTAGCTTGTTAGTCGTTGACGCGATTTCGGAGTTCTTTTCCAGGCTTAAAATGCGGAACATACTTACCTGTTAACTGAACGGAATCACCAGTCTTGGGGTTACGGCCCACACGAGGGGCTCGGTAGTGCAGGCTGAAGCTGCCAAAACCGCGAATTTCAATGCGGTTTCCAAGTGCCAGCTGCTCAGACATCATTTCAATAATGCTCTTAACGGCAAAGTCGACATCCCGCGCAGGTAATTGATCCTGCTTATAGGCGATTCGGTCAATGAGTTCGGATTTTGTCATGTGTGTACTTTAACCCATAAAAATGACTTTGGGCTAGAAAAATATGCACTTAATTTACTGAAATATATAGAAATTTGTAAAAAAAACGGCCCCATAAAGGAGCCGTTTTCTCATTCAGGACTTATTACTTATCCTGATTTTCCATCTGCGCCTTGATCAGGTCACCAAGCGTCGCAGGTGCAGCAGTTTCTGCTTCTGTCTTACGATGGTCACGCACAGCTTGTTTCTCTTCGTCAGCTTCTTTCGCTTTAATGGAAAGAACCAAACCGCGGTTCTTGCGATCAACTGAAACGATTTTAACTTCTACTTCATCACCAACGTTAAGAACATTTCTGGCATCCTCAACCTTCTCACGACTAATGTCAGAAGCTTTAAGTACACCTTCAATTTCTTCACCAAGGGTAATGACGGCCGCTTTCGCATCCACTTCTTTCACGGTGCCTTTAACAATAGAACCCTTGTCATTGGCATTTACGTAATCGGAGAACGGATCATCAGAAAGCTGCTTAATGCCCAGTGAGATTCTTTCGCGCTCAGCATCAATAGACAGGATGACTGCTTCAACTTCTTCACCTTTCTTGAAGTTGCGAACCGCTTCTTCGCCTTCTTCGTTCCAGGAAAGATCAGACAGGTGAACCAGGCCATCAATGTTGCCATCAAGACCAATAAAGATACCAAAATCAGTGATCGATTTGATGCTACCGGAAACTTTGTCGCCTTTAGAGAATTTCTCAGAGAACGCTTCCCAAGGATTCTGGAAACACTGCTTGATCCCGAGAGACACTCGACGGCGCTCAGAATCAATATCCAGAATCATCACTTCAACATCGTCACCAACCTGAACAACTTTGGATGGGTGAATATTTTTGTTGGTCCAATCCATTTCTGAAACGTGAACCAAACCTTCAATACCATCTTCCAGCTCGGCAAAGCAGCCATAGTCAGTAAGATTAGTAACACGAGCCTTGACTTTGGCACCTTCAGGGTAACGATCCTGAACATTAACCCAAGGATCATCACCTAGCTGTTTCAGACCAAGTGATACGCGGTTGCGTTCACGGTCAAACTTGAGAACACGAACGTCCAGTTCCTGACCAACTTCAATCATCTCAGAAGGATGCTTGATGCGTTTCCACGCCATGTCGGTAATGTGAAGAAGACCATCGATACCGCCCAAATCCACAAAAGCACCGTAGTCGGTAAGGTTTTTAACGATACCTTTAACTACAACACCCTCTTCCAGGGATTCAAGCAGCGCTTCGCGCTCTTCGCTGTTAACACTTTCAAGAACAGCACGACGAGAAACGACAACGTTGTTGCGTTTTTGGTCGAGCTTGATCAATTTAAATTCGAGGGATTGGCCTTCCAGATGCGTTGATTCACGCGCTGGACGCACATCGACAAGGGAACCGGGCAAGAAGGCTCGAACACCGCGAATATCAACAGTGAAACCACCTTTAACTTTACCGGTAATAAGACCGGTAACAACGTCTTCGGAATCGTGTGCTTTTTCAAGCTCTGCCCAAGTCTCAATTCGCTGGGCTTTTTCACGGGAAAGGCGGGTAAGACCAAAGCCATCTTCTACAGCTTCAAGTGCAACCTGGACTTCATCGCCAACTTTAATGGCTACGGCACCTTCGTCGTCAACAAACTGGTTAACCGGGATAATGCCTTCTGATTTAAGGCCTGCGTGAACTGTCACCCAGTCCTGGTCAATATCTATAACAACACCGGTCACAATAGAACCTGGCGTCATTTCTACGCTTTTTAAGCTCTCTTCAAAGAGTTCTGCGAAACTTTCGCTCATTAAGAATTACCTATGAATTAGGGGTTTCATCTAATGAAACAAGATGAAACGAACCCCGCCACTCAGCCAGTCAAAGTGGTCCAATTAAACAAAGTAGTCAGGGGCCCATATCTGGCGGGAAACCCGAACTACACTAAATATCGTCATACTTCAGAAGCGACTTCACCCGACTTGTTCCAAAGAAGTAGGACCTGATCGAGAACTTCGTCAATCGACATGCTCGTACAGTCGATTTCTACGGCATCTTCGGCGGGGCGAAGGGGACTGGTTTCCCGGTTCCGGTCGCGCTCGTCTCGAGCCTGAATGTCTTTTACGAGGGCGCGCAGACTATCACTGCTCTTAAAATGGTTCAAGTCTTTGTTTTTCAGTTGGTTATCGCCAGTTTGGCCGTCAACTTCACCATTTTTTTCCGCCAGCTCATTCAGCTGTTTCATCCGGCGAAGAGCACGCTCTTCAGCTGAAGCCGTCAAAAAGATTTTTAGTGGCGCATCTGGAAAAATTTGGGTTCCCATATCGCGACCATCAGCTATCAATCCAGGTTCTTCTGCATAAGCTCGCTGAGTCCCCTCAAGCGCCTCGCGAACCTCAGGATAAGCGGCAATCCTGGAAGCCATCTCCGCCGTCGTCTCCAATCGGATCTCCGGTGATAAATCCTTACCTTCATGAAAAACCTTATCGCCCTTAAAAAGAGCGCGGATGTTTCCAGCCAGTTTTGCCAGCCCCTCTACGTCGTCGAGTGCAATGTCCCTTTGCTTTGCAACAACAGCGACAATTCGATAGAGCGCACCGCTATCCAAATACCAATAGCCAAGCTTTTCGGCCAGATTTCGAGCAAGCGTTCCTTTACCAGAACCGCTGGGGCCGTCGACACAAATGACCTTGACCCTGGAATCAGTCATTTGAAGTCTCAATACTCATGCCTACTGCATTGGCCAGTTCAACAAAATTAGGGAACGACGTCGCTACATTCTTGCAGTCGAGGATCTCAATCGGTTTTTTGGCACGAATTCCTGCCACTGAAAATGACATCGCAATTCGGTGGTCCCCATGGGAATCGATCTGGCCGCCATTCATCTGGCCACCCTGTATCTCAATACCGTCTGGATTTACTTTATGCTTTATCCCAAGCACCTTGAGACCGTCAGCCATAACCTGAATTCGGTCACTCTCTTTCACGCGCAACTCTTCTGCACCAGTCAACACAGTGGTTCCCTCCGCACATGCGGCTGCTATAAATAGCGCCGGGAACTCATCAATTGCAAGCGGAACCTGATCTTCAGGAATTTGAATACCTTTTAATTTAGACGATCGAACCCGAATATCGGCTACGGGCTCACCACCAACCATGCGTTCATTTTCCAGCACCAGATCAGCACCCATAAGCTTTAGTATAGTAATTACCCCATCCCGGGTTGGATTAACGCCCACATGCTCCAGCAACAAATCAGCATCTTCAGCGATACAGGCTGCAACCATAAAAAATGTGGCTGAGGAAATATCCGCGGGAATATCCAGTTCGCAGGCGATCAATTTGCCTCCGCTGCGCAAACTGATACGCGCATCCTCGGTTTTAACCTCATAGCCAAATGCGCGCAACATCCTTTCGGTATGATCGCGGGTTGGCGCGGGTTCTATCACTGCGGTTTCGCCCTCAGCATATAGACCTGCAAGCAAAATGCACGATTTGACCTGCGCGCTGGCCATAGGCATTGGGTATTCAATTCCTACCAGGTATTTTCCACCTTTTATCTGCAGAGGTGGTCGCCCTTCGGACGCGGTATTAATCTGTCCGCCCATGAGTGATAACGGCGCAGCAACGCGAGACATGGGGCGTTTGCTAAGAGACTCATCACCAATAAGTGAGCTGTCAAACTTCTGGCCTGAAAGCAGACCCGTCAACAATCGCATGGATGTTCCCGAGTTACCCATATCCAGCGGGGCATCTGGCTGTTTTAGCCCGTTTAGGCCCACGCCCTTGATTTCTAATTGCCCATTGACAGGATCGGTTATTTCTACGCCCATAGCCCGGAATGCGGCCAATGTTGAGAGCGCGTCCTCACCTTCGAGAAATCCAGAGACCTTGGTGGTTCCCTCCGCCAGGCTTCCCAGCATAATCGAACGATGAGAAATCGATTTATCTCCAGCAACTCTTGCTGTTCCTTTGAGGGTAGACGTCGGGCGGGAGATGAATTTCAAATCCGATGAAGACATATTTCTTTTATACCTGAGTAAATAGATATGAATATAAACTGGTTAACCAGTTAATTTTTTGGGCTGGTTTCTGAGAAAACTTTGCGTGCTGCTTGCGCTCGCTCCAGTATGGACTCAATGGTTTGTGTGTCGCCATCTGTAATAGCCACGTGAAGCTCTTTAAGGTGTTCCTCAAAGTTTTCCAGCTGCTTTAACAGGGCATCCCGATTAGCGACAAATATATCTCGCCACATAACAGGGTCCGATTCAGCGATACGGGTAAAATCTCTAAAACCACCCGCCGCGTAACGAAAGACTTCCGTGCTTTGGTCCAATGTGACCAGTGAATCTACCAGGCTGTAGGCCAGCAGATGAGGAAGGTGACTGGTAGCAGCAAGTATTTCATCATGATGCGTTACATCCATGATATCGACTTCTGCCCCCAGCGATTCCCAAAAATCACGCACGCGGTTAATGGCAAATTCGGCGCTTTCTTCAATCGGTGTAATAATCGTTCGCCGCTTTTGAAAAAGTTGACCGTCGGAGGCTTCTACCCCTGACTTTTCCGAGCCCGCAATTGGGTGGCCCGGCACAAAATAGCTCAAATCACCCTGCCAGTGCTCGCGCGCCGCATTTACGACCTCAGCCTTAGTGCTGCCAACGTCCGTAAGGATGACACCGGCAGGCAGCAAATCAGCCAACTGGTCAAAAATACTGGCATAGCTGTATATCGGCACGGCAACAAGTACTAAATCACCCTGCCCCAAACTCCCACAAACTTCGGCCAGCTGGGAATAATCTTTGGCTATGTCAGCAATACCCAGTGCTACTGCCCGATCACTGGTTTCTATCTGGCGATTGAGCACAATGACGTCATTAACAACACCGGCCTCACGCGCAGACTTGGCAACGCTACCACCTATGAGACCAGAGCCCAGAACGACTAGATTATTTATGGACATAAGCTTAAAGAACGGCGACAGGGTAAGAGCCTAGCACCTTCACTTCACAGCCTATGCCAGCCAACCGATCCAGCGCTTCCTGCACATCGGAATCTTGCACATGGGCAGCAAAATCCAGAAAGAATACATAGCTCCACTTTTGAGTTGGCGACGGGCGGGTTTCCAATCGAGTGAGGTCTATCCCCCGCTCTTTGAAGGGCAATAGTAGTTCCAGCAAAGCACCTGGCTTATTGCGCGCGGACAACATCAAAGAGGTTTTGTCACGACCGCTTGGCTGCGTCATTTCACGCCCTATGATCAGAAAGCGTGTCGTATTATCAGGTCGGTCTTCAATGCGCTCATTTAGCACTTTCAGGTCATAGAGCTCAGCGGCAATATCCCCGGCTATAGCAGCACTGTTCCATTCACCACAAACACGTTTAGCTGCCTCGGCATTGCTGTTGACCGCTATACGGTCTACGCCAGGATAATTTTCATCGAGCCAGCGCCGGCATTGGGCCAGCGTCTGGGAATGAGAGTAAACCCGGGTAATTTTTTTGGGGTCAGTATTGGCAGAAATCATCAAATTATGATGAATCCTAAGCTCAACCTCACCGACAATTTTCAGGTCCGACTGCATAAAACTATCAAGAGTATGACTGACAATACCCTCGGAAGAGTTCTCTACAGGCACGACGCCATAGTCGACAGCTCCCGCTTCAACTTCACGAAATACCTGATCAATCGTGGACATAGGCCGAACAACAGAACTGTGACCAAAATGCTTTAACGACGCCTGCTGGGTAAAGGTTCCTTCGGGTCCCAAATAAGCAACCGTTGTGGGCTTTTCCAGCGCGAGACAGGCCGACATAATTTCCCGGAAAAGGCGGGCAATCTCTTCATTAGAAAGCGGCCCGGGATTGGCTTCCATTATACGAGTCAGTACCTGGGCCTCGCGTTCGGGCCGGTAGAAAATCGCTTCCTCGCCTTCACCCAGTGATTCCGTTTTTACATCGGCAACATCCTGGGCACAGCGTGCACGCTGATTGATCAGTTCGAGAATTTTGGAATCCAGCTCATCAATCTGGTTTCGCAACTCACTTAGTTGCTTTTCATTAGTCATCTGAAGGCGATCCGTTATTCTCAGGCCCCTCTGAATCTGAGCCCGACTCTGTATCTACTATAGCGTCTGAAACATTCTCGGCGTCGCGCTCTATTACTCGCTCGACCGCAATCAAACGCTCATCCGTTTTAAGGCGGATCACTCGCACCCCTTGAGTATTACGGCTCAGAACAGAAATTTCATCTGTTTTGGTGCGAACCAGGGTGCCACCATTGGTAATCAGCATTACCTCGTCACCCTCAAAGACTTGCACTGCACCAACCAGCGGGCCGTTTCTCTCAGAGGTTTGCATGGCAATCACACCAAGCCCGCCGCGCCCCGTAACCGGATACTCGTCAAGGAGGTTTTGCTTGCCGAAGCCATTCTGACTAACTGTAAGCACTTTGCCGCCATCCTCAGGAATGATCAGGGCAATAACCGAATCTTTTTCTCCAAGACGAATGCCGCGAACACCACGAGCCGTTCGACCCATAGCGCGCACATCTTGTTCACTGAAGCGAACCGCTTTACCGGAATCGGCAAACAACATTACTGTCGATTCACCGGTGGTAATGGCCGTACCAACCAAATGATCATCCTGATCCAGTTCTACCGCACGCAAACCAGTGCTACGGGGGCGCGAGAATGCTGACAGGACGGTTTTCTTCACCGTACCCTTGGCCGTTGCCATGAAGATAAAACGATCATCGCTGTATTCGCTCACAGGCAAGATATTTGTCACTCGCTCTTCATCATCCAGCGGCAGCAGGTTGACCATGGGGCGACCACGACTCTGGCGGGATGCTTCAGGAATTTGATAAACCTTGAGCCAGTAAACCTTACCCATGTCGGTAAAGCACAGAATTGTGTCATGAGAACTGGCGACCAATAGATGCTCAATCCAGTCTTCATCTTTCAGGTTGGTAGCAGATTTACCCATGCCACCACGACGCTGGGCGTGATAGTCGGCCAGCGGCTGGGTTTTTGCATATCCCTGTCGGGACAATGTCACCACGCGATCTTCTTCCGGAATCAAGTCTTCATGAGACAAGTCCAACTGGCTGGCAATGATTTCACTGCGTCTTTCATCGCCATAGGCATCGCGAACTTCAATTAACTCTTCGCGAATCACCTGGGTCAGCGTGTCCGGATTATCCAGAATTTCCAAATAACCAACAATCGCCTCTAGTTTTTCCTGATATTCCTTGAGCAACTTGTCGTGCTCAAGACCGGTCAGGCGATGGAGGCGCAATTCAAGAATGGCCTGGGCTTGTTCGGGCGAAAGGAAATACAACTCATCGCGCATGCCAAGCTCAGCGGACAACCCGTCAGGGCGCGAAGTATCTGCACCGGCACGCCCCAACATTTCTGAAACCTTTCCTGGCTCCCAACCCTGGGCCAAAAGCGCATCCTTGGCATCTGCTGGTGTTGGTGACGCCTTGATCAGGGCGATCACAGGATCAATATTGGAAATAGCAACGGCCAGGCCTTCGAGGATATGGCCTCGCTCTCGAGCCTTGCGCAATAAATAGAGCGTTCGTCGAGTAATTACTTCGCGGCGATGTTTTAGGAACGCATCCAGCAACTCGCGCAAATTGAGTGTTTTGGGCTGCTCATCAACCAACGCGACCGTATTAATGCCAAATACATTTTGCATTTGGGTCTGGGCATAGAGGTTATTTAACAAAACTTCGCCCGATTCACCGCGCTTCATTTCGATGACAATTCGTAGACCGTCCTTATCCGATTCATCGCGTAGTTCGGCAATACCTTCAATTTTCTTTTCCTTAACCAGTTCAGCAATCTTTTCAATAAGACGTGCCTTATTCACCTGGTAAGGAATTTCGTGAACGATAATGACGTCACGGCTGGTTTTTTCGTCGTAGATAACCTCAGCCTTGGCCCGGATATAAATACGCCCACGACCAGTTCGGTAGGCTTCAATAATACCGGCACGGCCATTAATAATGCCGGCGGTGGGGAAATCAGGCCCAGGGATATGTTCCATCAGCTCATCGATGGTGATTTCTGAATTATCAATGACCGCCAGACAGCCATTTATAACTTCTGTCAGGTTGTGCGGTGGAATATTGGTTGCCATGCCCACCGCAATACCCGACGACCCATTAACCAGAAGGTTGGGAACACGGGTAGGCATCACACTAGGTATGCGCTCGGTACCGTCGTAGTTATCGACAAAATCGACGGTTTCCTTGTCCAGGTCTGCCAATAATTCATGGGCAATTTTGGCCATGCGGATTTCGGTATAACGCATTGCAGCTGCGCCATCCCCGTCGATGGAGCCGAAGTTACCCTGGCCATCTACCAGCATATATCGCAGGGAGAAGGGCTGAGCCATACGCACGATCGTGTCATAGACGGCGGAATCCCCGTGAGGGTGATATTTACCGATCACGTCACCAACAACACGAGCAGATTTTTTGTAAGGCTTATTCCAATCATTGCTGAGATCATTCATGGCGTGCAGAACACGGCGATGAACCGGTTTCAAACCGTCTCGAACATCAGGCAGGGCTCGACCGACGATGACACTCATCGCGTAGTCCAGATAGGACTGCTGCAGCTCGTCTTCGATATTGATTGATAGAAGTTCTTTGGCTATTTCACCCATGTAACGGGAATTCCTCAGATAATAAAATTGACTGACCAGGCAGCAAGCAGCTGGTGATCTATATACGCGTTATGACGCTTTTCTAGCGAATTTATGCCCCTGACAGATTTATTATTTTTTCCTGAATTCGGGACCGCGAGTTATCTGGCAAAGTGTAGCAAAGAATGGCCAAAAAACGGAGCAATTCAGGCACTTATTTCAGATTAAAGCAGGCTGGAGACCAGATAAAATCCACCAAACATAATCGGCTGATGAACCAGGTAGATAATCAGCCCGTGACGCCCGGAAAACTCAACCCAAGCGGGCAACCAAAACAGATATTGATCCAACTTTATTTGGGTAGCCACAGCGCCTGCAGCAACACCCAATAAAGTGACCGCCAACCAGGGAAAAAGTGGCACAAGATCTTCCGTATCAACGGTGAGTGCCTCCGAATAAATAAATGGCCATTCCTGATCTATAACACCTGCCCCATAGAGCAGGAAGATGACAAGTCCGGCACCAAATGCCACTAACGGCACGGGAACAAAAATCAAACCAACAACAGATGCTAGGGCTAAATAGTGCAAAATACCAAAATATATCCAGGTATCCGGGAACATATACAGGGACACCAGGGTGATCAGTGCTGCCGACAACACCAGTTGCCCCAGTCGAATACCAAATTTACGCCAACGGATGCCTTTTCCATGAGCCAAGCTCAGGCTCATTCCCATGGTAAAAATAAATAACGTCAAAATCAGATAACGGAAAGGCCACCAGTAACTGCCATTGGGCACATCCCAGCTCACATAACCAAAATAGCGAAGATCAAAGCAGAAATGGAAAACCACCATCAGAACGATGGCAATACCTCGCAAACCATCAATCCAGCGAATTCGCCGCATCTTCATTTCTCTTGTTAAAACACCGAATACTAAAGTTTTTTCCCGGCAAAAGCGCGCGCAAGAATCATACAAAAATAAATATAAGTTTTTCGTATGCGATAGAATGCACGCCCCCAGAGCTCTCCAGTAAAGACAATCTGCTCACGCCCCAAAAAGTCATTTTGATAAAAGGTTACAACACAGAATCCACAGCAACCCCCACTAAACGGGCCTGCTAGATAGACGCCATGGAATTTTTTGACACCACCATTCTCACCATGATGCTGATCAGCCTTCTGGCTTCAGCTTTTAGTGTCGCATTCGGCTTCGGCGGTGTCTTTGTGCTGATTGGCGGCATGACTCTGGTCTTGCCGATGGAAGCGATTCTACCCCTGCAGGCAGCGGGAATGATGGCCTCCATGGTGGCTCGCATGTTACTTCTGCGCTCGCATATTGAATGGGGCTACGTGAAAACTTTTTTTATCGGATCGATATTCGGGACAATCCTTGGCGCAATGCTTTATACCAGCCTTCCCACCAGTATCGTTGCGCTGGCATTAGCCATCGTTATGTTTCTGGCAGCCTGGGCACCAAAGGTATCTTTCAAATTAAAGATACCTCACGCCGAAGTGCTGGTTGGCAGTGTTCATGCCTTTCTGTCGACGGCATTCTCTTTTGGCGGTTTTATGCAAGCGGCTATTTTTCGGAAAAGCTTTAACCGCATGCAGGTCACCGCAACTATTGCCGCCTGCTCATGCGCGATGACTCTGGTGAAGATACCTTCTTATGCGGCGTTTGGCTTTGATTACAAACCCTATATAGGCGTCATACTCGCCTGCTGGATAATGGCGCTTCCCGGCACCTGGATTGGTCGGCATTTTCTCAACCGTATGCCTGAAGTATTATTTCAGTATGGATTCAAGACCATGCTGACCGTTGTCGGACTACGACTGATCTGGATTGCCGTCAGCCCTATCATCTAGACGAACGCCCTACTTAATCCAGACCTGTTTGGCATTCACAAACTCTTTGATACCCTGCGGACCAAGCTCCCTGCCATAACCTGAGCTTTTTATGCCACCACTGGGCAAGCGCGGGTCAGTTTTCACAATGCCATTAATCGCTACCTGCCCGGCATTTAATTCCATTGCAGTAGCTTCAGCCAGGTCGGCATTATTTGTCCAGATACTGGAGCCGAGTCCATATTCTGTGTCATTGGCAAGATCCAGGACCTCTGGCAAATCTTCCGCTTTGATAACAGACATAACCGGACCAAAGGTTTCCTCGCGAAAGCTGCACATATCGCGGGTAACCCCCTCCAAAAGAGTCACAGGGTAAAAGAAGCCTTCTCCCTGGGGCAAAACACCCCCCAACAAGCAATTAGCGCCAGCATCAATTGTCTCGGTTACCTGCCGGTGAAGATTCTGCCTTAAGTCCTCTCGGGCTATTGGGCCGACATCCAGTACGCCCAATCTGCGGTATTTCACCCTCGGATTTCAGCTTTCCCCACGATGCCATCATGGCGGAAACCACACCCAACACTGAAATGACTTTAATTGTCGATTTGGATCTGGAGGTGTTAAATAAGCTACAAAACGAGGGGTCGGTTAGAAATTACCTTGACCGTCGACGGGATCTCTACCGAATTGACTGGCTAAATAAATAAAAGAGGCTAACTCTATGTACAAAGAATACAAAATCGAAATTGTGGCCGAAGGGGGCTGTGGCACTATCTTCCTGGGCGCATCCGGGCTGCCAGTTAAACGCCTGGAGGCCACTCTTAACCAGGCCGCCGCCGAGGGCTGGCAAATGGTGTTCCAGGTAATAGAACAAAAACGTTTCTGGCTTTTCTGGACACGGGAAACAGTTATCCTGACTTTAGGCCGATGAATCCTGCACAAAAATTTGCCCTGCATTTAATCCGTCGTTACCAATCGGGTGGCGGTGGGCGCGAGCGTTTTCGTGTCGAATGCAATTTTCATCCAAGCTGTTCGGAATATGCTTATCAGGCCATTATCCAGTTTGGCGCGATCAAGGGTTCCTGGCTTGCAATGCGCCGTATCTGCCGCTGCAATCAACCCGATTTGGTACATAGCATATCCGACCCAGTTCCCCATGTATGTGAGGAAACATCATGATCGAAGCCTGGACCCTGCGAAAAGACCGCCTGCAAGAGCAAGACGAAAGCTTTCGCCAAAAACTGCGCGACCTCAGCGACGAGGAACGCGCCAGTTTCTACCGTATCTACAATAAAAAATTGCGTGACCCGGACACCTATGCCGTACTCAACTGGCTGTTCCTGACCGGTATGCATCACGCTTATCTCGGCCGATGGGTGCGTGCGCTAATCAACATCTCTGTGATGGTCGGCGGTATCATCCTGCTGTTTAGTGAGAACGCCCAGATCGGTTTCTGGATGATTGTTGCTATTTTGGCAATCGAAATTCCCGCGCTGTTCAGAAGCCAGATTATTGTGGAAGATTTCAATTTGCGGCAAGGCGAGAAAGTGCTTGAGCAAATGCAAAGCCAAGCTCCTCAACCGGTACAAAACCAGACATAAAAAAAGGGCCGAAAGGCCCTTTTTTACTTCCTTCTAAAACCAGTCTTTGGCGTTAAAGCGGTTTGATGTTTACATTGCGGAACTTCACGATACCGCTGCCGTATTGCAATGCAATCGGGCCACTTGAAAGCTTGCTATCACTGCCTTCAGCGGTGAGGATGCCGTTGATACGCGCTTCCATATGCTCGCCTTCAAAGCGAATTTCATAGGTATTCCAGCGACCACCTGTATCCAGATTCGCCAGTATCGGCGCTACGCTCACGATGCCACCAGTTCGGTATGTGGGATCAGGACGTTGATCAAAAATATTCACCTCATAGCAGGTCTGGTCTCCAATGTTCTCCACATCGGAACAGCGAATAAATACACCGCTGTTGGCAGGATCATCGACCCAGAACTCAAGCGTCAGCAAGAAATCGTCATAGGATTCCTCGGTGTACAGATAAGTAGTGCCGCCCTCGTCGTCCGCCATAAGCACACCATCCCTTATGCGCCACTCGGCATCGCCCACTTTATTCCAGCCTTCCAGGTCTTCACCATTAAACAGGGCAAATCTTGCACCTTGGGCAATGGCCATACAAGAAACCAGCATTGATAGAAAAAGAACGGTCGTTTTAATTGTTTTCATACACCCTCCAAAAATTTTGCTCACTTTCCCTGCCCGAAGGCAGCTAGTCAAACTGAAACCGTCACGCGCCAAAGGCAGGCGCGTGCAGGAAGTTAAATCAGATTTTACGACCCTTGGCCGCCGCGATTCTCATGCGCAAGGCATTCAGCTTGATAAAGCCTTCTGCATCCGCCTGATTGTAAGCGCCTTCATCCTCATCAAAGGTGGCGATTCGCTCATCAAACAAACTGTCGTCTGATTTACGGCCAACCACAGTCACACTGCCCTTGTAGAGCCTAAGGCGAACCGTTCCATTAACCGACTCTTGCGACTGATCGATAGCCGTTTGCAGCATCTTGCGCTCGGGCGACCACCAGTAACCGTTGTAAATCAACTCTGCGTACTTGGGCATAAGCTCATCTTTCAGGTGCGCTACTTCACGATCCAATGTCAGGGATTCAATCGCACGGTGCGCAGGCATCAAAATAGTGCCGCCCGGGGTTTCGTAACAACCGCGAGACTTCATGCCCACATAACGGTTTTCGACAATATCCAGTCGACCAACGCCGTTATCGCCACCCAGTTTGTTCAGTCGCTCCAACATAGTGGCCGGAGACAGCTTTTCGCCATCCAGCGTCACGGGGTCACCGTGGGCAAATCCAATCTCAATATAGGTTGGCTTATCCGGTGCATTTTCCGGAGACACACTCCAGCGCCACATATCTTCCTCGGCCTCTGCCCAGGGGTCTTCCAGAATGCCGCCCTCGTAAGAGATATGCAGCAGGTTAGCATCCATGGAGTAAGGCGACTTCTTCTTGGCATTGGAAAAATCGACCGGGATATTGCGCTCTTCGCAATACTTCATCAGCGTGTCTCGTGAGGTCAGGTTCCACTCACGCCAGGGAGCAATGACACGAATTCCCGGCTTCAGTGCATAGGCACCCAGCTCAAAGCGCACCTGATCGTTACCTTTGCCAGTCGCCCCGTGCGAAATCGCGTCGGCACCGGTTTCATTGGCAATCTCAACCAATCGTTTGGCAATCAGCGGGCGGGCAATGGATGTGCCCAGCAGGTATTCCCCTTCATAGATCGCATTGGCGCGAAACATAGGGAACACATAATTAGCTACATAGTCTTCGCGCAGGTCCTCAATATAGATTTCCTTCACGCCAAGCGCTTTTGCTTTTGCTCGCGCAGGTTCTACTTCTTCACCCTGCCCAATATCGGCAGTAAAAGTGACAACCTCGGCTTGATACTCGTCCTGCAACCAGCGGACGAT
>Ga0181560_10000365_pt1 | contig 40119 bp, 39 predicted proteins | sample 011ome_20_FD_133751 | JGI IMG/M metagenome (GOLD analysis project Ga0181560, IMG submission 133751) | Coastal salt marsh microbial communities from the Groves Creek Marsh, Skidaway Island, Georgia - 011509CT metaG (megahit assembly) | ecosystem: Environmental > Aquatic > Marine > Intertidal... | reverse complement strand
TGGGTTCTCAGCAAGAGCCCGCTGTCAAAGTAGAAGGTATCGTGCATGGCCCGCGCCGGATGGTGCGCAGGAATATTGAGTGCCTCGAAGTTATGGTAATCATCTTCGATTTCCGGACCCTGGTCGACATCGTAACCCGCTGAGGGGATTATCGCTTCAATGCGTTGTAGCGTCCGTGTTACCGGGTGCAGCCCCCCGCTACTCTGGCGACGTCCCGGCAAGGTGACATCAACCGCTTCAGCAAGCTGTTTGCTGGCCGTGGCCTGGGCACTGAGTGTGGTTTTGCGAGCTTCCAGGGCATCCTGGACCTGGCTTTTGGCGGCATTGATCGCCGCACCCGCTTTCGGTCTGTCAGCAGCATCCAGCTTGCCAAGACCTTTGAGTAGCTCTGTCAGGCTGCCTTTTTTGCCCAGGAATTGCACACGCAACTGTTCCAGGCCTGCTACATCTTCAGCCTGTTCAATTGCCGCTAGGGCTTCGGTGGTAAGTGTATCGAGGTTTTCCATGCCGGGGCTGAACTGCTAACCGGGGACCATCTGGCAGGCTTTTCCTGTCCTGTTGTCAGGACAGGAAACGCTTGTAGCCAGTGATCAGACCAGTGCAGCCTTGGCTTTATCGACAACGGCAGCAAACGCTTCCTTGTCGTTGACGGCCAGGTCAGCCAGGACCCTGCGGTCCATTTCGATTTCAGCTTTCTTCAGGCCGGCAATGAGTCGGCTGTAGGACATGCCGAGCTCGCGTGCCTGGGCGTTGATACGGGTAATCCACAGAGCGCGGAATACGCGTTTCTTCACCCTGCGGTCACGGTATGCATACTGACCAGCCTTGGTAACTGCCTGCTTGGCGACGCGAAAGACGCGACTCCGGGCACCATAGTAACCCTTGGCCTGCTTCAATACTTTTTTATGTCTGCGACGGGCAACAACCCCGCGTTTTACTCTAGCCATTTTTCATATCCTCTTTTATGTGTGAATCAAGCGACAGTTAATCAAGTCGCAGCATGCGTTTGACGTTACCCATATCGGCAGGATTAACCTGCTGGGTTCCGCGCAACTGCCGCTTCCGCTTGGTTGTCATCTTGGTGAGGATATGGCTTTTATAAGCGCTTTTACGCTTGATGCCGGCTCCGGTTTTTTTAAAACGTTTCGCCGCGCCACTATGAACTTTCTGCTTGGGCATGTGTGTACACTCCGCATTTATGGTTACCGCTGACTCTCAAAGTCAGGCAGCCCATACGATTAATAAAATGAAACAGCTCCATTTCCCTGACTGAACCAGGAGATCTCCGGTAACAGGATGGGAAAAAAATTACTGCTTCTTTTTCTTTACTGGTGCGAGGACCATGACTATCTGTCGACCTTCCATCTTGGGTTCCTGGTCAACAGTGCCATACTCCGCGAGATCTTCCTTGATGCGTTGCATCATCTCTGCACCTAACTCCTGATGGGCCATCTCACGACCGCGGAATCTTAACGATACCTTGGCCCTGTCCCCATCACTGAGGAAACGTATCAGGTTGCGTAGTTTTACCTGATAATCTCCTTCCTCCGTCCCTGGACGAAACTTCATTTCTTTAACGTGAATAACCTTCTGCTTCTTCTTGTTCGCCGCTTTTTGCTTCTTGAGCTCGAACACATGTTTGCCGTAATCCATGATCTTGCAAACAGGCGGGTCAGCTTCAGGGGAAATCAACACAAGATCCAGCTTTTCAGACTCGGCTGTATTCCTGGCTTCAGCAAGAGGAACTACCCCCTGTTGAGTGCCATCTGAAAGAATCAAACGAACGGGATCATGACTGATATCGTCGTTTACCTGGGCCTTTTTGGACTTGTCGCTATCTCTCTTGTTAATACGAATCTCCGTTTTACTCCACGTTAAATACTGCTTCAGGCTTCTTCAGCTGGCTCAATGACGCGCCCTAGCCGTTCTACGTCCTGATGCAATAAAACCGAGAATTCATCGATAGTCATTACTCCCAGGTCGTTTCCGGTGCGGTCACGTACGGCAAGTGATTCTGCTTCAACCTCTTTATCACCCACAACGAGCAGGTAAGGTGTCTTCTGAAGCGTGTGCTCGCGGATTTTAAAGCCGATTTTCTCATTTCTCAAGTCAGCTTTTACGCGGAAGCCCTTGTTTTGCAAAGAATTCACTACTTTTTCGCAATATTCGGCCTGTTTGTCCGTAATATTGAGCACTACGGCCTGCTCCGGCGACAACCAGGTGGGAAACGCGCCTTCGAAATGTTCGATCAAAATCCCGATAAATCGCTCGAATGAACCGAAGATTGCACGGTGCAACATCACCGGGGTATCGCGGTCATTGTTCTCTGTAACAAACTCCGCACCCAGCCTGCCCGGCATGGAGAAATCCACCTGGATGGTGCCGCACTGCATATTCCGGCCCATGCAATCCTTCAGGGTGAATTCAATCTTGGGGCCGTAAAAGGCGCCCTCTCCCGGTTGCAGGTCCCAGGGTTTGCCTGTCTTGTTCAGGGCGGTTTCAAGAGCGGCTTCTGCCTCATCCCAGATTTCATCTGAGCCAACACGTTTTTCCGGACGCGTGGACAGTTTCAGCAACACTTCTTCAAAACCAAAATCGTTGTAGACCTGGTTCACCAGGTCAATAAAGCGTGAGACCTCGCTCTGGATATCCTTGCGGGCACAGAATATGTGGCCGTCATCCTGGACAAAGCTGCGCACACGCATCAGGCCGTGCATGGCACCGGAAGGTTCATAGCGATGACAGGAGCCAAACTCCGCCAGGCGCAGTGGCAGGTCACGATAACTTTTCAGCCCCTGGTTGAATACCTGGATATGGCACGGGCAGTTCATTGGCTTGATCGCATACATGCGATTGTCGGATTCAACACTGAACATCTCTTCGGCGAACTTGTCAGCGTGTCCGGACTTTTCCCACAGCGAGTAATCCACCAACTGGGGAGTATTGATTTCCAGGTAGCCGTTATCTTTCCATAACTGCTGCATGTAGCTGCGGATAATCTGGTAGATGGTCCAGCCCCTGGGATGCCAGAACACCATGCCCGGCGCTTCTTCCTGGAAATGGAAAAGTTCGAGACGCTTGCCTACCTTGCGGTGGTCACGACGCTCGGCTTCTTCAATCATGTGCAGGTAATGCTTGAAGTCTTTCTTGTCGTTCCAGGCCGTGCCATAGATACGCTGCAGCATTTCATTACTGGAGTCACCACGCCAGTAGGCGCCGGCAACAGACATCAGCTTGAAGGACTTGATCGCCCCGGTGGACGGTACATGGGGACCACGACACAGATCGATAAAATCGCCTTGCTTGTAGAAAGACAACTCCTCTTCACCCGGAATACTTTCGATGATCTGGACCTTGTATTTTTCACCCATTTTTTCAAACAGGGAAACAGCATCAGAGCGGGACATCACGGAACGCTCGACCGGAATATTTTCCTTGGCCAGGCGCTGCATTTCCTTTTCGATGGCTTCCAGGTCTTCAGGGGTGAACGGCCGCTCAAAAGCAAAATCGTAATAGAAACCGTTTTCAATGACAGGACCGATGGTGACCTGGGCTTCCGAAAACAGGTTTTGCACGGCATTGGCCATGAGATGGGCACAGGAGTGACGAATGATTTCAAGACCCGCTTCATCACGTCCGGTAATAATTGATAACTGGGCATCTGATTCAATGGTGTGACTGACATCCACGAGCTCGCCTTCGATGCTCCCGGCCAGGGCAGCCTTGGCCAGGCCCGGACCGATGGATTCGGCGACATCTAGGACAGTGACAGGAGCGTCAAAGTTTTTCTGACTGCCGTCAGGCAGTGTAATAGTGACCATTGATTCTCAACAAAATACCGTGCCTGTGCACAGCGATTAAATACAGGAAATAGCTTCGGTATGCCGAATAGCCTTGTCTTCAGGGGAGTGGTAGGCACGACCAGATTCGAACTGGTGACCTCTACCATGTCAAGGTAGCGCTCTAACCAACTGAGCTACGCGCCTGTTACTTCTAAATAGCTTGTCTCAAGTGCCTGTTTTATGTCTGCCGCCCTGGTGATCCAGGCCTGCAGAACAACCCTTTACGGCCGCTTTTTTCCCTTCTTTTTCCGGCTGTTTGCCAATCCCGTCAACAGGTAAGAGCAGTGCCGTTCAAAGAGGTGGCGATTATAGTGACAAGGGCCATAAACTACAAGGATTACAGCCATCTAGGAACACACCGGATTCAGCCTCAGCTGAGGACGAATTGCTCCTTGATGGTATTGATTTTATCGCGCACACCCGCGGCCTCCTCGAACTCCAGGTTTCGGGCATGTTCATACATTTCATCCTGCAGGCGGTTGAGCTCCTTCTCCAGTTCTGCAGGTGACATTCCCGCCAGCCTGGACTGGTAATCCCCGCCCTTTTCCGCCACCTTGGCCAGGTCCTTGTAACTGCGCTTTTTCGACGTGCCGGGGGCACGGGAAGCCCCTTCCATGATATCGGCTACCGCCTTGCGGATACCCGCCGGGGTAATATTGTGCTCCCGGTTGAATTCCACCTGGATCTTGCGCCGCTCTGTCGTTGTATCGATTGCCCGCTGCATGGACCCGGTAACCACATCGGCATACAAGATAGCCTTGCCATGCAGATTCCTGGCCGCACGCCCCACGGTCTGGACCAGTGAGCGCTCCGAGCGCAGGAAGCCTTCCTTGTCAGCATCCAGCACGGCCACCAGGGACACCTCCGGAATATCCAGCCCTTCCCGTAACAGATTGATCCCCACCAGCACATCAAATACACCAAGCCGCAGATCGCGAATAATCTCCATCCGTTCCACCGTATCGATGTCCGAATGCAGGTAGCGCACACGAACCCCGTTTTCCGCCAGGTAATCGGTCAGGTCCTCGGCCATGCGCTTGGTCAGCACAGTCACCAGCACCCTTTCCTCTTTCTCGACCCGCAATTTGACTTCGGATAAGAGGTCATCCACCTGGTGCAGGGCCGGCCTGACTTCAAGTTCGGGATCCACCAGGCCGGTTGGGCGTACCACCTGTCTGACCAGTTGCCCCTGTTTTTCTTCCTCGTAGGGCCCCGGGGTGGCAGAAACGAATATCAACTGGGGTGTAAGATCCTCCCATTCCTCGAACCGCAGGGGCCGGTTATCCAGGGCCGAAGGCAGGCGAAAGCCGTATTCCACCAGGGTTTCCTTGCGGGAACGGTCACCCTTGTACATGGCACCAATCTGGGGAATCGCGACGTGGGATTCGTCCACGACGACAAAGGCATCCTGTGGCAGATAGTCAAACAGCGTGGGCGGCGGCTGCCCTTCCTCGCGGCCAGACAGGTAGCGCGAGTAATTCTCGATACCCGTGCAATATCCCAGTTCCCTGATCATTTCCAGGTCAAACTGGGTGCGCTGGCCCAGCCGCTGCGCTTCCACCAGGCGATTGTTCTTTTCCAGGTAGGCCAGGCGCTCCTGGAGTTCGGCCTTGATTTGCTCCACGGCATTTTGCAGGCGTTCCCGGGAAGTCACGTAATGGGACTTCGGGAACACGGTAAGCCTGGGCACCCGCTGCACCACCTCGCCCGTCAGGGGGTCAAACCAGGCCAGACTTTCAATTTCATCATCAAACAACTCGATGCGTATGGCGTTGACGTCGGATTCTGCCGGGTAAATATCGATCACATCGCCCCTGACCCGGTAGGACGAGCGGTGAAGTTCCATATCATTGCGACTGTACTGCAGCTCAGCCAGCCGACGCAGCAAGGCACGCTGGTCCAGTTTGCCGCCCACATTCAGGTGCAGCACCATATTCAGGTACATGCTCGGGTCACCCAGGCCGTATATGGATGAAACGGTGGCCACCACGATGACATCGCGCCTCTCCAGCAGGGACTTGGTGGCAGACAGGCGCATTTGCTCGATATGGTCGTTGATCGAGGAATCCTTCTCGATATAGGTATCCGAGGACGGCACGTAGGCTTCTGGCTGGTAGTAATCGTAGTAGGAGACGAAGTATTCCACGGCATTATCCGGGAAAAACTCCTTGTACTCCCCGTATAACTGGGCTGCCAGTGTCTTGTTGGGGGCCATGATCAGCGTGGGACGCTGGGACCGGGCAATGACATTGGCAATCGTGAAGGTCTTGCCGGAGCCGGTCACGCCCAGCAGTGTCTGGGCTGCCAGCCCGTCCTCCAGGCCTTCCAGTAACTGCGCTATGGCCTCGGGCTGGTCACCGGCGGGCTCGAATTTGGCGTCCAGGCGAAATTTTTTATCCATGATTCAGGCTGTTTCGGGGTAAACAGGCCATTGTACGAAGAAAGGCGACAAAAGAGAAAATCTGTCACGGGATGGGGATTAATTGGGCGCCGAGTATTGACCGGGCGGGCATTAGTAATTAGTATTCGCGTTCTCAAAAATACCTGAGTTGCTGCCCAATAGCTCAATGGTAGAGTAGGTGACTGTTAATCACTTGGTTCCTGGTTCGAGTCCAGGTTGGGCAGCCATTTTTCCCCCACCTGCCTGCTTTCAACTTTTACGACTTTTCACCTCCCTGCTGAGCGTTTCTTTCAGTGTTTTAGGGCGGTGACCAAATCCCCCTCTTCCATGTCCAGGGCATCTTTTATCAGGTAATCACCAGTATCTGGCTGTGAGGCGAGTCGAAGATTTCCACTCGTCGGCATGTCTACCATTTCTAACAGGACCTCTTTCGCCAGTGCCTGGTCCATGTCATGACAGGCAAATTCGAGACGCCCGAGGAGGATTTCCAGGGCCTGCCAGGGGCGAAAATCCTCCATGGCACGAAGTATCTTGCCATGCGGTGTACCAGTGACAGATAGATCACCGGGCAATTCCTCTGTCAGTTTTTCGCCTTCACGTAATCCGGTATAGCTTATCTTGATGCCATCCTCACAATGGCAGGTATCGGCAGCAAGGCATTGGCACACTGAACGTCCCATCAACTCGATCATTTTGTGGGCAATATCAACAATACGTATGGGGCTGCTCATATTCAGGATAAAGACTTCCCCTCCCCGAGCGAGAGCTCCCGCCTGTATAACTAGAGACGCAGCTTCCTGTGTCGTCATGAAAAAACGGCTTACCCTGGGATGAGTAACGGTAACTGGCCCGCCACTGAGTATTTGCTTGCGAAACAGGGGCAGTACGGATCCGGAGGACCCCAGGACGTTGCCAAACCGGACCATCGCAAAGCAGGTCCTGCTTTTCCTGTGATTCATTGCCTGAAGCACCTGTTCTGCTACTCGTTTGGTCGCCCCCATGATACTGGAAGGCCGAACGGCCTTGTCTGTGGAAACGAGAATAAAATGCTTTACCTGGCACTTTTCGGCTGCCCTGGCCATAACAAGTGTGCCAAATATATTGTTCTGAATGCCGGCAATGATATTTTTTTCAAGCATGGGTATCTGCTTGTAGGCGGCAGCATGATAGATCGTATCGACCTTGTAGCGCTGGATGGTCTTTTCCACGAGCCTCTTGTTTCTGACCGAACCCAGTACAGGCACGATCTTGATATGCGCACCATCCTGGCGATCACCGAGTAGCTCCCTGATCTCGTTTTCAACCGAGTAAAGCGCAATCTCCGATCTTTCAAAAAGGACGATATGGTGTGGATGACACCTGGCAATTTGCAGACAGATTTCAGTACCGATGGAGCCTCCTGCACCGGTAACCAGGATCGACTTGTTGTTAACACAGGTTGCTAACGTTGCTTTGTCGGCGCTAATGACCTTCCTGCCCAACAGTTTTTCGTAATCCTTTTCCATAGTACTCATTCCGTTATATCCCTGTTCCAGTTCATCATGTTACAGCCTTGGAGAAGCACAGAACGAGACCCCGGCAGCAGTCCGGCATTATTGCACTCTCCAGGGCAGGCATTTTGGTTTTCCAATTCCGTGAAAATAGCCGCACCCGACTATCGGCTAACTACCGACTCTCTATCGACTCTACACTCTACACTCTAGGTATTATGCAAATTACATGCCCTGAAGTTGTAAAACATTGTAATCGGCAACTTTTGGGCGATGTCACCAGGAAAGGTAAAAATAGCGGGAACTTGTTAAAACAGAATTAAGATCAGTATCAGAATGTCATTGTTGAGCAACGACTCGTCTTTGCAGGTACCAGACAACCAGGCCCAGTGGAAACCAGGCTATCAGGGTCAGGGACAAACCATGATCAGGAATGGTGTGGGCAGCTATTGCCAAAGGCAGTAGCCAGACCAGGTTGATCAGGGTGGCTGCAACCACCACCTTGCCATGACTGCCCAGCATGTCAGCAGCTCGTTGGTAAGCGTGGTTGCGGTGGGCATAAAACCACCTCTCTCCCCTGTACATGCGGTACAACAGGGTCAGGGTCGCATCGATAATAAAAATACCGGCAAGAATGAGACAGGTCCAGATTGAGGTAACGCCATTGACCGTACCGGCAAGCATGATGACGCCCAGCAGGTAGCCCAGGAAATTACTGCCAATATCACCCATGAAAATCCTGGCCGGTGCCAGGTTCAGCAGCATAAAGCCGGATACCGCAGCAGCCAGAAGCAGGATAAAGTAGGCCAGTTCAGGGTTTTCATTTGTCCTGCTCAAGGCAAACAGGGCCAGGCTGATAAACAAGGTTTCGGCAGCGGCGAGCCCGTCTATACCGTCCATGAAATTGAACAGGTTGATGAACCAGAGAAAACAGAATCCGGCCAGCGCCACCGTTATCAACCCTGGTGGAATGACCACAGTGTAGATCTGTATTGCCGGCACCCCCATGACGGCAAGGGCCCCGGCTATTGCCAGGCACTGAACGGAAATACGTGACCAGATTCCCAGGCTGAACAGGTCATCGACAAACCCGATAGCTGCCACCAGTAAACCGAACAACAACACCAGGTAATGATTGAAACCGGGCGTTGTATTGGCAAAAACGACCAGGACAGCCAGGCTAAAACTCAACACGATGCCTATACCGCCGCCAGTGGGGGTCGGTGAATCATGGGAACTACGGCTGTTGGGATGATCCAGCCACTGGAGTTTTCTGGAAAAATGAATAACCCCTCGACATGCCATAAATGACAGTACAAAGGTAAAAGGCAGAATAAGGTAGTCTGTCATTATGCCGACCAGGCAGGGATGTCATGAAACAAACCGGTGCATTCTGACAAAATTCACGCCGTGACACAAAACTGCGTCCAGTCCTGATATGAAAAAGGCGCCACAGGCGCCTTTTTCAGGTTGTATTCAGTCGAAACTGATTCTTGCCTCATTGTTCCTGAGAGTGACTTCTCCCACTCCCCTGACCATCATGAGTTCATCCAGGGTCCGGAAATCACCAAACTCCTCGCGATAGCTGACGATGGCCTCTGCCCTGCTCTTGCCAATGCCACTGAGCACCCTGGCGATAGTTTCAGCATCTGCATGGTTGATATTGACCTGCTCGGTTTCTACAGGAGTCAGTTCTGTACCCTGATCCTGTATATCCTGCGCCATTCCGGTGCAGGCGAACACCATCATCACCGCAAACAGAACTGCTTTCATGGAATCGGCGACGCTAGTCGCCATGAGTTTTTTACCACTGCTTTTCATCACACTGCCTCCTTGCAACGTTAAATTGTCAGTTTGACAGCCAGTTCGCTGCCAAGGTCAATGTAGCAGAGAATTCAGAAATTGCTGCCTCTGGTACTCCTTCAAGCAGAAGCTATCTCGGCCATGATGGCCCGCAATTTTTCTGTAGGGTCGTCAGCCTGGGTGACCGGGCGCCCTATGACCAGGTAATTGCTGCCACTGGCAATAGCCTGGGCAGGTGTCATGACGCGTTTTTGATCATTCACGCTGTCGCCTGCCGGCCTGATGCCCGGTGTCACCAGCAAGAAATCATCGCCAAGCTTCTCCCGCAGTACAGTGGTTTCTTTCGCAGAGCACACGACACCATCCAGCCCACTGTCCCGGGTGAGTGATGCTAGTGCCACGACCTGTTCATCGGGACTGACAGGCACATTGATTTCCGCCAGGTCTTCCTGGCCCATACTGGTGAGAACGGTAACGGCAATCAGCAGTGTCTTGCCATCCTCGGGCAAGGCCTTGCGGGCTGCTTCCATCATGGCCCTGCCACCGCTGGCATGGACATTGACCATCCAGACGCCCAGGTCTGCAGCTGCAGCCACCGCGCCGGCAACGGTATTGGGAATATCGTGATACTTCAGGTCCAGGAAAACATCAAAACCCATGGCAACCAGTTGCCTGACCAGTTGTGGCCCTGAACGGGTAAAGAGCTCCTTGCCTACCTTGACCCGGCATAATGAAGGATCCAGCCGCTCTGCAAGTGCCATTGCGGTTTCCGCATTGGGAAAATCCAGGGCCACGATAACCGGTTTGTCTATCTTCATTACGTTTTTACTCTCCTGTTTGTATGAGGGCCTGCGTTATTCCCCAAGTATACCCATCACGTGCTTTACACTGCCCCAACGCAAGCAACTGGGACAATGCCAGTGCAGGCTCTTCAGTTCAAAACCGCAATTGTCACAACAGTACTGTGCCTTGCTGTCGATGTAATCTCCCAGCACCCGTCGACAGGCCTCGAGTTCAGGAGAGCTGGTTTCTTCCAGGTCAGCTTTCATGACAAGAGCCTGCAGCAACAGGCGCAGCGACGACTTGTGCTCAAGGCGCTGCATCAGAAAGTCACTTGCCGCCGCCTTGCCTTTTTCCTGTTCCAGGTAATCGGCAAGGCCAAGAAGAACCGTGGCATTGTTTTCCTGCTCCATGCAGCTTTCGATAAATTTATGCAGTGCTTTTTCCTTGCCGGCCTTGCGGTAACTGTCGATCAGGGGAAAAAACACATCGGCCATGAAAACAGGATCCTGTTTTTTGACCTGCAAGTAATACCTGATGGCTTCACTGTAATTTCCACAAAGCTGTTCCAGCTTGCCACGTAAAATACTGACCCTGACATTCCCCTTGTCCAGGTTGACGGCCTGTTGCAGGTATTCACGGGCCTGGGACATATGCTGGTTATCCAGCTCGATTTCCGCCAGTTCACAGTAAAAATGGGATGCCAGGTGCTGGTACTCGACACGCTTGGCCGGGTCGCAGACTTTCAGCAGCTCCATGAGCACATCAACGCCATCCTGCCAGTCTTTTTCAAGCTGGTAGACATGGGCTGACTGCACCAGGGCCTTGCGCTTGATGCTGGTTTTGGCAGTGCGCAGTTCCTCCAGCAGGTGTTCGGCCCGATCCAGCAGACCTGCAGAGATATAACTCTGCACCAGGTTGATTTTGATCTCGTTCAGCTCATCAGCAGAAAAGCCACTTTGCCCCAGCAGGTCCTGGTAGACCGTAATGGAACGGTCAACCTTGCCACGTCGACGCAACAGGGTGCCCAGTGCCATATGAGTTTCCAGGGTGGAAGAGTTGATTTCCAGGGATTGGATAAATATATCAATGGCATCGTCGGGTTCATCGTTAAGCAGGTAGTTCAAGCCGATAAAATAATCCCTGGATGGACTGGATCCTGACTTGTTACGTCCGGGCGCCAGGCCGGAACGTCGACTGCGCCTGCCAAGCCACCAGCCTGCAGCCAGGGTGACTAGCAACAGCACATACAACAGAATATTTGAGGTAACGCTACCTTCCATGTGAGATTTACGCTCTAGCCTTTGCGATTGGTATGTTGACCTTCAGTTGCGGTATCACCGGATTTTTCCAGTCGGGTTTCGAGTTGCCTGATTTTCAGTTTATACCGTAACTGCCTGAAAATACCGAGACCAAGCAGTAATCCCAGGATACCACCGGTGATAAAGGCACAGATAACCAGGACACCTGCACCCATCGGTGGCAAGGTTGTCCCCAGCCATAAACTGACCTCTGTGGTGTTATTTACAGCAAACAGGAAGGCCAGCAATATGATGCCGACGAAAATCAGGAATGTGATTAAGCGAACCAAACCTTTCACGGTCGAAACCTTACACGAAGGAGTTATCCGTAGGAAAAAAAACGGCAGCTTCCGTAAACAAAAGCTGCCGTCTTCAGTTACTGACCAGTGTTACTCTGGAAACTGGACAGGACTTTGCTCGTTCATGCTGTTGTTAACCCTGTCGCGCAACTCTTTGCCCGGCTTGAAATGAGGAACATACTTGCCAGTAAGTTCCACTGGTTCTCCGGTTTTCGGATTACGTCCGACCCTGGGTGCCCGGTAATGCAGGGAAAAACTGCCAAAGCCCCTGATTTCAATCCGGCCACCTTCTGCCAGAACCTCAGACATAAAAGAAAGAATCGCCTTTACGGCAAGCTCAACATCTTTAGCTGATAGCTGGCTTTGCTTTGAGACTATCTGATCTATCAGTTCTGATTTAGTCATGACTCATCCTTCACAAATGTTTACAGACAGGGTTCACATCACAGCGATGTGCGACTACTCATCGTCCTTTTGAGCGTCGTTCTGAGTGTCCAACTGGGACTTCAGCAAGTCACCAACAGTCGTTGGAGCGGCTGAAGTAGCCTGTTTCTTATGCTCTTCAACTGCACCTTTTTCTTCAGCAATTTCCCTGGCCTTGATGGACAGGCTGATGACGCGGTTCTTGCGATCGACACCAATCACCATCAGTTCGACTTCTTCACCTTCGCTGATAGCGTTACGGGCATCTTCGACCCGGTCACGGCTGATTTCAGAGGCTTTCAGCACACCTTCCACACCTTCCGCCAGGTCCACAATGGCTTCTTTGGCATCCACTGACCTGACAGTGCCTTTCACGATGCTGTTCTTTTCATTCTGACCAGCAAAGTTGGCGAAAGGATCATCGGAGAGCTGTTTGATACCAAGTGAAATACGCTCGCGTTCCGGGTCAATGGACAGGATGACTGTATCAAGCTTGTCGCCCTTGGTGTACTGGCGAACCGCCTGTTCACCGGGCTCATCCCAGCTGATGTCGGACAGATGGACGAGTCCATCAATGTCACCTTCCAGGCCAATGAAGATACCGAAGTCAGTGATTGACTTGATATTGCCGGAAATACGGTCGCCTTTCTTGAACTTCTCGGCGAAGACATCCCATGGATTCTGCTGGCACTGTTTCAGGCCAAGAGAAATACGACGACGTTCCTGATCGATATCCAGGATCATGACTTCGACTTCATCACCCAGCTGAACCAGCTTGGACGGGTGAATGTTCTTGTTGGTCCAGTCCATTTCGGATACGTGAACCAGGCCTTCGACACCCTCTTCCAGTTCGGCAAAACAACCGTAGTCTGTCAGGTTGGTAACAACGGCCTTGACGCGGGTGTTTTCCGGGTAACGGTTCTTGATTTCTATCCACGGATCTTCACCCAGCTGTTTCAGGCCAAGTGATACGCGGTTGCGCTCACGGTCAAACTTGAGCACTTTCACATCAATTTCATCGCCAACATTGACGATTTCGCTTGGATGCTTGATGCGCTTCCAGGACATGTCAGTGATATGCAACAGGCCATCGACACCACCGAGGTCTACGAAGGCACCGTAATCGGTAAGGTTCTTGACCACGCCCTTGACGTTCTGACCTTCCTGGAGGTTGGCCAGCAGTTCGTCACGCTCGGCTGTATTGACTGACTCGAGCACGGCACGACGTGAAACGACTACGTTGTTGCGTTTCTGATCCAGTTTAATCAGTTTGAATTCCAGTTCCTTGTTCATCAGATGGTCAACTTCACGTACGGGGCGTACGTCGACCAGGGAACCGGGAAGGAAGGCACGAATGGTGTTTACATCAACTGTAAAGCCACCCTTGACCTTGCCATTGATGACACCGATGACAGGCTCGTCTTTTTCAAAGGCCTGCTCGAGTATCATCCAGGATTCTGCACGTTTGGCTTTTTCACGAGATAACTTGGTTGCGCCAAAGCCGTCTTCAACAGCATCAAGTGCAACCTTGACCTCATCACCAACCTGCAGTGTAAATTCACCACCGTCGTCAACAAACTCCCTGCGTTCGATGACACCTTCGGACTTCAGGCCCGCATTGACAGTGACCCATTCAGAGTCAATGTCCACAATGGTTCCGGTCACGATGGAACCGGGTTTCATATCAATATCTTTTAAACTCTGTTCAAAGAGTTCTGCAAAGCTTTCGCTCATATAAGTTTCCTGATCCTGCAAAAACAACAACCTGGAATATCGTGCTGTTTCTGCCTGCCGTGCTCCAGCCCACACGGGTCAAATTAAAATTACCGCTCGTCACAGGTTTGGCTGGCACCTGTACCGGCGGGGTTCTTTTACGACCTGTTCCTGGTGAGCAAGCTCAGGCCCGGGTGATCGCTTCGGGGTACTTTATCCTGATTTCCGAGAGGACTTTTTCAAGTACCTGTTCGATCGTCAGGGTGGTCGTATCAATGACAACCGCATCCTCAGCTGGTCGAAGTGGAGAAACTGCCCTGTTGGCATCACGCTCGTCCCGGCTTGCGATATCCTGCAAAAGGGCGCGCAGATTAACACTAACCCCCTTATTTATCAACTGCTTATATCGCCTTTGCGCCCGTTCTTCAGGACTGGCTGTGAGGTATATTTTTAGCCCCGCAGAAGGGAAAACCACGGTCCCCATATCCCGTCCATCAGCAACCAGTCCGGGAAGCTGGCAAAAATCCCGCTGGCGTTGCAACAAGACCTGGCGCACTTCAGGAATGGCGGCCACGATTGAAGCCGCATCGGCGGTTTCTTCCAGCCGTGCCTGCGCCGAGATTTCCTTGCCATTCAGGGTAATAGAACCTTCGAATTCACTGGAAAAGACCACGTCCATACTACTGGCAAAATCGCATATCTCTTTGATATTGCTCGAGTTTATATTATTTGCCTGGATGCCGACAGCAACCACCCGGTACAGGGCACCACTGTCCAGCAGGTGCCAGTCCAGGAGTTCTGCCACGCGCTGGCTGATCGTGCCCTTGCCCGTGCCACTGGGGCCATCAATAGTGATCACGGGAGCTGAGTCGGCCATGGTCAGTCTTCCTGCTGTTCTGCGGCCTGCAAGGTGCTGCCTGCGGTTGAAGCCAGGTCACAGAAGCCTGGAAATGATGTGGCCACGTTATGGCAATCGTGGATGATGACGGGCTTTTTCGCCCTCAGCCCTGCCATGGTGAAGGCCATGGCTATGCGGTGATCCCCGTGGCTGTTGATATGTCCCCCGCCAAAACCATTTCCCCCTTCTATCACTATGCCATCCGGGGTCACACGGTGTTTGACACCCAGGGTGTCCAGGCCGTCAGCCATAACCTGGATGCGGTCGCTTTCCTTCACCCGCAACTCTTCAGCACCACGCAGGACCGTGGTGCCCTCGGCGCAGGCGGCAGCAATAAACAGGGCAGGAAATTCATCTATCGCAAGGGGTACCTGGTCAACAGGGATGTCTATTCCCCGCAGGGGAGCATAGCGGACACGAATGTCGGCGACCGGTTCACCCCCGGCCTCCCCCTGGTTTTCCAGGCTGATGTCCGCCCCCATGGCTTGCAGGATATTGATCACCCCGATACGGGTCGGATTGATGCCCACATGCTGCAGCAGGATATCCGAGCCTTCGGCAATACTGGCACCCACCAGGAAAAATGCCGCAGAGCTGATATCGGAGGGCACGTCAATGTGGCAACCGGTGAGTCGTCCGCCACCGCTGATACTGATTCTCACGCCATCAGTCTCCACCGGATAACCGAAGCCGCGCAGCATGCGTTCAGTGTGATCCCGGCATGGTGCCGGTTCCAGTATCTCGGTGCTGCCATCAGCGGGATCCGTATACAGGGATGCCAGGATCAGGCAAGACTTGATCTGGGCGCTGGCTACCGGCATATCGTAGACAAGCGGGTGCAGTTTGGCCGGTGCAATGTCGATGGGTGCCAATCCACCTTCTCTCAAAGTGATATTGGCTCCCATGTTGCGCAGTGGATCTGCCACACGCCCCATGGGCCTGCCGGACAGGGATTCATCGCCCGTCAATGTGCTGGAAAAATCCTGGGCGGCCAGCAAACCGCACAACAGGCGCATGGAGGTTCCGGAGTTTCCCAGGTACAACGGTGCTGAAGGTGCTGACAACCCGTGCAGCCCGACCCCCTTGATTCGGGTTCTGCCATCAACCACGTCCTCAATGGATACACCCATATCTCGAAAGGCCTGCAAGGTGGCAAGGCTGTCCTCGCCTTCCAGGAATCCCTCCACGGTTGTTTCGCCCTCGGCAATGGCGCCCAGCATGATGGAGCGATGGGAGATGGACTTGTCTCCCGGCACCCTGAGTTCACCTTTGAGACAACCGCCCGGCTGAACTGTAAAAACAAGATCTGACATAGTTACCTGGTATCTTCGATTAAATGTATGTGGCGCAATCTGGTTATTGATGTTGTGACCGGCAGCGGGAGTGACCAGTATTCCGGTTCAGGGGGATTGCTTGTCGGTTGCACCGCCAGCAGCAAGCAATTCCAGGAACCGGTCCCGCGACTCTTTGGCACGGGTAAACGTGGTCATCAACTCGGCCGAATCCTTTTCCTGTATCACCTTACGCAGGCGGTAAAGGTTTTCAATATAATCATCCAGCACAGTGACCGTGGGCTCTCCATTGGCCAGAAAAATATCATGCCACATTTGAGGGTCACTGGAAGCGATACGGGTAAAGTCACGAAAGCCACCGGCGGCACAGCGAAAAATTTCCTCGCTGGCGCCCTGCTGCGAGAGGGTATCCACCAGCGCAAAGGCCAGTAGGTGTGGCAAGTGACTCGTTGCAGCAAGCACCGCATCATGTTGTGGCACATCCATCTGCAAGACCTCGGCGCCGAGCATTTCCCAGAGGGCGGTAACAAGTTCAACCGCGGCTGCATCGGTATTATCAAGCGGTGTCAGGATGACCTTCTTGCCATGAAACAGTGCCGGAAAAGACGCCGTGTAGCCACTGTGCTCGGAGCCGGCAATGGGGTGGCCCGGAACAAAGTTGGCAGGAACCTCCCCAAAGACACGCCTGGCAGCACCGATGACTTCACCTTTGACACTGGCTGCATCAGTTACCACGGCACTGGTGTCGCCGATTTCGGCAAGCACGGCTTCAACCGTCAGGCTGGGAACTGCGACGAGGACAAGGTCGGCGTTCTCGCAGGCCTTCTTGATATCTGTGCTGTAACCGGAAGCATTGCCGTCAGCAACAATATCCCTGAGCACATTTTCGTTGCGCCCGACCACCGTCACTTCGCAATCCAGTTTCTGTTGGGCAAGCCCTCGCGCTACTGAACCGCCTATCAGGCCCGGTCCGATAATGACGACTTTCTTGTTGGCAAGGAGGCTGGACATACACTATTCACTGACTGCGGCCGGATAGGAACCCAGTATCCGGTATTCCAGAACATGCTCTGCCACATCAGACAGGGCAGCGGCAATATTGGGATCATCCCTGTGCCCGTCAATATCCACATAAAAGGAATATGACCAGGCCTCCTTTCTCGAGGGGCGTGATTCCAGCTTGATCAGGTTAACTGCATGAATCTTGAATGACTCCAGGGCATTGAACAGACTGCCCGGTTCATTGCGGATGGACAATATCAGTGACGTTTTGTCCTGCCCTGTCGGGTCAGGCAAATCACCCTTGCTCAGGACAACGAAACGGGTGGTATTGTCATGCACATCTTCAATATTTTCGTTAAGTATTTCCAGGCCGTAGATACTCGCAGCAGTTTTACCGGCAATGGCTGCCAGGCCTGTTTGACTGACGGCTGACCTGGCGGCATCGGCATTACTGAACAGTGATACCTTTTCCACGTCGGCATAATTGTCTTCAAGCCAGTGTCGGCACTGGCCCAGGGACTGCTGGTGGGAAATGATGCGCGTAATACCCGATTCAATCGTGGCCTTGCTTGCCAACAGGCAATGTTCAATACGCAGCATGACTTCACCCACGATATTGAGCGAGCTGGCACCAAAACAGTCCAGGGTTTGCGTTACCGATCCCTCGGTAGAGTTTTCTATCGGCACCAGGCCATAGGCACAGTCACCGGATTCAACGTGACTGAATACGGTGGGAATCTCATCCACGGGAACAGCATTCTGGCCGGGGCCAAAATACTTGAGCATGGCTGCGTGGGAGTAGGTACCTTCCGGTCCAAGGTATGCAACCCGGTCAGCGGAAGTTACCTCAGTCATCGTCTTCAGGAGAATCTTCGGACGTTCCTTCCGGTGCGCCCTGATCATCCTGTTCACCCGGCACCTGTTCACCGGCAGGAGCTGCCTGTTCACCGGATTCCGGCGTTGAGTTCTCGCCAATTATTTCCGGCGCTTCTTCAGGTTCTTCTACACGGGCAACACCCACCAGTGACTCACCTTCCTTGAGTTTGATCAGGCGCACACCCTGGGTGGCCCTGCCCTGAGACGACACTTCATCACAACGTGTGCGTACCAGCGTACCCTTGTCACTAATGAGCATGATCTCGTCACCGGCAAAGACCTGCAGGGCGCCGACAATGGCACCGTTGCGGTCACTGGCCTGGATACCGATAACGCCTTTACCACCTCGCCCCTTCACCGGGAACTCGGTGACGACCGTGCGTTTGCCGTATCCGTTTTTACTCACGGCCAGAATCTGTCCATCGGGTTCCGGAATGATCATATCGACCATGTGATGGTCACCGTCCAGGCGAATACCACGGACACCACGGGCAGTTCGTCCCATGGCACGGACATCACTTTCCTTGAAGCGAACCACCTTGCCCGAGCTGGAATACAACATGACATCCTTGGTGCCGTCAGTGACAGCAGTTTTCACCAGCACATCACCCTCTGCCAGTTCGATGGCAATCAGGCCGACACTGCGCTGGCGGGAAAAGTTTTCCAGTGGTGTTTTCTTGACCGTGCCGCTGGCGGTGGCCATGAAGATGAACTTCCCTTCTTCATATTCCCGAATGGGCAGCATGCTGGTGATACTTTCACCCTCATCAAGCGGCAGGATATTCACAATCGGTTTGCCTCGTGATGTACGCGAAGCCAGTGGAATCTGGAACACCTTGAGCCAGAACACCTTGCCGGCACTGGTAAAGCACAGCAGGGTGTCGTGGCTACTGGCCACCAGCAGGTGTTCGACAATATCCTCTTCCTTGACGGAAGCGGCTGCCTTGCCCATGCCACCACGGCGCTGGGCCTGGTAATCCGTCAGCGGCTGGCTCTTGGCATAACCGCCCTTGGAAATAGTGACCACCCTGTCCTCTTCGGTAATCAGGTCTTCCACCGTCAGGTCGTGTGTGGAACTGGTAATTTCAGTACGGCGATCATCGTTGTACTCTTCCTTGATGGCTTCCAGTTCCTCGCGAATAACTTCCATCAGGCGTTCGGTATTACCGAGGATTTCCAGGAACTCGCCAATCTGGCGAATCAGGTCGGCATAATCACTGATCAGTTTTTCCTGTTCCAGTCCGGTCAATCGGTGCAGGCGTAATTCCAGGATGGCCTGGGCCTGTTCTGGTGACAGTTTGTAATGGCCATCATGCAGGCCCATCTCTTCAGGCAAGTCATCGGGGCGGCAGGCATCCGGGCCGGCATCTGCCAACATGGCTTCCACGCCCTTGGAGACCCAGGTGCGGGCAAGCAGTTTTTCCTTGGCTTCGGCAGAACTGGGTGAACTCTTGATGAGTTCGATCACTTCATCAATATTGCCCAGGGCAACAGCCAGTCCCTCGAGGATATGACCACGCTCACGGGCCTTTCTCAGCAAATAGGTTGTTCTGCGTGTAACCACCTCACGGCGGTGACGAATGAAGGCCTGGATGATTTCCTTCAGGTTGAGGGTCTTGGGTTCCCCGTCAACCAGGGCCACCATGTTGATGCCAAAAACCATCTGCATTGATGTCTGGGCATAGAGATTATTCAGCACCACATCAGGCACTTCCCCTTTGCGCAGTTCAATCACGATACGCATGCCGTCCTTGTCAGACTCGTCGCGCAGTTCTGAAATGCCTTCGAGCTTTTTCTCCTTGACCAGTTCGGCAATACGTTCAATCAGCCTGGCCTTGTTCAACTGGTATGGGATTTCAGTCACGATAATGGTCTGTCGACCATTGTCTTTTTCTTCTATCTCGGTCTTGGCCCTGATATAGATTTTGCCGCGCCCGGTACGGTACGCCATGATGATCCCGGCACGGCCACTGATCGTGGCGGCAGTCGGGAAATCCGGCCCGTGGATATATTCCATGAGGTCATCCACTTCCAGGTCCGGATTACCCATCAGGGCAATGGTGCCGTCAATGACTTCGCCCAGGTTGTGCGGCGGAATATTAGTGGCCATCCCCACGGCGATACCGGAGGACCCGTTGACCAGGAGATTGGGCACCTTGGTGGGAAGTACGTCGGGAATCAGTTCCGTGCCGTCATAGTTTTCGGAAAAGTCGACAGTCTCCTTTTCCAGGTCGGCCAGCAATTCGTGGGCAATCTTGTCCATGCGAATTTCTGTGTAACGCATGGCTGCTGCCGAATCACCGTCTACAGAACCGAAGTTACCCTGGCCATCGACCAGCGTGTAGCGCATGGAGAAATCCTGGGCCATACGCACGATGGTTTCGTACACCGCAGAGTCACCATGTGGATGGTACTTACCAATGACATCACCCACGACACGGGCCGACTTCTTGTACGGCTTGTTCCAGTCGTTATTCAGCTCGCTCATGGCGAACAGGACACGCCTGTGGACAGGCTTCAAACCGTCCCTGACATCGGGCAGCGCCCTGCCCACGATGACACTCATGGCGTAATCGAGGTAAGACTGCCGCATCTCGCTTTCAATGGCGACTGACTGGATCGGTTCCTGCTGGTCTGTCATATATCTTGCTTCCTAACTGTCCTGGCTAATCTGCTGGGCTATGGCCTGCTGTGATGAAAACCGCGTTAATAGCAGGCCCTGAATTATTCGGAATATGGCAATCCTGAAACGACCTGGTAAGTGGGTCGCAGAAAACGGGATGATGCATTGGGTATGCTGCCTGCTGAGGGCCGTCAGGCCTATTACCGCAATCTTTAACGGGTAAAAAAGCGCAATTTCGATGTGATCCGAAACCGTTTTGAGTCCCCTTGATGATCCCCAATTTTTGAATGCTTTTTACCTGCTTTTCAGGCCCTATAATAGGCTGAAATTCTAGCAAAAAAAGCCTTCAGATAACAGCAAAACTACCCGTAAACAGCAATAATCTGTATACTGCGTTTTTTGCAAATAATCCATGGAAAATCAGTCAATTATGACATTGCCAGAAAGCCCTTCCGGGCCCTTTGAAGCGGACTTTCTCATCCACCCCGAATGGCTGGTGCCGATGACTGAAAAAGGGCTTGTTCTCAAGGCTCACAGCCTGGCAATCAGGGACCATGAAATCATCGCCATCGGCCCGGCAGAAACCCTCCAAAAACAGTGTACAGCCCGGCGGGAAATCGACCTGCCCAACCAGGTCCTCATTCCAGGCCTGATCAATGCCCATGGTCATTCACCCATGGCACTGCTTCGCGGTTATGCCGATGACATGCCCCTGCAATCCTGGCTGGAAGAAAAGATCTGGCCGGCTGAAGGCAAGTGGGTCAGCGAGGAGTTTGTCCGCGATGGAGCCGCACTGGCTATTGCCGAGATGCTGCGCAGTGGTACCACGGCTTTCACGGACATGTACTTCTTTCCAGATGAAGTTGCCCGTGTTGCGCTTGATGCCAACATACGCGTGCAACTGGCATCCCCGATTCTCGATTTTCCCACGGTATTCGCCCAGGATGCCGAAGAATATATCCGCAAGGCCACGGACCTGAATGACCGTTACAAGAACAAGGGCCACGTCCAGGTCGCCTTCGGCCCCCATGCACCCTATACCGTCTCTGATGAGCCATTGCAGAAGATTTCCATGCTGGCCAATGAGCTGGAAATTCCCATTCATATCCATGTCCATGAAAATGCCGCCGAAGTCGCGCTTGCCCAGACCAATAACGGTATGCGTCCCTTTGAACGCTTGAACAACCTGGGGCTGTTGTCACAGCTGCTTCAATGCGTCCATGCAACACAACTCCTGGATGATGAAATTACCCTGCTTGCCGATGCCGGTGCCACTATCGTGCACTGCCCTGCCTCCAATGCCGGGCTGGCAAGCGGTATTTGCCGCACACAGGCCATTCTGGATGCCGGCATCAACCTGTGCCTGGGGACAGATGGTGCCGCATCGAACAACGAACTCAACATGATCAATGAAATGCGCCTTGCCACCCTTTTTGGCAAAGCCTGTGTCGAGGATGCTAGGGCCACTTCCGCCTGGGACTCGCTGGCCATGGCCACCATTAACGGCGCACGGGCACTTGGGCGTGAAGACAGCCTGGGGACCCTGGAGGTCGGCAAACTGGCCGATTGTGTTGCCGTGGATCTTGGCCAGCTGAATTGCCAGCCCGTCTACGATGCCGTGTCCACACTGGTTTACAGTGCCCAGGGCAACCAGGTCAGCCATGTCTGGGTGAACGGTAAACTGAATGTGGAAAATGGCAGGCTGCTTACCCTGGATACCGATGCCCTGATCGCCACGGCCCGCGACTGGGCTGAAAAAATCAGGTAGTCTGCACCCCTCACGCCCAACAAACCTTGAAGATGACCAGTCATACCTTGCACGATAAAGCTGCCAACCACGAATCGTCGACATGCAATATTGATCACGCCGAAATTGCCAAGTTTGAAGCCCTGGCCAATCGCTGGTGGGATCGCAACAGCGAATTCAGGCCCCTGCACGAAATCAACCCGCTGCGCATGGGCTTTATCGACAGCCACATCAACCTGGCCGGAGAGGATGTACTGGATGTCGGCTGTGGCGGCGGCATTCTTTCCGAAGCCATGGCGCATCGTGGTGCCAACGTCACCGGCATAGACATGGGCGAGGCACCCCTGGGTGTTGCCAGGCTTCACCTGCTCGAAAGCAACCTCGAAGTTGACTACCAGCAGGCCAGTGCCGAGGATTTTGCCGACACCCACGAGCATGCCTTCTCAGTCATCACTTGCCTGGAAATGCTTGAACACGTGCCTGATCCGGCCTCCGTGCTCAATGCCTGCCACCGTATGCTCAAACCCGGTGGGCACCTGTTTGTATCAACGATCAACAGAAACCCCAAGTCCTACCTGTTTGCCATACTGGGTGCCGAGTACATTCTGCGCCTGTTGCCACGTGGTACTCACGATTACGCAAAATTCATTCGTCCCTCCGAACTCAGTGCCATGGCCAGGCAGTCAGGATTTGAGCTCAGGGAACTCAAGGGTATGACCTATAATCCACTGACCCGCAAATACCGTCTGGGCGACGATGTGGATGTCAATTACCTGATGTACCTGGTCCGGCAGTAAACCCTGCCCTGAACAGGATAGAGAAGAGAAACCGGCCGTGACCAAAACCGTATTGTTTGACCTTGATGGCACCCTGCTTGATACCGAACGCGACTTCACCGGCATTCTGAACAGCCAGCTTGCCAGTTATGGCAAACCACCGGTCAGTTCTCAGCAAATGCGCAACACGGTCAGCAGTGGTGCCCGTGCCATGATCATGCTTGGTTTTGGTATCATAGAATCCGACCCGACTTTCAACGACCTGCTGGCCGAATTACTGGATCGTTACCAGGCACGTATTCCACAGACAGAATGTGAACTTTTTCCCGGCGTAACCAGCATGCTTGAGGCACTGAACAGCAAGTCTGCCCCCTGGGGAATAGTCACCAACAAGCCAAGTCGTTTTACCGATCCGTTGGTGGAGAGTATCCCGGCCTTACAGAAAAGCCAGGTAGTGGTCTGTGCAGACCATGTCAGTGAACGCAAGCCGGATCCGGAAGGCATACTCCTGGCGTGCAGCAAACTGGAATGCGATCCGGACAATGTGCTTTACGTGGGCGATCACCCGAAGGACGTCCAGGCAGCGGCCAGTGCCGGTGCAACCAGTATCGCGGTGCGCTGGGGTTATATACCTGAGGAACACCCCATCGATACCTGGAACGCCGACATCATCATCAACCATCCCAACGAGATTCTTGACCATCTCGACCACCAGGCAAAGCCTGACCAATAAGGAGATTTGACAGTGTTTGAATACCAGGCCCCGCCCGAATTGCTCAGGGACAAGGTTATTCTGGTCACCGGTGCCAGCTCAGGTATCGGGCGCGCCATTGCCCTGGCTTATGCCGAAGCCGGCGCAACACTGATCCTGCATGGCAGGGATGTGGCCAAACTGGAAGCAGTCTACGACGAGATAGAAAATGCCGGTGGCAATGAACCGGCCATCACGCCCCTGGACCTGGAAAAAGCCGGCGATGAACAATACATCGAACTGGCCAACAGTATTCACAAGGAGTTCGGCCGTCTCGATGGCCTGGTCAACAATGCCGGATACATGGGCGCGCTGATGCCCTTCCAGATGCAAACCCTGGAACAATGGCATAAAACCCTGATGGTCAATCTTTCTGCCCCGTTTGCCCTGACAAAATATTGCCTGCCGCTGTTACAACAGGCCGGGGAAGCCTCCGTTATCTTCAGCTCATCCACGGCAGGACGTGAAGCTTTTGCCTACAGCAGCGCATACACGGCGGCCAAGCATGGCCTCGAGGCCTTTGTGCAGTCCCTGTTCCTGGAACTGGAGAAAACGTCGAACATACGGGTTAACACGGTCAATCCGGGACCCTGCGCCACCCCCCTGCGCAAGGCGGCTTTTCCGGCAGAAGACCCCGCAACACTGGCACAACCGGAAGACCTGGTGCCTGTGTACCTGTACCTGATGGGAAAAGACAGCCTGAGTGAAAATGGTAAAGCGTTTTCTGCGCAGGAGTAATGAAAGGCCAGGAGAAAAAATCTCCTCTCAGCCGTCGTCCTTGATGGCAAACAGGGTCATGACCTTGTCCGATCCCGGCATCAGCTCAAAACCGAACTGTTCATAAAGACCATGGGCATCCCTGGTCGCCAGCATGAGTAATTTGAGACCCTGGACATCCGGGTGGTCCACAATGGCCTGAAGCAGTTGCCTGGCATAGCCCCTGCCCTGGTAGTCATCCAGGACAAACACATCAGCCACATAGCCGAATACCGCGTAATCGGTGATCACCCGGGCAAAACCTACTTGCCTGCCATCAAGGTAGGCACCGAAACACAGGGAGTTGTTGATGCTGGTCTGGACGACATCTTGCTGCCGCCCCCTGGCCCAATAGGACTCACTGAGCACACCATAGATCATGTCAACATCCAGCCTGTCACGATCAGTGGAGATTTCCAGTGGGGTCATTTTTTGCTTTTACTGGAGCGGGAGCTGGGGCGACGCCCGGTCTTTCCTGCTGAAGGCGTGCGGGATTTGCCGCCGCCGGATTTACGTCGCAGCAAGGGTTTCTTCGCCGGACGGTAGTCCAGGCCGGCCAGCTGGTACAGCGCCTTGATTTCCTTGCCGCCAAGCTCGCAATATCTGCCGACGGTGATTTCGCTGGGAATGAAGATATTGCCATAGCGGACGCGCTTCAGGCGGCTGACCTTCACGCCCTGGGATTCCCACAAACGCCTGACTTCACGGTTGCGCCCTTCCATGAGTACCACGTGGTACCAGTGATTGGCGCCTTCACCGGCAAAATACTGGATGTCGGTAAACCGGGCCATGCCGTCTTCCAGCATCACCCCCTTGTGCATTGCCTGGACCATCTCCGGGGTAACTTCACCCAGTACCCTGACCGCATATTCACGCTCAATCTGTGTCGAGGGGTGCATCAGCTTGTTGGCCAGCTCCCCGTCAGTGGTAAACAACAACAAGCCACTGGTATTGATATCCAGGCGGCCAATAGCCACCCAGCGGGCATGTTGTACATCGGGCAAGGCCTGGAACACGGTTTTGCGGTTTTCGGGATCGTTGCGGGTACAGACTTCACCCAGGGGCTTGTTGTACAGCAGGACACGTTGGGGAACTTCTGCGGGTGATTTGGCGGCCAGTTTCTTGCCATCAACCAGGATGGCGTCGTCGGCATCCACCCTGTCGCCGAGCGTAGCCACTTTGCCATTGACCATGACACGGCCTGCGCTGATCCAGGTTTCCATTTCCCGGCGCGAGCCAAAACCCGCCCTGGCCAGTACTTTCTGTAATTTTTCGTCCACGTTGATTTCTCACGAAATGTCCGTCAGGAGTGATTATTCCGGCGGGCGTTGTTCTCTGTCTTCGTCTTCGCCGGGCTCATCGCCAGCATCGTTTTCAGTGTCGCCAGACGCCGGTTCATCGACAGTTTCAGGTCCGGCTGAATCACTTGACGCATAAACAGGTTCATCCTGTTCGCCGTCTGCAACCGACCCGGCATCACTATCGGCCTGCTCATTGCTGTCAGCAGACGCTTCGGCATCGTCCTGCTCACTGGCGGTATCGGCCACATCGTCCTCGTCCAGGTCGTCCAGATCATCTTCTTCCTCTTCCTGGATACCGAGGATATCCTCGATAGGACGGGTGCCGATTGCAGCAGCCATTTCTTCTTCCTCGTCGAGGACATCGAACTCCTCTTCCATGTCCTCTGCACTCGGGAATTCCAGGACCCGACTTTCAGGGGACTCTTCTTCCAGGGACAACTCCGGTTCCAGGTCTTCCAGTTCCTTCACTTCTGACAATGTCGGTAATTCTTCTAGGCTCTTCAGGTTGAAGTAATCAAGAAATTCCCGTGTTGTTGCGTACATGGCCGGCTTGCCCGGTACATCACGATGCCCCACGACACGCACCCAGTCCCGTTCCATCAGCGTACGGATGATGTTGGTGCTTACGGCAACACCACGGATTTTTTCGATTTCGCCGCGAGTGATAGGCTGCCGGTAGGCAATGATGGATATGGTTTCCAGCAAGGCACGGGAATAACGCTGCGGTTTTTCCTCCCATAATTTGCCTACCCACTCACTGTACTGTTGCTTCACCTGAAAGCGGTAACCCGAGGCCACCTGTTTCAGCTCGAATCCCCGGGAGGTACAATCCTCAGCGATTTCCTTGAGGGCGGCCTTGAGTTCTTCTGTCTCAGGGCGCTCCCGGTCGGTGAACACCTCTGCGATCTTGTTGATAGGCAACGGCTTGCCGGCCGCCATAAGCAGGCCTTCAATGATTTGCTTGGTCTCCAGGTTCGACTGGCTCGCCTGGTTACTCTCGTTATTCTGCGTGTCTTCGCTCATGTCATTCGCGCCTTGATATGTATCGGCCCAAAGGGTTCGCTTTGTGAAATATCAATCAGTGCTTCCTTGATCAGCTCCATGATTGCCATAAAAGTCACCACCACGCCGGTGCGGCCTTCTTCGTACCGTAGCAGTGACATCATCGGTGTAAACTGGTTATCGGAAATGCTTAAAAGAATTTGCGACATCTTTTCCCGTGTCGAAAGACTGTCGCGCTGGATATGATGATGCTCAAACAGGTCAGAGCGGCGTAGTACCGTGGCAAAGGCCTGCAGAATTTCTTTCAGGTCAACATCAGGCAGGGGCACTTCCCTTTCCAGTTTCGGTGCTTCCGCGCTGGCCAGGTGGATATCGCGCTCCAAGCGTGGGTATTCATCCAGTTCTTCGGCGGCTTCGCGAAAGCGCTCGTATTCCTGCAGGCGGCGAATCAGCATCGCGCGTGGATCTTCTTCCTCGTCCTCTTCATCCGATGTGCGCGGCAGCAGTATGCGTGACTTGATTTCCGCCAGCATGGCTGCCATGACCAGGTACTCGGCAGCCAGTTCAAACTGAGCCGCTTCCATGAGCTCCACGTAGGCGATGTACTGGTCGGTGATATCCGAGACATTGATTTCGAGAATATCGATATTCTGGCGCTTGATGAGATAAAGCAGCAGGTCCAGTGGCCCTTCAAAGGCTTCCAGGAAGACCTCGAGGGCATCGGGTGGAATATACAGGTCCTTCGGCAGGTCGGTGACCGCCTGTCCCGCCACAAAGGCAAAAGGCATTTCTTCCTGGCGGTTCTGGTTTTTTCGTCGTGCCTCGACCAGCAGGCTGACTCGGTCAGCCAGTTCCTCATGCGTTTCGGGCGTCAATGATTCCTGCGTGGCTTCCGGGGCAGTATCCTCTGTTTCCGGAGCCTGGTTTTCGGCCTGTCCTGCATCGTTGTCCTGCACCTGGCCTTCCCCGTTATCATAATTGTCGGCCTGCCCTGACTCTTCACCTGCCATCGGCTGATCTTCCTGCTCTGGATCGTGTCCGTTTGTCATCGGTAATTGAGTCCCATGGCCTGGCGCACATCCGACATGGTTTCTCGGGCTGCATCCCGGGCTTTTTCCGAGCCTTCGGAAATGACGGACTTGACCATGCTCATGTTATCCACCAGTTGCTCGGCCTTGATCCGGATCGGTTCAACCTCGTTGACGATGGCATCGATCACCGGTTTTTTGCATTCCAGGCAGCCGATACCTGCACTGCGGCAACCTTCCTGGACCCATTCGCAGGTTTTTTCGTCCGAGTAAACCTGGTGAAATTCCCAGACCGGGCATTTGGAGGGGTCTCCCGGATCCGACAGGCGGACTCGCGCCGGGTCTGTCGGCATGGTTTTCACTTTCTGGCTGATCTCGTCATTTTCCTCACGCAGGGAAATGATATTGTCGTAGGACTTGGACATCTTGCGACCATCAAGACCCGGCATCTTGGGCGCCCGGGTCAGCAATGATTGCGGTTCTGCCAGGATCATCTTGCCGCCACCTTCCAGGTAGCCAAACAGGCGTTCCCTGTCGCCCAGGGAGACATTCTGTTGTTCCTTGAGCAGGGCCTGGGCACGTTCCAGGGCATCGTGGTCCCCTGTCTCCAGGTAGGATTTTCGCAAGTTGCGGTACAGACTGGCGGCTTTCTTGCCCATTTTCTTGATCGCGGCCTGCGCATTTTCCTCGAAGTCAGGCTCCCGGCCATACAGATGGTTGAAGCGCCTGGCTACTTCCCGTGTCAGCTCCACGTGGGCGACCTGGTCGGCACCAACCGGGACATTGCCGGCCCGGTAAATCAGGATGTCAGCACTCTGCAACAGCGGGTACCCGAGAAAGCCATAGGTGCTCAGGTCCTTGTCCTGCAGGTTCTCCTGCATGTCCTTGTAACTGGGCACGCGCTCAAGCCAGCCCAGTGGTGTCATCATGGACAGCAGCAGGTGCAATTCGGCGTGTTCGGGAACCCGGGACTGGATAAACAGGGTCGCACTGCTCGGATTGACACCGGCAGCCAACCAGTCGACCACCATGTCCCAGACATTGTTTTCAATGATCAGGGGGTCGTCGTAATGGGTCGTGAGTGCATGCCAGTCGGCGATGAAGAAAAAGCACTCGTATTCGTTTTGTAATGTGGTCCAGTTCTTGATGACACCGTGAAGGTGTCCGAGGTGCAGGCGCCCCGTGGGACGCATGCCTGACAGCACTCTCAGCTGCGAATCGACTGAGCTCAATTGTTACTCCGCGGCTCTGAAATTCAATCCTGAATTATAACCCGGAAATGCCGGCTTGAGATATAGATGCGGGCGGGATACGCAGGGGAAATCGGATGTTGCAGGTAGTATTGGCATGTAGCTGCTTCGACGGGGTTCTCGATAAAGGGAGAAAGGGATAAAGGGCCGACACGTTGGACCTGGCGAATACCCGTCGATCAGGGATTCCTTTGTAGGGCATCTGGACCAGGGGATAAAAAAGGCTATTCGAACGGGGCCGGGTCGGCCTTGCCGCGCCTTAATACTTCGGGCACTCCCTCGACGAGACTGACAACCGTGGTGGGTTCCAGCCCGCAGAAACCGGAATCAATGACCAGGTCAACCTGCCTGGCCAGGGTATCGCGGATATCCTCGATATCAGCCATGGGTTCGGATTCCCCCGGCAGTATCAGCGTGCTGCTCAGCAAAGGCTCATCAAGCTCAACCAGCAGTGCTGAAACCACGGGATGATCGGGCACACGAATACCGATGGTTTTGCGCTTGGGATGCAGCATCAGGCGTGGCACTTCCGAGGTTGCCCGCAGAATGAACGTATAGGCACCCGGCGTAAATGCTTTCAGCAGGCGATAATCGGTATTGTTGACCCGGGCATAGGTCGCCAGTTCAGACAGGTCCCGGCAGACCAGCGTAAAGTTGTGCTTGTCATCCAGCTGGCGCAGCCGAATGATGCGCTGCAGGGCCGCCTTGTCCTGGATATGACAGCCCAGGGCATAGGCCGAATCCGTGGGATAGATGATCACACCGCCCCGTCGCAGGACTTCAACAGCCTGGCGCACCAGTCGCAGCTGGGGGTTTTGCGGATGTATTTCAAAGACCTGGGACACTGGGCCTGTTCCAATATAGATTGCTGAAAAACAGGCAAGACTATCACAGTGAACAATCCGGCAACGAAAAATTTACATTCGGGCTATAATGCTTCCAACTCCTGATTAACAGTACTGGCAAGGCAGTATTTGAGCCATGAAGCAACTTATTGATTACATCCCCCTGATCGCTTTTCTCATCGTCTATAAAATGGATGAGCGGATCATTTCGGTATTTGGTTACGACTATACGCTCGGCGGAATTTTCAGTGCCACCGAGATACTGGTGACCGCCTCTGTCCTCATCTACGGTTCAATTTTCCTGGTCAAGCGCAAGCTCAGCCGGACACATGTGTTCCTGCTTTCGGCCGTCGTGATCTTCTGCTCGTTTACCCTGATCTTCCGGGATGAGGCCATCCTGAAGTGGAAAGCGCCCGTGGTGAACTGGATCTTTGCCTGCGTCTTTATCGGCAGTCAGTACGTGAACAAGGAGAACATGACCCAGATGATGCTGGGACACATCGTTGAACTGCCCGGGGATAAATGGAAAAAACTGAACCTGGCGTGGGCTGGTGTGTTTTTCTTTCTGGGATGTACCAATCTTTTCGTGGCATTCACTTTCCACGAGTACTGGGTGGACTTCAAGGTATTTGGCAGCATGGCCATCCTGCTGCTGTTCTCCGTCGCCCAGATGTTCTACCTGTGGCCTTACCTGGAAGAGCAGGAGAAACTCAACCAGGAAAAGGAAATCCTGAATGCCACTGTCAATTCAGACGATCCCACTGACAAGGCGCAGGAAAACTCCGCTTAATCAGTCAGCGCCGGCTTCAGGTCCGGGAAATTCTCATCCAGTATCACGTTCCACTGGTAAACCCTGTCAGCATTCTTTTCCAGGAACATCTTGGCATAGCCTTCGATGGTGATGCTGTTGATGGTATCGCCGATGCGGATTTTCCTGATCACATCCTTGCCAGAATGAATCAGTCCAAAAACCGTGTGGGCACCGTTCAGGTGCGGTGTGGCCTGATGAGTGATAAAGAACTGGCTACCATTGGTATCCGGCCCTGCATTGGCCATGGCCAGGTTACCCATCTGGTTCAGGCGCAAACGAATTTCATCTTCAAACCGGTAGCCCGGACCACCACTCCCGTTACCTTCGGGGTCGCCACCCTGGGCCATGAAGTCATTGATCACACGATGAAAGCTCAGGCCATCGTAAAAGCCGCGAGTCGCCAGGTTGACAAAGTTACTGACCGTGATCGGTGCAACTGCCTTGTAGAGCAGGAACTCCATGGTGCCACGGTTCGTCTCGATAACGGCATACAGTTCATTGGGGTCTTTTTCTGCCACTACCTGGGCATTGGCAAAAGGCGTGACTGCCATGACGGCCAATAGTGACATCCAGGCAAGGTTTTTCCTGATCATTGCTGAATCCTGTTGTTCGTGTTCACCGGATGGCCAGTATACTGGAGGCACACCGTGCGGTTAAGTCGTCAGTGCCCGCCAGGGGCAGTTTTCTGTGCAAAATAACGCATGATTTCCGTGACCAGCGGTTTCATGAAAAATGCCTGCCTGGGCATGATATCCACTGTCACTCCCCGGGATTTCAGCTGTTCGCTGACAACCGGCCCTACAGATGCAACGCAACACCTTGATAATCCGATCACCAGCTCATCTTCCAGGTCATGCCGGGTAGCTACCTGAAACAGTCTTTCCACCTGGGGCTGCGAAGTGAAAGCCACCGCATCGACAGTGCCTTCTGCCAGTGCCCTGACCAGCCCGATGACAAGCGCTTCTTCGGTATCATCGGCATAGATATAGGGGGCAACCGGTTGCGGTAAGGCCTGGCGGCTCTCCAGGTAATCCATCAGGCGGGTATTGGGATCCTCACCGTATAACTGCACCGCCACCTGCTGTCCGGCAATGGCCATGTCCTCCAGGGTTTCAATGACCCCGTCTGTGGTCGGCGCTGCAGCCTGGATATCCCCTTTCAGCCCGACTTCACGCAAGGCCCTTTCCGGTTTCGGGCCACGGCAGAGGGTCGTTGTTTTGTCCAGCGCTCCCACCAGGGAGGAATTCAGGCTGTGCCGGTCTGCCAGTGACAACAGCCTCCTGATGCCCTCTCCGGTGAGCACAATGAAAAGCGGGGTCGCGATTCACTGAAACGGCGAATCCATGCCAGTACAGGTGCCGGGTCTGGCGCATCATGGATGGCAACCAGTGGAATCCGCATGACGGCGGCACCGCGGCGCTCCAGCAGCTGCACCATGGTATCCAGCTGCCTGGATTCGGGCACGGCCACCCGTACACCTGCCAGCTGGTTATTGATGTGTTTCATGAGCCTGGTTTTCCAAGAATTACTCCAAAAGGCCGATTTTCCCAATTAATTCTGTGATGCCCTTGAATTTTCGCAACGCAGCATCATATTTGTTACCGCAAAGTGTTACCGTCAGGTGACAAAATAGTCGACTTACCCGATAACTGCATTTTCAGCGCGATTAAAACCCGTAATTACGGATATCTGAGCTTCAAAAGTTACAAAAGCGGTAACAAAATCACAAATATTTACAATTTTAATGATCTTTTTGTTACCTTTTGCCGTAACACTGTGTTACTATAGCCGCGCGTTTCCACAAGAGACGCTTAATTTCATCAAAATGTTCTTAAAAGGAGACACCTGATGACCGTTAAATTTAAAAACTCAGATACAGTTGAAGAAGTTGTAGTAAGCGCATTGAGCACTCTTGCCGTACTGGCAGTACCCGTGCTGATCATTCTTGCTTCTGTGTAACCATGTCGATCCGGCATATTACGCAGGATGCAATTTTGAGAAATCTGGTGTGGTCCCCACCTCTTGCAGGTAACGCTGACCAGATCATACGCAATACCCTAATGGCCGCAGCCTGAACCCAGGTCCCCCCCTAAGCCTCGCTAACAGGCTGCGACTGCAGGAAAAGTACAGAATCCCCCTTTGTGCAGCCTGACACCCTAATCCCCTCCCCCCTACGAGGACGAGCAGGCTGCATATTTTTTCCTTCAGTCTTTTTGAGTAATCCTGTCAACGAAATTACAGGGCCTGTGCCTAGCATCCAGCTGTTCCCTGATAATGCCTTCCCATGCCGTTTTGCAGGCCCCAGGCGAGCCAGGCATACAGAAAACCACCGTGTTGTTGCTTAATCCGGCAAAAGCCCGTGACTGGATCGTGGATGAACCGATTTCCTGGTAGGACAGGTACCTGAACAGCTCACCAAAACCATCGATACTGGATTCAAGCAGTGGCCCCAGGGAGACCACCGTATTATCACGCCTAGTAAACCCGGTGCCTCCCGTTACCAGCACGGCATGGATGGCATCGTCTTCAATGAGCCCTTTGACCAGGGCGCGCAATTCCTCAACATCATCCTTGCAGATGGCCTTTGTGTTCAGAACATGCCCCTCGGCTTCCAGGGCTTCCTTGAGGTAAAGACCCGAGGTATCAGTATCTTCGGTTCGGGTATCAGACACGGTTACCACTGCAATTTGCAGCGCCACGAATGCTTTCTGGGGTTTGTTGCCGCTCATGACAGGGACAAGGGACAAGAAACAAGGGACAAGGAGTGCAACATCAACATTGGATCACCTTATAAACAGGAAATGATTTTCAGCTCGGGATTATAAATGAGATTAAGGGTACAACTGGACAACACAGGGGAAATTTTTTAATACGATTTGAATAATACCAGGGGGATCTCAACCGCCAGTCATGTTCATGAAGCGGACAAGCTGCGGCTCATCTTTATCATAGAAATAATGGCGCAAGGGCTTCAGGTCCATCGCCTTGATGATATGTTCTTTAAACAGCTCATCATTATCCGGGTTATCCCGCATGACCTGGCGCAAATCCATGGAATGCTCGTTACCCAGGCATAATAGCAGGCGCCCTTCCACGGTTACCCGTACCCGGTTACAGGTGTCACAGAAGTTATGGCTGACCGGGGAAATGAAACCCACCCTGGTTTTATGGGAATCCATACGGCAGTAGCGCGAAGGCCCGGCAGTTGTCATCTCGATGGGCGTCAGCGGATAACGCTCGCTGATGATTTTCTCCACTTCATCATTGGTTACCATGGTCTCCAGGCGATCATGGTCGGACACATCGCCCAGGGGCATTTCTTCGATGTAGGCAATGTTGATTCCCAGCCCCATGGCGTATTCAAGCAGATCAAGAATTTCGTGGTCATTACGCCCGCGCAGGATAACCGAGTTCAGCCTGATCGCATCAAATCCGGTTTTCACAGCTGCCTCGATCCCCCGCTGGACCTTGTCCAGCTTGCCGGTACGGGTCATTTTGTGAAAGCTGTCCGCATTCAGGCTGTCGAGGCTGATATTGATCCGGGTCACGCCCGCATCCTTGAGTGGCTGTGCCAGTTTTTCCAGTTGGGAGCCATTGGTGGTTAACAGCAACTCTTCCAGTCCGGGAAGGCTGCCAATGTTTTCGATCAGGCTCATGACATTATTGCGTACCAGGGGTTCGCCCCCGGTGAGCCGGATTTTTTTCACCCCCAGCTCGGTGAATGCCCTGGCGACCCGGTAGATTTCCTCCAGGCTGAGTACCTGTTTGCGTGGCAGGAAGGTCATGTCTTCTGACATGCAGTACACACAGCGGAAATCACAGCGGTCCGTGACCGACAGGCGCACGTAATCGATGACGCGGCCGTGCTTGTCCACGAGCTGTGGTGCGGCGGTGTCATTGGTCAACGTTGTGCTGTCTGTCTTGGCGTTCATCATTGTCGCTATATTTTACCAAACCCTTGTTTTTCGTAAGGAATTGGCCGTTCTGTATACGGCACATGATACAGGAATCACGTGCCTGGCGATATGTTACCTGCGCTGATGTAGACCGCACACGGCGGCATTTATTCCAGAATTCCGGGTACCACCTACTTGACGATGTCCGGCCTGCCTGCAGTTTCAGCACCTTCCAGCCAGGCCTTGCCGTCTGCATAAAGTTTTTCCACCTCTTTCCCCTTCAGCCCCGGAAGCCCGGCCTTGGCCACGGCATAACCAATCTGGGATTGCAGGTAAGCCAGGTGCCTGTAGCCCTCCGGGAAAGACGCCAGGATAGCCGGATCAAGTGACAGGGAGGCCCCGGGATCCACTACGTCGAGACGGTCTTTTTCGTAGATCGGCTGGCGCCTCACCATGCCCCAGCGGCCCTCGCGTTTTTCAAAGAAGTCGTAGAAACGACCGGTACAGACCACGTCTACCAGGACATCATGCACCGGTGCACGCTGGTTGATGGTCATCTTGGTCTGGGCGATGGCCCTGTCCCCGGTGACATCGCAGGTAAAACCGCCGTGAAAGTGGATGATACTGACCCCTTTTTCAAAGCCTTCGCGTCGGGCGCGAATAAAATCCTGGCAGGGAGCCTGGAACCAGGTAGCACACATGAAACCGTCGTCGTGCCAGCACTCGGCAAATCGCTCCCAGTTGCCAGAGTCACTGAAAATAGCCCAGTTATCCACCAGTTCGCGTATTTCCCGTTTATCGTTGATCGTTTGTTCGCTCATTTTTGCTCCCCCTGTTCTATGACGGGTATTGTGCCTGCGCACAATAGTCGTGTTGAAATCATCCTCTTAAACTGCCTGTTTCCCCCGCTCGAGGCAAGTGCAATATTGCTTTGATTTCAGGGGCATTTTTGACTCCACCGAAGCGTGCAAATCTGCTATCTTAGCCGCCTGCTCATTACATGACCGAGGACCCCGGAAGTATGATTATTGATTGTCATGGCCATTACACGACTGCCCCCGATGAACTGGGCGAATACCGCGATGCCCAGAAAGCTGCCCTGAAGTCGGACCCCGCCCACAAGGGTGAAAAGGGGGTTATCAACATCACCGACGACCAGATCAGGGAAAGCCTGGAAAACAGCCAGCTCAAACTGCAGCGCGAACGCGGCACGGATTGCACCATCTTTTCACCCCGTGCCTCCTGGATGGGACCCCATATCGGAAACGAGTGGACCAGCAAGTACTGGACAGAACACACCAACGAACTGATCTACCGCGTCACCCAGCTTTATCCGGATAATTTCATCGGTGCCTGTGCCCTGCCCCAGAGCCCGGGTGTGGACCTGAAAAACTGCGTCACCGAGCTGGAGCGCTGTGTCAACGAATTCGGTTTTGTAGGCTGCAACCTGAACCCGGATCCTTCCGGTGGCAAGTTTGATTCACCGCCACTGGGTGACAAGTACTGGTACCCCATCTACGAAAAGATGGTAGAGCTTGATGTTCCTGCCATGATTCACGTCAGTGGCGCCTGCAACCCGGCCTTTCACTCCACCGGCTCCTACTACCTGAGTGCCGACACCACGGCGTTCATGCAACTGATGCAGAGTTCGGTATGCCAGGACTTTCCAACCATCAAGTTCATCATTCCCCATGGTGGCGGTGCTGTACCCTACCACTGGGGCCGCTTCCGCGGGCTGGCCGACATGCTGAAATTGCCTCCCCTGGACGAGTTGCTGATGAACAATGTGTACTTTGACACCTGCGTGTATCACCAGAAAGGCATCGACATGCTGCTCAACGTGATCGACAACAAGAATATCCTGTTCGCCTCGGAGATGGTGGGCGCCGTGCGTGGCATCGATCCAGAATCAGGCCATTATTTTGATGACACCAAGCGCTATATCGATAACGCCAGCATCAGTGACGAGTATAAGGCGAATATCTTTGAACATAATATCCGGAAAGTATTTCCCCGGTTAAAGGTCTGATTAAAAAAGAGGCTTCGGCCTCTTTTTTTCCGCGCGTTATTTACTCTACTTTTCATTCCGATCATAAAGAGCTACCAGGCCGCATAGTGTCATGACAGAGAACAAACTCACCAGGCGCAACCCCCTGTTTTCCTCCATTGCCATGTTTTGTGTGCTGGCAGGTGGACTCTTGCTGTGGCGCAGTCTAGGTCAGGCGTCCGCAGGTGAAAACCTGGACGGCTACAGCAGTTTCAGCGTGGCTTTCTCCTTCCTTGTTGCACTGACCCTGACCGGACTCGTGACTGGCCAGATTGGCCTGATACGTGGTGAAAAACCTGCTGCCCTGGCCATCCTGGCTCTTCTGTTCAATGCCCTGGTTTTCCTCTCGGCAATTATCCTGATTCCAGGATAGGACAGAATGTCAGGTAAGGCCTGATCAACCGCCAGCGCAGTTTCCGGGTTAGTGAAAAGCCACCTTCTTCTGGCATAATGCCCCCCTATGAAAAAAGCGCATCACTTTGTCAGGCGATTGTTATTTCTCGCTTTTTTTGCAACTGCCGGGACGGCCAGTATGGCAATACAGGCCGCGCAAATTACCATTGCCGTGAGCAACGATTTTGATTTCACGCTGGAAGAATTGAAGACTGAATTCGAAAGAACCAGCAGTCACCAGGTCACCATAGTGCCGGGGCCAAGTCGGCGTCATTACGGTGACATCATGGCTGGCGCTGCGTTTGATATCTTTTTGTCCGACGATGTCCAACGTCCTGCGGTTCTTGAACAAAGCAATAAAATAATTCCCGGTTCACGCTTTACCTATGCCTATAACCGGATGGTCCTCTGGAGTGTCAATAACAGGGCTTTGTCACCGGAAGTCCTGCGGGAAAAAGATTTCCACTTGCTTGCTGTCACCAATCCCCGACTTTCTGCCTACGGCAAGGCGGCACAGGAAACACTCGAATCGCTTTCTGTCTGGGACAGCCTGCAGGACAAACTGGTGTTTGGTGAAAATATCGGGCAGACCTACCAGTTTGCGATAAGTGGTGATGTGGATCTTGCCCTGATCGATTATTCACAAATTGTTTACGGCCAATATATGCAGGCCGGCAGCTACTGGCTGATTCCCCAGTCACTGTTCACCCCCATTGAGAAACAGGGTGTCCTGCTAACGGACAAACCCGCAGCCCGGGAATTTGTGAATTTCATGCAAAGTGATTACGGGCGGCAAATCATACTGGGCAACGGTTTCAACGTTCCCTGATGCTCAGCGCCGATCTCACTGCATTTGTCCTGACCCTGAAGCTGGCATTACTGTCCACGTTCATTCTGCTTATCATTGGCACGCCAATAGCCTGGTGGCTGGCGCGAACAAACTGGCGCTTCCGGTTCCTGGTTGAAGCCATGGTTGCCCTGCCCCTGGTCTTGCCCCCTACCGTACTTGGTTTTTACCTGCTGATATTACTTGGCGCTAACGGGCCGTTAGCCCTCTTGGGCGGCGGCACCCTGGCTTTCAGTTTCACCGGGCTGGTTTTCGGCTCGGTAATCTATTCCATGCCCTTTGTCATTCAACCCCTCCAGGATGCCTTCCAGGCTGCCGGCAAAAGACCCCTGGAAGTCGCCGCCACATTGCGTGCTTCACCCTGGGACCGTTTTTTTACCGTCGCCATTCCTCTGGCAAGGCCCGGATTTATTACAGCGGCTGTACTGGGCTTTGCCCATACCATTGGTGAATTTGGCGTAGTCTTGATGATCGGTGGCAATATTCCCGGCCAGACACAGGTGCTCTCCATTGCCATCTATGATCATGTGGAAAGCCTGGACTATACCAGCGCCCACCTGTTGTCGGGCGGACTGCTAGTCCTGTCATTTATTTTACTGGCGGCTGTCTATGCCTCGAACAAACGTTTTCGAGTACTGAAGCTGTGAGCCTTGCCGTTAAATTCAACATCAGTCGTGGTGATTTCAATATCACCGTTGACCTGGCATTGCCCGCCAATGGTGTAACCGCGATTTTCGGCCCCTCAGGCAGTGGCAAAACCACCCTGTTGCGTGCTTTGGCAGGACTTGAACGTCTCCCTGGTGCCGAAATTATTTTTAATGATCTGGTGTGGCAGGACAACAATACATTCGTGCCTGCCCATGAAAGAAACATCGGCTACGTTTTCCAGGAACCCAGCCTCTTTGCCCATTTGTCCGTGAGGAAGAATCTCGAATACGGGCTCTCTCGGGTACCAGGCGTAAACCGGCGCATTTCACTGGACGATGCCATTTCCCTGCTGGATATCAGCAATCTGCTTGAGCGCAATCCAGCCAGCTTGTCCGGAGGGGAGCAGCAGCGTGTGGCGATCGCCAGAACCCTGGCGACCAGTCCACAACTACTGCTGATGGATGAGCCCTTGTCTTCACTCGACAACAAGCTCAAGCAGGAAATACTGCCTTACCTTGAAACCCTCCACCGTGAACTGAAATTTCCCGTCATTTATGTCAGCCATGCCACTGATGAAGTAGCACGCCTGGCCGATGAGCTGGTTATTTTACGCAACGGTGAAATTCTTGGCAGTGGACCGATCCAGCAAATGCTGACTCGACTTGATCTTCCACTGTCGCATCGCGGTGATGCCGAAACCCTGATACAGGGTACCGTCAAACTGGTAGATGATGAATTTGGGTTAATGCATATTTCAGACGGGAGCCATGACTTTATGGTTGCTGGTACTGCACTGGCAATTAACACGCCAGTTCGCCTGCGTATTTCTGCCCACGATGTCAGCCTGACCCTGGATCACCAGGAAGGCACATCCATCCAGAACATTTTCCCTGTGACTATTGAAGAAATAACCAACGATGGTAAATCCCAGGTTCTCGTCAAAGCCCTGATGGGCAACAATCCCCTGTTGGCGCGTATTACCCGCAAATCAGCAGAAGAGCTGGCTATTACGCCTGGCAGGACCATGTATGCCCAGATAAAAGGAATTGCTGTTCTGGCCTGAGTACTACAGGAAAGTTTAAAGGTGCAGGCTGCTGACGTGAAAGTCGCTATCCGGGATTATTATTCTTTTTTAGCAGCCTCTTCTGCCATTCTTTGCCTGACAATCAGCAAACGGTTTTCCGGCATATCCTAGGATGAATCAAATTCGAGGGCTTGCAGATACTGGTTTTCAGCAGCTTTATCATTACCCATCCTTTCCAACACCATACCCATGTT
>Ga0181560_10000364_pt1 | contig 40188 bp, 30 predicted proteins | sample 011ome_20_FD_133751 | JGI IMG/M metagenome (GOLD analysis project Ga0181560, IMG submission 133751) | Coastal salt marsh microbial communities from the Groves Creek Marsh, Skidaway Island, Georgia - 011509CT metaG (megahit assembly) | ecosystem: Environmental > Aquatic > Marine > Intertidal... | reverse complement strand
CATGGAAGGTATGTCTGGCGAAGCTGCGTCTTTGGCCGGTCACTGGGGCCTTGGCAAGTTGATCGTCTTCTACGATGACAACAAGATCTCCATCGATGGTCACACCGACATCTCCTTCACGGAAGATGTCTCCGCGAGATACGAAGCGTACGGCTGGCACACTCAACACGTCGTTGACGGTAACACCGACATCGACGCGATCCGCAAGGCGATTGAAGCCGCGAAGAAGGACCCGAGACCGTCTTTGATCAAGGTTTCCACCTTGATTGGGTACGGTTCCCCGAACAAGGCCGACACTCACGATGTGCACGGCGCTCCGTTGGGCAAAGACGAAACCGAAGCCACGCGTAAGAACTTGAACTGGAAGTACGGCGAATTCGAAATCCCAGAAGCCGTCCAAAAGGCCATGGACTGCACTGCCAAGGGTGCGGAATTGCAAGGTGAATGGAAGAAGGTTGAGTCCGCGTACGCTTCCAAGTACCCGGAAGACTATGCCGAGTACCAATCCATCATCACCGGTAAGTTGCCGGCTGGCTGGGCTGACGCTTTGCCGAAGTTCACCCCGGAAGACAAGGGTGTCGCTACCAGAATTCACTCCCAAACTGCCTTGAACGCGTTGGGTGGTGTCATTCCGGGCTTCATCGGCGGTTCGGCCGATCTTGCCCCGTCCAACATGACCTTGATGAAGCAGTTTGGTGACTTCCAAAAGGACACTCCGGCTGAACGCAACATCAGATATGGCGTCCGTGAACACGGTATGGCGGCTATCGCCAACGGTATCGCGTTGTACGCGCCGGGTTTCATCTCCTATTGCGCGACCTTCTTTATCTTCTCCGATTACTGCAGATCCGCGATGAGAATCGCTGCCTTGTCTGGCGCCGGTACCATCTACGTCATGACCCACGATTCCATTGGTGTCGGGGAAGATGGACCGACCCACCAGCCGATCGAGCACTTGGCCTCCTACAGAGCTATGCCGGGTATGCTCATGATGCGCCCGGCCGACGGTAACGAAACCATGGGTGCGTACAAGATCGCCGTTGAAGGCGCCGCCAACAAGAGACCGACGACTTTGGCCTTGTCCAGACAAGTTGTTCCGAACTTGGCGGGCACCACCATGGAAGGCGTCGCCAAGGGTGCGTACGTCGTCCAAGGTGAAGCCGCCGGTGCCCCGGTTGACTGTGTCTTGATGGCCACTGGTACTGAATTGGAGTTGGCGTGCATTGCTGGCGAAAAGCTCGCCGCGGAAGGCAAGAAGGTTCGCGTTGTCTCCATGCCGTGCTGGGAGTTGTTCGAAGAGCAAGGCGATGCGTACAGAGAGTCGCTCATCCCGTCCGACTGCAAGTGCAGAGTTTCCATCGAAGCTGCCTCCACCTTTGGCTGGTCCAAGTATGCGGTCAAGTCCATCGGCAGAGATGGCTTTGGCGCCTCCGCCCCGGCCCCGACTATCTACAAGGAGTTTGGCATCACTGCTGACGCAATGTATGCCGCGGCGAAGTCTTTGTTGTAAATTTTTGTTCGCGAATAGCAACGAAAGTAACAACATTAACAGTAACAGCGAGCATAAATGTGGTGTAGAGAAGGATAATATTATATATATATAAAAGAGAAAAAGTACTCATTCTATTTTAAGATCACGCGCTCGAGAACCTAATATTGAGCAATTACTGTATGCATCTCACCCTTTATTCCAAAAAATTTGCTTCCTACGCATCCCCCGCCTCCTCCTCGGGAAACAACGCGTCGACAAACGATACCGGTTCAAAAACTTGTAAATCTTCCATGCTTTCTCCAACGCCGACAAATTTCACCGGAATTTTCATCTCATCGACGACGGAGATGACTGCGCCTCCTCTCGCAGTGCCGTCCAACTTCGTTAAAATAATCCCGGTCACGCCCAATTGTTGACCAAACTCTCTCGCTTGATTCAACATGTTCAAACCAGTTGTACCGTCCAAGACTAACAAGACTTCGTGTGGCATCGAAGACTCTCTTTTTTTAATCGAATTCTTCACGCCGACCAGCTCGTCCATAAGATCCAAGTTTGTGTGCAGCCTTCCCGAAGTGTCTGCTAAAATAACATCGATATCACCCATAGCGATTGCTTCATCCACCGCCTTGTACGAAACCGCTCCAGGTTTTGTGTTTGGCGGACTTTTAGACATAATCGCTCCCGTACGATCTGCCCACGTTTGTAACTGTTCTGCTGCAGCAGCACGAAACGTATCACCCGGCACCATCATAACTTTTGCGCCTGCGTTTTTATACCAGTTTGATAACTTTCCAATAGTTGTAGTCTTACCGCCACCGTTCACGCCAATGATAAGAACGCACGTCGGGATCTTCTCGTCCTCGGAAACATTCATTTTCGTCGGATCACCTCCATCGTTCACGAGAATGTTAACTATAGTTTCTTTCAACGCTCGCTTACAATCCTCGCCAGTTTTAATCTTTCCGTCTTCCACGAGCTCGCGGATGGTATCTAAAACTTTTCCGGCCGTCTTCGGTCCAAAGTCCACCGATAACAACGTCTCTTCCAATTCATCTAAAGTATCGTCTAAATCTTCCAATCGCCATAAGCCTAAGATTTCATCCATGTACGATAATTTCTCTCTGGTTTTTGAGGTTCCCGAAATCACGCGGTCAAAGTCCGACTGCGTCTTCTTCTTTAAAACAGACGTCAACTTGGACAAGGAAAAGCCCGAGAGCATAATCACTCTGTTCCCTCTTTTTCCCGGCAAAGACGAAGAAGAATAAGATTGGTTGAGACCACTGCTTCTGCTCGTGTTTTTGTTATTGTTATTATTAGTGTTAGTATTCATTTCTCTTTTTTCTCGTCCGTATCGTTGCATCGCGCGCGCTGCAACACTTCTTCTCATACCGGTGGATGTATCTTTTTTTTGCATTTTTGTCGTCGTCTTGTTGTTGCTGTGCATCCCGCTCTTCGTCTCCATCGCGGACAGAGCAGCAGCAGCAGAAGAAATCATCATCATTATCGCGATATTGATAGTCTCTCTCTCTCTCTCTCTATATATATATTTATATATATTTACGAATGGTATGCGTGTGTGTGTGTGTGTGTGTGAGGGAGCGACGAAGCTGCTTTTGAGAGATATCTTTCTGTCTCTGTTTCTCAATAATACGAGTAAAACATCCAATTTTGGATTTTTTCTCAGCACACGGGGAAAAAAAAAGCTCCTCTCTGCCCACCTTCCAGAGAGAGAAACCGCACAAAGAAACGCGCAAAGAAAGTAAAAAATGTTAGCCAATTCGAGCGCTGGAGCGATGATTCACACGCAATCGAACGCACTCGTGACGTCGAAAATACGCGCCAGGAAAACTCCAAAGTTAATCCGTTCGCGCGTTGCATCGAACGCGATCGCGGGTAAACCGGTTCCGCCCGAGGTACGGAAAAAAATTTTGCTTTTCATCGCCTTTTTACGCTTATTTATCCCCCGACGGCTGCGAAAAGAGGAAGATTTTATCTCATCTCGTGGTCCTTTTCTTTCATCATCGGCGCGTGCTCTCGAAGAGAGACGAACACGACGTCGCGCTTCGCGCATAATCTACGGATGGACGTGGCGTCTGCTATGCGAAACTAAGCTCAATGCTCTCTTTTCTTACTTCAAAATCATACCACATCAAATAGGACCAACCTTCGCCGTTTTCGTTCGAAATCGAACTCGACCAAGTCGAGTCCGTCATGGCAAAGTTGCAAACGCCCGTCAGGTTAGCGACGTACGTCGCCGGTGTCTCTTTAGCGACCGCCACCGGGGGTGCTTTGGGTAGCGCGACTAAGAATGCGGTCGTAAAAACCGGGACGGCGTTAGTCGCCGGCGCTGGTGCCGCGTATGGCGCGTCAATCGTGGATAAGAAACGTTTCACTGCGGCCCCGAAGGCGTTGTGGAACGAATTGAACAACCGGAACCCGTTGTCGGTGGACGCGTCTGAGGTCCAAGCAGTTGGACAAAGGTTTGGGATCAACAACATTGGCATGCAATGCCCTAGAGAAATCTGCGGTTTGTACGATGCGTACTTGTCGTCGTTGATTCCCATGGGCGATGCGCCGGTCAAAGGTTGGGAGCCGGAAGCTTTGCGACAGTTTCGGGAAACTTTAGGATTGGAGGACTCGGAAGCCGCGCAGGCGCACTTGGAAGTCGGGAGAAGATTATACCGCAAGCGCATAGAGTTGGGAGATAAGGACACCGAAATCGAGTCGAGGGTGGAATTCCAAAAGTTGGTGTACATCTCGCAGATGACTTTTGGTGAAGAGAAGGCGCGATTTATGTTGCCGTGGAGACGCGTGTTTCGTGTGACTGACGCTCAAGTTGCACTCGCGCTTAAAGATAACGCGAGCCATTTGTTTCGCACATTTTTAGTCGAGAATGGAGCCGTCAAGAACGTAGATGCGAATGGGTTAGCAGAAGCGAAAGAGTACGCCAGTGGTGATTTGTTGTTGTCGGACGATATTGTTGGTGAAATTGTTCAATCCGAGGCGAGAGCGCACGTGGTTGAAATCGTTGAATCTGCCTCTGAAATTGCCAAGTTGAGAGGATCTGCTCGCGATGTCGATTCGGTCGAAAAGAAAATCGAAAGTGTTTTAGATTATAACGGTCGTTTGGAGCAAACTTCGAGTGCTTGCCCGGGTGTCGGTCCAGTGACTTTGTTTGGCGGCGAGTTTGACTCGGATACCAAAATCAACGAGTTGAAAGAGTTATTCAAGATTTTCGTCGAGCAAAAAGTCAAAGGCGGCGAGCTCTCTCAAGCGTGCTCGGCAAAGCTGGGCAAATTGCGATTAGTCTTTGGCTTAGGAAATAAGGAGGCGGATGCCATCACATTAGAAGCGACAACGAAGGCATACAGATTGGCGTTGAGAGATGCGGTCAAGTCTGGAAAACTCGAATCCACCGAGTCCCCCGCGAAAGTTTTGCAAGCTATGTGCGAAGCTTTACAATTTCCGCCAGAAGTTGCCGAAGGTATTCACACTGAAAACTATCGCGCCAAGTTGGAGGCTTTGTTGAAAGACAAGGTTCTCACGGATGAAGGCGCCGAAGATGCCAAGAGAGTGCGAAAACTATTGTGCATTCCGCAAAAGGTTGTTGATCAGTGCGAACGAGAAGTGCAAGGTGAAATCTATCGCGTTGCGTGCAAAACAGCGTTGGCTGTGCCCACGGAGTCCTTCAACGACGAGTTGAGAGGAAGAGTTCGCAAGACGAGGGAAAATGTGAGAATTTCGGACGAACTGGCGCTTGACATCTTAGGCCAAGAAACGAAGAGAGCATTCATGGGGTACATCAAGGATTCCAAAACTAAATCAAACAAAGTGGACCAAATGAAAGAAATAAGGAAAATGGTATACTTCAACGAGGGCGTCATCACGCCGTTGGTCAACGACGTCACGAAGGGCAAAGCGGAAGCTGCCGCGGAAGAGTTGGCGAAACTCATGAAGGAGGCCCAAGAAGCCGCTGCGAAGGAAGAAGCCGAAGAAAAGGCCAAGGCTGAAGCAGAGGCGAAGGCCAAGGCTGAAGCCGAAGGCGCTGAGAAAACTAAGGAAGAGCCAGAAGATATCGCGGCGAGGTTCCGCGCGGAGCGAGCTGCTGCGCAGTCTTCTGATTCCGAAACAACTGCAGAATCGCCGAAGGAAGAGGAAAAACCCAAGGAAGAGGAGAAGTTCGAGGCCAAGATCGAAAAACCGCCGACGCAAAAAGAAATCACGCTCGAGAAAGAGTTAGATAACGTCACTAGAAAAGCCATGTACAAAGATTACCTCATGTTCTGCATGACTGGCGATCAAGTAAGCGCGCCAATGGGCGTGCGCATCACGATTGAGCGCGACCAGTCCGAGTTTACTCGTTTGCAGCAGTTGGGCGAGATCTTAGGATTGAACATGATGGAGATTGGGGAAGTGCACAAAGGATTGTCTGATAAGGCATTCAGAGCTCAAGCCGAGCAGATGTTGAGTGATAACCAAGGCTTGACCGCAGAGCGTGCTGAGAAACTCAAGGAAATTCAAAAGCAACTCAATATGCCGGATGAAGAAGCTCAAAAAATTATCAAGGGTATTACTGCAAGTAGAATGATGTCTGGATTGTCCACTCAAATCAATAGCGGTTCGTTGTCCGCGAAGGATATTCGAAAGATGGCAGAAGATGGCGTTGAATTAGCGAAGCAAATTCCGTTGACTAGACGTGTCGATCTCTTCAAGAAGAACGTCGAACGAAAGTTGACTTCTGGTGAAGGCATGGACAAAATTGAGGAAATTTCCAAGACACTCGTCCAAGATTTAGGTCTCGAGCAAGAAACTGCGGACAAGGAACTCATCAAAATTGCGAACGAGAAGAAGAAGTCGCAAATGGTTCAAGCAGTTGCTGTTTTGAGACAAAAAGATGCACCAAGCGTCATGAAGAGTTGCAGAAACTTGGTCGCCGCACAAGCGTTGGCCCCGGAATCGCAAAACTTGAACTGGCCGGTTGAGAGTGAAATCTTCGACGTGTACTCAGTCTATGCGAGCGAGGTCAAAGACCCGACCGAACTCAAGGCATTGAGAACAGTGTTAGGCTTGAGCGATGACAAGGGTGAAATGTTAGAAAAAGTTGTCGCAGAGGGCGGATTCAAGCTCGAAGCCGACGCGTCTAGTGAAGCATTATTTTAATCTGAACAAAATGAACCACAAAACAAAAATGAATAAACGCACAGCGAACTGTGCACCTTACACACACCAATTTCTATAAGCAATAAAGCAGCAGCAGCAGTTCGTACATGTTTTTACATACAACTTCTAACATATTTGTCTAAACCTCTATGTTTTTTCTATTTGCTAATGAAACGGAGAAAAAAAGTTTTGCAGTCTTCCAGGACGAACTTTCTTTCCAGCTTCGAGTTCTAACTTCAGACACATTCCTTCATCCAAGGGTTCCTCGATGAGATCGGGGTGAAAAATTCTAGCCAACATCTCAACGCCGTCAACTAATCTAGGCCCTGGTCTGGAGAATATTTTGTTGTTTAGAATGTACACCTCTCGATTCTTCACCGCGTTCAGATTCCACCAACCAGGTTGCGATGCTAACACTTCAACTTTCTCCAATGTCTTCTCAAAAGAGCCTTCGAAATTGATCAAGAGCACGTCCGGTTGATGCTCCAATACGCGTTCCCACCTGAGAGCCTCCGCTGGTACTCCTGGCTCTTGAAGCTCATCAATTCCTCCCGCAATCATTTTCATTTCCGGAAGCCAATGCCCTCCACTGATGAGAGGTTTGCACGCCTCCAAAGAAACGACGCGAGGACGTCTTTCGAAACCCGGTGCGACTTTCGAAGCGACGCGTCGTAATCGATCGCGAAGAAGTTTAACCGCGCGTTCAGCCGCGAAATCGTGACTAGCCGCGTTGCCAATCTGAAGCATGATCTCAAAAACATCCGTCAATGTGTGCGGGGCAATGGGCAGGACGCCTTTCATGTCGTTATCTTCCGACTCGTCGGCCCGAAGTCCCATGAAATCGGAATTATTCGAGTGTGCGGAATCTTGAATATCTTCTCTCCACGCACGAGCTTCGCGAATCGCCCAGGCCGTACTTCTGGGATCAACAAATTCGTCTAAGCACGACTCGCAAACGTCAGGAGCGAGAATAATCTTTGCGTTTGAGCTTCTCAACATGTTTATGTTTATCTCCATATTGTTTGGGCCGGAATGCCCAGACGCATCGCCTCGGTGCGAAGACCCATATCCTGAGCTCGAATGCATGGACTTGTTCGAAGAATCACCACCAAGAAAGTTCGACTTTCCGTTTCCTGCTTCATTTATCGAGCGCGAAGAGGTCATGACTGTATGCGCTCTTTGAACGCCTTTTGGATAATCGCACTCTGAAGTGATGCCGACGAGCCTGTGTTCCAAGCCTAGAGCATACACCATCTCCGTGGCGGCTGGCGAGAGACTACAAATGTATCCTTCAGAATCAGGTTCTGGAACTTTCACGAGCGCTGGAGCGTGATAATGACCACGTTTCATTGAGTTATACGCATCATCTCCAGATGTACCGAAATTGCTTCTCGAACGCATCTCTTTCTCGCTCAATAAATCGGCTTGGGAATGAATTCTGTGCAACGACCCAAAGCTCGCGTTCGATCGCATGGATATGTCTTGTTTGTGAGCTCCCGTAGCTTGCGCGAGTAAATTCATCGATCTTGACTTGAACATGTTAAAAGCTCCGGAGAGATTATTTTGGACTTCACTCAGAGTGGCTTGATGGTTGGCAAACGGACCACCTGCTGCGTTACTGGCACGACTCGGAGACATCCCAAACTCACCAGCTCCTCCCAACTCCATATCTCCTGAGGATAACCTTCTGGAATGTCCAGCTGCTTTGTAACGATCGTTCGGAACTCTGGAAAGGTCGTGCTCTGAATCTCTTCTCTTTATCATTGGCGGCTTCCCCCCACCGCCACCAACCCCGCCGTACAAATCGCTTCTCAGGGCGACTGTGTTGGAAGCTCCTCCAGCGTGATTGTTCAGATCGTTCATCGAAGGTCTTCCTCCGTTTCTTAAACTTCTAATTTCATTCACAACGTCTTCTTCCAAAGCTAATCGCTTCGCCGCAGTCGCTGCTTTTTGCGCCGCAATGGTAGCTTCTGCTCTTACAGATTTGCAGGCCTTTACGAAAGACAATGCAAACTTTGGATTCCCTCCAAAATGTAAGTGCACGTTCGATACGAGCACGTTGTTCCAGGCGAATCCCTCTCGCTTGTTCTTATTTCCACTACTGCCGGCAGTCCCATAACCAAAATTGTTGCTGTTGTTTTCGATCATGGTTGCACTCGTTGAGGAAGAGTTGGAGAACGTTCGTTCAAGAGAGAGCGATGAGTTCGAGGCACTATTAAAATTACTGTTCTTCTCTGAAGTGCTTCCACCACCTCCTTCTACAATACCGTTCTGTGCTCTATCATCCTCGACTGACGACGGCTTGACGTCATAGGTCGCTCTCCATCCAGAAATAGGAGAATTTGTATCGTCATGAGACCTTATCTTTTGCGGAATTTCACCAACAATTTCGTAGTGATGTAATCTCTGTCCTCGCACTACTTCTCCGGGAGGAAAAAGTGGATTTCCAATGCTGATTCTGACGTCTAAGTACCCTCGAGTTTCCGTCCGCGCAAATCTCGTCGCAAAGGGAGCTAATCCACACATATACCTAGGTTTTGATGAATCATGTGACGTCAGCGATTGGCTCAAAAACATCAAACCGCCGCTTTCTCCATAAACGACTCCTCCCGAGGAAGCGAAGGCGGTTACTCCCATGCGCAAAGGCCGGTTGTTCGTCAACGCATCGGCGTGACGCTCGGGATAACCACCAGGGAATATCACGCCCGCGATACCTCTCGGAAGCTCGTCGCCAGCGACTGGACTAAAAAATACAAGTTCTGCACCAGAGCGTTCTAACAAGTTGAGATTCTCAGGGTAAAAAAAGCAAAAAGCATCATCTCTCGCAACCGCGATGCGTACTCTTCCATCTGCTCGAATCGTTTTCGTGGGACTCGTAAGCATATTCTCCGCATCTCTTCTACTTTTACTACTAGCGCTACTACTACTGGCGACCATCGAATGTGCCGGACTAGAAGATCGTCCCCCATAGGTTGAAGAAGTTGCGCACGTCAACAAAGTTTCGTTGAAGTTTGTATCATCCGAAATGAATTCTGCGATGGAAAAATCCTTTGCTAATGCTAATATCGCGTCTATATCGACGGTATTTTCGAATATTTTGGCAATTTTCTGCATCTTCAGAGCGATGGACTCTTTGGAATTCGGTGATGCGCCTTGTTGGGGTCCATTACCGTTCAAATGATAATGGTGATGATTGTTGTTGTAATACGACGCAGATTGATTTTGGAAGTCCTCCGTCGACGACGGCGTCTTTGGGGATCCATCGCCAGTGAATGAACTCGAGGAATTATTATTGGTGCTATTGTGGAGTCCACCATACTCGTTAGATGGTTGTAAAGACGATAGAGCGTTCCCATTCATGACGAGTAAGTTTGTATCCTTGGGAACCGCTCCACACATGACCACGTTTACGTTCGACGATTTCATTGACTCCGACAATCGTTTCGCGTGTTGTAAAGACCCTACTTTGTTGAACACAACTCCGGCAATAGTGAGTTCGGTATCGAATTCTTGGTATCCTCTCGTAACTGCGGCTATCGATCGTGCCATCGAGTCACAATCGCATACTAATATAACTGGAGCTTTCAGCCACTTTGCCATCTGCGCCGTGGAACCGCTTTCAGAGTTTGGATCGTATCCATCAAATAGCCCATCGAGTCCATCGACTATGGCCACATCGCATTCGCTCGAGAATTTAGCTACAGTCGATATGTTATACTCTTTCGTCAGCATGATACCATCCAAAGAATGCGATGGTCGGTTAATCGCTCGTTCGTGTCTCAAAGGATCGTTAAAATCCGGTCCGACTTTGAACGCTTGCACTCGTAATCCTCTCTGTTCTAAAGCTGCCATCAGACCTATGGCCAGAGTGGTTTTACCAACCCCAGCCGAAGTTCCGCTGATGACTACGATCTTCATTCTTCTTTCACCTTTTTATCTACCTCGATACTTGGTGAAAGAAGAGCAGCAGCGCTTCTGCTTTTGAGCGTGTTTCGTTTTCGAATTCCACGGAGTGATATGTTGTTGTTGTTGTTGATGTTGATATGTTGCGTGTGTGTGTGTGTGTGTGTGTTCGCGCGTGTGAATGAATTCGATGAGGAGAATAAAAACAACGACGATTCCTTCTTTCTTTCTTCCTTCTCCTCTGTTAGGTTTACGTCTGCACGCGTTTTGCAAGAGAGAGAGAGAGAGAGAAATAGAGAGAAATAGAGAGCGAATTTTTTTCTCGCGCCTGGTTCTCTCTTTCTTTCTCTCTTTCTCTCTTTCTTTCTTTCTTGAGCAGCTCTTCCCCAAAAGGAAAAACAGACGGGTCTTGGGTGAGTGATGATGAAAGCACGAGGGAAAAGCAAAAAAAAAAAATAAAAACGCGAGCGGGTGGAAGAGGGAGAGAAAAAATTATACTCGTCACAAACAAAAGCACTCGTACAAGAGAAACATGTTTTCTTCTCTTTCCATGCGATCAGCGTTAGTTGGCACGTCGGTTCCAACCACGTCCACGAACAGTAGAGGTACGCGCATGCATCGTTCGCGTCGCGCGAAGCTCGCGCGAATTCCGGCGAAAATGCACCTTTTTTTTTTCTTTCGGGCTCTCTCTTTTCACGACGACGAGCTTTCCCTCTTTTCTTTCGGGGGTCGATTTTATAAGCGTCGATGTGGGCGACCACGAAAAGGGAAATCGCGAGACATCGCTCAAAGGGAACACCGAGCGCGAATAAAAGTTAATAATAAGATTTCTCGGATATATTTCTATCGTTATGCTGAGTTACGTGCACTTTGAACGTTCGCACGTGCGCTTCCGGGAGCATCTTCGCGAATTCTAAAACCTCAACTCGAGGAGGGGCGAAGACGAGGGAGGTTTATCCACTCTCTTTTGGCAGCGAAAATTGCTTCTTTTTTTTACTCACAAAACACACTCTCTTTTCTTTTCCCTTTGAACACAGCTCAACAAAAGCAAACGGTCGTGACCACGGTCGCTCGCTTGACGCCGAAAGAGGCTAAAAGGCAGCAGCGCCACCGAAAAATCCGTTCCAGAGTTACTGGAACTGCCGACAGGCCGAGAATTAGCGTGTACAGAAGCAACCAACACGTCTTTGTGCAAGTCATCGATGACGACGCGCAAAAGACTTTAGTTTCCTTAGGTACGCAGAGTCAAGAAGTCAAAGCGGTCGTTGGTACCGAAGAGTGGAAGACTAAGACTGTGGCTGCGGCGAGTGAGTTGGGTAAAATGTTGGGTAAGAAGTGTGTCGATGCCGGCATCACTTCTGCGGTGTTCGACAGAGGAGGATTTTTGTACCACGGCAGAGTGAAAGCCGTGGCGGACGGCTGTAGAGAGGCTGGCGTGGCCATCTAAGAGAGTATTATATACATGTGTGTATATATATATATAAATATAGTAGTTAAATCTTGACCATCATCGTATCGGGAGAGATTTAGTTATGCTTTGTTGTTAATATTTCACAGTTCCTTTAGTCGTTTTAAATGTATTTCTCAAAGGTGTTCGCGTGTGTTTTTTTTGGATGAAATTAATTTTCGTCCACGCGTCTCTCTCTTTCGCTTTGGCTATTTTTTTTGCCGCCCTTTTTTCTTGTTTCGTCCCTCTGCCATCTGCCTGCTTGTGCGTGTCGCAAAAGTATCTCTTTTCTCTTTTATACGTATATTCAATCGCGATAGCGCTTCCTTCACTCTTTATCAACACGCAAATACGCACGCGTTTACATCACATCGAGTGAGGTTATTCCCTTTGAAATAAGATCGGGACAATGAGCGCATCACTTTTCAACACCAACTGTGCCTCAACGAGGACTAGCTTCACCTCCTCCTCCTCCTCTTCCTCTTCTTTGTCGATGAGAAGATTACAAACGACGACGACGTCTACTTCCCTCACGAACAACAACAACAACAATAACAACATTAGAAAGGTTCGTGGTGGAGGTGCAGCCGTCGTCGTCAGAGCGGCGTACTCGGAGAAGGACTTAGGTTCTGCTACCGTCAGAGGTACGGTCAGAAAGAACAACGAAGACAGATTAGCGGCGACGTTTAACCCAAGTCCGCAACCTGGGAAACCTTCGGTAATCATATCTACTTTTGATGGTCACGGAGGAGACGCCGTCTCGGATTGGCTCTCTAAAAATTTACATCAAACGATCACAAAGAACATGAACCCGGATAAATTTCCGTTGGAAGCGTTGACGGAAAGTTGCATAGAGTGCGATGAAGTCTGCATTGCGCCCCCGGAAGGTTTTTGGGCATCCTTCGGCGAACGTGGTATCGGCGGCGCCAAGTGCGGCAGTACTTTGGCTTTAGCGGCAATCGTTGATGGAAATAAATTGTGCACGGCAAACGTTGGAGATGCGAGAGTTTTGTTAATCAGAGACGGAAAAGCTGTGCAACTCTCCGTCGACCACATTCCGGACGATGAAAACGAGAGAAAAAGAATCGACAGAGGGAACCCAAACTTGAGAAAATCGATGGTTGAGTTTACGAATGGAACTTGGAGAGTTGGCGGCGTTTTAGCGCTTTCGAGAGCGTTTGGCGATTCTTTTTTGAAAACTTCAGGGAGATTTGAAGGCATTGGTGAAAAAAATGCTGATTACGGGTCTGGTTTTGGTTTGAACGCGGAACCGGATTGCGCATTTGAGCAACTTACGGAGAAAGACACATGGCTTTTGTGCGCCACGGACGGTTTATTTGAGAACGAAGAACGAGGCGGGGGTGGCGGTTTGAGCAACGAAAGGATCGCGGAAATGTTGAACGCGGCGACTTCCGATCCGCAAACCGTTGCCAAAGAGCTCATCGCCGCTGCAGTGAAAGGTGGCTCCACCGATGACATCACGGTTCAGTTGATGAAGCTCTAAATAAAATATGTTCATTTTTGTACCGCACGGCATAAAAGAACGAAGCTTTACGATAAAACACAAATTTTTGTTATAATATAAATCTAAGTGAAAAGTTACTTACAAAAACGCATGAGCTCGCTACTTGTTGTTTTCATACGTGCGTCGTCGCCGTATCGTTCACCAATAAACGACGTCCTTTCGTCGAATGTGCAAAACCACCGCCCCTGCCGCCTTTCTGAGCAGACTCGTGAACGATGACCGAATTCGGAAGCTCTTCGGATAGCTTCAATAAACACTCTCGCTCTTTTATCCACGAGTGTCTATTCGCTAAACCTTTGCTTGGCGGGCGAATGAACCCCCCTGGACGTCCCCAATCCTTAGCTTTACCTAAATACTTTTTGAAATAATATCCAGTACCAAAAGTGAAACCGTATACGTCCACTCGTGCGCACATGTGCAAAGCGAACGTGATGCCTGCCATCCCGTTACTCATCCAAGGTCGCCCAACATCCTTCGGCGCGTTTGTTTTGTGTACTTTCCAGTGCCCGTCGACGTACTTTTCCACCTTGTCTGGCATTTGTTCTAATCTACACTTTCCCTTCGAGTTTTGTCCCTTGTACCATTTCCCTTCCCGAACCACACAAATTTCTCCGTCCTTCTCGGCGAATCCCGAACGGTCGCGATTTTGGAATCGAAGTGTCGTCTTTGAACCGACGTCCTTCTCGTAGCCTTTGTGCGGCGCCTCGTTGAATCGGAACACCGCGGTGTGTGCGTCAATCTCGCCGCCTAAGTTTGAATTTCGCATCGTTCCCGCCGATCCTACAATCGCACACGTGCTAAAGTCGTGCAATACTTTCTTGTTCTTCTTGTATTTCGGACCTGCTTTCGGCCACTCTTTGAGCGGCGTCAAACACCAGTCTCCATCTTCTGGCTCTCTTGGCACGTCGCAATTCTCTCCGTCTGGGAAAAACACCGGACATCTGCACTTACCATCGATGCAAAACATTCGATCCCCTTTACAGTCCGATATAGAAGAGCAACTACCAAATGTCGGCGGTTTTGGTTTCGTATTTTTCTTCGCACTCGCTAACGCCAACTCGCTTATTTGTCCACCCAACAACACGCTCACAGAACTGGACTCTTCCTCTTCCTCTCTTTCTAATTGATCTAAATCGTCCGCCTCTGGGATTACGTCTAAAGATTTCCTGTTCTCAGTCGTGTATTCAATCGCTTCGTTTCGTTTTTCTTCCAGTTCATCGATGGCTTTTTGCACGTGCGACATACTCATCTCCGACATCGTGAATGCGAAGGAGGAAGAAGACGCATCGCCATACGCCGCATCGACGACGACGACGGGGACCGTCGTCGCGAATGAAAACAAAACGAGCAAAGCGCAAAAAGAAAGTGATGGTAATAATGATGACGTTACTGATGAGAAGATCGTGGGAATGCGTCGTCCTCGTCGCATACGACGAGTTGATGCTGTTTTCGTCGTCATCCTCGTCGCACAAACAATCTTCTTTCTTGTGATGATGTTTTTTTTGTGATGAAGCGTCGAGTTCTCTTATTATACAGGCGAACAGGCCGGGTATTTCATATGTGAGCGGTGTGTAAGTAGCAATTGATAGTATTATTAAAAGAAAGCGCGCGTGTTGAGTAGACACGACGACGACGTCACATTCTGAATTTCGTTAACGAAGAACATGTGCACTTTCAAGCTTAAGTGTGTAAAACAATTAGTCGTATCGTATGTACGTCAATCTTTCGCCCTCTCGCGTCTTCTTTTTTATTCCAACAAATATCCAGCCAAGAAGAACGCAAAGAACAAAGCCAAACTACCGTAAATCAATCTCGATTTTTCACCTTCGGTCATGCTGTTCGTTCCAAACCCGTAGCCTTGGTTTTGTTCGAAGCCAGCGACTTGTCTTCCGATGGATTTGAACTTTGACTTGGACGCGCCGCACACCGGGCAGTTCCAGTCCTCCGGTAAGTCTTTAAACTGCGTTCCGGCGGAGACTGGATAGAAGTCGTCCCCTTTCTTCGGTGAATATTGGTACATGCACGATTGGCATCTGTTTCGTTCGTTTCATGTGGATGATGAGAAAGAGAAGAGACATAGAGAGATATGGTGAGTATGTCAGTTAATGATTTACGCGATGGCGGATAGCGGGAGTGCGAGGATACAATCCACATATATTCTTTCCCTCTCTCAAAAACAAAAGAAGAACAAAAAGATAGCAAAACGTACTCGTGTTCGCCGTCGCCTATGACTGCAAATTTCTCCTCCAGTAAAGGGTTATCGCGATCCAACACGCCGCCTTTACCTCCCGCGTTCGCCGTCGGTTTAAACATGTATTCATCTTCCTCGTTCTCCGTCGCTCGCGCGACGACTCTCCACGCTGGAGATGATGATGATGATTGTGAAGAAGATTGAAAGGAAACGAAATTATTCGTTTTTGCACTCTTGCTGATTAAACCAAAGGAAGAGGAGGAAGTGGATTTAGAGGAAGAAGAGGTGGACGAGGAGGACGAGATGCGTCCAGCCGCCGCGACGGTTGAGGATGCTGCGATCGTAAACATTCTTTATTCTTTCGTTTTCAAGTTCTTCTTTTTATGGCGTTCTTTCAGTTGTTTTTGCTCAAGTAGGAGTACCCAAACTGCTTTTGCTGACATCATCAGTTTTTTTTTGGGCGCAAAAATAAAAAAATCAGCGGCTCACATCGATCAAAAAGCTTTCTCCCTCTTGTGCTTTTTCACAGAGCGAAGAAAAAAATTCACACACCTCGCGAAAAGAGGGAAAGAAACGGCTCACGCGAAGGTTGAAACGCCACTTATTGTCGCACATTTACTCTTTCACACATCAAAATGTCTCAAGCGCTCAGCTCATCCAGAGTGTTAACCAATGCCTCGGCGGTGCGTCGTTGTTTCCGTTTATTATATTTTTTTCTTCCTTTCTTTTGGGCGTGGTGGATTTTTTTTCTCCCGGGAAAAAAGCGTGCTCAATTCGAGTGACGTACGCATTGATGTGTGAAAGTAGAGAGAGAAGATAGAAAGTTTCATCGCGCTCGATGACATCTTCCGATATTCTCTGTGAACTGAAAGAGCATAATTCGCGTAACAAACGCAATTGTTTGCGAGAATTGTGCTTTTTCGGATCGCTTCATCGCGTGCTCGTGTCACTTCTCGCGCGTAATCTTTTTTTTACCTATCGCCGTCACACGCAAAATCTATCTTGTTCTTTCTCCCCTCAAGCGGAAGAGAGAGATTTTGCAGAGATGATAGGCAAGACAGACCGGACGACTTTTCGCGTCGCGACGAGTCTTCCCATTCCTTTCCCTCATCGCCAATACTCACCTCTCTCTTTACCTCTTTTTGTTCTCATCAAAACGTAATAATATTATTTATCAACAGCTTCGCGCCGGTTCCTCGAAGACGAAAGCCTCGAGAAAGAACGTCATCGTTCGTGCTGCCAAAGAAGAAGGAGCGCGTCAAGTCCCGTTGGAGAAGTACCGTAACATCGGTATCATGGCCCACATCGATGCGGGTAAAACTACTTGCACCGAGCGTGTCCTTTACTACACCGGTAAATCCCACAAGATTGGGGAAGTCCACGAAGGTGCGGCCACCATGGATTGGATGGAACAAGAACAAGAGAGAGGTATCACCATCACCTCCGCTGCGACGACGTGCGCGTGGAAAGACGCCCGCATCAACATCATCGACACTCCGGGTCACGTCGATTTCACTTTAGAAGTAGAACGTGCCTTGAAGGTGTTGGATGGTGCCATCTGCCTCTTTGACTCTGTTGCCGGCGTTGAGCCGCAATCTGAGACCGTTTGGAGACAAGCGGATAAGTACGGCGTCCCGAGAATTTGCTTCGTTAACAAGATGGACAGAATGGGTGCTAATTTTTTCAGAACTGTCGACATGATCGTCAAGAACTTGGGTGCTAAACCGCTCGTTATCCAAGTTCCGATTGGTGCCGAAGAGGAATTCGCCGGCGTTGTTGACTTGGTTGAAAACAGAGCCATTGTCTGGAACGGCGAAGAACTCGGCGCCTCGTTTGAATACCAAGAAATTCCGGATAACTTGAAGGAGAAGTGCGCGGAAATGAGATCTCAACTCATTGAAACTGCGGTCGAACAAGACGAGGATGTCATGATGATGTACTTGGAAGGCGAAGAACCGAGCACTGAAGACTTGAAAAAGTGCATCCGTAAGGGTTGCATCAACTTGGACTTTGTCCCGGTTGCGTGCGGCTCTGCGTTCAAGAACAAGGGCGTGCAGCCGTTGTTGGATGCCGTCATCGATTACCTCCCGGCGCCGACCGACTTGCCGGACGTCAAGGGTAGCGCTGAAGGCGACGCCGAGAAAGTCATGAAGAGAAAGCCGTCGGACGATGAACCGTTCGCTGGTTTGGCCTTCAAGGTCATGGCGGATCCGTTTGTCGGCTCCTTGACTTTTGTCAGAGTCTACTCTGGTGTTATGGAAAGTGGATCTTACGTATACAACTCCGTCAAGGGTAAGAAAGAACGCGTTGGTCGTATGATGGAGATGCACGCGAACGAAAGAAACGACGTAAAAACGTGCAGAGCTGGTGATATCATCGCCATTGCTGGTTTGAAAGATACCACTACTGGTGACACTTTGTGCGACGGCGACAAAACCATCGTTTTGGAAAGAATGGAATTCCCGGATCCAGTCATCAAGGTTGCCATCGAGCCGAAATCCAAAGCGGATTTGGAGAAGATGTCTAACGGCTTGGTCAAGTTGGCCGCGGAAGATCCCTCTTTCCACTTTACTCGCGACGAAGAGACGAACCAAACCGTCATCGAAGGTATGGGTGAATTGCACTTGGAAATCATCGTCGACCGATTAAAGAGAGAATTCAAGGTTGAAGCTGACGTCGGTGCGCCGCAAGTTAACTACAGAGAGTCCATCTCCAAGCCGGCGAGCATCAAGTACACGCACAAGAAGCAATCTGGTGGTTCCGGTCAATACGCCGACGTTCAAATCAAGTTTGAACCGCTCGAGCCGGGATCGGGCTTCGAGTTTGCCACTGACTTGAAGGGTGGTTCTGTCCCGAAGGAATACATTCCGGGTGTTGAAAAGGGTTTGAAAGATTCCATGATGACTGGTGTCATTGCTGGTTTCCCGGTTGTCGATGTTCGTGCCACGTTGTTTGACGGCGGCTACCACGATGTCGATTCCTCCGTTATGGCTTTTGAAATCGCCGCCAAGGCTGCGTTTAGAGAAGGTATCCCGAAATGCGCGCCGAAGCTTCTCGAACCGATGATGCAAGTCGACGTCGTCTGCCCGGAAGAATCTATGGGTGATGTTATCGGTGACTTGAACAGTAGAAGAGGCCAAATTGGTGAACTCGGTGATAAACCGGGTGGATTGAAGACTGTCTTGTGCTACGTGCCGTTGGCGGAAATGTTCAACTACGTTTCCAAATTGAGAGGCATGACGAAGGGCAGAGCGAACTATTCCATGAAGCTCGCGAGATACGAGCCGGTGCCGATGAACATTCAGCAAGAGCTTCAAAAGGCCAAGGCTGAAAAGTCCGCCGCTTAAGAACAAATTCTCGTGTAAATTTTTGTTTGTGATGAGTGAAGCGTAATATTAGAAAGAGAGAGAAAAAAAGCGATTTCTACTAGAAGAAGAGATTATATATGAGTGTATTGAAATATCTTTTTGGATATATAATTTGATTTAAAGCAATACCACCACCCGTAACTAAACTAATTAGCGAGAGAGACTCGGGCTCATCGTCGCGGCGTTGTCGTTCTGATTCCTCCTGGCATTGAAAGCCTCCTCGTTCCTTTGCTCGTGGTCCTCTTCGTCTTTGCGCTTGACCCTCTTTTCTTTTCGTCGTCGTCTTTGATGTCGGCAAACGAGAAAAAACTTGCACAAAAATACAAATAACACACCCAACGAAGTTATGAATACGAACGCAAAGTAAAAAGGAATCATTTTCTCACTAATTCTAACATCGAGCAAAGGAAAACTGCAAAAGAACAAAAAGCAATACAACACGGATGGATCTCTCGTTTTATTTTCCTCTTTTCTTGTTTCTCCTTTTTCTCCTCCTTGTTTTCTCGCGTTCTCCTCGTTCAAAATACGAACGTACGTCTGGCTGTCTTCTCGCTCGCACTCTTTCATGGCGAGAAGCGTTGTGACGGATGCACCGTTTTCAATGAAGAAAGCTGCGCACGCTTTCATGTCAAACGTGAAGAGTTCTTCGCTGGTGAGTGTTTTTCTCGAGAGGATGAGAGTGTCAATCGCAGATGCACAAATCGTACAGGCTTCCCCATCATTAGAAAGTATATCACTTCCGCACGATGAACGCAGGGGTTTAGTATTACCTCTCTCGTCATCATCGTCGTCGTCGTTACCTTTCGTAACAACAGCATTCGCTTCAGTTAATGGACAAGACGACTTCTTCAAAGTTGTTTGTTGGGCTTTGGTAAACATATCCACGGGCAGAAGGAGAAGAAAGAAAATGAAGAAGATGTGATGCAGCCGCATTACTGGCACGGAAGTGAAGGCGAGGAAGAAAAAGTTCGTCTTCTCTTCCTTTTTCTTTTTCTTCGTCGGCGTCATCGCCGTTAACAGCTGCTTAAAGAAGAGAGAGCCGTGGCGTTGGTAATTTTTTTTATCTTGTTTACCCCTCGTGTATTTTTGGTTCTTTCTTTTGTGATGTTGATCATTGATGAGGATGATGCAAATCTTCATTTTTATTTTGTTGCAATTTCCCCTGGTCTGGCTCTCATGTATGCCTCCTCCTCCTCCTCCGTTCTGCATCGTAGTTGTGATGCTACTTGGTCAACACAGAGAGGAAGAGCACGAAGACAGAGAACTACTCTCGTCGCTTCCACATCATCATCTCCTTCACCTTCTTCCGATATTGCGGGTAATCCGTTCGAGCAAACCAGCCAAGCCGCGTCGGAGAGGCAAGATCTCTTCAACGACATAGCACCTGTGTACGACCAGTTGAACGATGTTTTATCTTTAGGCTTACACCGCGCGTGGAAGCGAGCGACGGTGAAATGGTCGGAAGCGAAAAAAGGAGATACGGTTCTGGACGTCTGTTGCGGTTCTGGCGACATCGCGCAGAGGCTTTCGGATCGGGTTGGTGATGAAGGAACGGTGTTTGGTTTGGACTTTGCGGAAAACCAGCTGAGACGTGCGGCGGAAAAAATGGAAGAGAAGACGCCAACCACGAGTAACGAAACGAATACGGCGAAAATTACCTGGGTGCAAGGCGACGCTTTGGAATTACCATTCGAAGACGACACGTTTGATGCGATCACGATGGGATACGGGCTAAGAAATGTGAGGGATATTCCAAAGGCATTGTCGGAGTTGAAACGCGTAGCAAAAAGCGGCACGAAAGTTGCCATCTTAGATTTCAACAACTCCAGAGACGAGACAACCAATCAAATATCTGGTTTCATTCTTGATAACGTTGTTGTGCCGTTCGCAAAAATGAACGACGTCGAGGCAGAGTACAAATATTTGAGACCAAGTATTGAGAGATTTCCAACTGGACCAGAGTTGGTTGATTTAGCTTTAGCGGCGGGCTTCGAAGAAGCGACGCATTACGAACTTCAACCGGGAGGGTTAATGGGGTGTTTAGTTTGCCAAGTTTAGTAGCTTTATAGTTGTATGTTATTTATTATTCATTCTGCACTGCTTTTTAATGCTATAATTAATCGGTGTTTAAACGCGAGTACAGATGGTTGTTGTCATAACAACGTGTATACATCACACTACAAAAAAAGTGGCTACGAGCGCTTTGCTGCTTTTCTATAAAAATAATATTCTTTGTGTTGTACAGGAATCTTTCTCTCTCTATCTCTTTCTTTCTTCTCTTCACTACTTGATCAATGACTTCTTCTCATCCTCAGTGACGTGCTTGTCGCCAACTTTCGTAGAGGAATTATCGAAATCCGTGATGGAGTCCGTCATCAAGATGTTTGGAACGAAGATGAACGTCAAAGGAATTGCGAGAAGTGGCATGCAAATACCACAAACCAAGATGAGATTCGGCAAGTTATCCCAGTTGCAACTTCCCGAAGTTAAATCGGTTTTGATGCCCGCGTAATCCATCGCAAATGTCCCGAAAGAACCACTCAAAGACCCCCCTAAATTCGCAAAACTGGCTAAAATGGCAAACATTGTCGTTTCTAAATTTTTTGGACACATTTTCGCAATCAACACTACCGATGGCATGTACGCCATCATGCCAACGATAGATTCTAAGACTGCATCGCCAAACATATAAAACGCCTTATCGGGAATGCTCAAGTAGTCAACATTCCATCGCTTCACGATTGCGTAATCGAAAAACGAACCGAGCGACGAAATCATGCTCGAAATCCAGAAAGCCTTTCGCAAACTTCCTTTCGAGAAGAAGATGTTGAACAACCAAATGCCGATGATTCCAGAACATTGCCCGACGATTGACGTGTACACGGTGAAATACACGTAGTCAAAGTGTGGCCCACCAGGATTACATTTTTCATCGACGGTGAACCAATACGTCATGGCTCCACCAAAAGATACCGATAACACGGAGGTGATGAATAAGAAAAACGTCGCCTTTGCCAACTGCCTCGGCAAAAAGAAAAATATCAACATCGACAAAAGTACGCACGAAATCAAAGTGATGGACAAGATTGTACTCTCATCTAAACCGACGATTTGAATGCCAGCAATGATAACACAAATCACACCCATTAAGATAGCCATCATGTTCATCGATCGTTTCTGTCGATTCGCTTTCTTCGTTTCTTCGTCTTCGTCTGCGAACGTCACGGATTTCTTCGCATCACCTACTCCCATTGCATCGACTTTGTCGCCTTCGTCGTCTTCGCCGTCGTCAACGACAACCTCTCCTTTTTTGGTTCTTTTCACTTTCAATTCAGGCAACAAGCCGCTGGCCGAGGTGAGAAAGCATTGCACGGCAAAGGGCAATGCCATCCAAAAGAGAAGATGATAGTTTTCATCTTTAAGCGCGATGTAGGATAACACCGTCGCTAAAATCCCACCCAATGTAATGTTACCCCACACGTACGAAACCATAGACGCAGAGTGATTTGGGTTGTATCGCATGGCTTCAGCGTATTTCCCTTCAGTGAGTAAATCCGCGATGGCGACTTGCGCGTTGATGTGCGTCAAGCCGGCTATGTAATACAAACCGTTCGATCGATCAAACTTATACGTGGCGACGAAGTAAATCGCGCATGATCCGACTAAAGACGAAGCGGCAATGTACCATCTTTTATTGTACCCAAAAATAGGAAAACCATCGCTAATCATCCCGATCAAAGGCTTCACGGTCCACGGAAACGACGCGACGATGCCGTATTTTTGCATCTCAATCGCGGTCAATTTCAAGTACTTTTGCGCGTAAGGGAGTCCACTCGATCCAACCAAGCCAATCATCGCACCTTTCACACCAAACATCACCGAAATGATCATGAAAACTAAAGGCCATCCGTAAATGATGATCATTTTTCTCATGTAGTAATAAAACTGCACGAACGGGTTGTAATAGGAAATGCCGCAACATTTCGTCGTTTTGTACTCCGTCAAGTCGACCAAAATGCGTTTGGTGTCTTCCTTTCTCGGCGCCTTATTCTTCCTCCCTCGAAACATCTTCCTTTCTAATCACTATGGTTTTCGAGAGAGATTCTTTGCGTGTTTTCAAAGCGTGTGTGTGTGTGTGTGTGTGTGTGTGTGTATTACGTATGTCTTCTCTCGTTTGATGAAGAATAATGAAGCGCACCACCCCGCGGCGGGAAAAGAAGCTGATGAGTGAGTGAGTGAGTGAGAAGAGCTGTTTTTTGAGAGTTTTTGATGCTCTTTTTTCCCTTGTTTTTGAGAAAAATGGCCCCCCTCCTCCTCTCGCCCAGCCCGCGGCCTTTTTTTTTGGTACTTTTCCTCGTGCCTTCAAACACACAAAACACATTTTTCCTCATTGCTCTGAGCACCCACAACACACGCCTCCGTTGGTGTTTTGCTTCTCTTTCGTTTCTGATATATAATATATATATATATAAACGATATAAATAAGGTAACCATACGTAATATAATGGGCGGGTACAAGTACCGAGTTGGAACGCACAGCGGCGCTTCCTCGTCCAATCCAGAGTCCGCGCAGTTGCTCAAAAATGAAAATGGAGCCAACACCGCTTCCAACCGATCTTCGTCGTCGTCGTCCTCGTCGTCGTCGTGGAGTTCCAAAGTAGTCGCGACATCGGTCGTCACCTTTGTTGGCGTCTCGTGCGTCATGGCCGTGCAACAAAAGATGGGTGGTAGCACTGCTGATGCTCAACATCATTCATCTTCTTCAGCCGTCGCCCCTGAACCCGGAGTAGAGACTTCTCCCGAAGCGGGCCTGTTCGCAAAGACCGCGGGCTGGATTCGTGATTTCACCTCCCGGAAAGGGAAAAGCGACGAGGACAACTTGGCGTCTTTGTTAGGCTCGGAACACTACACGCTGAAAGACGTCGCGGATTCTTTCCGACAGTTGGAATACGAGAGAGATAAAACGAGAGGCCAATCGAACAGTCTCCACGTTTTCTCCTGGACTCCTCAAGCCGGATTCGAGATGTTTGACTTGGGACCGACCAAAGAAGCGGCGATGAAAGACGCCTCCATCGATCGTTGGCAAAGACCCGGTTGGACGTTTGATTTCATCAAGATGGGTTTACAAACTTATTTTCCGAAACGTTTCGACGGTGTTCACGACCCGAGGCCGTTTCGAGTGGTCATTTCGCATGCGGATTACCAAACTATTCCGTGCTCCAACCCAAACAACAACAAAAAATGCGCCAAACTTCCCGCGCCAGTGTTCACTTTCGGGTCTGTCCCGACCCACGTCGACAGAAAGATGGAGAATTTGAAGCAAATGCCAACATTTTCTACTCTAGAGTGCTTGTGGGGCCACATGATGGCGAAGAGCGAACCGGAGCATGGTAAGTGCAGATGGTTTGTGCCGCAGACAAAATACGAAGGTCACTGCGAAGATAAATCGAAAGAAAACTGGTCGTTTCTAGATGCCGGAGAAGTGCAACTTTGGGACAACGTCCCTTTCAACACGTTGACGCCGAAAGTCGTGTGGAGAGGCGCTGATTATCCTTTCGTCGCCGCGTTTTCGAAAGACGATGCCGGACAAACCGCGGCTTTGTTCTTCAAAAGAAACGCGCGCTTGCATTTGCAGGATAAATCCCCAGCGAGAGTCATCGAGACTATTGGTGAACAAAATCTACCACCGAGATTGCACGCGGCGCTGTTATCGAAAGCTGAACCGGATTGGATCGACGTGAAATTCTTGCGACCGAAAGTTATCCCCGGATTTGGTGATATCGATGATCAGTATAAAGGTTTGGAGACGGTTGAGCCAATGACCAAGTGCGAAATGGCGAGGTACAAATACCACATCGATATTGGTGGAAACGGCGGAACCACGTGGCAAGGTACGATCGATAAATTAGCCATGCCCGGTTTACTCTTTCACCACGATTCCGGGATGAAGGACCACTTTCACGACGAGTTGAAACCGTGGGTGCATTACGTTCCGGTGGCGGTTGATTTGACCGATTTGAAGATCAAATACGAATGGGCGGAGCGCAATCCAGACAAGGCGGAGAAGATTGCCAAAAATGGTCAAGAGTGGGTGCGAAACTTTATCAGCGAGAAAGGTATGGAGGAGCAAGTGCAGAAATACTTCGTCGAGCCGATGACGGATTACATAGCTAAATACGACGACGATTGCGAAGTGTGCACGAAAGAGCGCATGTCGTTCGCCCAGAAGGTGCATGCGGTGACGGATGGTTCGATGAGTGCGGCGAAGATGAGTTGGTCGAAACGAAACGAGTTACAAAAGTAAAAATTTTGTTTTGTCACGTCATCCATCAACTTCGCGCGCCATCCATCACTGTAAATTCGTTAAAACATGTAGTAGCTAAAATTAAAGAACAACAACAACAACAACAACGACAACAACAACAACATTTAAGTACTAAGTAAGTAAATTTTTTTATCAAATACCATTAATCAACAAATACATGAATACCTACTAATAATGTATCACGCATTACTTTTTGACGACGCGCATCATCCCGTATACCATTAGTTTTCGTTTGAAAGCGCGCTGCATTCGCTCGAGGCAAATGATATCGCGCAACGTTTTGTACCAAATTTTTGGTCTCGTAAATACCGGGAGAGGATCGTAAACGCCGGCCCAAATCGAGTGTCTCCACGAGACGATCGTTTGTTTCGTCCAATCATCCAGCGTAACGGTTGCTCCTGGATTGCACGCCTCGACGAGTCTACCGTATTCTTCAATGGAAATGAAATACGGGTGCGCCCACTCGTCGTACAAAAATTGGAGCTGCGACTTTTCTACTTTTGTCAACGCCGGCGGCGTCTCGCGTTGACACCAAGTTGCTAGAACCAAAGTTCCTCCTGGTTTCAAAACTCGCATCATCTCCTCTACGTATTTTTTCTTGTCTGGCATGTGCTCGCCACTCTCGCAGGCCCAAACCAAATCGAATGAGTTATCAGCGAAGGACATGTTCAGAGCGTCCATGACTTCAAATTTAGCGTTTGGAATGTTTTGATTCTTGGCTAAATCGTTCGCTCTCTTCGCTTGTTCTGGACTCAAAGTGATTCCCGTGACTTGAGCTCCACCACCGATGCATTCAGATGCCAAGCGTCGACTGGCTCCTCCGATGCCACACCCGACATCCAAAACCGACGTTATTTTTGATTTCTCCGCTTTGGAGAACTTGAACATTTCATCCACGAAGTCTTCCTTCGCTTCGATAAAGTCTTTGACCTTGTGTCCGAGAAGAGTTCCTGCACCTTTCGCTAAATCTTCGTCGTTGTAATATCCTAAATGAATGTGCTCTCCCCAATAATATTCAAGAATCTCTTCTTTGGTCCACGCGTCATATTCATTACCGACGGTATTCTCGCCTTCGACGTAGGTTCGCGAAGGCGTATCTAAAACGTTTTTAATTTTTACTAAACTGGCGGCGAGGAGGAGTCCTCCGAAAGAATACGCCGCTTGCGAGCCGTGGCTAATGTTTCTGCAATATTCTGCGATGAAACTCCGCGAGTTTGCTTGCGCGTGCGAAGGCACCGCGATGAAACCTGCAATTTTTTTGCCCGACAGCTCCGTCGAGGCCGAAAGTTGACCCAAAGCTTCTCTGCGTAAAGTAGCGACAGGGAGTGCCCGCTGCTGCTGCTTTTGTTCATCAATTTGAAAAACTTCAAATGCGGCGCTATGCTTTCCTTCGTTGGTTTTTGTATTCGCGGCATTCGCGGCGCTTCCTAAAGCTATCGTTCGACCTCTTTCTCTCTTTCTTCTTCGTCTTCTATTATTAGAAAAAGTCGTTACGAATCGCGATGAAGAAGAAGAAGAAGAAGAACCGTTGAATTCTGACGCGCGAATACGAGCACAACCGGCACGTAACTGTTGATTCAACGACGGCGCAGACGACGACGATGTCGTCATCGGAGATTGCAGAAGAAAAGGCATATTTATTATTTCCGCCGGGGGCTTTGAGGTTGTGGATTGCGGAGGAGTGTTTTGGTTTTTGCGGGAAAGACGAAAACTGTACTTTTTTTTTCCTTGCTCTCTGACTCTGATGATTCCAGACAGATTCCTTCTCGCGCGCGTCTTTAAATCGTCTTCATTCACACTTACACGCACTTCAAACTTTCGTTGCAAACACGAACGCAAACACGCGCGCACACGCACACACACACACACACACAGAGAGAGAGAGAGATAAACAGAGAAAGAGAGAGAATCAGAGTCGCGCTTTGAGCGTTGCGCGTTAAATACAAAGAATGGTGGACATTTACGCCGGCAAAAACGCAAAGGACGTTCGGTCTCTGGAGCTTGAGTTCGTTCGCGGGTTGAACGCTTTTGTACTTAGCTTTCGTCATCTCACTTCTCCTGATGACGATGGTACTCACCATACGACGAGAAGTGACGAGAAGGATAGAAAAGCAGGCAAAGAGGATTGGAAAACTGGAGCAAAACCGCACGCGTACGCGGAATCGCTCCGTCGACAATTGAACGCGTTGAGAGAGAAGACGAAAGAGATGCACGCGTTGCAACAAAAGAAAAAGAAAAAGAAAAAGAGGAACACTTTATTAGCAGCAGTTTTCGCTGGAGCGCACGATAACGACGAGGACGTTGAAGACGAGAACGATGACGACATCAACGACGAAAACGATCAATCTAACGAACGAGACCATATTAAGAAAGAATGTGAGCGAAAGTTTCGCGCGTACGAGGAAAAAATAAACGAGATCGAAAAGAGATTGCCAACGCACGAACATCCCGCGTTTGTCTCGGTGACTGCTTCAGCTATTCCGAGTTCATCGTCATCGTCGTTATCTCATTCTTCTTATCCTTCTTTTGCACCGACGGCGATGACCACAGTATCAGAAAATGCTGACGTTTTAGAAGCAGCGCAGGCATCCACAGTTACAACGCAAACAAAGAAGAAACTCTACGCGCCGAAGAAGTTTACCGTGTCGAAAGAGGGCGATAAAATATTACAAGATGAAAAGAAAATGCAGGAGAATTTGACGAACGAAATGGTCGATTTAGCCTCTCGAATTAAAAGGAACGCCGAAGAAGTCTCCAAGGAATTAAGCAGAAGCAATAAATTAGTAGATAGCATGGAAACAAAACTCGATCAAAACTTCGTCGTCGCGAAAGGTGCGACGCAAAGACAAACGGCAGTTTTTCGTAAAAACAAAAAGTACGGATGTTGGAGTTGCATCGTCCTCACGCTCGTTTTTGTTCTCTTCAGCTGGGTTTATATCGTCATCAAGTTTAGCGGCGATAAAACGGTAAAGTTAATCGACAAGAAGAAAATGTACGACGACGGCGACAACGACGAGAAAGACGTTGTCCAAGATATTCGAGTAGAACGAGACGAAGTTGAGAAGCCAAAACATAGCAGCAGTAGCCGAGACGCCTTAGAATTGTAGTAGTAGTTTGAATATTAAATATAATACAACTTGATGATCATGATGGATATTATAATTAGATGTATATATATATAAGTTACAGAATAATATTAACGCGGCTGACCTGGAGGCGTAAACTTAACCATAGGTGTTCCGAAAAGTGTCGGTGCATCTTTCACCGCGAGCACGTCGACTTCGAACGTCAGTTTCAATCCAGCTAAAGGATGGTTAAAATCTAAAGTCAAAGAGTCCTCCCCAATCTCGACGACTTTCGCGATGACGTTTGGCGCGAGCTGAACAACTTGCCCAGGTTGCACTTGTTCCTTAACTTGAGCCATTTCTTCCGGTAATATCGGTTGCTTTTGAATCTTCTTTTCGTCAAAGTTGCCGTACGTATCTTCCGGGTCAAGCGTCAGTTTGATTTTACTTCCAACTTCGCACGTTAATAATTGCGCTTCCAATTTTGGGAATAACTCCCCGCTCCCTAACGTAATCTCCACGGCTTGTCCTCGCGCGGAAGTATCGTCGATGAGTTCATTGGTCTCTCCGTTGGTCAATTTATAGTGCAAAGCGACTTTTTGTCCGTTTGTCAGCGCAGCCAAACACTGACGACGACGGTGAATTCTTGTTGATTTTGAAGTTGTTGTTTTTCTTCTTCTGCTGCTTTTGATGAGAAGATGCAATTTTGCGTTTTTATGCGAAGAAGAAGAAAACGTCGATGAAGGTGGTGACGGCGATGAAGACAACATAAATTCAATATCAGAGCGCTGTTATTAATGCGCGTCGAAGAAGATTACTTCTTTCTCTCTCTCTTTCTCTCTCTCTCTCTCTCTCTCTCTCTCTCTCTCTCTCTCTCTCTCTCTGGTGAAAGAGGAAGAAATATATATGAAGATGATGACGACGAGAAGAGAAAAAGAGAGAGAGGTTTTTTCATCACACGAACACAAACAAAAACAAACGAACGCGGTTTTTCTTCTTCTTTCTTCCTCACAACACCTAATTACCAGTACAGTACAGTAACTAACTTCGAGTAAAAATAAATATGTCGTTGCAACGCAACGGTAGACTTCTGAACGGTGCGAGCAGATGTGCGCGCGCGATCACCGCGCGCGGAATGATCGATTTCGTGTGTCCATCATCTTTATCGTCGTCTTTGTCATCACCATCATCATCATCATCAACGTCTTCATTTTCAACAACAACAACAACAACAACAACAACAATTTCAACAACTCGTAAAAACAGTATCAACAGAAACACAACGAGGTCGTCGTCGATGATGAACACTCGTTATCATCGTCATCATCATCATCATCACCAACAACAATATCAACAATTTCGCTCGTTCAGAACGTCCTCCTCGCACGCGACGACAGTTTTGGGCATTCGGAAAGATTCTAAAACCGTTCTCATCGCCGACGGTCAAGTGACCATGGGGTCGGAAATTATCAAACACAACGTGATAAAAGTGCGAAAGTTGGGCGAAGGCGTCATCTCGGGTTTTGCCGGATCCACCGCGGATGCGTTCACGCTCTTTGAAAGGTTGGAACAAAAAATAGAAGAACACCCAGGCCAATTGACCAGAGCTTGCGTAGAACTGGCTAAGAATTGGCGCACGGATAAGTACCTCAGAAAGTTGGAAGCGACGATGATTGTCGCAGATAAACACCACATGTTTCAAATAACCGGCAACGGTGACGTGTTGGAACCCTCCAACGGGATCATCGGTATCGGAAGCGGTGGTAGTTACGCGTTAGCCGCTTCAAAAGCACTGATTGATGTGGAAGGATTGAGCGCGATGGATATCGCGAAGAAAGCCATGGAGATTGCCGCGAACACGTGCGTGTATACCAACGATAAGTTTCAGATTTTGACGTTAGATTCAGACGCGAGCGCAGACGAAGGAGGAGAAAAAGAGAAGAAAGAAGTCGACGATGGACGAGGCGGCGAAAAATGATTGAAGTGAAGCGCATCACATACAACGATAAGAACAGCATTCTTTTGCGCGTCTCGTAGCCAATAATAATTACAATAAAATCGCTCTACTGTGCCTAACTTTTTTTCCGCTAACTAATTAGCAATTTTTACTGATAATACATGCGTGCATCAACGCGCTCACTCAATCGACATTTTTTGGTGGCTTGTTCTTCTCTTTCATTCTGAACACCCGTCGTAACGCCAGCACGAATTCGCTCTCTTCGACTTTGTCCAGGAAATTCGCGCGTTTCCCGCTCATAGACTCTCGCATTCTGTTGATGCCGCCATTCAACGCTTCGATGCCGGCTGTTCCGCCGTCGGCGTTGCTATTATTATAAGCTTCGACCCGTTCTCGTATTCGATTAACAGTAGGCTCGAAATTACGTTTTGTCGCGTTGCGCAAATCTTCCACGCTTGCTATATCTAAAAATGCAGAAGCGCAAACGCTCCCACCGACGACGCCACACACTGCTAAACAACTCGCGTACACGAGCGCGCGCACGGCGGCGGCGTTGGTCGATTTGTGCACCTCGTGCATTCGTCTCGCCGCGAGCCGTTCAGTCGCAGACGCATTTTGACGCTCCAATCTTCTGAATTCTAAATCAGATTTAATAGCTTCGAAGCCCCATCGGTCTCGTCGTCGTTGTCGAAGCATGTTATCGTTTTCTGGAAACGCTCTTCGTTGTCCTCCTCGGTTATTATTTCCTTCACCGATATCAAATCTCTTGTGTTTTCTCAGCTCTCTCGCTTCGAGCTGCGCCGATAAACGCAGCTCGTTCGCGTAGACTTCAGCTAGTTTCGTAACTCCATCGTACTCTGCGCTATCATAATAATCATCTTCTCCTTCGTTAGCATCATCCCGCGCTCTTCTTTTGAGCAGCAACGGGGGTTTCTTTCTCCCGTCTTTCTCGTCGTCGTCGTCGTCGTCGTCTTCCTCTTCCTTCTTTTTCTTGTTTCTTTTCTGTAACTCCAACTCTTGCTCTTTCTTTGCCCAGTGGTTTTCGTTCGCTCTCGCGCGCGCGCCTATGCGAGAGATTAGACTTCCCCCCGAAAACGACATATCTCACTTTTACGACGCAAAAGATATGTGATTCCCCGCGTCGTCGCAGTAGTAGTCGCGATGTAAACCCATATTCTCTTTTTCGTTCGTGCGCGCGTGTGGATAAATCAAAAGAAAAATGAAGAAGAGAAAAATAAATTCTTTTCTCTCTTTTGCTCTTCTTCTTCTTCTTCTTCTTCTTCTTCTTCTTCTCTACTTTTTTGACACGCAAATACCGTTACGAGCTACCAGTAGTACACAGTTATACAACTCCTCCTCCTCTTCCTCCTGTTACTAACATAAACGATGAAACCGAAGATGACGGATGAGAACAGCGAGTATTACGAGCAGTGCTTTCATCGCTTGAATCACATGCCTTGGTTGTACGACATCGAGAAACACAAGACGTTCGCTCACGAGAGGCAAAAGAAATGGCAGGAGAAATTGATGCAGCTCGAAACTATAGAAATAAGAGGAGACGACACGTACATATCGGAAGAAAACGTGAATATTTTCGCGGAGAGAGGGAGGAAAGTCGTGATTGAGAACAACTGCAGAATAGCCAGTGGATGCTTCATTCACGGTCCTTGTCATTTGGAGGAAAACGTCGGTTTAAACATAGGTGTTCACTTAGATGGTGGCAGCGCAAAAGGTATTCGCATCGGATCCGATACGAGGATAGGTCCATCGACTTCTATTTTCGCGTTTAACCATAACTTTGACGATTTAGAGACACCTATTCGGCTACAAAAAGTAAAATCAACGGGGATTTCTATAGGAAGAGACGTGTGGATTGGCGCGAATGTCTCGATTGTCGACGGCGTTACGATTGGGTCGCACGCCATCGTGGGCATCGCATCTGTAGTGACGAAAGATATTCCGGAATACGAAATATGGGCGGGTAATCCAGCGCGGAAAATTGGAAAAAGAGGGGAGCAGGAATGATATGTTCGTGCATATTCACGCCGTCGTAGAGACTATCTTTAGTAAAAGCAAATGTAGAGCAAGATAAGCACACGGTACTACGTAGTACTTTAAGCGCAAAAGCAATCAAAGCACGTCTGCTACTAGAATCCAGCTTTCCAAAAGTCTTCCGAATCCATCCCGTGCGAGGAAGAATGAACGTTGATGTACTTATCAATCTTTTCATCTTCAATCGCGGATTTGAAGCCCTTTCGCTGGACCTTTTCTCTCCATTTCGTCATGCGAGTTTCCGTGTCGCTCTCCTCTTCGTCTTCCTTGTCGCTCGAAGAGCTTTCTTCACCCTCGTTGAGCCAATCCTTTGGATTCCCCTTCATCTGACTTCTTTTCAATTGCAATTCGCTCTTTGCCTGCTTCGCGTGCGCAGCGGCCGACGTCCACTGTCTTTCCTTTCCTTTCTTCAGCTTTCTCAACCTCCTTTTTTCCTCAAACTTTTTTCTTCTCGCGTCTCGTCTCTTTCGCAACGCTAAATCCGGGTCGTCCTCGTCGTTCGTTCCCGCATCTAAAATTTTCTTACGCATCATCTCTTCTTCTTCTTCTTTTTGTTGTTTCTTCTTCAATTTTTTCATTCGTAGTCTTCGCTCTTCTTCTTCTTCTTCTTCTTCGTCGTCGTCTTCATCAACGTCATCATCATCATCATCATCTTCTTCTTCTACTTCTTCGTCTGATGATGACGATGATGACGACGAAGAAGAATCCCCCTCTCCCTCCTCCTCGATTCTTTTCTCACTCTCATTTGCTATTCGTTCGACTTTGCTATTCGTTGTACTTCTTAATTGTGCTAACCTATCTTCGTCGCCAGCCATTTCAGCGGCTGCCATGGCAGTATTTAAACTCACCGTATCGTTCTTCTCCTCGAGCGCGTCGAAGAGCTCTAGAGCTTTGTTCGGTTCGTTCAATTTCAGGTATGCTTGCATGGCGACGTTTATCGTAATCGTCGTTATATCTAAGCCCATCTTCTTCATCTCTGCAAATAAATCGAGCGCATATTTAGGATTTCCGCCTTTAATCGCTGCGGACATGACGGCGTTGAATGAGATTGTGTTGCGCTCAACCCCTAATAGCTTTTGCAAATTGAACACCTCGACGCACTTCTCCCATTGCTTTTGTTTTCTCAACCTTGTCGAGAACATAGTAAACGCCCTCGGATCTGCTCGCAACGCATCCGGACGGTCCGGTGAAAAAGCTTCGGATAATATTCTCCGCACATCGGAAATTTCGCACTCTAAAAGCTCTTGCGTCGTCGCGTAAAGTTTTGATTGAGACTGCGACGGCTTTAAGCCTCTGGAAGGCGCAAATTTCATCGTATGTTTGACCTTCTTATTCTTGTTGTTGTTGTTGTTGTTATTCTTGTTATCATTATTGCTATTCGCGCCATCTTTCCGCTTTTTACCCTTGCTAGCGTAATTCTTCATGATTGACGAATAGGGCGAGCGTGTTCGTGCGATTGACGAGGAGTGGAAGGTTGGCGGCTTTAGAATGAAGAGTTTGTTGGTTTTGTTGGACATTTCATGACACGAATGCTAAAAATACTAATGGAATGACTAGATTATCTAAAGTTGAATCTAACGTGCTTTCTGTGAGCGCTCCGGCTGCACATGCAATGGCTATTTTACCATATTCATCTCCGCTTGGGTCGAGAAGTAAAGCCGCCGAGAAGGTAGTAAGGAAAAACGCGAGAAAGCCTTCAAACGTTTTCGTGCTCGTTTCGTTTATTCTCACTCTCCCAAACTTACATCCGATGGCGCATGCGAACGTGTCCCCGATCCCGATAGATATCAATCCAGCTAAAGAAGCTATGCTACTATCACTTTTGTTATGTAACCACAACGGAACAGCTATTCCAAGAAGGAGCGAAGAGTGACTCAAAACAACGACATTGTTTCCTTTCCTTTCTTTCTCCCACTTGCACATCATACGCGTTAGATTGTTGCTCAGTCGTCTATTTACGCGCAAATTTTCTACAACGCAAAACAGAACTAAACATGTAGCAAACGCGACAGGAATTAGTATTTGTCCGTAATCATCTCTCCAGCAGTGTATCGGTACGCCAAACATAACCACCGCAATCGCGTGAAACATCTTTCTTTGACTTAAAATCTTCTCTTTTCGTTGAACTCGCCGGTTCGAGAAGAGAGCGAACGAAATACTACAACCTGCAAACCAAAGCGCAGCTAACCGGGTGAGACTGAAAACGGTTAAAGTCGCAACTCTCTCGCTGTCGCCTCTTATCTGTGAAAGTAATGCGCGTAAAATACTATTGCTAAGATACATCTCAAAAATAAATACGCACGCTAAAGCATATCCATGAAATTTCGTTGTCTTTGCCTTTGTTATTAAGAGGAAACTCAACCAACACGAAGCGACTACAAATGTCGACACCAACACTCTCTCATCGCGCTTTTGAGTCAATTCATAAAATACAGATATAGATGCGATTGTAAGTCCTTGCAAGCACAGAAAGAAAACGCCGAGCTCTTTCTCTTGATTCACGGCAGCGTTTCGCGCCAACATTTTCGCGAGACCACATATCGGGTCCTGACATCCACTGAAAAGCCAAGTTCTCCCTTCCGCATTCCCTTTACTTGAAAGAGCCTTCCTCGCAGAACGTCTTGAAGTTTGCAAGGCAGAAGAGCGATTGGATTCTGTATGCCTTGGCCGCAGAAGAACGAATGAGAAGGAAGACAGAAGCGAAGCATCCGTTAAGTTTAACCACCCTCTAGACGAATGCGATAGCAAAAACCACGGAAGAGCGAGCGCACCGTACGCGTCGCTCGAGGATAGCTGCAATCGTGACCAGAAACAAACACAAAATGTCAACGAGACGAGAAGTCCCCTCGTGACATTAACATGAAGCCTAGTAGAGGCGTCGTATTCGGGGCCATCGAGTAAACTTTGCAAAACGACTAAAGTCGTTACGAGCAAACAAACAGATTTGTAGCTGAAAGAAACCATCCTATCACCACATCTCTTTTCAATTCCCTCTCATTTTCTCTCTTCCTTGACTCGACTCGTGTTGATATCGATGTTATATATACGCGTTAAAGGCGTTACTTGCGTGTGTGTGTGTGTATGTGTGCGTATAATTTCAGCGAAAGTCGATTCGTCGTTCAGTTGAGTTATTTTTTGTGAAAAGGATTAAAGGGAAAACAGATTCCTCATTGCTATCGAACGCGGTTATTTCCATCAGCATCTGTAAAAACAGAGTGAAAATGAGAGAGAGAGCTCTCGACAGCGATGAAGTTCTCGAAAAACAAATTGAGTCTCTCGCGAGCGTATTGAGCTGCATAGAGCACGGTGGAGAAGAAGAAGAGAAAGAAGAAGTAGTAGTAGTAGGTGATGACGAGAACCAGACGCTTGAAAAGAATCACGAAGTAGAAGAGCGTGCACTCGTGGATTATGATGATTACGAGAGTGATGACTGGGCGGACGAGAATGTCTCTTACTGGTGGCGTGAGGAACAAAAGAGCAGCGGCGAAGTTAGAATATTGGAGAGGAGAAGAGCGGCGGAATCGGTTCCCGTTCTCTGCTCAGCGCGAGAAAGTAGAAACGTAGGAGGAAAAGGAAATAAAACGTTACGCGAACTAGTTTCAAGAATACGCAAACTTCGGATGCGAGCAGAATCCATTGGTCGTCAAGCAGCTTAGCTAATAATAGTTTAATATTACACTTGCTATTCATTAATGTACACATACCCAGGTCTTTCGTATCTCGGAACACGTCTTTTGCTTCTCATGTATTCGCTCAATCTTGCGTGCGATTCTTCGACGTGCTCTAAAAATCTCTCTAAATATTTCAGATTAAACCTCTCTGCAATATCGAAATCAGCAGATTCTTCTCGAAAAAGCTCGTACACTGTTTCAAACAGAGCTATATCACATAGCGATAACGCATCTCCGACGAGGTATTGCGATTGATTCTCTGCGAAAATCTCATTGAAAACTCGAAGAGACGCGAGCGACCGCTGCGCAGGAGAGAACGAATTTACGCGACGCATGTCTTGAAATCTAGGCGTTGCGCTCAGTTCTTCATCAGTGATTTCGAGTAGCTGATGAATATCAAAGTGATCGCCTTGGTGCGTCAAACCGTGGTTCCTTATTGTCGACCAATGTTGTTCGTAGACTTCGTCAATTTTTGCACGCTCGTCTTCGTCTCGTCCAAAGAAGTTTAACTTTTGAGCGAGATATCGAGCGATTGGCTTCTCGTGCGCCAAGTCTTTCGATTTCGTCTTATCGTAATTTTTCAATGTTGGCGTTTTGCCATACGGAGTTGTAGGTTTTACATCAGCCCACGGGACAAAACCGATTAATTCCAACGCGTATTTACAATTTGCGGCTTCACACAGCATTCGAGGTATCTCGATTCGGTTTCGCATGGGCATGTATTGGAAATGAAACGCGCAATCACTCTCGTCGTCTTCACCTTCAACGCAATTACACAATAGCGTCTGGTGTAACGTCGTGCTCCATAAATCTTTTGAGTCGTACAAGTGTACTCGCATCTCTTCCGCGCTTATTATTGAACGTTCACACGTATCATCTCTAACTGTTTTCAACGCAGAATTTTTTTTTCTCCTCGTTTGTAATAAAGGGCGTGACTGTTTTTGGTGAGACACATTACAGAGACATCTCGGCGAATGCATATCTGCAGTTCTTGTCGTGGACGCAGGCGCTTTCGCACACGCATTCATGGAGAACGCGCGGTCTTCGCGACACGTGAATGTCGTCGTCGTTTGTGCGTACATTTTTGTGGTGCGCGGTGCGTGGTAGGTTAGGGGAGTTACGGTTTTTGTTTGAAAAGAAAATAACAAAACTAAAATCAGTACGAGTGTCAAAAGTACGCGCCTTTATTGATATCGTAATTGCAATTCGTGTCATTCAACTGCATCTTTGCTGAGGTTCTCGTACGCTTCTTTTACTCTTTGAAACGCTTGCTTTGCTCGGGGTAACGCACATTTATCTGGATGTAAAATTTTTGCGAGTTCTCTATACGCTTGCGTCAGCCATTTCTTCTTCGATCCTCTCGGAAGGTTCAAAACTGCCCAATCCGTCCCTGCTTGCAACACCCTCTCTATTTGTTTTTTCGTTTCATTTTCAGCGGTGGATTTCTTCGCATCTGCGGTATCTTGTCCTCCATTTCCTACTACGTCTACTTTGTTTTTCAATGAATCTTTAAAACCAGACAACAGGTTGCCCGCGCGTTTCGCTTTTTCTTTCTTCAACTCTTGCTCCTCCTTAAACCGCTTCGTCGCCCGCTCTTCCTCCTGATCTTCTTTTAATTTAGCTAATCTCGCCGCTTCTTCTACTTTCGCCTTTAATTCTGCCTTTTGCTTTTCCATCAAGTATAACTTTTGTTGCAACTCCCGCTTCTTTCTCTCCTGTTCTTTCGTAAACGAAGCAGACGGAGTGAAGGAAGATGCGTTCGCATTTAACGAGTCTTTCCCACTTCTCGAATACGTGTTCTTGCTCAGTTTCACTCTCTGATTATTATAATTTTGATGATGATGATGACTATATCCGCCAGCACCGTTATCGTTGAAACCTCTCTTCTTCCCCCCTAGACTATTGTTGTTGTTGTTGTTGTTGTTATCGTCGTAATCGCCTTTCGTTTTCGTCGTTGTGGTGGGTTCCCCTCGCACCCACGACTTGCCTCGACCACCGTAACTTGTGGTCGTCGCGCCACCTCGTCCGCCTCGTCCACTCATCTCTGTTTGTTTGTTTGCGTCACGCACGCAACACACGTAAAGCACAAAGCCACTATTCGCACGCGTTACGTACGAAAATAGAAAGGAGAAGAATCAGAGTGAGAGAGAACTCTTTTTGACGAGATGACGACCGCGTGTTTTTTTTTTCACTACTCGTTCTCCTCTTCTTCTCCAAAAAGTGGCTTGTGTGTCTGTCGCGCGCGAATACACAGAGAGAGAAAGAGAGAGAGAGAGAGAAGAGCTTTGAAGAAATAGACGCTCGAGTACCTCAGGAACACGCACGCACTCACGCAGAGAGGATGTTCGTAAATAACGACGCCAACCAGCGTCTGTGCGAGTCTCTCGTTTCTTCATCATACGTTCGTCAAGCCGACGAAGCGACGAAAAGACAGTCGAAATTGTTCTCTCAACTCCTATCGAACAGAAAGTTACCGACGGATGGATGGAACGAACATACTATCGAAAGTTTCTTGTTAGAACTCGCGCAACTGGATTCGAACAATTTTTTGGATAATTGCGGGGTTGGGGAACGCGAGGGACGCGTGTATTCTAAATTGGTGAAGAGGCGTAATTTTGGTTTGCACCACGGCATTGGACGAAGCGGAGACGTTTCCGCGGATCAACCGAAGGCAATAGGGAGCAGCATAATAGCAAAGCTTGCAAATATTTTAGTCACAGATGCGATGAAGATATCAGGTTTACGAAGCATAGATTGCACTACGACGTTACTCTTGCCTTTGTGTACGGGGATGTCGCTGTGCTCGGTGTTCAACGCTTTGGGAGCGCACCAACGAAAAGAAGAACAAGGAGAACGACGAAACAAGATAGTTTGGACGCGTTTAGACCAGAAGACGTGCATAAAAAGCATACAAGCGAGTGGTTACGACGTTTGCGTTGTTGAACCAAAATTAGAAGGCGACGAGTTGGTCACAAACTTGCAGGCGCTCGAGAATGAACTTTCGGAGGAGGACAAAAATAAAAGAATAGCATGCGTGGTGTCGTCGACCTCGTGCTTCGCGCCTCGAGCATCCGATGACGTCGAAGCGATAGCAAAGTTGTGTCGAAAGTACAACGTGGCACACGTTATAAACAACGCTTACGGCGTTCAGAGTAGAAAGTTGTGCGGCAAAATTGACGCTGCCATGCGAAAAGGAAGAGTCGACTGCGTCGTGCAAAGTTTAGATAAAAATTTTCTCGTGCCGGTTGGAGGCGCGATCGTTTGCGCTGCGAAAGGGAACGGTTATTTGGTCGATAAAGTCCGCACGCTGTATCCAGGACGCGCGTCGATATCTTCAACGTTAGATGTGCTCATAACTCTTCTCGAAATGGGTAAGAATGGTTACGAACGTTTGCTCGACGAACGCGAAGCGAATTATGACAAATTGAAGGTGGCATTACAACGAACCGCTTCGAAATACGGCGAGAGGATTTTGGAGACGCCAAACAACCCGATATCGTTAGGAGTTACTTTGACATCCTCTAGGAATGATCTGGTCACGAAATTTGGTTCGATGCTTTTCACGAGGCGAGTTTCTGGTGCGCGCACCGTGCCTATGCAGGAGACGAAGAAAATCGGCGACGTAGAGTTGAGAGGATATGGCGCGTCGTTCTCAACATATCCAACTGCATATTTCACGGCTGCAGCCGCAATAGGCATGAACGAGAAGGAAATAGAAAGCTTTGAATCGCAATTAGAGAAGACGTTTAAAGACTTTGTAAAGCTGTTGTAAAACATTGTGTATTTGACGGACTGTTTCTAGTTGTGTACCTGCTCACTCTGCTCTTTGTGCTCGTCTTTCTGCTCACAAACTGAACACCTAATACAAATTTACACTCTTCGTTTTTTCATTGATGTTCTGATCTCCGTTTGGGGTTTAGGGTTTAGGGTTTTAGGGTTTAGGGTTTAGGGTTTAGGGTTTTGGGGTTTAGGGTTTAGGGTTTAGGGTTTAGGGTTTAGGGTTTAGGGTTTAGGGTTTAGGGTTTAGGGTTT
>Ga0181560_10000361_pt1 | contig 40557 bp, 38 predicted proteins | sample 011ome_20_FD_133751 | JGI IMG/M metagenome (GOLD analysis project Ga0181560, IMG submission 133751) | Coastal salt marsh microbial communities from the Groves Creek Marsh, Skidaway Island, Georgia - 011509CT metaG (megahit assembly) | ecosystem: Environmental > Aquatic > Marine > Intertidal... | reverse complement strand
CGAAAGCTCAGCGGCACAAACCGACTGCCCGAAGTCATTCAAGGGGTTGAGTTCAAAGACGGGATCAAGCAACTTCAAAACGCCGCCTAATCTCACCGTCACCAACTTTTGGGCATAACTCGCAGCGACGCTTTATCAGTTTTGACGAACTGACAGGTGAACTATTGGCCACGTTCAAACCCGATGTAATTTTATCTCCGCTTTTCGGCACGGGATTTGATGCGCTTGAAGTAGCACAACGGCTCATAATTCTCGGATACGCCGGGCCTTACCGCGCAATTTCAGACAATCTCCCAAGGCCTGATTACATTTGCCGCGAAATCCGCGCACATGCCCATGGTATCGATTTTGACCTCGTAGTTATCCCTGAGCCAATGAAAGTCGCTTAAAGCGACTTGAGATCACGACGAAAACGCGCTGCGTTTTCTTGATAGTGTTTTGCCGAGAGAGTCAGTTTTGCGATGGCTGCATCGTCCAGGCCGCGCACAACTTTCCCCGGTGCCCCCATGACCAGCGACCCGTCTGGGATCACCTTGCCTTCGGTGATCAACGCGCCCGCACCAATCAAACAGTTTTTGCCAATGACCGCGCCGTTTAAGACAATAGCCCCCATACCAATCAGGCTGTTATCCCCAATAATACAGCCATGTAGCATCGCCTTGTGGCCGATCGTGCAATTCGCGCCGATTGTGAGAGGAAAGCCCATATCGGTGTGCAACACGCAGTTCTCTTGGATATTGCTGCCCGCGCCCAAGGCAATCAACTCATTGTCGCCGCGCAATGTTGTCCCAAACCAAATCGAAGCCCCCGCCCCAATCCTGATTTTGCCGATGATATGACACCCGGGTGCGATCCATGCCTCTGGATCAATGTCAGGCGTCTGATTGCCGAGCGCGTAAATCATGACCGTTCCTCAAATTCTGACTGCAAGGTTCGAACGTGCTTCATCAAATCGGGTTGCTGGCTGGCGCGGAGGCGCTCTGCGCTGATGATTGTCTTCAGCTTTGCTTCGGTCTCGTCCAGATCATCATTCACCAAAACGTAGTCATATCCATCCCAATGGCTGATCTCGTCCCAGCTTTTTTGCATGCGCCGCTCAATCGTCTCGGCATCATCTTGGCCGCGCGACACAAGGCGGCGGTGCAGTTCGGTGATCGACGGCGGTAGGATAAAGATCGAGAGCACATGGTCGCTCAATGCAGATTTGCTGATCTGCTGCGCGCCCTGCCAATCAATATCAAATAGCACATCGCGCCCTTCGTCGATGGCCGCTTGCACAGGACCTTTGGGAGAGCCGTAATAATTGCCGAAAACACGAGCATGTTCCAGCATATCGCCATTTGCGACCTGCGATTGGAACTCTTGCGTTGTCACGAAGAAATAGTCCTTGCCGTCAACTTCACCTACGCGTGGTTCACGGGTCGTGGCCGAAACCGAAAAGCTAAGGCTGCTATCCCATGCCCGCAAACGTCCCGCCAACGTCGATTTCCCGGCCCCTGACGGGGAGGAAAGAATAATTAATAAACCACGTCTTTTCATCTATTTACTCTACGTTTTGAATTTGTTCGCGCATCTGTTCTATGACCGCCTTGAGGTCGAGCCCCACAGCCGTCAGAGCGGCCGCCCCCGCTTTGGAACACAAAGTGTTTGCCTCACGGTTAAATTCTTGCGCGAGGAAGTCAAGTTTGCGGCCAGCGGGCTTGCCTGCCGACAAGAGGCTTCGCGCGGCGGCGACATGGCCTTTGAGGCGGTCGATCTCTTCGGTTACATCGGCTTTTACTGCCAGTAACGCCAATTCTTGCGCGACACGAGCCGCGTCGATATCGATCGCATCCTCAAGCACGCGGCGCAGGGCCGTTGTCAGGGTCGCTTCCATGACGGGGCGGCGGGCATCAGCGGCAATCTGGGCACGGCCGATCAGATCGTCGATTTGATCCAATTGCGCGATGATGACTTGCACCAATGATGCGCCTTCTTGCGCACGCATGGCGACAAAATCGCCAATCAGGGCCGGAATTGCCGCTTGGAGTGCCGTCACAAGCGCCTCTGTGTCATCCTCAGATTTGCCGTGAATTACGACACCGCGCTGGGCGAGTACATCCGCTGCATTTGGTTGTGCGAGCGTAACACCCATTTCGAATGCGCGTTCCTGCACCGTATCAAGCGCCTTAAGCGTCGCGTCCAAGACCGATAGGTCAAGCGACATGCTTTGACCGCTTTCTTCGCGAATTACACGAAGGTTCAGAGTGATATTTCCACGCTGGAGCGCCTCGGTCAGGCCCTTACGCGCGGTAGCCTCCACGGGTTCCATTCCTTCCGGCATCCGCATCCGCAGATCGAGCCCTCGGGCATTTACGCCGCGTAGTTCCAACGTCCAGCTATTTGCGCCAACGACACCTGCTCGGCTTGCAAATGCGGTCATTGAATAGATCATAAGTCGCGGCCTTTCTGGTATGTCTCTTCCCTTGCACCTACGTCAAACTTGCCACTTAGGGCAAGGGATTGCGGGGCAGTAGCGTTAACCCATTAACACTTTGTTAAGTGAAACAAGCATTAATAAAGTGTTAAACCAATTTGAGACAATTCGCTTTCAATGTGGGCCTATTAAGATTGGAACAGCAAATGACCGAGACATTTTTTGATGCAACACCGTACCGCAATACAGGTGAATTCTCCCATCCCGCGCTCAGGTTGCTGGAGCGCCACTGGCAAAGCCTGCGCGACGGGCAAGCCGCCCCCAAACGTGACGCCATTAATCCGGCCGCGATTGATAACGCGCTCCCATTCACGTTTATCCTGCACCGTGTCGCCCCCGGCGTCGGCCGCATTCGCGTGGCGGGCCAAGAATTGCACAATGTTTTGCGTATGGACCCTCGCGGGATGCCGTTGAGTGCTTTTTTCGACGCCGATGACCGCAGCACGTTATCGGTTCACCTTGAAAGCGTCTTTACCGACCCTGCGTTGATCCTCATGCCGCTGCACCGTCCGCCCGCGATCCTGCGACCTGTGGTGCAAGGTGCATTTTTGCTGATGCCGCTCACCGACGCCTATGGAGAAGTCACACAAGCGATTGGCGCTTTGGTCACCGACCGCTCGCTTGGGCATAGGCGGCGCGTGCAGATTAATGGCGCATTACCAATGCGTTATGAGCCGTTATCAATGTATAAGCGCCCGACGATTGCCCAAACAAAAGGGCCAAACGCACCGCGTCCAGCCCTTCGTTTAGTTGTCAACAACTGCTAGGCTTAACCGACCTTGGCAGCGTCCATTTTGTTCCGGCGCTGCGAAAGCTCCTCGGAGACGAGGAATGCCAACTCAAGCGATTGCGATGCGTTGAGGCGTGGATCGCAAGCTGTGTGGTAACGATCTGACAAGTCCTCGTCAGTCACCGCACGTACACCACCTGTGCACTCAGTGACATCTTTGCCGGTCATCTCGAAGTGTACGCCACCTGGAACAGTGCCCTCGGCGTTATGCACGCCAAAGAATTCGCGGACCTCACGCAGAACGCTTTCAAATGGGCGGGTTTTATAGCCCGTTGTCGATTTGATCGTGTTGCCATGCATCGCGTCACAGGTCCAAACAACCTTGGCGCCCTCTTCTTCCACAGCTTTGATCAGACGTGGGAGATGCTCGCCCACGGAACCTGCACCAAAGCGGCAGATCAATGTCAGGCGACCCGCCTCATTGTCTGGATTGAGTGAGGACATCAATGACTTCAGGTGACCTGTTGTCATCGATGGGCCGCATTTGAGACCGATCGGGTTTTGAACGCCCTTGCAGAATTCGACATGCGCGCCGTCCGGCTGACGGGTGCGATCACCGATCCAGATCATGTGACCCGAACCTGCAAGCCACTTGCCAGAGGTGGAATCAACGCGTGTCAGCGCCTCTTCATATTCCAAGAGCAAGGCCTCGTGAGATGTGTAGAAATCGACTGTTTCCAACGCATGGGACGCCTCGGAGCGAATGCCCGCAGCCTCCATGAAATCGAGCGTATCGGTGATCCGGCTCGCCAGCTCGCGATACTTCTCGGCCTCGGGCGCGCCAGTGAACCCAAGCGTCCAAGCGTGCACCTTATGCACATCCGCATACCCACCCGTCGAAAAGGCGCGCAACAGGTTCAGCGTTGCGGCGGCCTGAAGGTAGGCTTGCTCCATACGTGTTGGATCGGGAATGCGGGCCTCAGGGGTGAAGTCGAAACCGTTGATGATATCACCACGGTAACTTGGGAGTTCTACGCCGCCAATGGTTTCAGTTGGCGCGGAGCGCGGCTTGGCCATTTGGCCCGCCATACGGCCGACCTTCACCACAGGCACTTTTGCACCGTAGGTTAGGACCATCGCCATCTGCAACATCACCTTGAATGTATCGCGGATGCTATCGGCACCGAATTCGGCAAAGCTCTCGGCGCAGTCGCCGCCTTGCAAAAGGAAGGCTTCGCCACGACTGACAGCGCCCAATTGCGCCTTGAGTTTGCGGGCTTCACCCGCGAAAACCAGCGGCGGATAGGATGACAGACGACCCTCAACAGCCTTCAAGGCATCTGCGTCGAGATAATCAGGCATCTGAACACGAGGCTTTTTGCGCCAGTCAGATTTTTGCCAATCAGTCATTGTCTTGCTCCATATATCAGTAATGCTTGCGCCGTTAGCGATAGCACAAGCGTTATAGCCCGCCTAAATTGGCGGGCAATGCCAAAAGGCACATATAATTGCGGAAATGCAACCATTGTAGTGGCAAAAATTGCGTGCGATAGGCTTGCTGTTCGCCCTGAAAGCTGTTGTTGTCTTTCGAAGTTCTAAATTAGGTCACTTGATGATAGCCGAGCCACAAACCATTGATTTGAAATTCACAGGCAAGCCACGCCGCTTTGTCTTTGTATTGTTGGATCAATTTACGATGCTTTGCTTCGCTTCGGCGATTGAAAGCCTTCGTATTGCGAACCGCACGGCTGGCAAGACGCTTTATAATTGGACAATTATTGGTGAAGGTGGCGAGAACGCGATGTGTTCAAACGGGTGCACGTTCCATCTGGATTCGGACCTGTGCGAATTAGAGCGCGACGATACGATCATGCTTTGCGGCGGGATCGACGTTCAAAAGGCGACAACAAAACGCATTTTGAACTGGATCCGACGTGAGTCGCGCCGTGGTGTGACCATTGGAGGACTTTGCACAGCGGGCTACACAATGGCGAAAGCCGGATTGCTCGACGGGCGTAAGGCCACGATCCATTGGGAAAACCAAGACAGTTTTACCGAGGAATTTGAAGACGTTACGCTGACGAAGTCGGTATTTGTGATTGACGGAAATCGGATTACCACTGCGGGCGGGACGGCCTCTATTGATCTCATGCTTAAGATTGTCGCCGATGACCACGGCGAAGAACTTGCCAGTGCTGTTGCCGACACCCTGATTTATTCATCAATCCGGACCGACCAAGACACGCAGCGCCTGTCGATCCCGACGCGCATTGGTGTGCGGCATCCGAAACTGAGCCGCGTCATCCAGATCATGGAAACCAATATAGAAGAGCCGATTAGCCCTGCCACCTTGGCCAAAGATGTGGGTATGTCGACGCGGCAGTTGGAGCGCCTGTTCCGCAGATATCTGTCGCGCAGCCCGAAGCGCTACTACATGGAGTTGCGTTTGCAAAAAGCGCGCAACCTATTGATGCAAACAGATATGACAGTGATCAACGTGGCCCTCTCCTGTGGATTCGCATCTCCGTCGCATTTCTCAAAATGCTATCGGTCGCACTATGACACGACACCATATCGCGAACGTGGCACGCATGCGACACGGCTTTCCGTCTAGACGCTACCAAACCAGTCTTTTTTCCTGCAAATCACGCGTTTTTCGCGCAATTTGCCGCTGCGTTCCCGCTTCACATTCTCGAACGGGCTGTTAATCTACCCGACAGGATAAAATATCCACCTAGGGAGACTACAATATGAAAAAACTACTCATGGCGACATCCGCTGTAGCGATGATGTCCTCTGCTGCTTTCGCTGAAGACGTAAAAATCGGCGTTATCTTGGGCTTCACCGGTCCACTCGAGTCGATCACACCAGCAATGGGCGCAGGCGCTGAGCTGGCGATGAAAGAAGTCACCGATTCCGGTAAGCTTCTTGACGGTTCCACTGTGACATCCATTCGCGCAGACAGCACATGTATCGATGCGGGTGCGGCGACAACTGCTGCGGAGCGTCTTGTGACTGCTGACAAAGTGAACGCCATCATGGGCGCTGACTGTTCCGGTGTGACTGGCGCAATCCTTGCAAACGTTGCAGTTCCTAACGGCGTTGTAATGATTTCCCCTTCCGCGACCTCCCCGGGCTTGTCGACTGCTGAAGACAACGGCTTGTTCTTCCGCACAGCACCATCCGACGCGCGTCAGGGTGTGATCATGACAGAAATTCTGCATGACAAGGGCGTGAAGTCCGTTGCTTTGACCTACACAAACAACGACTACGGCAAGGGTTTGGCTGATGCGTTCCAAGCTGCCTTTGAAGCAGATGGCGGCACAGTCACTATCACCGCAGCACACGAAGACGGCAAAGCCGACTACTCCGCAGAAGTTGGTGCATTGGCATCTGCTGGCGGCGAAGTTCTGGTTGTTGCGGGCTACGTTGACCAAGGTGGTTCGGGCATCGTTCGCTCCGCAATCGACACTGGCGCGTTTGAGACATTCTACTTCCCCGATGGCATGGTCGGCGCAAAGCTGAACGAAAACTTCGGTGGCGAAATCAACGGCTCTTACGGCGCGTACCCAGGTACAGACAACGCTGGCGCTGCAAAGTTCCTTGAGCTGGCAACAGCTGCCGGCTTTGATGGCACAGGCGCATTTGCTCCAGAAAGCTATGACGCTGCTGCATTGATCATGTTGGCGATGGAAGCTGCAAAGTCTTCGAACTCCGCTGATTTCATGGGCAAAGTCATGGACGTGGCAAACGCACCAGGCGAACAGATCATGCCAGGTGAATTGGCTAAAGGTCTTGAGATCTTGGCTGCTGGCGGCGACATCGACTATGTTGGTGCATCCGCAGTTGAGCTGATCGGACCAGGTGAATCTGCTGGTAACTATCAGGAAATTCTCTTTGCTGATGACGTTTACTCGACAATTGGCTACCGTTAAGCTTTAGACCAATCGGAATGGCGCGGGGGAATTCCCGCGCCATTTCATTAAGAAACGACACGTCCAACACGTGCGGGGGATACTACATGATCGTCGTTGAGAACTTAGTGAAAACCTTTGGTGGTTTTCGCGCTGTAGATGGCGCATCCTTGCGCATCGAAAAAGGCTCCATTACAGGGCTGATTGGCCCGAACGGCGCCGGAAAAACCACTCTTTTCAACGTGATCGCGGGTGTTCTTCAACCGACGTCCGGTCGCGTAACAATGATGGGCGAGGACATTACCGGTCTGCCGCCCCACGAATTGTTCCACAAAGGGCTCCTGCGCACATTCCAGATCGCGCATGAATTCTCGACGATGACCGTCCGCGAAAACCTGATGATGGTGCCCGGTGGGCAATCGGGCGAGACGCTTTGGAACGCATGGTTTGGCCGCAAACGGATCGCCAATGAAGAGCGCGCCCTGCTGGCCAAGGCCGATGAGGTGATCGAATTCCTGACGATTGAACATCTCAAGGATGAAAAAGCGGGCAACCTCTCGGGTGGCCAGAAAAAGCTTCTTGAGTTGGGGCGCACGATGATGGTCGACGCCAAAATCGTCTTTCTCGACGAGGTCGGCGCAGGCGTGAACCGCACGCTTCTGAATACCATCGGGGACGCGATTATCCGCCTGAACCAAGAGCGCGGCTATACATTCGTCGTCATCGAGCACGACATGGATTTCATCGGCCGCCTTTGCGACCCTGTCATCTGTATGGCCGAGGGCAAGGTTCTGGCGCAAGGAACCCTCGCCGAGATCAAGGCGAACGAACAAGTGATTGAGGCCTATCTTGGCACAGGCTTGAAAAATAAGGACCAAGTGGGCGCATGAGTGAACCATTTCTGATCGGCGACAAGATGACGGGCGGCTACGGCAAGGGCCCTGACATTCTGCACGACTGCACTATTTCTGTTGATCCCGGCGAAATTGCCGTGATTGTCGGGCCGAACGGCGCTGGTAAATCCACCGCGATGAAGGCCCTGTTCGGGATGCTCAACGTCAACAAAGGCGCTGTGCGTCTGGACGGCGAAGACATTACCAGCCTGACCCCGCAACAGCGCGTGGTAAAAGGCATGGGCTTTGTGCCGCAGACCCACAATATCTTCACGTCGATGACCGTCGAAGAAAACCTAGAGATGGGTGCCTTTATCCGCACCGATGATTTCCGCGATACGATGGCGCAAATCTATGATCTCTTCCCGATCCTCAAGGACAAACGCTACCAGTCGGCAGGCGAGCTTTCGGGTGGTCAGCGTCAGCAGGTGGCCGTTGGCCGTGCCTTGATGACCAAGCCGAAAGTGTTGATGCTCGACGAGCCGACCGCAGGCGTGTCGCCCATCGTGATGGACGAGCTTTTCGACCGGATCATCGAGGTTGCCCGTACAGGTATCCCGATCCTGATGGTTGAGCAGAACGCAAGGCAAGCGCTTGAAATTGCAGATAAAGCCTATGTCCTCGTGCAGGGTCGCAATGCCCATACTGGGACTGGCAAAGAGCTTTTGGCCGACCAAGAAGTCCGCCGCAGCTTCTTGGGGGGCTGATATGCAACGCGCTCTTTTTGCAGCTCTGTGCGCTTTCGCCCCTTATCAGGCACATGCTGCTTTGGTGACCGTAGGCTGCAATTTTCATACTGAATGCTTTGACACGGAGCCGTGCCGCGAGACCAATTATGACATGTCCTTCAAGCGTGACACGAACCCTCCGCTTTTCCAAGGAGGCACATCTTCCGTTTGGACCATGCAGCCCGGTCAATTTGCAATCGAGGTCAACGACGACATGTCAGAGCCTTTTAAGGCCGTGCCCTTTGGTCATGGTGACGCTTATGGGTTCACGTCATTTGGCGACGACAAAACGCAGCTTCTCTTGACCGTTAAAAACGGCGTGGGTCGCTACTCAATTCACATGCTCGAAGAAGAAATTGCGCTCTTCTATCTTGGCACATGCGCAGAGGTAACAAGCTAATGGATATTCTCAACGCCCTTGTGGCTCTTGCTAATTACGTGCTTGTGCCCGGTCTCGCTTACGGCGCGCAACTTGCACTTGGTGCCCTTGGTGTCACCCTGATCTACGGCATCTTGCGGTTCTCGAACTTTGCCCATGGTGACACCATGGCGTTTGGGACGGCGATGACCATTCTCATCACCAATGGCTTGTTGGCGCTGGGGATCACCTTTGGCCCGCTGCCAACTGCCCTTCTCGCCCTGCCCTTTGCGATTATGCTGACCTGCGTTTTGGTGCTAATCACTGATCGCGTTGTTTACCGCTTTTACCGAGTGCAAAAGGCCGCCCCCGTGATCCTTGTGATCGTGTCGATGGGTGTGATGTTCATCATGAACGGCATCGTGCGTTTCATCATCGGTGTGCGCGATATTAACTTTGCCGATGGTGAGCGTTTCATAATTTCAGTGCGGACTTTCAAGGACATGACGGGCCTTGAAGAAGGTCTCGCGATCAAAACGACCCAAGGCATCACTGTCGTTGTGGCGATGATTGCCGTGGCGATGTTGTTCTGGTTCCTGAACAAAACGCGCACAGGAAAATCCATGCGGGCGTTCTCGGACAACGAGGATTTGGCGCTGCTCTCAGGTATCAATCCTGAGAAGGTTGTCATGGTCACTTGGATGATCGTTGCCGCCTTGGCCACCACGGCAGGTGTGCTCTACGGTCTTGATAAGTCATTCAAAGCCTTCACTTATTTCCAGTTGCTCCTGCCAATCTTTGCCAGTGCCGTCGTAGGTGGCCTTGGCAATCCGCTCGGCGCGATCGGCGGTGGTTTTGTGATTGCCTTCTCTGAAGTCACAATCACATATGCTTTCAAAAAAGTTATCGGTTATTTGGCTCCGGGCGGCTGGGAGCCTGAAGGCCTCGTGCAATTGCTCTCCACCGACTACAAATTCGCGGTGAGCTTTGCGATCCTCATCATCGTCCTGCTGTTTAAGCCAACAGGCCTGTTTAAAGGACAATCCGTATGACCCTGACCTTGCGCAACACACTTCTCGTCGCCTTTGTTGCGGCGCTTTATATCCTCGAAGGCTCCACGACGTTCTGGATTTTCTCTGGCTCTTGGGACTCGGCCCTTAAGATGGTTAGCTTTGCACTGATTGGCTCGATCATGGCACTGGGCGTGAACCTGCAATGGGGCTTTGCGGGCCTATTCAACATCGGGATCATGGGCTTTGTCGCCTTGGGCGGCTTGGCCACAGTGCTCATTTCCATGCCAACCACGCCAGGGGCTTGGTCCGCGGGAGGCTGGCGAATTTTGATCAGCTTGATTTTGGGCGGGGTCACGATCGTCGGCGCGATTTCCACTTATCGCTGGCTGCCAAAGGGCCGCATGCGCAATATATTGATGGTCGCTTTGCTGATCCTCGGCTTTTTTGCATTCCGTGCCGTCTTTGATGGTGGTGTTGCGGCGGTTGAGGCGATTAACCCTGCGGCAACGGGTTATCTTGGTGGGTTGAACTGGGGTGGCGACAACTACAAGGATTACGGTTGGCTCACGATTGTGGCTTGGCCCGTGGGTGGCTTGCTCGCGGCGGGCGCGGCTTGGATCATCGGCAAAACAGCCCTTGGTTTGCGCTCGGATTACCTCGCGATTGCGACGCTTGGCATTGCCGAAATTATCATTGCAGTCATGAAAAACGAAGATTGGTTGGCCCGTGGCGTGAAGAACGTCGTTGGTTTGCCGCGCCCCGTTCCATACGAGGCAGACTTGCAGGTCGATCCAACGTTTATCGAGCGTGCGGCGTCCCTTGGGCTTGATCCAACAACAGCCTCAACGCTTTATACAAAGATTGGCTATGTGGTTCTGTTTACAATTGTGCTGCTCATCCTGCTTTGGCTCGCCGAACGCGCCCTAAAAAGCCCTTGGGGCCGTATGATGCGTGCTATCCGCGACAACGAAGTTGCCGCCGAAGCAATGGGCAAGAACGTCACAGCGCGTCATCTGCAAATCTTTATTCTCGGTTCTGCCATTTGCGGCATTGCGGGCGCGATGATGACAACACTTGATGGCCAGTTGACACCGGGCACCTATCAGCCGCTGCGGTTTACCTTCTTGATCTGGGTGATGGTCATCGTCGGTGGTTCTGGCAATAACTTTGGCGCGATTATCGGTGGCTTCCTGATTTGGTGGCTTTGGGTGATGGTCGAACCATTGGGACACTGGATCGCAGAAATCACGACATCCGGACTTTCTCCTGACAATTGGTTCCGCATAAGCATGGAAGATGCGGCTGCCCACTTCCGTCTGTTCACCATGGGACTGGTGTTGTTGCTCGTCCTGCGGTTTAGCCCTCGGGGGTTGATGCCCGAACGATAGATAGATTTGCCACCATTGGGCTGTGTCTCAGTGGTGGCAGAACCCGCCAGAACCAGCTAAACAGTCAGGCAACCCGTAACGTTTCCAAAGGCCTGTCACCTCATGGCGCTGATTTTTCGCTGGCTCCTTCGCCTCGTCTCTCTTTTGATCTTTCTCGTCGTCGGCACCATTGGCCTTGCGTATTATTTCGCCTCGCGGTCCCTGCCCGAATATGATGCGCAATCCACCGCACTTGGTCTGACTGCGCCCGTAGAAATTGTGCGCGACAACGCAAACGTCCCCCATATTTTTGGTGAAAACGACGAAGACGTTTATTTCGCTCTCGGCTATGCCCATGCGCAAGATCGCCTGTGGCAAATGACGATGCTGCGCCGCACAGTCCAGGGCCGCTTGTCCGAGCTATTTGGCGAACGCACCCTTGGCATCGATAAAGTCGTGCGCCGCTTTGATCTCTATAATCTCGCTGTGGCCTCTGTGACGGTGCAGGATGCCGAGACCACCGCCGCGCTTGAGGCCTATTCGGCAGGCGTGAACGCGTGGCTGGCAGAGGTCAACAAGGGGTCACTGGGCCGTGGCGCGCCAGAGATGTGGCTCTTTAACCAAGCGATTGCCCCGTGGCAGCCCGCCGATAGTGTTGCAATTCTCAAGCTCTTGTCGCTGCAACTCTCGGGGCATTTGCAGTCCGAAGTTCTGCGCGCACGTACGTCCTTGATGATCGAACCTGCCCGTTTGGCCGACATCCTGCCTGACGACCAAAGCACAGGGATCGCAGCACTGCCAAGCTATGCGAGCCTCGTGCCTGATTTGCCACGTTACACGCCCAATACGCGGATGGCCTACGGAGGGATTAACCCGATCCCATCGCCAGAATTGGCGGGGGCATCGAATGCTTGGGCCGCTAGCCCTTCCCGTTCCGCGACAGGTTCAACTTTGCTAGCCAACGATCCGCACCTTGAATTGACCGCGCCAACCATCTGGTACCTTGCAAGGTTGGAGTTGAAATCTGGCGGCGTCATTGGTGGCACGATCCCCGGTGTGCCCGCGCTTATGTCGGGCCGCAGTGCAGACCTTGGTTGGGGGATCACCAGCAGCTATCTTGACGACCAAGACGTCTATCTTGAGGAACTGAATCCCGAAAACGCGAATGAATACCGCACTGAAAATGGCTGGGCCAAGTTTCGCACCCGCGAAAGCATCATCAACATCAAAGATGCACCAGCGGTAACACTCAAACTATTGTGGAGCCAGAACGGCCCGATCATGCCTGCCGCGCAATACGACCTCGGCGCTGTAACGCCCGAAGGCCATGTCGCCGCGATTAGCTGGACCGCGTTGTCAGACAAGGACACCACCATGTCCGCCGCAATGGCCATCGCCCATGCCCATACCGTGCAAGAGGCGATCAAAGCCGGCGAGACCTATATCGCGCCAAGCCAGAATCTCACCCTCGCGGACCGCAACCAGATCGCGATGAAAACAATCGGTGCGATGCCTGCGCGTGATCCGAACAGCCAAAGTCAAGGTCGCCTGCCGTCTTACGGCTATATCGCTGCGAACCGTTGGAAAGGCCGTCTGCCATATGCTGACAATCCTGAATTCATCAATCCCGTGGGCGGCATACTTGGCAACACCAACAACAAGATGATCGACCGCCCGTTCCCGAACCATGTCGCGTTTCAATGGGGCGACACCCAGCGGATCAATCGCTGGTGGCGGTTGATGCAAAGCCGTGCGGTCCATACCCGCGAAAGTTTTATAGAGACCCAGTTGGATACGGTCAGCTATACCGCGCGTTCGCTCTTGCCGCTGATCGGCGCCGACCTCTGGTTTACGGGCGAAGCCGTCACTGATGGCACGCCGGAACGCCGTCGCCAACAAGCGCTTGCATTGCTTGCCGCGTGGAACGGTGAGATGAACGAGCATTTGCCCGAACCGCTGCTTTACGCCGCTTGGGTCCGTGCGCTTCAGCATCGTTTGATCCAAGATGAGATGGGCCCGTTGACGGGTGAATTCACTCACGTAAACCCTGACTTCATTGAGCGCGTGTTCAACGACGTAGAAGGCGCTTCGGTCTGGTGTGATGTGCTCCAATCCGCCCCCGTGGAGACATGCACCGATATTTCCCGCCTCGCGCTGGATGATGCCCTGTTGTGGATCAGTGAGAACGTTGGCAACGACGTCACTGCCTTGCGTTGGGGTGATCTCCACCAAGCAACCAATGATCACCCTGTCTTGGGCACCGCGCCGATCCTGAACTGGTTCTTGAATATCCGCCAATCGACCAGCGGCGGGGACAACACCTTGCAACGCGGGCGCACCTCTGGAGAGGGTCTCAATCCCTATCTTAACGTGCATGCCGCGGGCTATCGAGGGGTCTATGACTTTGCCGATCCCGATAGCTCTGTCTTTGTGACGGCCACGGGGCAATCAGGCCATCCGCTCTCGCGCTATTATGACAACTTGGGCGAGATGTGGCGGCGCGGGGAATATATCCCGATGTCGCTTGACCGCGATCTGGCCCGCGCCGCAGCAGTTGGTATTACTGAATTGGCGCCAGCCGCACCTTAAAGGCGGCTGTAACGCTCTTTTTGCATGATCGTCCAGAAGACGGAAATGGTGTAGCCGTTTTCGTCTTGGACCTCGTCGGTCACGATGCCCTGATCGAACAACCAAGCGCGTTTGCGGCCCTCGGCGAAGGACAGCGTAAAGGTCTCCGCACGACGGGGATCCTTCAGATGCTCTGCCAATGAGGCAAGCAAACCGTCCATGCCCTCACCCGTGACGGCCGAGATCGCAAAGAGATCGTCTGTCCGTGCGCATTGAGCCTCAACTGCGGCGCGTTCGTCTTCTGGCATCTTGTCGATTTTGTTCCAGACTTCGATCATCGGTGCGGTCTCGGAAACACCAAGGGCTGCCAAAATCGCCTTCACGTTTTTGGATTGCTCTTCGGTTTCCGCGTGGCTGATGTCACGGACGTGCACGATCAAATCGGCATCGAGCACCTCTTCCAAGGTCGCACGGAATGCGGCCACCAATTCAGTCGGCAGATCGGAAATGAAACCGACGGTATCGGACATGATAATCTCGTCGCCGGAGGGCAACTCAATCTTGCGCATGGTCGGATCAAGGGTCGCAAAGAGCATGTCTTTCACGAACACATCCGCCCCTGTGAGGCGGTTGAACAACGTCGACTTGCCTGCGTTGGTGTAACCAACCAGTGCCACAATCGGGTAAGGCACCTTTGCCCTTGACGCGCGGTGAAGTGCACGCGTTTTGACTACTTTAGCCAGCTTTTCCCGCAAGCGCACCAAATGGTCGTCAATTGCGCGACGGTCAGATTCGATCTGCGTTTCACCGGGTCCACCCATAAAACCCATGCCGCCGCGTTGCCGCTCCAGGTGGGTCCATGCGCGGACCAGTCGGGTCCGCTGGTAGGACAAAGCCGCCATCTCGACCTGCAGCACACCTTCCGACGTGCGGGCGCGGTCAGAGAAAATCTCTAGGATGAGGCCAGTGCGATCAAGGACCTTGAGCCCCCAGACTTTTTCAAGGTTGCGCTGCTGAACGGGGCTCACAGGCCCGTCGATCAAGACAAGCGCCACCTCAGCCTCCTTGAAGATCAGACGGAGTTCTTCAATCTTGCCTTTTCCAAACAACATACCCGCGTGCATTTTCGGCAAACGGACCGATGTGCTGCCGACGACCTCAAGATCAGGCAAGGCAGCGGCAAGCGCCACGGCCTCTTCAAGCGCAGGAATCGCATCCCTACGGTGGAAGTCGGACTTCAAATCTGGGTGCAGGACCCAAGCACGCGTGGCGAGCTTATCGTGTTCTTGCAAAGCTATTCTTCGCCTTCATAAAGACTGATTGGCTGTGCAGGCATGATTGTCGAGATCGCGCTCTTATACACAAGTTGGGCTTGGCCATCGCGGCGCAACAAAACACAAAAGCTGTCAAACCAAGTTATAACACCTTGAAGTTTAACGCCGTTCACCAAGAAAATAGTGACGGGAACTTTTGCTTTGCGCACGTGATTGAGAAATGCATCTTGAAGATTAGCTTTATCGGCCGCCATCGGGGGACCCCTTTTTATTCTTGCGACCGCTGATCGGCCTTCCCTCGTTTATCTTGCTAGTATGTAACGCAAAAACACGACTTTCCAGCCCAAAAACACAGGATTTATTTGCGCCAAATCTCGGGGTTGAAAAGAGCAATAATTGCCAGTGCTTCAAGGCGTCCCAGAACCATCGCAAAGGCGAGAATAACTTTCGCGCCGTCGGGGATGCCGGAAAAAGAAATCGGACTTTCAGCTGCGATATCGGCCAATGGGCCTGTCGTCGTAAGGGCCGAAACAGCAAGAATCATTGTGGTTTCAAACTGCACACCCGTGAGGGACAAAGCCAACATCACCCCTGCGATCGATATCGCAAAAAGCATGAAGAAAACCCAGCTAATATAGGCACCCTGCTTGCGGATACGGCGCGCCTCACGTCCGCCGCCACTCACTGACGAGGGATGCATGAGACGCTGTAGTTCGCGTTCTGAATGGCGGAAAAGTGCATAAATTCGCAGGAGTTTCACACCACCTGCTGTGGTCGCCACGCCCCCGCCGATCAGAGCCAAGCCTATCAGAAATACGCCCGGCATATGCAGGCCTGACCAATCGGTCGCACTGAGCCAATAACGCGATTCAAATCCTGTGGTGGTCATAAATGATGCAATTGTGAATATATCGCCCCAAATCGCCTGCGTGATTTGTTTTAGCGACGCCGTTGCTTCTCCATCGACGGCAGCAACGAAATGCCGCAAGAACAGCAACCCGGTGACAACCAAGACCAATGTCACCCCTGTCTGGAACTCGGGATCCTGAAATAGCTTTTTGTCCTTTTCCCCCACCAAGCCAGGGCTAAAGCTCAACCGCGATATCGCCAGAATGAAAAACAGGAATATGGCAAATTCGCCCCAGAACCCCGAAGCCGCGTAATAGAGCCCACCCACTGGCGTGATCCCCGATGTGGACAAAGCAGACATCGCATGGATCAACGCGACATGGGGCATCTCGCCCGTAATCACCAAAACGATCCACAAAATCGTTGTCAGCCCAATATAAATTGGCGTCAGTTTCATCGCAAATCGCATGAGCCGTTCAGACGGATCAATCACATCGCCGGAATCTGACGACCCTGACACACCTTTTCCGGCCGATCCTGCTGCCCGCACCTCAAACCCGCCAAGGTTCATCGGCGCAAAAATTGACACTGCCGTAATCCAGACCATCAAACCGCCCATCCACCCCACAAGCCCGCGCCACAGATGCAACGATGGCGTCAAGCGGCCAGCGTTGTCATAAACTGTCGCCCCAGTTGTGGTCAGGCAAGATACCATTTCAAACCATGCGTTTAGAAAGCTGGTATTGCCGACTGCCTCATGGAATGGGATCGCGAGCATCAACGGCAAACAGGTAAACGCAGCCAATAGTGCGATCAATTGGCTCCTCGCCACACTATCAGGTTGATAGCCCGCCGTAGCCAACCCGACCACAAGGGTCAAAAGCGAAAACAGGATGGACCCATAAAAGAACACCCGCATCGTCGTGAAATCGCCCAATGCCAAAGCATGCGCCGACGGCACGATCATCGCCAAAGCGCTAATTCCCATCAGAACCACAAAAAGTGGTAGTTTCTGAATTGTTGCTCCCATCAGAAAAAGTCGATCGAGACCTGCAAGAGCCGCTCAACTTCGGGCACATCATCGGCCATTGCGAAAATCGCGATAACGTCGCCTTCGTCGATCCGCATCTCACCAGTTGGGATAGCCATTTTACCGTTTTTCATGACCGCGCAGACAAGCGTTCCCTCAGGAAAGCTAATATCTTTAATCTTTTTGCCTGAAATCGGAGAGGTGCCTAGGACCTGCGCCTCGATGACTTCGGCCTCTGCATCGCCAATAGAGTAAACGGCGCGCACCCGCCCATGGCGGATGTGGCGCAAAATCGAACTCACGGTTGTCGCTCGCGGATTGATGTAGGCGTCAATATTCAATGGCCCCATCAATGGCACCAAAGTTGGATCATTAATCAGCGCAATCGCAAGCTCACAGCCCATTTCCTTGGCCCGCACGGAGGCCAAAATGTTGGTCTTATCGTCGTCAGTCACCGCCAGAACGGCATCAGCGGCGCGAATATGCGCCTCTTCAAGCATTGCGCTGCTCAGACCATCACCCAGCAAAACGATGGTGCGGTCCAATTCGTCAGCCGCACGCTCGGCAATTGCACGGTTCTTTTCGATCACTTTAACGCGCACGCGGTCGGTGCGCGTCTCCAAGGCCCGCGCAACAGCCAAACCGACGTTCCCGCCGCCAATGATCACGATGCGTTCTTGCTTGGCTTGTTTCTTGCCAAAAATCTCCATCGCACGGTTCATGTCGCGCGTATCGGAGAACAGATAGCACTCGTCACCAACGAAAAGCTGATCGCCAGCAGAGGGCACAAACAGCGTCCCCTCACGGCGGATCCCAACCACAAGGGCCTTGAGCGTCGAAAACAGATCGGTCAATTGGCGCAGTGGCGTGTTGATAACAGGGCATTCGGCCCCAATCGTGATCCCCAAAAGCTGCGCTTTGCCCTCCATAAAGCTTTCTGTATCAAAAGCGGCTGGAGCGGCTAGACGCTGGAGCGCAGCTTCTGCCACCTCTTTCTCGGGCGAAATCACAACATCAATGGGAAGATGTTCGCGGCGATAAAGATCAGAATACATCGGGTTCAGATAGTTTTGCGCCCGCAGCCGCGCGATTTTGCGCTGAATGGCAAAGACCGAGTGCGCCACCTGGCAGGTCACCATATTGACCTCGTCAGAATAAGTCGCCGCGATAATCATATCCGCGTCACGCGCCCCTGCCCGCTCCAACACGTCAGGATGGCTGGCAAAGCCGGAAATCCCTTGCACATCAAGGGTATCGGTTGCGCGGCGCACCAGTTCTGGATTGTTGTCCACAACCGTTACGTCGTTCTTTTCGCCCGACAAATGGCGGGCAATTTGCCAGCCGACTTGTCCCGCACCGCAGATAATCACCTTCATCGCGTCTCTCCTCGATCAGCGTCTCTCGTGCCAGAGCATTGTTGCCCCGTCAATTCAGCTTTCGCTTTCGACATAGGCGACGCGACCGCCCGCTTTATTTGTCGTAGCCACGCCCAGCGACTTCAGCTTCCGGTGAAGCGCCGAGCGTTCCATACCTACAAACGACGCCGTGCGACTGATATTGCCACCAAAACGGTTGATTTGGGTCAGCAAATACTCGCGCTCAAACAGCTCACGCGCCTCGCGTAGCGGCAAGGTCGCAAGACCACCCGACAGGACAATGCGCCCGTCGTCAACGGCAGCCGTCTCGTCGGACGATGGCAGTTCTTTCGCAGAAATCTCTTCGGTCGTATCACCCAAAATCAAAACGCGCTCGACGACGTTTTTCAACTGACGCACGTTGCCGGGCCAAAGCATGGTTTGCAGCAAGGCGCGGGCATCTTCCGCCAATTTGCGCAGAGGCAATCCTTGCCCTTTGTTGAACATCTCGATGAAATATTCCGCCAAAAGCGGGATATCCTCGCGGCGTTCTTCAAGGCTAGGCACCGCAATCGGCACGACATTCAAGCGGTGATACAACTCTTCGCGGAAGGTGCCATCGGCAATCGCGGCAGCCAGATCACGGTTAGTGGACGAAATGACGCGCAGATCGACCTGCACCTTTTCATTGCCGCCAACCCGTTGAAAGCGCTGATCAACCAAGACGCGCAGGATCTTTGACTGCGTCCCAAGTGGCATGTCGGCGATCTCTTCGAAATAGATCACACCGCCATTGGCCTCTTCGAGCAGGCCCTTTTCAATGCCTCGGCTGCCACCCTCGCGCCCGAACAAAACCTCCTCCATCCGATCAGGTTCGACCGACGCGGAACTCACTGTCACAAAGGGTGCGGAAGCACGGTTTGAATTGGCATGGATGTACCGCGCCGCGATTTCCTTGCCAGAGCCCGCTGGCCCCGTAAGCATCACGCGGCCATTCGATTTTGTGACCTTATCAAGCTGGACCTTCAACGTCCGGAACGCCGCGCTGTCGCCCAGCATTTCGGTATTGGCGACGTCGCCACGCTTCAGTTCGATATTCTCGCGGCGCAGCTTGCTCGTCTCCATCGCACGACGGATCACAACCATCAGCTGGTCGATGTTAAACGGCTTTTCAATAAAATCGTAGGCGCCCTGCTTAATTGCGGCGACAGCTATTTCGATATTGCCGTGACCCGAAATAATCACAATCGGAATATCAGGGTGATCGCGTTTAACGGATTTGAGGATATCGATCCCGTCCATGTTGCTATCTTTGAGCCAGATATCGAGGATCATGAGCGACGGCGGATTGGCCGCAATTTCGGCCATACATTCGTCTGATGTGCCTGCAAGACGGGTCGTAAACCCTTCATCTTTCAGAATATCTGAGATCAATTCACGAATGTCGCGCTCGTCATCTGTAATCAGAATATCGCTCATTTTACCCTCTTAACCTTTGATATGTGCCCCTGCGCTATGTGGCGCGAGAGGAAGTGTGATAACGGCTTTGGCGCCAAAATGGTCGCTGCCGTCAAATGCATCGGCATCTGTCAAAGACAGTGTGCCGCCATGTTCTTCGATAATCTTTTTGACAATCGGCAGGCCCAACCCTGTGCCGTTGTCGCGCGTGGTCACGTAAGGCTCAAACAGCCGCGCGCGGTCATGCGGCAGCCCGATCCCATTGTCGCTAATTGTAATCACGGCCGCGGTCTCTGTGACGTTCATCGCAACTTTCACGCGCGACTGGTAACCGTCTGCACCATGATTTTCGATATAAGTTTCAGTGGCTTCACCCGCATTCTTAATCAAATTCGTCAGCGCCTGCGTCAACATCGTCTCATCCAAATCGATCGGTAACGGGGCGTCGGGCAGCGTCATGGAGAATTTCACATTCGGCTGACCAACTTCCTGCAACGCAACCGCATCACGGACCAAACGCACCAAATCAGTTGCGGCGAGTTCGGGTTCCGGCATACGCGCGAATTTGGAAAACTCGTCAACAATGCGCCGTAACCCATTGGTTTGACGTACAATAACGTCTGTAAGCTGCACCAATGTATCGGCGTCGTGCACCTCTTTCGAGAACTTCCGCTTGATCCGTTCTGCCGAGAGTTGGATCGGTGTCAGCGGGTTTTTGATTTCATGTGCAATACGTCGTGCGACGTCACCCCATGCGGCCATCCGCTGCGCACTCACAAGATCGGTTACGTCATCAAAGGCCACAACATAGCCCTCAAGTGTGCCTTCTGCATTGCGCCTTGGCGACATACGCACAAGCAAGCTCTCTTGCTTCCCGTCGCGCACCAGATTGACCTGATCTTGCGCGACTTCACGTTTTTCTTTGCGCATCACATCAAACAATGGCGCAAATTCTGGCACGGCGACCGCCAATGCCTGCGCCTCTTGCGCTTCTGTCACCGACAAAAGCCGCTGCGCAGAACGGTTCACAAAGGCGACTTTACCCTTTGCGTCTAGGCCCACAACGCCCGATGTCACCGACCCCAACACACTGTCAAACAAGCGACGCCGACGCTCGGACAGGCGGTTCGTTTCCAGCAATTCGTCGCGCTGCCCCTTGAGCTGCGTGGTCATCTGGTTGAAGTAATGGCCAAGCTGCGAGATCTCGTCGTCGCCCTCATCCTCGATCACGCGCACATCCAGATCGCCCGCACCAACACGTTGCGACGCTGTCACCAGTCGGCCTACGGGGCGGGAAAGACGCTCGGCAAACCAGAGGCCAAGCCATATTGCAGCCAAAATCAAAATGACAGCAAAGCCCAAGTAAATCAGACCGAAGTTGAACAATAACCGTCCACGATCGTTTTCCAACTGCTCATAAAGTGCAACAGTTTCAGTGGTTTGATCAAGTAAAGACAGGATTTCACCGTCAACCTCGCGGGTCACGTAGAGATAGCGATCCTGAAAATTGGGCATTGCGATCAAGGCGCGATATTCATCGTTCATGGCATCTTCGATGATATAGATGCCCGTTTCGGTGGCTTGGGCATATTCCGACGCCGTAGGCGGTTCAAAATTAAAATCATATGAACCGGCACCACGCGTCATGATACCAGCGGCCCCGTCGATAAAGAACACTTCAGTCAGGCCGCGATCAATTTGGTTTTGCACCTGCGCGATAGCCTGCCGAACATCGCCATCATCCATAAAGAAATTACGCAGACGTTCCGTACGCAAGAACGCGGCCAAGGCCTGCCCGTCACGGGTCAATTCCTGCCGCTCTTCGCGCTCATAGGCCTGTGCGGTGGTCAGTGAGGTGCTCAAAACCGTCCGCACGCGGTCCGAGAACCACCCCTCGAGGCCCACGTTGATGGACAACATCGCGAAAATCGCAACCAAAACCGTCGGGATCAATGCCAGTAGCGCAAATACACCGGTCAGCCGCAAATGGAGCCGAGAGCCTGCCGACTTCGCACGCCGCGCCGCGATCATCCGTGCGACACGTTGCATCACGAGGCTCGCTACGACCAAAACGTAGACGAGATCGCCCAGCAGCACCAAACGCAACCAAGGCGAAGTCGATGACTGCACCAGTGGCCCAAGTACAATGTACGTCAGCACAGCCATGATCGGGCCCAAAAGCACCAACCCTAAGACCATTGCGTTCTGCACAGACCGCAGCCTGCGCAAACGACTAAATCGTGTAAAACTAAGACGTGTTAAGCTGCGCTGCACACACATCCGCCCTTAATACAGGTGGGATTGACCCCACATACCACCACATTGCGTAACTTGCCCCAGATATAGCTGCGTCTCGGGTGTCACGCTAATGTTGCGCTTTTACATCAATTTGCGGCGGCGTGTCACGTTGATATCGAGCTCCGTGATCTTCTTTCTCAAAGTATTTCGGTTTATGCCCAGCAGATCGGCGCATTTCGCCTGATTTCCGCCTGTTGCTTCCAGAGCAATTTCCAAAAGCGGCGCCTCAACCTCGCGCAAGATTCGGTTGTATAGCCCCGGCGGCGGCAAAACCCCGCCGTGAAGGTCAAAATAGCGCCGCAAATGTTTCTCGACCGAACCTGATAGCTTGTCGCCCTGCGATCCTTGGCGCAGAGGTTCCATCGCAGGCTGATTGCCCAAGACAAGTTCCACTTCGTTGCGGGTGATTTCCTCTTCCGCGGCGGTGAATACCAAACGGCGGATCGCGTTTTTCAACTGCCGCACATTTCCGGGCCAGCTATAGGCGCGAACGAGATCCATCGCGCCAGTGCTGAGGCGACGAACGGGCGCGCCTTCACGCTCGACACGTGCAAGGAAATGCTCGGCAAGCAGCGGAATGTCGTCCACCCGTTCGCGCAAACTGGGCACGTCAATCGTCACGCCGCCCAATCGGTAAAACAGGTCGTCGCGGAATGACCCGTCCTCCATCCGCGCCATAAGGTCCGATTGCGAGGTCGCCATAATGCGCGGAGCCGTATCGCCCAAAGCATCAAGCATCCGCACGATCCGCCCTTGCGCCACATCCGAGAGATCAGCGACCTCATCAAACAAAAGCGAGCCACCCTTGGCCTTCGACAGCGCCATTTGCGGGCCTTCCATGCCTTCTAGGTCCCCACCCGACACCACGACAAACGGCAGATGGCGCCTATCGGAAAAATCGTGAATAGCACGCGCAATCAAAGACTTCCCCGTCCCGCTTTCGCCCGTAATCAGCACAGGCATCGGCGTATTCATCACCCTTGCCACGAGACGATAGAGACCTTGCATCGCGGCTGTCCGCCCGACCAATGGCAAATCGCTTGGCTCGGTTTCATTGCCAGCCGCACGCGGCGAAGGAGCACGGCGCTTCACCTCAAGCGCACGGGCAGCGCGCTTCATTAAATCGGGCAAATCAAACGGTTTGGGCAGATAATCGTAGGCGTCAGCTTCTGCCGCCTGAATTGCGGTCATGATCGTGTTTTGGGCTGAAATCACGATCACAGGCAAACCCGGACGTGCGGCACTGATCTTGGGCAATTGCTCTAGGCCGTTGCCATCAGGCATAACCACATCAGAGATCACCAGATCGCCTTTACCTTCTTCCACCCAACGCATCAGCGTCACCAGCGAAGATGTCGCATGAACCTTGCAGCCTGCCCGTGTCAACGCTTGGGTCAGAACGGTGCGAATAGTGCGGTCGTCATCAGCAACAAGTACGGTACCGTCCATTTAGCGATCTCCTTGGGTTTGCGGTGCAAGCGGAAGCGATACGCGGAACACGGTGCGTCCCGGCACGCTTTCAACGGAAATCCATCCGCCAGCATCGCCAATCAATTTTGACACAAGCGCAAGACCAAGGCCGGTCCCGTTCTCGCGTCCAGAAATAAAGGGTTCAAACACATCACTCGCTATTTCGGGCGGCAAACCCGGACCATCGTCAATAATCTCCACCTGCAATGGAAGACGCGCTTGGGTGCCATCAGGCCTGCGCACACGCAACGATGGGTCATAAAAGGTGTGCAACCTGATGATGCCAGATGCAGGGCTCGCCTCCGCCGCGTTTTTCAACAGGTTAAGGAAAACCTGCAGAAGCTGGTCAGCATCAGCCGACACATGCGGCAAGGACGGATCGTAATCCTCGACGTACATCATATGCGCGCCAAAGCCGACAGCGGCAGATTTCTTTGCGCGATCAAGCACATCGTGGATATTGATTGACTTGAGGAGCGGCGGTCTCAAGTTCCCGAATTGCTCTACTTGCTCCAGCAGTTTCACAATGCGGCGGCTTTCCTCAACAATCAGATCGGTCAATTCCTGATCTTCCTGAGACAGCCCCATCGCCAAAAGCTGCGCAGCGCCCGTGATCCCCGCAAGCGGGTTCTTGATCTCATGGGCCAGCATTTCCGCCATGCCGATTGCAGACTTCGCGGCTTTGCCCGTGTTGTGGCTCTTGGTCATACGGCTCGCGATTTCACGCGGACTGATCATCATGATCATCAGGTTGCCATTGCCCTGATGGGGCGCAATCTGAAGGTTGCATTGCATCGGCGGACGTTCACCGCTGCCGACATCAACATCATTCACAAACAATGGAGTGCGCGCGTCACGGGCACGCCCGAAAGCGGCTTCAAGCGGGGCGTCAATCAACACCTTTTCCCATAGTGATTTACCAAGGAGCGACTTTGCCGAAAGATTGAGAAAACTCTCTGCTGCGGGGTTACTTTCCACGATCAGATCATCCTGATCCAGCAACAGCGCAGGTACAGGGAGCGAGGCCCAAAGGGAGGTATCTTCGATCATGCTGCCACCTTTCGGGCCAAAGCATCGGGAATAAGGCGCAGCACGGCATCAGGTTTCGATTCTGTCAAAATCGCGCGACGAACGTCGCTGCCCGCCTGCGCGTCATCCATGTACCAGCCAAGGTGTTTACGTGCGACTTTGCGCCCTAACTCATTGCCGTAAAAAGATAACATCGCCTCGTAGTGACCGCTCACCATCTGCACCAGATTATACCCACTGGGAATATTGGGTGCCGTCGTGCCATGCAACGCCGCCGCCACCTCGGCCAATATCCAAGGCCGCCCCTGCGCGCCGCGCCCAATCATCACCCCGTCAGCGCGAGACAACCGAAGTGCCTCTTTCGCGGTGACCGCGTCCACAATATCACCGTTGGCAATCACAGGGATCGAGACCGCGTCTTTAATTTCGGAAATCGCGGCCCAATCGGCAGCGCCCTTGTAAAACTGACAGCGTGTGCGCCCGTGAATCGTCACAAGCTGGATACCAGCCGCCTCCGCCCTTGCCGCAACTGACGCCGCATTCAGACAGTTATCATCCCACCCAAGCCGCGTTTTCAGCGTCACCGGCACATCCACGGCATTCACGACGGCCTCGATCAAGCTGAGCGCATGGTCAGGATCACGCAGCAAAGCGGAGCCGGAATAGCCGCTCGTCACCTTTTTGGCTGGGCAGCCCATATTGATGTCGATAATCGCAGCACCGTTATCGGCGACCATCTTCGCAGCCTCAGCCATCCAGTAGGCATCCCGCCCAGCGATCTGCACCGCCGTTCCCGCTTGATCAAACCCCAACTCCGCCCGCTCCCGCACGCCGGGTTTTGCTTGGACCATCTCTTGGGACGCGACCATCTCACTCACCACCCAGCCAGCCCCAAACGAGGCCACCAATTGCCGAAAAGGCAGGTCTGTAATTCCCGCCAACGGCGCGAGGGCCACTGGTGGACTAAGGGAAACTGCAGAAAGTGCTAAGCTTGAAACGTGAGGCACGAGGTTGGATTACCACAAAATAAGTTTGTTACACTTTGAATAGGCCCTCTTCTTCCCCGATACAACGGAGATGCGCGCAAAAAAAGTGCAGAATATTGCTTTCGCTTAAATTTTAATCGCCCCAACAGGAATTGCACCGCGACAAGACTCCGACTAAACCACGCATAACGTAAAGGACGCCTTATGAGCATCGCTGCAATCATAGTCGCCGCAGGCCGCGGCACCCGCGCTGGCGGTGATCTGCCAAAACAATGGCAGTTGCTCTGCGGAAAACCTGTGATTTGGCATACTTTCAATGCCTTACGCCCCCATGTTAATACCATTGTGGTTGTTCTGCACCCCGATGACCTTACCCTATGGGAAGAAACAGGCCTCAAGGCTGACCAAATTACCATAGGTGCCGCGACCCGTGACGCATCCGTCCGCGCGGGGCTCGACGCGCTTAGTCATTTCGCCCCAGACAAGGTGCTCATCCATGACGCGGCTCGGCCGCTTGTGAGCGCCAAAACTATTAACGATGTGATCCAAGCGCTTAATAAGTATGAAGGCGCAGCACCAGCGATCCCTGTCACCGACGCGCTTTGGACTGGTGAGAATGCAGAAGTCACAGGCACGCAAAACCGTGAAGGCCTCTTCCGCGCCCAAACGCCGCAAGGTTTTCATTTTAGCGCAATATATCAGGCTCATATGACCCTGAATGAACCCGCCGCAGATGATGTCGCTGTCGCACGGGCCGCTGGGGTCAAAGTGGCTATTGTTCAAGGTGACGCGCGCAACCTTAAGATTACAACGCCAGATGATTTTATACGTGCTACCAATATGTTAGGAAACGACATGGATGTAAGAGTCGGGAATGGCTACGATGTACACCGATTTGGCGACGGCGATCACGTCTGGCTTTGCGGTGTGAAAGTGCCACACGGGCGCAGCTTGCAAGGCCACTCGGATGCGGACGTCGGCATGCATGCGGTCTCGGATGCGATTTACGGTGCAATTGGCATGGGCGATATCGGCCAGCACTTCCCGCCGTCCGACCCTCAATGGAAAGGCGCTGAAAGCCATGTTTTCTTGCGTCATGCCGTGGGCCTCGCCACGGAAAACGGCTATAAAATTAGTAACGTAGACTGCACACTCGTCTGCGAATACCCCAAGGTAGGCCCACATCAACCCGCCATGAAAGCCGCACTTGCCGCAATCATTGGCATTGGTGTGGATCGCATAAGCGTCAAGGCGACGACCTCCGAGCGTCTTGGCTTTACCGGCCGCGAAGAAGGCATCGCAGCCATCGCAACAGCAGCATTGGTGAAATCATGAGCAAGATCATCGCGACCTTCTTTTACGTAGGCCACATGCGCCCAGCACCTGGGACGTGGGGATCACTCGCAGCCCTCCCATTTGCTTGGATTATCATAACCTATTCAGGGCTTTACGGGCTAATCTTCGCGTCATTTTTGACCTATGCATTGGGCCTTTGGGCGACCAAGGTGGAAACCGCAGGCAAAGAAAATCATGACCCGTCAGAGATCGTCATCGATGAAGTTGTCGGCCAATGGATCGCACTCTTACCTATCGCCAGCATCGTCTCGTCGCGTGGCCTTGATGCTCTCGCCCTTTGGCCCGGATGGATCGCCGCTTTTGTGCTATTCCGCCTTTTCGACATCACCAAACCTTGGCTCGTGGGCTGGGCCGACAAACGCGATGATGCGACGGGCGTTATGCTTGATGACGTCATCGCGGGACTCTTTGCGGCTATAGGCGTTCTGGTCCTTGGCGGCACTTACCACGCGCTTCTCTGATGACACTGGCTGAAACTCTTCTCGACGCGGCGCGCAAGGCAGGCGTCATGATTGCCACCGCTGAGAGCTGCACTGGCGGCATGGTCAGCGCCGCAATCACCGACATTGCAGGTAGTTCCACCGTGTTTGATCGTGGATTTGTCACCTACACGAACGCGGCCAAAATTGCGATGTTAGGCGTTTCACCCGATACCCTCGCCAAGTTTGGTGCCGTTTCGGAACAGGTCGCGCATGAAATGGCCGAAGGGACGATCACGCATTCAAACGCGCAAATCGCAGTCTCCGTTACGGGTATCGCGGGCCCAGGCGGATCTGAGCACAAGCCAGAGGGCCGTGTTTGCTTTGGCATCGCCACACGCAAGGACACGCAAACGGAGACGATTGAATTTGGGGCAATTGGCCGCGCAAATGTGCGGATTGCAGCGCGTGACCATGCACTCCAGCTGCTTATTGCCGCACTGGAACAGTGCAATTAGCAAGCACAATGGCCCAACGGCGCACAAAAATTAAGCAAACCCTAAACTGCCCGCAAATTAAGCGCCTTTTTATAACCTCTGCCTTTTCAGCAAGCATCGAATCCGCCCTAAAGGCGCGAAGTTTTGCTAGATTTGGGGGAATTCCATAATGAACGGTGCAGATACCGCTTGGATCATGGTCGCGACGGCGCTGGTCCTTTTCATGACACTGCCGGGCCTTGCGCTCTTTTACGGCGGCCTTGTACGCGCGCGCAACGTGCTCAGCGTCTTTATGCATTGCTATGCGATTGCTTGCCTGATGAGCGTGCTTTGGTTTGCATTTGGCTATTCCATCGCCTTCGGCGGCTCTGGCAACGGATACTGGGGCGGCTTAGACAAGATGTTTTTGAATGGCATAACCGCGGACACTTTGGCAGGCACCCTGCCCGAGATACTCTTCTTCGCGTTCCAAATGACGTTCGCGATCATTACACCTGCATTGATCGTCGGCGCCTATGTTGAACGCATCGGCTTTGGCTTTGTTCTCTTGTTCTCATCCCTGTGGATGCTCCTATGTTACGCACCTGTCGTACATTGGGTCTGGGGCGGTGGTTTCTTGGCTGATGGCGGCATCTTTGGCGACACTGGCGTGCGCGATTTCGCGGGTGGTATCGTTGTTCACGAAACGGCGGGCCTCGCGGCTCTCATCCTCGCGGTATTCCTCGGCGCACGTCGCGACCCATCCAAGCCGCCACATAATCCCGGCATGGTCATGATAGGTGCTGCGATGCTTTGGGTTGGCTGGTTCGGCTTTAACGGTGGCTCGCAATTGGCCGCTGACGGTGGTGCTGCAATGGCAATCACGGTCACACACCTTTCCGCTGCTGCGGCATCACTTACTTGGGCACTTTGGGAGCGGATCAAATTTGGCCGCGCCTCCCTCGTGGGCCTCGTGACGGGCACAATCGCGGGTCTTGCGTCGATCACACCAGCATCTGGTTTCGTAGGCCCTGTTGAAGCCCTCGCAATTGGTGGCGTCGCTGGCATCTTGTGCCAAGAATGCGTGACCTTCATCCGCAACAAGGCCAAAATCGACGACACGCTCGACGTCTTTGCGGTACACGGTGTTGGCGGTATTTTTGGGACGATCATGATTGCGGTTTTTGGCGCAGGTTCTTGGGCGGCACAGCTTGGCTCGCTTGCGATTGTGGGTCTTTTCACCACAATTGTCACCGTTGCGCTGATCTACATCTGCAAGGCCATTACGCCGCTCCGCGTCGATCATGAAACCGAAGTTAACGGTCTTGACCTCGCAGTACACGGGGAACGTGCTTACGAGTTCAACTCTTAAGGCAGCACCATGAAACGGAATTAGGGGCCTTCATGGCCCCTTTTTTATGCGCGCAAGAGAGCGGTAAGGTCAGCTAATTCAGCAACATTCCAGAGCGCATCCGCATCTTCAACCAAACCCCGCGCCTTGCGTTGAAGCTTCGCAGCTCGCACCTCAAGTGTCATTGGCGACGCCAAATCATGCGCAACCTTGACGACCGACCCATCGATCAAAGTCACCCGCACACGCGCTTGCATTTCCGACAAGCTGCCGTCTGCGACAACCGCTACCTGCCCGCGCAAACCCACCAAATCGGCCCGCTTCGCAACTTCATCGCTGAAAGATGCAATGGCCGACGTATCAACACCCATCAATGCCATCGCCGCCGTTTGCGAATAGCTGAATTTCGCTTCAAGCCCCGTTTGTGGCGTCGGTTTATTGCAGACCGTTATCCACCGCGGATGGGTTGTAATTTCAACTGACGCGATGTGACTTGGATCAACCGAAACCTCACTCAGCGCCTCCAACATCGCATGCAAACCATGGCAGCATGCATGAAACTTGTGGGACACGCCCAACATCCGCCACGTCTCGCCCAAGCCTTCAAGTGCCACCTCATCAGCCACCCCATGATGGGTCGCGCCAAACGCCTGCAACCCTGTCTCGGTCGACGTCAATCCAGCCATCGCCCAAAGCGCCGCCTCGACACCCGCCTCTGCTGCCAATCCGGCATTCAATGGTTTGCCCATCGTGCCAAACTGCGTCTTCAAGCCAGCGGCTTTTGTGCTGACCAGCCCGATTCCAGCGATCGCCTGCGTCTCATTCGCACCCAACAACCGTAATGCACCCAAACAGGCTCCAAAAGCACCCGCAGTTGCCGTTTGATGATAGCCAATCTGATAATGATCGCGGCCCAACCAAATGCCGACACGCACTGCACCCTCTGATCCAATCAAACAAGCGGCCAGAAAATCGTCGAAACTAGCGCCCACCCGCTCTGCCACGGCTAAAACCGCAGGAATAACGCCCACACTCGTATGACCGATATGGGCGAAATGGGTGTCGTCGTAATCAAGCGCATGGCTAATCGCACCATTGATCAGCGCGGCACGCGGTGCGGGCAATTTCCCGCCACCAATCACACTCGCCTCGGCCTTGCCGCCCTCAGCTATCCCCTTATCTCGCAGGATCACCGCAAGCGGCTCATCTCGCCCTGCAATCCCGCAAGCCGCCCAGTCCATTAAAGAAAGGCGCATCATCGCTAGCGCATCCGCCGAAGGGCGGGATTTCACCGAAAAATCAGCAAGTTTTGCCTCGATACTCATCCATAAAGCTCCTTGGCGCGGGTCTCGAACGCCTCTACAATCCGGTGCATGGCCTCATTAAAAAACATGCCAGCAGCTCCTTGTAACAGTCTGTTCTTAAATTCAAAATCAACACTGAATGCGACCTCACAGCCGCCCTCAACATCGACAAATGTCCAGCGGCTCTCCAGATATTTAAACGGCCCGTCCAAATAAGATGTATCGATTTGGCGAATGTCAGGCCAAAGCAACACGCGGCTGCCAAATGTTTCGCGAAATACTTTAAACGAGACCACCAAATCAGCGAGCATTTCCGTATGATCGCCCATTTCCGTCACGCGGCGCACCCGTGCGGCCGCAGTCCAAGGCAAGAACTTCGGGTATTCGGCCACATCCCCGACCAGCGTGTACATTTGATCGGCCGTATACGGCAAACGTTTCGTTTCAGAATGGCTGGTCATGATGATCTTTCGCGGGTGACTTCACCCAAGGATGTCGTAGAATGGCCGCAATAAATCAACCCTTTGCCTTATCTGGGGGCCTCATGCCGCACCGACCTTACGTGATTGACACAATGATTAGCGCGAAATCCATCGCCGCACGGATCGAAGAGCTCAGCCGCGAAATCCAAACGACCTTCGAGGGCACTGACAAACTTGTCGTTGTTGGGCTCTTGCGCGGATCATTCGTGTTCATCGCCGATCTGGTGCGCGAATTGCACCTGCCCGTCGAAGTCGATTTCCTAGAGGCGTCATCCTATGGTGACAGCACAGAAAGCAGTCGAGAAGTCCGTATTTTTAAAGACTTGCGTGGCGCAATTGAAGGGCGGGATGTGCTTGTTGTCGAGGATATTATCGACACTGGCCACACCCTCCACCACGTCCACAACTATCTTATGACCAAGAATCCGGCACGGATGAAAACCATCGCCCTGCTTGATAAACCCGCCCGCCGCGAGGTTGATTTCAAGCCTGACTGGACCGGCTTCGAGATCCCCGACGAATTCGTCGTGGGCTACGGCATCGATTTTGCCCAACGCAATCGCAACCTGCCCTATGTGGGAAAAGTCAGGTTCACCGAATGAACCCGCGTTGGCTCCTTATGGCCAAACGTTGGGCGCAAAACCCGCTCAGCATGGGGCGGGTCAAACTCGTCGCGGCCGTCGTCGCCGCTTGCGTCCTCATCGTTGCTGCCGAAAAATTGGGGCTCACGCCTGACTGGATGAGCGCCGAAAAGGTGCGCCGCATCTATTAATAATGCCTGCAGACAGAATTTGTTAAAAATCGATCATTAACCTTTCCATCAGACTTCTGCAGCTAACTGCAAGGGCTGATGAAAGGATCGCCCATGGCAAACAGCTCCGCCCTTTTTGAGAGTAACGATGAATCCGATCCGGAGGTCGTTATGTGTGAGGCACTTGAAAAGGTGCGCGAACACTTAAGCATGGATATTTCCTACATGGCCGAATTGATCGGCGATACGGTCCACTTTCGGCGCGCCTCCGACCCAAAGGGGTTGGGCCTGATCGACGTGACCGCAAGCCGGCCAATGTCGGAGCTTTATTGCGGCTACATGCTGGACGGGAGACTTCCGCGCATGATGCCCGATGTATCGCAAATCCCGCTTGCGCGCGATTTGCCCATCACCAAGGAAATGGGGGTGCAATCTCACGTCAGCGTGCCGATGTTCCGCAACAATGGCGAGTTTTATGGCACATTTTGCTGTTTTTCACAGACCCCCAATCCCTCGTTGAACGAGCGGGACTACAACATCGCCACCATGTTCGCAAATTTCGCCGGCAAAACGCTGAACAAAAGCATGGAGGCCACAAACGAGCATCAAAGAATTTCTGACCGGATTACGCAGATTATTGCGCATCAAAGCTTTGCCATCTACTGGCAGCCTATTGTCGATCTGAAATCCAATAAAATGGTCGGCGCGGAGGCATTAAGCAGGTTTGAATCCCAAATCTATCAAGCCCCCGACATCTGGTTTGCCGACGCGAAAAAGGTCGGGCTGCAACGCGAGCTTGAAATTGCTGCCATTCGCGCCGCTCTTTTGGAACTGCCCCTGCTGCCAAGCAACATTTATGTTTCGCTCAATGCCTCACCCGACACGATCATTTCAGGACAGCTTGTTGAAGTCTTGAAAGATGCGCCAACCAAGCGGATCATTATTGAAATCACCGAACATGACGCGATCGACGATCATGTGAAGCTGCTCAAGACGATGGCAGAATTGCGCCGGCTCAACGTCCGTTTCGCCGTCGACGATCTGGGCGCCGGATATTCGGGGCTGAGTACGGTCTTGCGGCTACGTCCCGATATCATGAAACTGGACCGCGCATTGGTTGCAGGAATCCATGCTGATCCTGCACGCCAATCGCTGGCCTCCGCTATGGTTCATTTCGCCGCTGAAATTGGCGCAACCCTTATCGCCGAAGGCGTCGAGCACCCCGAAGAGCGCGATACTTTGCGCAAAATCGGTGTGCGCCTCGTCCAAGGGTTCTTATTCGCGCGCCCTGCTCCGCTGGGACAGATATGGCTCCCCGATCAACTTCAGGCCGTCGGCTGACCAAATTTCTTCAACCGCGCCGCCCGTAAACGCGCAAAATCATCGCCAGCGTGATAGCTGGACCGCGTGAGCGGCGAGGCCGACACCATAAGAAAGCCCTTGTTATACGCGGTTTTCTCATAGGTCGCGAATTCTTCGGGGGTCACAAATCGATCAACCGCGTGGTGCTTTGGCGTGGGCTGCAAGTACTGACCAATCGTCAAAAAATCGATGTTAGCAGCCCGCATATCTTCCATGACTTGGGTCACGGCCTGCTTATCCTCGCCCAGACCGACCATGATTCCTGATTTAGTGAACATCGTCGGATCAAGTTCCTTAACGCGCTGCAACAGGCGCAAGGAATGGAAGTACCGCGCACCAGGGCGGACCTCTGGATAGAGACCTGGTACAGTTTCCAAGTTGTGGTTAAAAACGTCTGGCTTTGCTTCAACGACAATTCGCAGCACATCAGGGTCGCAACGGATAAAATCGGGCGTCAAAATCTCGATGGTCGTATCGGGGGATTGCTTGCGCACAGCGCGAATCGTTTGGGCGAAATGCGCGGCCCCGCCATCCTCAACATCGTCACGGTCCACGGACGTAATAACCACGTGCTTGAGGCCCAGTTTTTTCACCGCATCGGCCACACGACCGGGCTCAAATACGTCCAGATCTTCAGGCGGCTTGCCCGTCGCGATATTGCAGAATGTGCATGCCCGTGTGCAGACTTCGCCCATAATCATCATGGTGGCATGGCCTTGCGACCAACATTCGCCCACATTTGGGCAGCCTGCCTCTTCGCAAACGGTGACCAACTTATGCTCGCGCATGATGTCGCGGGTCACTTTATAGCCTTCGGACGTCGGCGCCTTCACCCTGATCCAGTCAGGCTTCTTTGGCTGCACATTGTCAGGACGCTTGGCCTTTTCAGGGTGGCGTTGGGCGGGGATTTTGAGGTCGCGCACGGAAATTTCCCATTTTCTAGTTTCCGCAAACGTAGTGACTTTCTCTCACGACAACAACAGTGCAGTCGGGCAAACCCGCTATGCAAATGCTCGTTCTGGGATGTTGGACTAGGCGACCACTCACGACTACGGGAAAGGGCGCCTGCTACGGCGCCCTTTTTTCATCCAATCATCGGGGCGTATTTGCCCTGCTCTGCGTAATGCCGCTTGAGACGTTGCAAGGCGATCCGCAAAACAATCTTGCCAGAACGCGCCGACCACCCCATCGCTTTTTCAGTGATCTCCAGCCCTTCCAGTAAGCAGCAGCAGTGAAAGACAACGTCTGCCAATCCAGGGCCCAAGTCCTGCAATGCCGCCTGCACCCGCAGATGCGCAGCGCTGGCACCTTTTGCGATATTCTCGCGTGGGGTCTGGCGCATGAAGTCGCCGAAATCCTTGGCCAGCGCCCCGCCCATCTTGGCCAACTCAAAATCTTCCCGCAATCGTTCCCCGACGGCAACCAAATCGCGCATCAGAAACATCCCGCCATCACGATCACGGCGGCGCGCCAGCCCGATCAGCGGGCTTTCCATTGACACCTGACGCGGCGATTGGCCGACCACATCGCTTTCAAAGGCGCTTAGGTCCCACGCTTTGTCATTCGTCATCATCGATTGCGCATCACGAAAGCCGGAGGCCGCGTTTTCACTTTGAGCCATGAGGTGTTGCAATGCTGATCGACCCGTAGTGGTGATTGTATACCGCACGACGCGACCCTCTGGGTTTGGGCAGATAATCCAGTCCTTGAGCGCCAAGGCTTGTGCAATCTCGCGCTCGACGACCGCCGTGCGCATGTTTTCCCCGTCAGGGGCTTCACGCACAATCACCGCTGTCTCCATTTCCTTGGCGACAGCCATGACCGCGCCCGGTTCGCACAAGCGCAACAACACACGCTTGGCCTCTTGGTCGATTCGTTCTTGAGTCAAACCATCTTTCGGGATCGCTTTGGTCTCTTTTACCCATGCCGCCGTTCGGCCCGCCAAATCTCGCAACGCATCGTCGATAAGAGGATCGTCCCGGCGTTGCTCCAGTTTGCGCACTTGCCGCAAGATCGTCGAAGGATGGCAGTCCTCCGAGCGCGCAAGTTCACGAATCGAACATCCTCGCTCTGTATGCGCAATATAAGTTTTCGCTTCTTTCGGGACCCAAGATGGCAGATTTTGAGTAGCTTTTTCGTTAATACATTCACGCATTTCGCATTCCCCAACCGCAAATTTCATTCAGGCAAACAGTTACCTTAAGCGGAATCAATTTGAACTAATGCAACCTAGACGTTTAGTTGTTACTCAATAGTTAATTGTCTCCAGTGCGGTTCACTATTGTTTCCAAAAGATAAATAATCCTCACCCCACCGACCGCTCCACTTGCCGATCACGCAACATGCATCCGGCACATGCCATGGTTCTTGCACAAACTGCTCGCAAAAGGATCTGACCATGCTCGATATCGCTACCCGCATCGCCCAACTCCGTCGCCCGAAACTTCTGATCAGCGCGGCCCGCTTTGGGATCGATGATTATATTCGCAACACGCATTTGAAACGAATTTTGAAAAACGATGTGATCCCGCGCCCTGCCCCTGCCGTGATGCAATTGCTCGATATCGAATCCGCACTCAACGAGGCGCGCATAACAAAACAGGCCACTTATTCAGTGGCCCGTCATGTCGATGTGATGACTGCAATTATGGCCGAGGCGCAAACCTTGGCGGCCACCTCGCGCCCTACATAAAGGCGTCAGGCATGCTTGCTTTTTTCTCCGCCACATAGGCCCGCAACCGTGCTTCGATCTCGGGATCAAGCGCGGGTTGCTGGTAGGTGTCGATCATCTTTTTAACGCGGATCGACGCAAGGGCCTGCGTATCGCGCGCGCCCTCTTCATCCCATGTCTCGAACGGTTTGTAGTCAAACAGGTCGGAGCGCCAAAAAGCCGTCTTGAAGTTAGCCTGCGTGTGCTCGCACCCGAGGTAGTGACCACTTGGCCCCACTTCGGCAATCGCACCCATCGCTTGGCCGTTTTCGGACATGTCCACACCGCGTGCAAAGTGGTGCAATGTGCCCAGTTGATCGGCGTCCATAACGAACTTTTCGAACGAAGCGACCAATCCGCCTTCCAGCCAACCGCAAGCGTGAAGCATAAAGTTCACACCCGACAGCAGCCCCATTTGAAGGCTGTTCGATGTTTCATAAGCCGCCTGCGCGTCTGGCAGCTTTGATCCACAGAACGAACCAGCCGAGCGATATGGCACACCCAAGCGGCGCGCCAACTGACCCACGCCATACGTAATATGCGCAGCCTCTGGCGTCCCGAACGTCGGCGCACCCGAGTTCATGTCGATCGAGGTCACAAACGCACCCATAATTACAGGCGCACCCGGACGGATCAGCTGGGAATAGGCGATGCCTGCCAGACATTCCGCCATAACTTGGGTCAAGGTGCCTGCAACAGACACAGGTGCCATCGCACCGCCTACAATAAACGGCGAGATAATCGAGGCTTGGTTGTTTTTCGCAAAAACTTCCAAAGCACCCATCATAATGCTGTCAAATGTCATCGGACTGTTGATGTTGATCAACGATGTCATGACAGTGTTGTTCTGCACAAACTCTTCACCAAATAGAATCCCGCACATATCGACCGAATCCTGCGCACGGGAAGGCTCGGTAACGGAGCCCATAAATGGCTTATCCGATAGGGTCATGTGCGCGAGCAGCATATCCAGATGACGCTTGTTCACAGGCACATCTGTTGGCTCGCATACTGTGCCGCCCGAATGGTGTAACCACTTCGACATATAGCCAAGCTTCACGAATTTTTCGAAATCGGCCATTGTCGCATAACGGCGGCCACCCTCGGCATCGCGCACGAATGGCGGACCATAGACGGGAGCCAGAACGAGGTTCTTGCCACCGATCTCGACATTACGCTCAGGGTTGCGGGCATGCTGGGTAAATGTCGCAGGCGCAGTCGCACACAACTTACGGGCCAAACCACGTGGAATACGCACCCGCTCGCCTTCAATCTCGGCCCCGGCAGCGCGCCAACGCTCAAGCGCCTCTGGGCTATCAACAAAGTTCACCCCAATTTCGGCCAAAACCGTCTCGGCATTCCGCTCGATAATCTCGAGCGCCGCCTCATCTAGAACCTCATAGTTCGGAATATTGCGCTCGATGTATTTTGCTGTCTCGACGCTGACAGCTGTGCGCTCTGCGCGACGGGCCGCACCACCGCCACCACGTGCGCGACGACCTGTATTTTCCTGAGCCTCAGACATACGACTTCTCCCAATATCAATTGCTTGACCCTGTAATACGTCGAGACAAAATCACACCTTGCGAAATTAACGCCACTTGAAAGGCAAAAGCGACATCGGACACTCTTGCGCATAAGCCCTGTCACCGTCTAAAACGCGGCATGGATATACAATCGCACGAACGCCTTCTTATTATCGACTTCGGCAGCCAAGTGACGCAGCTTATTGCGCGTCGTTTGCGCGAGTTGAACGTCTATTGTGAAATTCACCCCTATCAGAGCGTGACAGACGCGTTTTTGGCCGATTTCGCGCCAAAGGCCGTGATCCTCTCAGGTGGTCCAGATAGCGTGACACGCGAGGGTTCGCCCCGTGCTACTCCCGCCGTTTTCACCATGGGCGTGCCTGTTCTGGGCATCTGCTACGGTCAGCAAACGATGATGCAACAGCTTGGTGGTCAGGTTGATCGCGGTCACGGCACTGCCGAATTTGGACGTGCCTACGTGACCCCCGTGAATGAGCTTCCCCTTCTAAACGGTTGGTTCCAAGAGGAAAAAGAACAAGTCTGGATGAGCCATGGCGACCACGTCTCCGCCATCGCGCCTGGCTTTGAAGTCTACGGCACATCGCCCAATGCCCCCTTCGCCATCACCGCTGACGTCAGCCGCAATTTCTACGCCGTTCAGTTCCACCCAGAGGTCCACCACACGCCAAACGGCGCGAAACTCTACGAGAATTTTGTGAAACTTGCTGGCTTCTCTGGCGACTGGACAATGGGCGCTTACCGTGAACAAGCCATCCAAGCCATCCGCGAACAGGTCGGCGACAAAAAGGTCATTTGCGGCCTTTCGGGCGGCGTCGATTCGTCTGTTGCCGCTGTGCTGATTCACGAGGCGATTGGCGACCAACTCACTTGCGTCTTCGTGAACAACGGCCTTTTGCGCCAAAACGAGGCCGAAGAAGTCCTCAAGATGTTCCGCGAGAACTACAATATCCCGTTGATTTATGCTGATGAACAGGAATTGTTCATGGGCGAGCTTGAGGGCCAATCGGACCCTGAAACCAAGCGCAAGATCATCGGGCGTCTGTTCATAGACGTGTTCCAAAAGCACGCCAATACCATCGAAGGCGCAGAGTTCCTTGCCCAAGGCACACTCTACCCTGATGTCATTGAAAGCGTTAGCTTTTCTGGCGGTCCATCCGTTACGATCAAGAGCCACCACAACGTCGGCGGCCTGCCCGAAAAGATGGGCCTCAAACTCGTTGAGCCCTTGCGCGAACTCTTCAAAGACGAGGTCCGCGCGCTGGGCGTCGAGCTTGGCTTACCTACATCCTTCATCGGGCGTCACCCGTTCCCTGGCCCAGGCTTAGCCATTCGCTGCCCTGGCGAGATTACATCCGAGAAGCTCGCGATCCTGCGCAAGGCGGATGCCGTTTACATCGACCAAATCCGCAAACACGGGCTTTACGATGAAATCTGGCAAGCCTTTGTCGCGATCCTGCCCGTGCGGACCGTGGGCGTCATGGGCGACGGACGCACCTATGACTTCGCTTGTGCACTACGCGCTGTCACTTCCGTTGACGGTATGACCGCCGATTATTACCCGTTCACTCATGAATTCTTGGGCGAAACGGCGACGCGGATCATCAACGAGGTGCAAGGCATCAACCGTGTAACCTACGACATCACCTCAAAACCTCCTGGGACGATTGAGTGGGAATAAGACCTCTCGCCTGATTTTTCGGGCGAGAGATCAAACTCGCGAGCGGCGCCTACGCCCTCCTGTCGCTTGCGATGATGGTTTAGTCTGTCCATTTGCCTGACCCCGATTTCAATACCTTCGCCCCCGTTGTCCTTCCTCTGACGGGACTGCTGCGCGCGCTTTTCGGCGATGATACGATTGAGATATCCCTTCAAAACATCAGCTATCTCGCTGATTTCATGCATAATCCATTCTGAATGATCGTGGACGGCTCTGTCCTTGGCGCGGTCATCGATATTGTCGGTCGCACCTTAAAAGACGTGGTTGATCTGTTTCACGCTTAAACCGACTTGATCTTTCCTGCGCCCGCGTGAATTGCTGGGCACATGAACACAACACTCAAAGCAGCAATCTGGATGATCGGGGCGATCACAGCCTTTACGACAATGGCCGTGGCTGGGCGCGCCGCGTCGACCAACCTCGATACATTCGAGATCATGCTCTACCGGTCGCTCTTTGGCGTTGCGATTGTTGTCATTGTCGCGGGATATGCAGGCACGTTTTCGCAGGTCCGCGCGACCAAACTCAAACTGCACATCTTACGCAACGCCGCGCATTTCACAGGCCAAAACCTCTGGTTTTACGCCATTACGGTCATCCCGCTAGCCCAAGTCTTTGCTCTTGAGTTCACGACCCCGATATGGGTGATTGTACTGTCGCCATTCCTCATTGGGGAGCGGATTACCAGAATCGGCGCTTTCGCCGCCGCTCTCGGCTTTGTCGGTATTCTTATTGTCGCACAGCCCGATCCACATGCGCTAAACGGTGGCATCGTTGCGGCCGCCCTGTGTGCCATTGCATTCGCCCTCACGGCCATCGCGACGCGCAAATTAACCCGTACAGAGACCATCACTTGCATCCTGTTTTTCCTGACAACGATCCAAGCCTGCTTTGGACTGCTCTTTGCAGGCTACGACGGTGACATCGCGCTCCCGACCACGCAAACGCTGCCTTGGGTCATCACCATCGGCATCGCGGGGCTGACCGCGCATTTTTGTATGACAAAGGCGCTTTCCATCGCGCCAGCCTCCGTCGTCATGCCGATTGATTTTGTGCGGCTGCCGATCATCGCCGTGGTGGGAATCGTTTTGTATCAAGAACCCGTCGACGCGCTCATTTTTGTCGGGGGCGGGTTGATTTTTGCAGCAAATTACCTGAATATTAACTTCGGACAGGCAAAAGCGGCCAAATAGCAGTGTATTTTTGTGACGCTTCGTCAGCTGAGTTTTGCTGACGTGGCGTCATTAATTGACCGAAAGCCGCTCTGCTTCTTATCGTCGCATATT
>Ga0181560_10000360_pt1 | contig 40692 bp, 31 predicted proteins | sample 011ome_20_FD_133751 | JGI IMG/M metagenome (GOLD analysis project Ga0181560, IMG submission 133751) | Coastal salt marsh microbial communities from the Groves Creek Marsh, Skidaway Island, Georgia - 011509CT metaG (megahit assembly) | ecosystem: Environmental > Aquatic > Marine > Intertidal... | reverse complement strand
TATTGCTAAGGTCAAATAAATTTGCGGGATCAACCAGCTCATCTGAAAGCTCCAGAACCACTAAACCAGAATCTGAAACCTTCAGAGTATCTGTAACTATCGACAAAGACTCTTCGGCAGAGGATTGATAAGAAAATAAAGAAAAAAGGGAAATTAAGGAGAAATTTGAGATATAGCGAAACATGATTCTAACAACCCTGTTTGGTGGCTGGCTTGGGAAGGAGGAGTTAAAAGTTAGCAGAGCTACTTTATAATTCAACAATTTTTTTTTAACATTCCTATTTTGAACCACATTGTATAACGTCCGCTTTGGGTCGTTAGCAGACTCTTCAATTACTCAATAGATTCAAGCTTTCTGTATAGGGATCGCTGACTGATCCCCAGCACATCAGCCACTTTCTCCTTGTCCCCACCATAACTTGCCATCAGCCTGGCAATATATTCCTGCTCCAGGGTTTTGAGATCCACTTCTTTCATTCCTTCTTTTTTACTTTCACTGCGAACCTCGCTGTCAAAGAAACATTCCTCGATGGTGCTCTCGTTTATTTCTTCTGTATCACTGAGCACTATTGCCCGGCTCAGGATGTTTCTCAGCTCGCGGATATTGCCTTTATAGCTTTGTGCTTTGAGTCTTTCCTGCGCTTTCCCTGAAAGGCTGAACTTGCCTGAGGGTGCAACACGCTTTAACAGCGAATTGGCCAGCAAGGGAATATCATCCACGCGTTCTGCCAATGAAGGCAGATGAATGGGAAAGACATTGATACGATAAAAAAGGTCGTCTCTGAATTCTCCGTCTTCCACCATCTGCGACAGGTTTCTGTGTGTTGCGCAGACCAGTCGAAAATCAGAACGCCTGACTTCGGCACTGCCCACCGGTCGTAACGTACCGGTTTCAAGAAGACGCAGCAGCTTCACCTGGGTCTGCAGTGGTACGTCTCCTATTTCATCCAGGAACAGGGTGCCGCCGTTAGCCTCTTCCGCCAGACCTTTCTTGTTGGAGGTGGCCCCGGTGAAAGCCCCTTTGACATGACCAAAGAGCTCACTCTCAAACAGGGAGTCCGTCAGACCGGTGCATTCAAGGGTCACCAGAGGCTTTTCTTTTCTTTCACCGGCTTCATGGATTGCCCGTGCCGCCAGCTCCTTACCTGTACCGGATTCCCCAAGCAATAACACAGAAATATCCGATTTGCCGACCCGGGCAATTTTTTCTAGCATGTCATTGAATGCCTTGCTCTCGCCCACCAGGGTTTTATCACCCACCTCACCACTGGCCAGTGGGACAGGATGCAGCAGCTCCACGAAATAAATCAGTTCTCCCTCTGCGTTGTGGATGGGCAGCATTTCCACATCCACATGCTCTTTACCGCGCGGTGTCTGGTGGATATGCAGCACGCGTTCCTTGTGCCCGGATTTCTTGGCAGCGCCCAGGGGACAATCTTCACCGGCCTGGTCACAGGGCACCTCGTAGCCATGGGAAACCTGGAAACAGCGGTTGGTTCGGGTGAAATCGATACTGCCGAAACTGTCCTGGTAACGTGTATTGGTTGCCAGGATCTCGTATTCCGCCGACACCAGGATAGCCGGGCAGTCATAGCCTTCAAGCATGGCGGCCATGGGGGAAGATTGATCAGAAGTGATCAGGTTCATAACTTGTCATTATTGGCAAAATTTCCGCCATATTTGGCAATATTAGTAGGATTGTCAAGGCTAAAAGAACATAGAAATCCCAGCATTAAACAATTAAACCTCATAATTTCAATAGGTTAGGATTGGTAACAAATGTTGGCATGCAACCTGCAATCTCTATAGGCAACAACATCCGTTAACGCTTTTTTCAGGAGATGAAGAGATGAGTAAAGTAAAGAACATGATTTATTTGATGCTTTTACCGCCGGCTATCACAGCGGCATGTTTGGTGTGGGTCGCCTATTTTCCGAACCCCATGTGATTGCGTATTGGCCTTAACATATCCACTCACACACCGGCTTAGGCAAGACCACGGGGGCAGGAACCTCTCAATAATCCCCTCTATTTCCTGCCCCCTTTTTTTGCCTTTCATTTCCAGTTCTCTCAATTCACTACCCCCCTTCTTTGAGCATTGGGCTGCAGGTATTTCAGGCTCGAATAGAGGCTGTACAAGACTGCAAGGCTTCTAGATAATTGAAAAACCTGAGGTTAAACATGTAATAAGAAGCTGGAGAAGCCTGTTGGCCAAAGCCACCCTTAAAGAACGCGTGCTCTTTTACTGCCTTGCAGCGGCTCTTCCGCTTTTCCTGGTAGCCTCGCTGTTCAACTACAGCCTCTTGCGAGGCGAAGGGAATTATCTCCTGGGGGCAGACCTGGAAATCCTGGGCTACATTATCCAGGCTGAATTCATGTCTGTTGCCAGCGGTATCCTCATCCTGATCCCCCTGCTGGTTCCGGCACCCAATAAAATTATTCGCATACTGCTCTATATCATTTTCCTGGCATTAGCTGTTGGCTTTGCCTGGCTGGCCCTGCAAATTGCCGGAACACTCGGCATGGTTTTTTATGCCCTGCTTATTTTCGTATCTTATGGCGGTGTGACGCTTTTTGTTTTTGACTGGTATGCCGGTGCAACAAGAACGTATCTTTCAATGCTGCGCTGGTCCATGGGCATATTCCTTTATGTCACCCTGCAGTTATCTTTCAACCTGGAAAGCGATATCAGTGTCTGGCGAAACACACGCGAGGTTATTCCATTCGGCGCTTCCTATTTTTATTTACTCAGTTTGCTGGAACTGATTTTTTACACACCGCTCACCTATTACCTGGAGAAGAAAAACAACCAGGATAAAATGCTGTCCCTGGGGATTAACCGAATGCTGGATGATGAGATTGCTGCCAGCACCCAGTCAGCCACCTGACACCAACACATACAGGAAAAACAATGAATCGCGAAATCATCAATCCATGGACCTGGCAGGAAGCTCTGGGTTTTGTTCATGGCAACAAAGTAGACAATGCTGAATCCATTTTCTTCCTGGCAGGACAAACAGCCAGCAATGAAAATGGTGAATGCCTTCATCATGGCGACATGGAAAAACAGATTGATCGGGTCCTGGAAAATATTGACACTATTCTTAAACAGGGCGGAATGGATTTCACCAACGTAGTGCGGCTGAATATTTTTACCACGGACATGGCCGCCATAATGAAAGCGCACGATCATATGACTGCAAACCTGAAACAACGCGGCTGCCAACATACGGGCTGCCTTCTCGGTGTTACTGCACTGGCCTCACCTGGCGCACTGGTGGAAATGGAAGTGACTGCCGCCAGGTAGCAACATCACCAAACCATTCATGTACTTCAACTTTGCCGCCTACCTGGGGGCCAGGATCCTGGTCTCCATCGCCAGCTCCATGCTAACCGTCGCTATTGGCTGGCACCTGTTTACCTATAGTGGCGATCCCTTTGATCTGGCCCTTGTCGGCCTGTTGCAAATCATACCGATGATCCTGCTTTTTATCGTGAGCGGAATGGTGGTGGATCATTTTCCCCGCAAGGTAATCCTTGTGACTTGTGCCTTGCTGGAGGCTGTTGTCTATATCGGGCTGGGTTTCAGTATGAATGACGGTGAACTTAACAGGCAGATGATATTCACCCTGATTTTTCTGCACGGAACAGTCAGGGCATTTTATTCTCCGGCATCAGATGCCATTTTGATTCACCTGGTTACTGGAGAGTTTTTTCCCAAGGCTGTCGCCGTGACCAGCTCAATGTGGACCACGGCGCAGACAGTTGGCCCACTGGCAGCGGGGCTACTGCTGGCGTGGCTGGATTACGATCTTTACTGGATACTTTCAGGCATCGTGATCGCGGGTAGCTTCATGTTTTTGCTGCTACCCAATATCAGGATCGACAAACCCAGCGGGCGGGGACTAAAGCAAATACTTGGCGGGATTGGCTATGTCAAAAGCAACCCCATCGTTTTGCCCAGCATTTCACTGGATCTCTTTATTGTCCTTTGCGGCAGCGTCATGGTGCTGCTGCCGGTTTATGCTGTGGATGTTTTACATGTAGATGAAAAAACACTTGGTGTGATGCGCGCCATGCCTGCACTGGGAGGCGTCATGATGGGCATACTGCTCGCCAGGCTGCCGGCCATGCGCCGTGCCGGCAAACTGCTTTTTATAGCACTGTCTATTTTTTCACTGTCGATCCTGGTCTTTGCCTATTCCACCACTCTCTGGATCAGTCTGTTAGCGCTGTGGGTATATGGCGCTTCAGATATGATCAGCGTGAATATACGTTCCTCTTTAATACAGCTTGCCACACCTGATCATTTGCGCGGCCGGGTCAGCGCCGTCAACATGCTTTTCATTGGCATCTCGAATGAAATGGGCGACTTCCGTGGAGGTGCTGTTGCGGCTGTGATTGGCCCGGTACTCACTGTGCTGTCTGGCGCCGCCCTCGCCTTTGCTGTCACGCTTGGTGGTTATATGCTTTTCCCCAACCTGCGAAATCTGGATAAACTTACAGATGCGAAAGTGAACGATGAACCATGAAACATCTGAACATAACAGTTAAGGGCCTGGTACAGGGCGTGTATTTCAGGGCTTCCACCAGGGAGCAAGCCATCCAGCTGGGTATAAACGGCCTGGTCAGAAATGAAAGCGATGGCAGCGTTTACGTGGAAGCCGAAGGTGAAGATTTACAATTGGACATCCTGATCGGATGGCTTCGGGAGGGACCAGAGGCTGCACGGGTTGAGTCAGTGGAAACAACCCATGGCACAGTAAGAAATTATATTGGCTTTGAAATAACCGGGTAATAATCTTTTTCAATCCTTTTTGCAGAATTGTCGGATCACAGTGCTTTGCACCTCTTCCGACCTACTTCCTACAACCCGTCCTTTAGCTTTTCGCCTTCAGCCTTATTTAGTAGTGACTTTGCCGAGCAGCCAGTCAACACAGGGATCATCACTGTCTACCCGGTATTTTCGCAAGAGGTAATTCAGCTGGGGCGTTCCAGACAGTATGTTTGAAAATGCCTCGTTTTCAAACTTGACCAGCCGCGAATCCGTTTCCGCATCAATAGTGCCCGGAATGACACCGGAAAAAGGTTTATAGCCAATCTCGTCGCCCAAAGACAAACTGATACCTTCAAACGTAGCGCTGCCTTCATAAAAAATATACCAGCAGGATTCATCAATCTTCACGGACTCACCTGCAGCAATAACGATATCTTCTGCAAGGGCAGAAGTTTTCTCCAGCACCGTGGAAATCAGCTGACTGAACTGGGGAAGCTTTCTCAGTAAAGTGCGCATTTCCCAGCGTTTAATCAGTTTATCGCGATAACCCTCGGTCACAACAAGCTCATTGAAGTTTTCTTCTGGGAAAACCATCACGGTCACCGGTGAACTGGCTACAACACTGGCATTACGCCTACCTTTGCCAGAAACGACAGCCATCTCTCCAATGATCTCTCCAGCCTGAAGGCTGGCTATAGTCTGGAAATCACTGCCATCAAAAACCACCACATCACAGTATCCTGTAAGAATCAGGTATACAAAGCCGCGTGAATGATCTTCCTGGACCATGATGACATCACCACGGTTATATCGCCGTACTTCTTCTTCGGCGAGGATGGTTCTTGCCCAACGGTCAGAGAATGGCTCTCCCAGGTAATTGGACAGGTACTGATTCATCAGGGAGGTGTATATGCTGTTATCACCATCGACAACGATATATCGCTTGCCGGAGCTGGCCAGTGAAAAGGTCGTGGTGAATTTATACGCCAGGTGCTCCACATGCACAAAGACGACGCGGTCAGATTCTGAAGTCAGCGCATCTTCGGGGTTGCCATGAATCGCACCTGCGCCGCCATCAGCTACCAGCAAGTCAAAACGGTCTGTATAAATCTCTTTCAGGTTCTCATAGGTTTCAGGACTGGCCACGCCCACCTTTGTCATTTCCTTGACAGCCCCCATGGCCGTATTGTCGCCAATGACACAGATGCGTTTTGAATTTCCTTTATGCTGCACGGTAAAGGTTGCACCAACCGTCGGAATACTGTGAACAGTAATATGGGAATCTATTTCCATGCCGAAATATTTCAGCGTCTCTCCCGGAACCACTTCCACCAGTTTAAAATACTCCCTTATTACTTCAGGCTTCCAGTTGAGATGACAGCTGAGTTTTTCAATTGCCATCTCATAAATTTCCCGCGTGGTGATGACCTCCACTTTATGGGGCATCAAAATCAGCGGAAACATTGCACAGTGATCATCATGCAAGTGAGTCAGGAAAACAGAGGAAACAGAATTTTTTGAAATGCCACGGGCAAATAAATGTTTATCCAGGTAGGGAATGGAATCAATCAGCATGTACGTGCCGTTATAGCAAAGCGCCAGGCCTGTGCAGGGCTCATCAGCAGTAAATCCCGAAGCACTTCCCAGAATTTCCAGACCCAGTTTTACCAGGTCCCTGGGGATAAAGTCGGACTGCATCTGGTAAGGCGGATAGATATGCTCGTCTTCATTCAAGTCAATTTTTAAAGTCTCGTCATTGGCCGTTACTTTGTAACAGTCAGTACTTTCATGCCTGATAGTAAAAGGTCCAACTTCCGCGATGTCATGATCAAACGGTATAACATTGAAAAAACTTTCAACTTCGCGCACTTCGTTATTTTCATTTTTCAGGGCAAGATAATTGGCCGCATTTAACCATTCTCTTTTCAGAAAACTGGAAGTTCCCCATTTATCCAGTTCAGCTTCAGTGGGACCCAACAAGGTCAGCCTCAGCAACCTGAAAATACGACTGATGTCTTCTGTTTTACCTACCAGGTTGAGAATCTTGCCTTCAGCAAGACCATTGCTCATGAAAAGAAAGTAGTAGAGGGGAAATTCGATGTTGTTGAGCAGTGAGCCGTCTTTTTCATTGATGTCAGAGAGGACCAGGGTATTGAAAGCGGGAATATCACGCAGGAGCAAGCCTTTAAGCACTTCGGGAGGTTGTCCGAATAAAAGTGAGTCTTTGCCACACTGGACCAGCCGGCTTCCGTCTGCCGGTTTGGAAACTTCGATCGCTGTCATTGAGCGTCCTGTTATTTCTTGTTCTTGTAATCCCATATCCCCTTTTACCTGTCTGGAACAAGCCTGAATTCTCCCGATTCAGACCCGTTTTGGCAGTATATATGGGAATAATATCAAAATGCGATAACCCTTTAATTCAGGGGGCTGTAGAGCATAGGAAGGAACTTATGGCATTGAAACAGGAGTTTTTCCTATAGTTCATAGACTTCCACTTACTTCTTAAGAAATTGATTGATAGGTCACATTTTCTGAAATAAAAAACCCGGTGTTCAGGGGAGAAACACCGGGCTTTAGATTGAGGAAGCTCTATTTTAGAGCTGCAAACTTAAATGAGAAAAAATCATCCTTTCGCCATAGGGAACTGGTACGAAATATTGCTCTCCAGTTTTCTCTGCAGGTAGGAATTTCATCCTTACGGATCCTCTTACATTCCCACCAATCACCTTGATCTGCTTATTGGCTTCATCCAGCTCCATTACGATATCGCAGTGGGTCCTGGCGCCCTGGCCCATTTGGGAGCGACGCTCTTCAAGATTTCTATAGGCAGGCCTGCTTCCACGACATAGCATGTCACCTGGCTGGATTTCTTTTTCACCCACATCGTAAGCCACATATACCGCTTCTGTTTCCAGGCCGTCACGGGCGCGAATCGCCTGGTCTATATAAGTATGGTGCGCGATTGCCCGCTGGAACTGCTCTTTTTTACCCAACCCGGCTTCACACATAACCCATGAAATGAAAGCCGCTGACCAAAAGTCCCGCCAACGCGCAGTAATGCCCAGTTCATTCCAGCGCCTGTTCTGCTTTTCGACAATCCAGCTACTATCCGGAGCGGCTGCCCAATAGCCGGCAACATCATCTGCCAGGCGTTCCGCTTCTTCTACAGTCATCCAGTTGGTGCGCCACCAGCGGGAAAACCTGCCGTTGTTTCGATCCAGTTCCTGCTGTTCTGTCATGTCGATTACTGTAGAACCAAACCACTGCCATTCCTGTCGTGCGATATCAACGATACGCTGGCGCACTTCATTGGCTGGATACTGCCGACAACTGCGATCCACCACCTGCATGCGCCCCGGAACTCCTGCGACACGGTCAGAAGGCGGCATCACGCTAAACGTTTCGAATGGCAAACGCTCCTTGATAATAAGTGCTCCCTGTTGAGCCAGCGACCCGCAAGAGGCCAGTAACAGTAGTAGGGAAAAAAGAAATTTTGTAATCAATGCTTTCATTGTCTATTTAAGCAGTTAATCCTTCTGCATAGACCTTGATATCTTCAAGATCTTTCTCTAGCGCTTCACGTGTGGCTTTTACAAACATCCACCCCATAAGAAACATCATAATCTTACCGCCAAGGGTTTGAGGCTCGCCATTAAAACTCATGGTGAAGGTAGTCACACCTGCGTTTTCTTCCAGCGTCAGGTGGGTAATGTAAACAGCGCCATGGCTTTCAGCACGTGTGTGGTAATAACTGTTTTCCACAGCGTCAGTAATCCACATAACTTCTGTTGCTGTTTTTCCAAACAGGGTTCGGGTTTCTTCCCACTTCAGACCGACGAGACCCTGATCGGGCTTTTCAAGAATTTCTATTTTTTCAATACCAGAGATTACATTGACAGCATTCTCGATGTTTGAGATAGCCTTCCAGACGGACTCCCTTGGCGCATTAATACTGATGCTGCAAGTCAGTTTCATGTGATCACCCCTCGCCTGTTCAGACTTATTTCCTGCTTTGGTGAGCTTTTCTTCTAAACCCTTATATTTCAGAGGGTTATGAATTATTTACACTGATTTTATGGTCTGTTCCACAGGATTGTAACGTAATACTTCCCCGGGCAAAGTGCTTTTCTATGCTCTGAAGTAAAAAAAGGCATGGCTTCAATTGTGAAAATTTTCGTATTCCCCAGCCCAGGATCGCCCTTTTAAAGTCGGGGTGTGGCAAAATTGACAAGTTAACTGGCAACATATTCATTCCAAAAGAGTTTTACGGCATTTACATGAACAAAACAGCAGTATCGACCAACGCAAAAACACATCCTGAAGTAGTCCTTAAGACACTTCTAGCGATTATTCTGGGCACCTCTGTCCAGATTGGATTCGGACAGGCGACGACCGCTCTTGGCAGCAGCCAGGATGCCGAAAGCCTGATCCAGGAATTTTGTGTGGATTGTCATAACCTGGAGGATTATTCAGGTGGCGTAGCATTTGACCTGATGGATATTAATCACGTCACGGGTGATCCTGCCGTTTGGGAGGAAGCCATAACAAAACTGCGGGGGCGACTGATGCCGCCGGCAGGTCAACCTCAACCTGACCAGGGAATGGTTGACCAGGTTGTCAGCTACCTTGAAACCTCTATCGATACTGAAGCAAGCGAACGTGTCATTGGCCATGTGCCGGTACAACGACTCAACCGCACAGAGTTTGCCACGATAGTCGGCGACCTGCTTGGTGTCGATGTTGACCCGGTTCAAATTCTGCCAAGCGAAATTGAAGTGGAAGGCTTCGACAATATTGCCAATGCCCTTGGCGCCTCTCCCTCTTTCCTTGAGCAATACATTACTGCCACGCGGGCTGTAGCCACCCAGGCTATCGGTCAGCCAGTACCAAAGTTTGCCAATGTTTTTCATGAACTGCCCAACCGGAATATCGGTTTCATGGCAGGCAACAGTGCTTCGCGCAATCATATTGATGGCTTTCCGCTAGGCACACGCGGCGGCATGAAGTTCAACCATTTCTTCCCGGCTGACGGAGAGTACCGTTTCAGCATCCTGGATATCGATGCAGGCCTCTATCCCCGCGGTATGGAAACTGCCGCCACCATGGTCATCCTTGTCGATGGCGTTGAAGTGAATCGTGTAGACATCGGCGGCCCGGAAGATCTTGCCATCGCCACCCGTGACGGTGTAGTTGGCGGTGATGTGATCCTGGCAAAAATCGCCGGGCTTTCTGCTGACGTGGAAGTCGGAACGCATGAAGTTATCGTGACATTTATTGAGCGCTCCTGGGCAGCCAGCAACAATGCGACTGGAAACGGCAGGGTTACAGGCATGCCCATTGTCGGGCTTGGTGTTGAAGTGGAAGGTCCCTTTAATCCCAGAGGGCTTTCCATGAGCAAGAGCCGCGAAAAATTACTGGTTTGCCAGCCCATGGAAATCGCAGAGGAACGCCCCTGTGCAGAACAGATCGCACGCAACCTGGCGACACAGGCATTTCGTCGCCCTGTGACAGACGAAGACCTGGATTGGCTTATGCCTTTCTATGAGGTGGGTCGTGCTGAAGAAGGCGGCTTCGATGCGGGTATTATTGAACTCACCACAGCAATCCTTTCTGCTCCTGACTTCCTTTATCGCTCCATGCGGATCATCGAGGAAAGTCCCCGTCGCCTGAATGATCTCGAACTGGCCACACGTTTGTCTTTCTTCCTGTGGAGCCAGGGGCCTGATGAAGAACTGATTGCCCTGGCGGCAGACGGTACGCTTTCTGATGCAGATGTTATGGAAGAACAAGTGGAAAGAATGCTTGCCGATCCGCGTGCCGAAGCATTGATAGAAAACTTTGCAATGGCCTGGCTCAACCTTGATGAACTGGAGCAGGTGCAGCCCATTGACCGCCGTTTCAATGACAATGTACGTACCAATTTTGAAAAGGAAATCCGCCTGTTCCTGTCAAGCGTCCTTCTGGAAAATCGTCCTGTTCATGACTTGCTGACCGCAGACTGGACTTATCTGAATGACTCTCTTGCAAGCCACTATGGCATTGAAGGCGTCTACGGTTCCCAGTTCCGCCGCGTCACGCTTGAAGATGAAAATCGATGGGGGTTGCTGGGCAAAGGCGCAACTTTGCTTAGAACATCCTATGGTGATCGCACCTCACCTGTACTTCGTGGCGCCTGGGTACTCGACCGCATTATGGGTACCCCACCTGCACCGCCTCCGCCCAATGTCGAGGTAGACCTTTCCCTGCGCGAAGGTGAGAAGCCAACCACCCTGCGCGCCAGGCTGGAAGAGCACCGTCAGAATCCAAACTGCATGTCCTGTCATGGCATCATAGATCCTCCGGGTCTGGCTTTGGCAAATTTCACGGAAATTGGTACCTGGCGTGAAGAGGATGCCCAGGCAGGCGAACCTATTGACTCATCTACTGTATTAACGAGCGGCCTGGAAATTGACGGCCCTATTGAATTGCGTGACTTTCTGCTCAGCAGAACTGACCAGTTACCGATGACGATTACCAAAAAACTGATGATGTATGCCCTCAACAGGGAGATCGAATATTTTGACATGCCTTTTGTGCGTCAAATTGTTCGAGAGGCATCAGATGAAAACTATACTTTTGCATCAATTATTACTGAAATAGTTAACCACGATGTGTTCCGCATGCAGGGCCCTGAGGAACACCATGACACTCAATTAGCAATGGGGTCAGAGTAATTCAATCTGGCAAATAATATGACATCAAAACTCACTAATCTTTTAGATCAACTTACTCTGACCCCGTTCAGATCAACCGGGAGATAACAACATGGCTAAATTTCTGACCAAGAAACATCTGTCACGCCGCACACTTTTACGCGGTAGTGGCGTTGCACTGGCACTTCCTTTCCTGGATGCCATGGTGCCTGCAAGCACAGCCCTTGCCCAGGTTGAAGCCATGCCAAAGAAACGTGCAGGCTTTTTCTATCTGCCACATGGCACCATCATGAACAACACACCTTTTGGTAAAGAGGTGGATCACTGGACCAGCACCGGTTCCGGTGACAGCTTCCAGCTTGGCAAAATGATGGCATCCCTTGAGCCATACAAAAACTACATCACCACGTTTGAAAACCTGGAAAACAATGCGGCGCTTGGCTCAGTGCATACTTTCAACCCGGCCACATGGTTGTCCTGCGTCAGGCCAGGCGAAGGTTCTGTTCCAGAGTTGGCTACTACTCTTGACCAGATTATCGCCCAGCAAATTGGCCAGGAGACTGCCCTGCCTTCCCTTGAGATGGCAACAGAAACCACGGTTCAGGTCGCAGCTGGCAATGGCGGTTTTTATGCGGTAACAACTTCCTTCGCATCACCCAGCCAACCTTTACCGATGGAATTCAATCCGCGCAAAGTGTTTATCCAGCTGATGGGTCCTTATGATTCCCAGGAAGAGCGGGAAATGATTCTGACCAAGAACAGCAGCATCCTGGACATGATCGCTGATCGCACAAGAGCCCTGCAAAATGAGCTTGGTGCCGGTGATAGAGCGCTGCTTTCAGATTACCTGGATACTGTGCGCGAAATTGAACGACGTGTTCAGATCGCCAGCAACCAGGACATGTCAGGCATTGATGTGCCAGCAGCACCCGTTGGTGTGTTTGAAGACTTTGATGAGCAGATCACCATGATGTTCGACCTGGCAGCACTGGCTTACCAGGCCGACCTGACCCGTGTTATGACCCTGGTGATGGCGGCGGAAGGTACAGACCGGACTTATCCTCATGTCGGTATGAATGGCGGCTTCCACCCAACAAGTCATCACACCAATGACAGGGCAAGAATCGAGGAGCTGATCAAGGTCCAGACTTACCACATGGAGCATTTCGGTCGTTTCGTTCAGAAACTGGCAGATACTCCTGATGGTGATGGCAGCATTCTGGACCACTCGCTGTTCCTGTACGGTTCCAACATGGGTAACAGTAACCAACATGACAATTATCCGCTGCCGGAAATCCTGGTAGGTGGTGCAAGCGGCGCACATAAAGGTGGCAAGAACGTGACCCCACCTGAGCGCACCCCGCTAGCCAATGTTCACCTGACTATTCTCGACAAGCTGGGAATTCCACAGGAAAGCTTTGGCAACAGCACGGGCATCCTTTCCGAAGTCTGAGAAAACCACTCGATAGAATAAATAAAAGTTATATATGAAGAAGTACGAACGTAGAAATATCCTCAAGGCAGGTGCTGGTCTTGCATCAGTACCACTGCTGGCGGGTTTGTCTGGATGCTCCAGTGAAGATCCTGTTCAGGAATCAGTAGTCGACACAGTCCAGGCACCCACTCGATTGCCCATGGAGTCAATCAGGGACAATGTCAGTGTTATCAGTGGCGCCCCAGGCAACATCATTGTTTTAAATACAGATGATGGAAATATGCTGGTCGACAGTGGTTCTGAAGCCCTGGCACCTTCGGTTGAGCTTACCCTTGATGGTGCTGAAGTCCGCACACTCATCAACACGCACTACCATCGCGACCAGTCAGGCGGTAATGCGCTTTTTGGCAATGCCGGCGCTGCAATTCATTCTCATGCGATTACCCGCCAGTGGCTCAGTGCAGATTACTACGTTCCCTTTGAAGATTACTGGGTCCCAGCACTACCTGAAGCCGGTCGTCCAACACATACCTTCCGTGAAAAAGAAACGCTGACTCTGGGCAATGAAACTATTGATCTGGGTTACCTGCTAGAAGCCCATACCCGTGGCGATGCCTATGTCTATATGCGCAACACCAATGTCCTGGCAGTCGGCGATGTAGCGTCCCCTGAGAGAGATCCTTCACTGGATTGGTTTGCAGGCGGGTGGCTCGGTGGTCGTGTGGACGCAATGGACGATATTCTTGAAATCGCCAATGACGACACTCTGATCGTGCCTGCTTATGGCCAGGTGATGACAATGGATGAATTCAAGGCAGAACATGAAATGATGCGGCAGCTGTGGGAGCGTTGCTCAACACTGGTGAATAGTGGCCGTAGTGCGCAGGATATTCTGGAAGCCGGTGTCATGGATGAGATTGATCGTACTTTCGATGACCCGTACAAATTCTTATATGACGTCGCCAAGGGATTATGGGCGCACTACACCAACTTCGGTGGAAACGTTGTTTAATTTTTTTCGGAAACTGTCTTTTTGTCCGCAGGTATTGTTGGAGGCGTACTCGAATGCTCAGGTACTTGCGTGCACATTCCGCTTCTCCGTGCGCCTCCGCCTCACCTGCAAACAAAAATACTAGTTTCATAGGTATTTAGATAATGACAAAACTTTCAAAAACCAAATTTCTTAACTGTGCCTGCGTAATTGTTGTATTACTTTGGTCACTACCTTCATCTGGCCAAGATTCACTCATTGACCTGATCAAGGATGGACGCGACAAAGATGCCCTGGCTTTGATTGCCACTGGGGATGTTGATGTCAATGCAACGCTACCCGATCAATCTACTGCCCTAATGCATGCCATCTACAGTGTGAATCACGACCTCGTTGATGCCCTGCTTGCTGCAGGAGCACAAGCGAATGTCACCAACATGTATGGCGCCTCGCCGCTTGGTGAAGCTGTGAAGCTGGACGACGCCAACCTTGTTCGCAAGTTATTGGAAGCAGGCGCGGATCCTGACTCTCCCAACCTGGATAACCAGACTGCCCTGATGCTGGCATCATACATAGGCAATCTGGTGATAGCTGAAATGTTAATAGAAGCCGGTGCCAATGTTAACGCCATCGAAACTTTCAGGGGGCAGACTGCATTGATGTGGGCCTCTGCCGAGAATCATCCTGATATTGCTGAATTGCTCATTGACAATGGTGCCGATGTGTCGGTTAAGGCAGTTTATGACGACTGGCCCAGGCAGATGACCTCAGAGCCTCGTGCCCAGTTTCGTCCCACCGGCGGTCTGACAGCATTACTTTATGCCACACGGGCTAATTGCTATCGCTGTGCTGTTGCAATCGTTGAAGCAGGTGCCGATATCAACCAGCCAAACCCGGATGGCGTCACACCACTGCTGAATGCCATTGATAACAAGAGCTATGATATCGCCATGTACCTGATTGACCGGGGTGCAAAAGTGGATGTTTGGGACATGACTGGCCGGACCCCTCTTTATCTTGCAGTGGATATGAATTCTTTTGTCCCTCGATCCTTTGGCAGCTTTGGTGATGTATTCAATCCCCTGGCAAGTACAGAGCGCAATACGACTGCCATGGATATTGTGAAACGCCTCATCGACATGGGCGTGGACGTTAACCACCAGCTCACCCGCATGCGTCCCAACGGACCTGGTCGTGGTCGTTTTGCTGATTACGACATGCGCGGTGGCGCCCATGCCCTGATGGTTGCCGTATTCACACATGACTACGAGATGATCGAAGTACTTCTGGAAAACGGTGCTGAAGTGGATTTGCGAAATGTCTTCAGAATTACCCCGCTGATGTACGCTGCAGGCATGAGCGGGAACGGCCGGGGCCCCACTGGATCCAACGGTGAGGATATCCAGGATCGCGCCATCAAAACCATCAATATGCTGCTCGACGCAGGGGCTAATGTGAATGCCCAGGTCAATGACAGCCACACTTTCACTGCCAAGCTTGATACGTATATCGCCTGGAAGGACAACGAAGGGCGCAGCGCACTGCACTCAGCCGCCGAATTGGGCTGGGATAAAGTGGCCAAAGTGTTGCTAGATCGTGGCGCAGACCCTACATTACTGGATAACGAAGGCAAGACACCACTGGATCTTGCCCTGGCAGAAGTCGTGGAAAGCACGCGCCCAGGCCGTCGCCCGAATGTTGAGGGTCGCCAGGCAGTTGCTGCATTGCTCAGTGATGTCTTTAATAACGACACCGACAACGCGGAAGCCTCCACAAACTAATCCCTGGAGAAAACTCATGAACAACCTGTCGTCAATCAAACCTTCATTGCTGGCGACGTTGTTTGTGTGCCTTTCTGGTCTGACTGCCTGCGAGCAAACCACGGAATCATCGACTGATACAGCAACAGAAGTTGCTGGTGTGGTTGATGAGCAGATCAAGGCCATTGAATGGTACGGTGGGTCTATTGAAGAGGCCTTTGCCCTGGCTGAAGCTGACAACAAGCCACTCTTTTTCTACTGGGGTGCAATCTGGTGCCCTCCCTGCGAACAGATCAAGGCAACTGTTTTCAAACATCCTGCCTTCCTCGCAAAAACCAGCCTTTTTATTCCGGTCTATCTGGATGGTGATACCGAAAGAGCGCAGTCCTGGGGTCAGCATTTTGATGTGGCTGGTTATCCCACGATGATTGTTTTCTCACCCACGGGAGATGAGATCACCAGGATTCCAGGCTGGATAGACAGTGAACAATATCTCAATGTGCTTCAGCTCGCCCTGGATGATCTGACCAGCACAACCGACCTGTTACGTCAGGCAGTTTCTGATCCGGAATCCATCGCCCCGGAAGCCTATACTAGGCTGGCATTTTATTCCTGGGAACAGGCTACACTGCCGGAAGACCTGGAAATAAACAGAGACCGCTACAGCACACTTGCCGCACAGGCACAGGAAGCCGGCAATTACGTGGCATGGTCCAGATTATTTTTCCATGCGCTGTACGCAGCAGGCGTGCAAATGGAGGAAGACGGCAGCGAGTTGGCACACACAGAAAAAACTGAAGCCCTGAACGCCATGGCTACTATTTTTTCCACCCCTGAACTGGTGCTGGCCAACAGCGACTATGCCCTGCTGTATTTTGAAGACCTTGTGCCTATGCTGACCGAAGAAGGCAGTGAGAGAGATAGCCTGGTTCAACAATGGATTAGTGCCATGGGTTCATTACGCAATGCAACCCAGTTATCCGGTGCCGAGCATATCGCCAGCTGGTATCCCGAAGTTGCCAACTACTGGATGACCCATCCTGACGCCGAACAGTTATCTGAAGAACTGGAGATGGCAATCATCTCCTTCATCAACGAAGTGGACAACGATACCCGTGGTGAAGCCCGTCAGAATGTTATTAACACCAGCTACCAGTTGCTTGAAGAAGCCGGACGTTCCGATCTCGCCCGCGATCTCCTCTTAAAAGAGCTGGAGAAATCCCATGCCCCCTACTACTTCATGAGCAGCCTGGGTGACCTGGAAGAAGATGCCGGCAACACGCAGCTGGCAGTAGAGTGGAACAGGAAGGCATGGGAAGGAGCCTCTGGCGAAGCCACACGTTTTCAATGGGGCTACCAGTACGTGGATACCCTTGTTCGCCTGGTTCCGGAAGAAAGCGAGAATATCCTGAACACATCACAACAATTGTTAAGCGAATTTAGTGAACCTGAGAATGTACTTACCGGGCGCAATTTTGCCCGACTGCAAATGTTATTGAACAGTCTTGGTCAATGGCAGGAAGAAGTTAAGTCGGATAATCAAACAACCGCTGGAATGAATGCTCTTTATTCCAGTATCACGACCGTTTGTGAAGACGCTAATCTTTCTGAAGAAAGCCAGGTGCATTGCCAGGAATTGGAAACGTCCTTTAGCAGCCTGCTTTTTTAATTACCCCGAACTTTGTCTTACGGCGAATAGAACACCGGCGACGTCCAGGCTCTTTCCTGGATTGTTGCCGGCACATTGTTCGGAATAGCCATGTTATTTCTCACTGCCAGGTAGGTTGACCAACGCGGCGTCGGGATCTCCAGCACTCTCACGTAATAGATCGCTGATTGGCCCGGATCAAAATCAGGGTCGGTCCAGACAGTCGCAAGCTGCATTGCGCCAATATCATTGGAATATGTTGCGTTAGCCAAATTCACAGTATTGCCAACTGCCGGCAGGTTGCCCTGCTCATCAGGTATCCGATCCCCTGACCAGGCGACGTCATAAATGCTCTCCCTGGCCTCTCCACCTTCACGCCAGATTTTCACAACCTGCACGCGATCAAGGTTGGCCCCGTCAGGATCCCTGACGGCATGAATTACCAGCTTCATGGGTTCATCTGTCCCGCTCCAGGGAACATCTGAGCCCATCGCATAACCCTGCGCATAGGCCAGGCTTACCCATTCGCGCTCCTCTATAAAGGATTCATCGAAAACCCAACCGGCAAACATTCTGACGCGAATCCGTGTACCTGACGTAGCAAAGGCTTCCCGTCGTTCCATTGCAGCAAACAGGGATTCACGCGTGTTTTCTTCGGCCCACAAACCGGTCAGTGCGCCGGCACTGAAAACTGTGGCCGATTCTCCGGTGATTGGATTGAGTTCATTAAGAACCATATCCGGCTTGGACATGTCATCGGAATAACCAAGCGCACCGACAAAATTATCCTCTTCCGTGGCGGACACACCTGAATGAAAATCGGAGCTGCCTATGAGACCAAAACGAAACGGATTGATACCTATGGTGCTTTCCATCTCCAGGCCTCTCGCCAATGCAGGACGAATATATCCTCCAGCAGGATCAGCACCCTCTTCGTTTGCGAGATTTATTAACTCGAAACCGGCAAACTCATCTGTCTGACCAAATTCAGGTCGCGACTCACTTGTTCCTTTGATCTGGGCAATCTCCACCAGGCGTTCGTTGGCCAGTCTCCTGGCTGCATAGTTTTCCGTGATCGGATCACCATAGGAGTCCGTTGTTGAAAACATCAGACCCTGGCTCATATTGGAATTGTGAGGAATCAGTACCGACTCTATGCCTTCTTCACGCAGGGATTCTACGTATGACCAGAGATCTTCAGGAATTGGTGAATCCAGGGCACTAAAAGGCCGGGATGGATACTGTGGCCCCCGAAAAATCACATTGCGGTGCAGGTGAGCACCACCGGGCATAGGAGACCATTCAAATGCAATCAGACTGGTGAATTTCCCAGGCTGGTTATAACGCTCAGCGGCAGCCATCTGCTGCTGCCAGTAACTGCTGATGATTGGCTCAGTGACAAACTCCGGAATTGCAGGATCAGTCCCCCGGAAGGCGCTGGGCGAGAAAAGCCGCATGTAGGAAAGAATGGAGTCAGTAGCAGCTATCTTCTCCGGCCATTCAGTATCGGAAAACAACCCTGCCGGATCGCCTGCCTCAGGGGCAACACCAAGATATTCGGCATGATCAGTGACCGCAAGAAAATCCAGCGGCCGGTTGCGCCTGACATCCCTGCCCATGTACTGCACTGTTTCACCAAGTGCAAAACGATAGGCATCATCGGGAGTGGTCTGTATACCCGACGAAGCCGAATCAAATGACAAACCGGTATGAAGGTGTAAATCCCCGAAAAAAGCAGCCCGCTCCTGCTGAGCCGAGACCACTGTTGAGCTGGCAACCACAAAAAGCAGTGAGGAGAAGATTGTTCGTTTAAAATATTTTATTGTAATCATGGCGGCTCATTTTTGAACCGGATGATAAGGGTATTACTGATTAGGTTACAAGCCGCCTGGCAACCATGGCGGCTCCGAGCAGGCCAGGATGTGCATGATTGATCAGTACAGTGGGTACTGCTTCAAGCAGGTGGCGATGACGTCCCTTGTTTTCAAAACTTGCCCTGAAAGAACTGTTTGAAAGCAGTTCCGGATAGCGCTGAACAATCCCACCTGCTATATACAAACCATCAAAGGCACCGGTTGCAAGTACGAAATTACCCGCCACCTGGCCAAGAATTTCAAAAAACAGATTAATTGACTCTGCCGCCAGCGTATTGGTTTTAAATTCCTTGAAAATTTCAGAAGCAGTCAGTTTTTGACTCGGCAAATTATGGATTTCTGATAAAGAGATATAGATATTTTCCAGGCCGCTACCTGATACCAGCCTTTCATCTGAAACACGTCCAAAACGGTGACGCAAAATTTCCCAGACAGCTCGTTGCAATGCATTTTCGGGAGCAAACCCGACATGGCCCGCCTCTGTTATTACAGGGATTAAGGCATCATTACGTTTAATCAAGCCGGCAGCACCAAGGCCTGTCCCCGGACCTATGACGGCTACATTGAAGGCATCCCTGTTCAGGTTTTCCGGTTCATGCAGGCCAAAAGTGATCATTTCCTCAGGGAGTAATTCAGGCAGGCTGTAGGCAATGGCTTCAAAATCATTGAGCAGGCACGTGGAGGAAATACCAAATTCCTGGTTGAGACTTGCTTCCCGTATATGCCAGTGATTGTTGGTCAGGTCGACATTTCCTTCACGAACCGGGCCTGCAGCTGCCAGGCAGATAGCGGAAGGCATTGGAGACTCAATACTCTCAAGGTAGGTACGGATTGCCAGTTCAGGGGTGTTGTATCCAGCACACTGGAGTACATGCTCGTTGTGGTAACCATGCCCCTCTGGCTCTGCAAGAGCAAACCTGGCATTGGTTCCGCCGATATCACCAACCAGCAATACACTGTCAGTTGTTACAGGCACTTAAGGCATCCTGGGCATTTTTCGTGATCTCTGCAAAGCGTTTTTCTGCAATCAGCTCACCAGAAGCAAACCAGCTACCACCAATACTGATAACATTTGGCAGCTGGCTGTAACTACTTACCGATGAGGCATTGATACCACCCGTAGGGAAAAAGCGAATTTCCGGCATGGGTGCCGAAACAGCTTTTAGCAATGGCGCACCTCCGGAAAGTTCAGCAGGAAAAAATTTCTGCAGGACGTATCCCTTCTCAAATAAAGCAAGCATCTCACTTGGTGTCACAGCACCGGGCACAAAAGGCATTTCAAGTTCAGCCGCTGCCTCAAGCAACAGCCCTGTGGAGCCTGGACTTACCGCAAACCTTGCCCCGGCATTATTAACAGTTGTTAACTGAGTTGGCTGCCGAATACTGCCGGCACCCAGCACAATATCCTCCACAGCAGTTGCAATAGATTCAATAGCAGGCAAGGCCGCAGGTGTCCTCAGTGTGATTTCGAGGGCACCGATTCCGGCATCCTGCAGGGATTTTGCGAGATCAACTGCGGTATCAGCATCCTCGATGACAAGGACCGGCACCAGTTTCACGTCTTTTAGCAAACCTAAAGCATCCATATCATTCTTCCCCGAAAAAAACAGAGGCTCCTTCTTCAGCAGACGAAACCTGGTTTCTGAAAACGGAGAATAATTCCCTGCCCATACCTTCTCCCGGTTGTCTGAACGCTTCTGTCATTTCATTTCGGGTCGTCAAGTCAGCCTCCACGTTAAAAACGCCCTGCATGGCGTCAATGGTAACCAAATCATCGTCCTTGATCAGGCCAATATTTCCTCCTGCATATGCCTCGGGAGAAACATGAATGGCTGACAAAACCTTTCCTGAAGCCCCGGACATTCTGCCATCTGTCAGCAGTGCCACCTTGAAACCCCTGTTCTGTAAAACACCCAGGCATGGCGTCAACTTATGCAGCTCAGGCATACCATTGGCCATGGGGCCCTGGTGAACAAGAACCAGCACCATATCCTGTTCAAGTTTGCCAGCGTTGAATGCATCAAGCACCGCTTCCTGGGAACTGAACACTTTAGCCGGAGCAGAGATCTTCCTGTACTGCTCATCTACAGCCGAAGTCTTGATAATGGCCTTACCGAGATTTCCAGTAACCAACTGCAACCCACCCGTAGGCTGGAATGCCTCTTTTACAGGTCTGAGCACACTGTTATCTCCGGAGGTTTTTGCCACGGATTTCCACGCGACAGAATTGCCCTCAAGACAGGGCACCTGGGTGTACTTGTCCATACCTTTACCAGCAACAGTACTGACATCCTGGTGCAGCAGACCTTCATTCAGCAATTCACGAATGATAAAGGCCAGTCCGCCTGCCGTATTGAAGTGATTCACATCCGCAACACCATTGGGGTAAACCCTTGTCATTAAAGGTATAACTTTTGACAGTTCGGCAAAATCTTCCCAACGAATACTGAAGCCTGCCGCTTTAGCGATAGCAACCAGGTGCAGTGTATGGTTACTAGAACCACCGGTCGCCAACAAACCAATGATTCCATTGGTCAGGGCCTTCTCATCAACAATATGCCCAAGCCGCATGTTACCTTTCGCTGCATTATTTATTACCTGGCGGGTTGCTTCCCGGGTCAGCGCTTCACGCAAGTCGGTACCCGGATTAATGAATGAGCTTCCTGGCAGCTGCAGTCCCAGGAACTCCATTAACATCTGGTTGGTATTCGCAGTGCCGTAAAATGTGCATGTTCCCGGGCTATGGTAGGCAGCCGACTCTGCCACCAGTAAATCACCGCGGCTTGCTTCACCTGCTGCGAATGATTCTCTGACTTTGGCTTTTTCCTTATTCCCCAAACCGGAAGGCATTGGCCCGGCAGGAATAAATATTGTGGGCAAATGACCAAAAGCCAGTGCCCCTATCATCAACCCGGGAACAATCTTGTCACAAATACCCAGGCAGGCAACACCATTGAACATATTGTGTGAAAGCGCCACTGCCGTTGATAGCGCTATAACCTCCCTGCTGAACAACGAAAGATCCATACCATCCTGGCCCTGAGTAATGCCATCACACATAGCTGGCACACCACCAGCAAACTGGGCCACCGCATCGTTTTCATTGGCTGCTTCCCGAATCTGATCGGGATATTTTTCATAAGGCTGGTGAGCACTCAGCATGTCGTTATAAGCAGAGACGATGCCTATATTAATAACGCCCGGATCCTGCAGGCGGGATTTAATGTCGGACGAACAGGCAGCAATACCATGAGCAAGATTGCTGCAGGGCAATTGCGCGCGGTCAGGGCCCTCTTCTGCAGCCCTGTGTATTTTGTCCAGGTATTTCTGCCTGGATTCGGAACTGCGCTGTTTGATTCTTTCTGTGACCTGTTCAATAACAGTGTGCATTGGTATGACCCTCACGGAGCGCAGAATATATTGATATCGGCAGCATTGAGCAAATGTTCAATCGGCAGCCCTTCAGGATTTTCAAGCTGCTGTCTTTTCTTTTCGCCAAACACCAGCAGCAGGATTTCATTTGTGTTCAGGATAGCCGGCAATGTCATGCTTATTCTTTGAAATTCGCTAGACGGGGTCATCACCTGGATAGTCTGGCTTTTACTTTTCAACCCCTGTTGCAACTGTGGAGAGTCCGGGAACAGCGAGGCAAAATGACCGTCTTCTCCCATACCCAGCAAACTGCAGGCTGCAGGCAAAAGTGAACCAAGCCTGGCATCATCAGGCGGTATGAAACTGCCTCCAGCGGCTTTATCTCTTAGCAGATGATCACGGACCAGTTTTTCATTGCTCTGGGGATGGTCTACTGGCACGCAGCGCTCATCAGACAGGGTGATGTAAACGCGATCCCACTCAAGGTTACGACCAGATAGAATGTCGAAGCAGCGTATAGGACTATTTCCACCGCTGGCAACAAGCAAGGCCTTTCCAACAGCTTCAAGTTGGCGATGAAGCGAAGATTGAATATGGTCGGCCAATGCCTGTGAAGCCGCTTCCCTGTCACTAAATATTTGCATCTGCCAATTCAAGCCTATCCGATTGCCCAATGCCTTTTATCCCTGTCCAGCATCAGGAATGCCCCGGTCGGCCCCCAGGACCCCGCACTGTAGGACTCAATTGGCTGGCCTGCTGATTGCCAGCCTTCAATGATGCCATCTGTCCATCGCCATGCCGTTTCTATTTCATCGCGACGCATGAAGAGAGCCTGGTTACCCCTGAAAATCTCCATCAGTAAACGCTCATAGGAATCGGGATATTTGACACCAAAAGTTTGCTCGAAACTCAGATCCAATGAAACAGGTTTGAGCTTGAACCCTCCGGGTCCAGGCTCCTTGGCCATGATATTGAGCTTCATACCTTCATCGGGCTGGAGCATAATCGACAGCCGGTTTGGCAAGGTTGAAAAATGTTCCGTATCAAATATTGAATGCGGCACCTGCTTGAACTGGATAAGGATTTCAGAATGCTTTCTTTCCAGCCGCTTTCCTGTTCGCAGGTAAAAGGGAATGCCAGACCAGCGCCAGTTATCGACTTCTAGCTTGATGGCGACAAAGGTTTCTGTCCCTGAATTGGAATTTCCCCCTTCAAGCTGTTCAGCATACCCGTTCACGGCTTCGCCATTCACAGCACCTGCTGTGTACTGCCCTCTTACCGTGTGAGTTCTCACCTGGTTTTCACGGATTGGCTTCAGAGCCCTCAGTACTTTAATCTTTTCATCCCGCACCGAATCATCGCCAAGACTGCTCGGAGGTTCCATGGCCACGAGGCAAACAAGCTGCATCAGATGATTCTGAACCATATCGCGCAGGGCACCTGTCTTGTTATAAAACTCAAGGCGACTCTCCACTCCAAGATCTTCAGCCACTGTAATCTGTACATGATCAATGACTTCCCTTCGCCACAAGGGTTCGAACAAAGAGTTGCCAAACCTGAGAGCAAGAAGATTCTGGACTGTTTCCTTACCCAGGTAATGATCTATCCTGAATACCTGGTTCTCCCTGAAACATTGACCAACATCATCGTTGATATTGCGCGCCGATTCATAATCATGACCTACCGGTTTTTCCAATACGATGCGCATATCATCCTGCACAAGGTCATTGTGGCTCAGTCCCTTGGCAATTGATCCAAACAGTGAAGGGTGTGTTGCCAGGTAAACCGTTCTTGTCTTGTGTTCATGACCCTTGAGTTTTGCTGCAAGTTGATCCCAGCTGTCATGATCAAGTGCGTCAAGCTGGACATAATCAATGAGCGCTGCAAAGGCGCTGAAATTTTCCCCGACTGCTTCGGGACTGATCTCCTTGAGGGCCAGTTTGATCTTTTCAATATAGCCTGCCTGATCAAGCTCCTCCCTGCCCACGCCAATAATACGACTGTCATTGGTTATCTGGCCGTCGCAAAAACGATGAAAAAGTGCGGGAAGCAGTTTTCTTGACGCCAGGTCACCATTGCCTCCGAAAATAATGAGGTCAAATGCATCGACAGGAATCAGTTCAGCCATGGCTTCTTCCTTTTCAGGTGTTGAAAAGAATTAATGCCCTCGAAAGGGCATTAATTATAACTAGCAGGAACTGCTATGAAAGCATGTCATGGCAGGACAAAAGGGGGGAGGCCCTGCCATCACATCATCAATCCTTACCAGTAGTAAGCGAAACGTAATCCGTACTGGGCTGGTGCTGAATAGGAACCACGTGGTTGACCAGCTTCAACCTGGCGCCACCAGGCGATTTCCTCGTTAGTGATGTTGTAGCCATATGCCTGCAGATACCATGGAGCATCCTCTGCCGGCTTGTAAGTCAGCAGAAGATCAGCCATGTACCAGCTGTCCCTGTGATCGCCAAAGGTTTCAACATCATCCATAAAGTAGCCTGGCAAATCCACGTAATCACCATTGGGGCTGAATCCTGTACCGTAACCACCTGGATCATTCACATGTTTGTCGGCATTCCAGATAGTCAGATAGTCCTCAGACTGCCAGTGGTAGTTAAGTGAAGAAGTCAGGATACCAAAGTCACCCAGTACGAAGTCATGCTCCCAGCGAACAGTGAAAGCGACATCCGGAGAAAACGGTGCTTCGTTACCTTTCAGGTTAACTGCATTCTCAGGAACATTGGCAATGGACTGGTCATAACCCGCCCGGCCGAATTGTGCATCCATACCGTAGTACCACTGGGTAACAAAGTCATCAGTAATTTCCGTGTCCATGAAGGTTGCCCAGCCATTGATGCGGCCATTCTCGTAGGGGATCCAGTCAAATTCGAGTTCTATACCCTGCATGACCTGCTCTCCGAAATTCTGGGTTCCCCAGATGGTGACGACCTGCTGAACCTGCTCCACTTCCATGGTTTCGCGGTTGAACTCAGTGGCAAAAACAGTATCAACTGGCACGTTGCCCGTGAACTGCTTGCCGTCATACTTGGTGTGATAGTAGTTAGCAGATAGGTTCATACGGCCATCCAGTAGCCTGGTCTTGATTCCGAATTCAGCCGTTATAGCCTCTTCAGTATCGTAGGACGTGTCAACACGGGAACCTGGACCTTCAGGATGCGTCGTATTGTCACCGCGCACATACTGGTCAGCAATACTGCCTGACTTGAAGCCCGACGCTATGTAGCCATAGGCAAACGTGGTGTCATTGACATCCCAATCCAGACCAATTCGCCAATCAGTGCTATCGAATTTGGCGCTGGCATCATTTTCTGATGTCTGCACGTAACAACCGGTGCCGCCAAAAAATGGACCACCACCGTAAGGACCGCCCTGGGCCTCACAGTTAACTCCTGCAATCTGGCCTCCGGCAAGATGGAAGTCAGGTGTCAGTGCATTCAGGTTTTCAGGAAATGCAAAACGCTGACCCCAAATCTCAGTTGAAGGGTAACAGCTGTTCCATACTGTACAGTCATAGTTTGCACCACCAACATCAGACTTTTCATCTTCTGTGTAACGTGCACCCACTGTCAGGAACAGATCGTCTCTGAGCGGGTAAGTGACCTGACCAAATATAGCAGTGGATTCCACCACACGATCAGGCTGTACAAACAGGCTGTCACCATTGAGTGTTGCATGGAAAAAGGCTTCCATATCATTGTCCTCTTTCATCCAGAAAGCACCTGCAACCCATGCCAGGTCACCAGTAGTACTCTTGAATTCAAGATCAACAACGTTGGAATTAGCCTTGTAATCATTAATGATCAGGGCCATGTCATAAGCGGCATTAGCGCCACCATCGGTATCCCACTGGGAATACTGCCGTAACTGCTGGTTACCGTACTTGGCAGTGAATGCAATGTCACCGAAATCCTGGGAATAGATAGCCCGAGCAGAACGGATTTCCATATCCACTACTCCGGGTACGTTTACAAACGAGGTATAACGATCGTTGGTACCCTGGATATCTTCACAGGTGTTACCAGGATATACAGCAGGATCACCCAGCAGTTTATTATCACGCAGTGCCATCTGTTCGCAGGAATACATGTTCTGCCAGCCTGCGCCGTCATCCTGAAACACTTCGTACTGCAGCGTCAGGTCACTCGTTTCACTAAACAAGTAACGACCACTGATGCGATAGGCATGCTGGTCAGTATTGTTATAAAAAGTGGAGGCATCGGCCTTTACCTTGGTCTGAGGCAATCCTATCTGCCAGCCCGGATCAGCCCAACAGCCATCCTGCCAGCTCTGGCAACCCAGGTACCATGAATAATCCGTGGCAGTTGTTTTCTGGCTCTGGTCAGTGATTGGCTGGAACTGGTCTCTTACCGACTGGGGAAGGAAGCGCCAATCTGGCTGTGATCCATCATAAAAGCCATTCAAAAAAGAATCACGTTCTTCAGTCATGAAAGCAAAACGCAGGGCAAAACGGTCATTGATCGGCAGGTTAAAATGACCACGAATGCCTTCCTCGTTGAAACGACCCGCATTCAGAGTAACTGCGGCTGTCTGCTCATTGGGGTCAGGCTTGGCGGTAACAATATTCAATGTACCCACGATAGAGTTCCTGCCAAAAAGAGTACCCTGTGGTCCCCTGGCAAGCTCTGCCCTTTCCAGGTCAAACATCAGTGCATTGGCACCTTGCGGCCTTGGCACGTATATCCCGTCAACGTGAATACCTACAGCAGGATCGCCCACCTCTGTGACATTCGTTGAACGTACACCACGCAGGGTAATAATCGGCGCGCTTGTATCAGAATTCTGAATAGAAAGTGCTGGCAATGCGTAACTCAGGTCTTTCACATTATCAATGCCAAGATTCTGCATCTGCTCGCCTTCCATGGCAGAGATCGCCAGTGGCGTTGTCATGATATCCGTTTCACGACGCGTAGCAGTGACTGTTATGGTTTCAATTTCAAAACTTTCGTTGATTTGCTCCTGTGCAAAAACAGACGACACCGGCATTGCTGCCAGTGCTGAAATGCTCCAACACAATATATTGACTTTGGGCATCATGTATTCCCCCCGGTTAATCAGTTATGTAAATTGCTTTCGAAGCTCCCTGGACACTTTTTATCAATAAAAGGTTCAGATGTCAGAGCGATTCGGTAGCAGATTTATTCCCCATTCAGATTTAAAGTTTTGCTTTAATTCAGCTATGACAGCGTTGTCATTAACCATTGTTATATGATAACTTGACAGCGTTGTCAACATTTAAGAAAAAAATAATTCCCTGCTTAAATACCTTTACTATGTAGGGTTAAAATAGCCAGGCCAGGTCAGTTAATGCTGGCAACACAGAATAAAAAAAGGGGCAGCCCGGCTGCAGTATTCGAGAAGTTACCAATGAATTTCATGCAAAGAGCCACGCTAGAAGATGTCGCAATCCGTGCCGGCGTATCCATCAAAACGGTATCACGCGTCGTCAATAATGAACCAAATGTCCGTGAAGACACCCAGGAAAAAGTTGCAAAGGCTATTGCCGAGCTCAATTACAGGCCTAATGCCTCGGCCCGCAATCTTGCCAGCAAACGCTCCCACCTGGTGGCATTGCTGTATGACGACCCAGCCGCTTACGAACTTCCCTCTTCCGGTTACATAATCAATATGCAGGAAGGGGTGCTTAGGGCCTGCCGGAAAAATAACTATGATCTTCTCATTCACCCATGCAATCCCAAGAGTCGCAGCATCAGCGGAGAGATCAAATCCCTGATTGATCATGCTCGGCCGGACGGCATTATTGTGGCCGCACCGCTGTCAAATATGCCTAAAATCATTCGCGCTATAGAATCCACGGGAACAACAATTGTCTGTCTTTCCCCCGGCAAGAAAGATCCTGCACACAGCACAATTTCAACTAACGACCGGGAGGTGAGCGCAGAAATGGTGCATCATCTTCATTCACTGGGCCACAAATCTATTGCCTTCATTGCCGGGGACCCCAGCCACAAGGCGGTATCCAATCGCCTGGCAGGTTTTCGCAAGGGTATGCAGGAATGCGCACTGAAGGTTCAGGATTCACTGATCATGGCTGGGGACAACTCGATTGGAGCAGGCGAAATTGCAACTGAAAAACTGATGGCCAGGAAGTCACCGCCAACCGCAATATTTGCCGCCAATGATGATATGGCCGTGGGCGTAATTCGTGCTGCCAAGAAACTGGGTATTGCTATTCCTGATGAACTTTCCGTAGCTGGCTATGACGATATCGCACTGGCAAGACAGGTCTATCCTTCCCTGACAACCATATCCCAGCCCCTGGCAACCATGGCCGAGCATGCCGCGAAAATAATCATCGAGGGTGCAGCCCGGAAAGAGAAAGTGCAGCGTCTCGAAATCGTACCTGGTGTCCTGAAGATCAGGGAGTCAACCGGCACTGTACCCGAATACTAAGCCCAGATATTGCCGGACTACTACCTAACCTGAAAAGGGATATTGGCATGGGCAGCATGGTTGTTTCCATCATAGGCATAGACGAATAAACGGTAATTGCCTTTCATTTCAGGAACAGTGAAAACCATCCTGCCATTTTTTTCACTAATGATTTCCATTGGAATATTTTCCAACTGCGCTTCCTTGTCACCCCCTACTTCCTGGGCCGTGCTTTCAGGTTTGAGTTCCCAGGCCAGTCTGATTTCATCCTTATCGCGGTCCCTTATTCTAATCCGTGCAGTCACCTGCCTACCCGGGGAAAGCGTAACGCTGTCATGGGCAGACCTTGCATCCAGGGTAAAAGAGCGTACTTCTGGAGAACGGTTTTGGGGCCATGATCCATTCCATAGATAGTGCATGATATCGACTGTTTCTGTTTCCTCGCCGGCCTCGGTGAACATGCCAAACCATGTTGGTGTTCTTTCCTGCTTCTGACCCCAGAGAAAGGCAAATGACCCAATGATGACATCACCGTGAGGCACTATATTTTCCTGGTAACCTTCCAGGTAGACATCGGCTTTTTCCGTACTGTTCATCTCTATTGGCGCCTGCCAATTTGTCTTGGGCATTTCCCAATGACCAATGGCACCCCATTCTGTTATCCAGACCGGCCTGTCAAGATCAGCCTCGCGGAGAAAATCAGGGACATTAAAAATTTCCCCATAGACCTGGAAACTCAGGATATCAAGGTCAGGTGCCAGTGTTTTCAGGTCATCGACCACATCAAGACCCAGTCCTGCAACTGTCGAGGTTACGGGGTGATTCGGATCAAGCTCATGGATCATCAAGGCAATATCGTTTACAACCTCGTAAACACGAGAATTTGTGTAATCAAAATTGAGTTCATTGCCAATAATCCATGCCATCAGCGCAGGATGGTTCCGATACTTCAGGATTTCACTTCGTATAATTTCTTTTTGGAGGGAAACCGCCGTTTCATCGTTGTAATCAAAACCCCAGCGCTCCGGTGAAACCGGTAAACCAAGCGCCACCATCACGCCATTGGCATGGGCTGTATCGAGTACTTCCTGGGCATTCTCGGTGGACCAGTTACGTATGGCATTGCCACCATGGGCAGCGAACAATGCAATATCCCCGAATTCAAGGCCAGCTCCCTTTATCTCGAACGGACTGCCATCACGCAGCAACCTATACCCGCTATCCAGCTTTTCTATCTCAATTTTAACTGGGCCAGGTTCAGCACATATGGCACACATTGAAAAAATTAATGTGATGACTGCTAAAAAAATTCGATTAAGCATGTTGTATACCTACCAGTTCATCTTCTATCTGTTCAAGGGATTTACCCTTGGTTTCCGGGAGAACTTTAACAACAATAACCAGGCCAGCCACTGCAAAAAGGCAGTAGACCAGGAAAGTTGTTGCACTACCCAGATTCTCCAGCTCCCAGGGAAAAACAAGAGTAACCAGAAAAGCTATGGCCGAGTTAACCAGGCCGACAAAGGAAATCGCCTTACCCCTGATACGGTTAGGGAAAAGTTCAGAGAACAATACCCACATGACAGGCCCAAGCGAAATAGCAAAACTGGCAACAAAGCCTAGAATACCCACAAGAATAAGCATCGGCTGAAGATTGGCAGCTGCTTCAAGCAGGGCATTCTTGTACTGGTCATAAAGCTCCGGACCAAGCGAATCAGCAAGGGCAGTCTGAAAGGCAATGTCACTTTCAAATATCACGCCTACCACACCAGCTGACTGTAACACCTGCAATTCTTCTGCCAGAACTGCCAGGCTGGTACTGTCCAGCACATAGGTCGCTGAAGCAAAGCCGTAGGAAAGAAGGCCCATGAAAAACGCCACTCCCGTCAGACCAATGACCAGCAGCTGCTTTCTGCCCAGTCTGTCGATGAGACTCATGGCAGCAACAGTAAAGACAACATTGATGAGTCCGACCAGGATTGCCTGCATGAAAGCTGCATCAGTGCCCACACCAGACTGGGCAAATATCATGGGCGCGTAATAAAACACAGCGTTAATACCGGTTATCTGCTGAAGTACTCCTACACTCAGACCAATGATGAGCACTAGCCGCATTGAATGATCAGTCAAGGCTGACCATGGCACAACTGGAGACTGCTGTTCTGAATGGATCGCCTGTTTTAGTTTACTGACTTCCTGCTCTGCCGAAACCGGGCCCGATATTTTTTCAAGAATGGAGAAAGCTTCGGTCTCTCTGTTCTGGAGAATGAGCCAGCGGGGGCTTTCCGGTACGCGGGCAAGAAAAACAAAGTAAAGTACCGCCGGTACAAATTCTATACCGAGCATCCAACGCCAGGTCAGGGAGTCAAGTCCGATCATGTGTACCCAGGCCAATTCGGTCTGTGCCAGTTTCAGAATCAGGAAATTGGAAAAAAAGGCAACAGAAATACCAATGACAATATTAAACTGGTTAAAGGACACCAGTTTGCCCCTCTGTGCTGGTGGCGCCATTTCAGCAATGAGCATGGGTGCAACAATTAGCGATGCGCCCACACCAATCCCCCCTAACATGCGAGCCAGAACCAGAAGCAGAAACGAGGAAGCAAGTGCGGAAGCTATGGCAGACACAGCGAACAGGATCGCTGCAATTTTTAATACAACAAGTCGACCAAAGCGATCACTGAGCGGGCCGGCAAAAAACATTGCCAGCGTGGCGCTTAGGGTGAGAGAGGAAACAGACCAGCCCAATTCAAGGCTGCTGAGGGAGAATTCCTGCTCAATGTAACCGACGACACCCGAAATCACGGATGTATCGAATCCCATGAGGAAACCACCGAGTGCAATGATCAATGCTATGGCTATCATGAGATTCTTATTGCCTCTCTGTGGGTTAAGTTATTAAGAGGTCAACCTGAAATCGGTCTCCAGGGTAGCCAGTGAATCACCGCCAATCCATGCACGAAATTCTCCGGGCTCAAGGATCCGTTGCTGTTTGCGCCCATAAAATGAAAGGGCTCCCGCATCGAGTTCAAAACTTATCCGCTCCGTCTGTCCAGGCCTTAAGGTTACCCGCCTGAACCCTTTCAGTTCTCGAACAGGCCTGGTCACACTTCCCACCAGATCTTTGATATATAGCTGGACGATTTCTGTCCCCACCGCACTTCCTGAATTGGTGATATCCGCACTGATGGTAACGCTCTCTCCTGCCCTGATTTCATTATTACTGCATTCGATATTGGAATAGCTAAATGTTGTATAGGAAAGGCCAAATCCAAACGGGAAAAGTGGCTTATACCCTTCATCCAGGTGGAATACACACATGCCTAGGGATGTCTGGGGAGTCTTTGGTTCTATTTCATCAATATGAATGACCTTGTCTTCACTTGGTGGTTTGCCGGAATTTTTATTATTGTAGTAAATGGGTATCTGTCCCACGTGACGCGGGAAGGTCACCGGTAATTTTCCTGATGGAACAGCATCACCGAAAATAAGCTCAGCAATAGCAGAGCCACCCATGGTGCCGGGATGCCAGGCGAACAAGAGTGCATCAACGTCATTCAGAATATTTGTAAGGGTTAAAGGTCTTCCTGCCATAATGACAGCAATGATTGGCTTGCCCGCTGCCTTAATACTTTTAACCAGGGCTTCCTGACAACCGGGCAAACTGATGTCTGCGCGGCAATGAGCCTCACCGGAAAGGATAGATTCCTCACCAAGAAAGAGCACTACGGCGTCACTGCTTTCGACAATTTGCATGGCTTCAGAAATATCAGCCTGTTTATCCCTGCTAGTCTCCATAGCCTTGCAGTAGGCAACCTCCGTGCCCGGTGCGACGGCCTGACATATCCCCTGTAGACCTGTGACACTCAACTCGGGATTTCCATCAAAGATCCAGGTGCCCAGCTGTTCATAGGGATCATCTGCCATCGGACCGATGACTGCGATCTTCTTTAAGGACTCCCTTGCAAGGGGAAGTACGCCATCGTTTTTCAGCAGGACCGTGCTTTCAATTGCTGCCCGCTTAGATACCTGCAAGGCATCCTCGAATTCTGTTTCTGCAAAAATGCCTGGATTGCTGAAAGGATCATCAAACAAGCCCAGCTGAAACTTGATGCCCAGGATATTCGTTACGGCTTCATCTAGCACATCTATGGCAAGCTTCCCTTTTTCCACCAGTGAGGGAAGGCTGCTGGTATAGGCATCTCCCGCCATTTCCATCGAGACTCCGGCTATAACTGCCTCGTACGCCGCCTGCTCCTTGTTCTCGGCAAAACCATGTGTCTCCAGTTCGCCGATTGAATCCCAGTCACTGACAACAAAGCCTTCATAACCCCATTCTTCTCGGAGTACATTGCGAAGCAAATATTCATTACCAGTGGCTGGGACACCATCTATATCACTAAATGATGTCATGACAGTGGTAATACCTGCCTCTACAACAGCTCTGAATGGTTCAAGGTAAATATTACGCAGTTCATTTTCAGGAATATTCGTAGTGGCATAATCACGCCCCCCTTCGGCGGCTCCGTAACCCACAAAATGCTTGGCACAAGCGGCTATGTTTCCGGCTTCTGAGAAGTTTTCACCCTGAAACCCCCTGGTCATGGACACTCCAAGCGTAGCAGTGAGATAAGGGTCCTCGCCCAGGCTTTCAGCAATCCTTCCCCATCGTGGATCCCTGGAAATATCGAGCATCGGAGCAAAGGTCCAGTTCACGCCATGAGCTGCTGCCTCGAGAGCCGCAGATTTTGCACAGGCCTCAACAAGGCCCGGATTCCAGCTGGCTGCCTGACCCAGGGGTATCGGCATGACCACGGAAAAACCATGAATTACATCACGACCAATAATAAGGGGAATATGCAGGCGGGTTTCTTCCACAGCTATTCGCTGCATTTCATTGACCAAACCAACATCCACCTGGTTGATCACTGAACCTATTTTTCCTGCCCTGATGTCGTCAGCCAGTGTTGCAGAAACTTCATCCAGGCCCGCATCAACCTGGCACATCTGGCCAATTTTTTCCTCCAGTGTCATTTCCCCTACGAGTTCAGCGATACGCTGCTTAACCGTGGCTGAGTGTTCTATTGTCGCGGCATTGGTGAGTGCCATATTTCCCCTCCGATATGAAAATGCTCAACACAGACAGTTTTAATAACTGATGTTCACCATTGCTGTAATACAGCATTTTCAAGATATAAAGTGTCGCCTTTGATAGTCAGAGAAGGTGGCTTTCTCATTGCCACTCTGTATTGATAGCTCTTACTGTCAGGCAGTGGACGTTTTTTAACAATATTTGACAGCGCTGTCAATTCTATGGATTATTGAATAATGCAACATTATGAAACCAAGCCGGAAGACCGCATCCCTTTTTTGGGAAAAATAATCTATGGGCTTGGGGGGTTTGTGAACAACCTGCTTGCCTACGCCATAGGCAGCATGGTCATCGTGCTCAACCTCGGACTAGGCATGAATCCGGCACTTGTAGGCCTGCTTGGTGCTCTACCCCGCCTGACCGACAGCATTACTGATCCCATTATGGGATATATCTCTGACAATACCCGCTCACGCTGGGGACGTCGCAGACCCTATATTTTCTGCGGGGCAATTCTCTCAGGACTGTGTTTTGCGTTGCTTTGGCAGCTCCCAAGGGGTGAGAGTGAGTCCTATTACTTCTGGTACTTCCTGATCGGGTCACTGATTTTCTACCTGGCCTATACCATGTTTGCCACGCCCTGGGTCGCTTTCGGCTACGAGATGACGCCGGATTATCATGAGCGCACCCGGCTGATGGGCACACAGAATTTTATTGCGCAGCTGGCTTACGTGATTGGCCCCTGGTTTCTGCTTTTCATGCAAAATGAAAATTACTTTGATGACATGGTGGACGGAGCAGCAGGCCTGTCCATACTGATTGCCGCAGCTGTTATTGTGATTGGGGTCACTCCGGCGCTCTTCCTCCGTGAAAGGTTGCAGGATATTGCTTCACAGGAAGCAGAGAGTAGCCATCAGCATGAGCCCTCCTCGATGGGCAAAATCATCATGGCCAACATGAGGGATTTCTTTAGTGGCTTCTGGGAGGCATTGAAGGTAAAACCATTCCTGAAGCTTTGCCTGGCAACCTTCCTGATTTTCAATGGCTTCATCCTCGTGGCTTCCCTGCAGGCCTATGTAGTAATTTATTATGTTTTCAATGGCGACACCCTAGCCGGAGCCGAATATGCTGGGTACGAAGGATCACTCAGAGCCATTTCCACATTTGGCATTATTGTTTTAATTACCTGGCTTGCTACACGAATTGGCAAGCGCCGCACTTTGATGCTGACTACAGCCGTTTCCATGGTGGGTTATGCATCCAAATGGTTTCTCTATAACCCCGAGATGCCCTGGCTGATAATGATTCCAGCCCCTCTGATCGCATTCGGTTTTGGCGGTTTATTTACGCTCGCACCCGCGATGATGGCCGATGTTGTAGATTACGACGAGACTACGAGCCATGAACGCCGGGAAGGTATGTTTGGCTCGATATTCTGGTGGGTAGTCAAGCTGGGCCAGGCTGTTGCCATTGCCGGCGGCGGTCTGATTCTCAATGCGACAGGGTTTGATGTCGATCTGGGAGAACAGTCGTCTCAAACCATTCATACCATGCGCCTCTTTGATGCTTTCGTACCCGTGGTTACTTCTGCAATTGCAATCTGGGCGATATGGAGCTTTTCACTGACTGAAGAAAAGGCGCATGAGATCAGAGCCCAGCTGGAAAAAACCAGGGGCACAGCCTGAATTTTTTAAGCACAAGAGTAAGCACAAAGAGGCGTTTTACATAACCATGGCAAAAATACGAATCGGCTTAATGGGCCTGGGACGGATAGGCCGACAGATTTTCAATCTGGCCTATCAGGATGATAGTTTTGAGGTTGCCGCTATCTCTGATGTGGGCAGGCCAGAAATTCTGCACCATCTGCTGGCCAAGCATATGGGTCAGAAAAATCCCGTCGCACTGGATGGTAAATTCCTGGTTACGGACAAGGGCAAAACACGCCTGCTCGAAGCAGACAAACCCGGAGAAATCCCCTGGGATGTTTTTGGCGTGGATTATGTCATTGATGCCACGGCTAAATTCCGACGTGCCTCAGAGTTAGCGCCTCACCTGGATAACGGGGCGAAAAGAGTGATTTCTACCGTCCTGCCGGAAGACGATCTGGACAGAGTGATTCTCTTTGGCGTCAATGAGGATGAAGCCATGACAAGCGACAGTCTTGTTTCTGCAGGGTCAGCCTCCACCACTGCCACAGCCCATGTTCTTGCAACTATCCTGGCAAAATATGGATTGCACCATGCCAGTATGACCTCCGTTCATGCCTATACCTCCGATCAGAGCCTTCAGGATTATGCAGGCCCGGATTACCGACGCAGCCGCTCAGGGGCTGAAAACATCATTCCCAACCAAAGCCCAGCGGCCAAATGGGTCCAAAAGATCGTGCCTGAAATGCGAGGCAAGTTTTCGGCCTATGCCCTGAATGTCCCGGTCCAGATTGGTTCGCTCCTGGATATGACGCTCATGGTTGAAGATGAATCAGTGTCCGCAGAAGACATTACAGACCTGTTCGACCTGGCAGCAGCAGAAAATCCAGACCTGTTTGCCACGACTGATGACCCTATCGTGTCCTCTGATGTGAAAGGAGCGACTCAGTCCCTTGTCATAGACAAGGCAGCCACGTTAAAAGCCGGTACCAATATCATCAAGCTGCTGGGCTGGCACGAATCTAACGGCCACGCACGCCGTGTACTCGATATTATCCGGCACTACTCACAACTTGATGCCGTAGCAGAAAATAAAAAGGAAGACTCATGATCAGGGTTGCCATAAACGGGTTCGGCAGAATCGGGCGCGCGGTTTTTCGCCTCGCTGAAAACATTGATGAAATAGAGATCGTGGCCATCAACGACCTTTTCGATCCTGAAGCACTGCGCTACCTGCTCAATTACGACACGGTAATGGGCAGGTTTGAAGGAGGGGTCAGCATCAAGGACGGCTACATGGTCACGGATAAAAGCAAGGCCCTGATGCTGGAACATTCAGATCCGGCTTTACTGCCCTGGAAAGATCTTGAAGTGGATGTTGTTGTGGAAGCTACCGGAATATTCCGTGCCAGGGAGCAGGTGGCAAAACACCTGGAAGCAGGCGCCAGGCGCGCCCTGCTGACCGTGCCCGCGAAGGATGACATCGACTACACCGTAGTCCTGGGTGTTAACGATGACGGGCTGAAACCAGAGCACCAGATTATTTCCAATGCCAGTTGCACCACCAACTGTATAGCGCCGCTGGTAAAAATTCTGAGCGACCACTCCGGTATCCGCCAGGGTGTGATTAATACCGTACATGCTTATACCAATGACCAGCGCCTGGCAGATGTTCCGCACAGCGACTGGCGACGCAGCCGCGCTGCCGCAGAAAATATTATTCCCACCTCCACCGGTGCTGCCAAAGCTGTTGGTGAGGTGCTGCCTGAACTGAAAGGCAAGCTGGATGGAATTGCAGCACGTGTTCCTGTGCCAGATGGTTCTGTTGTTGATCTGTTCGTGGAGCTTGAAAATGAAACCACTGTGGAAGCATTGCACAGTGCTATTAGCACAACGGCAGAAAATAAGATGAAAGGGGTGCTGGAATATTCCGAGGCGCCAATCGTATCAAGCGACATTATCGGTAATCCCCACTCTTCCATATTCGATGCTTCCTTCACTCAGCTGATAGAAGGGCGCTACCTGAAGGCACTGGCCTGGTATGACAACGAATGGGGCTATTCAAACCGCGTCTGTGATGTACTGAAACTGTTGCGGGACTGATACAGTAAAGTTTCCTATACCCATTTGCACCCTCGCTGACTAACTCTGGACGACCAGTCCATAGGTGTTTATTCTTCCTTTTTACTTTTAAGGAAGTCAGCCGCGCCCAATCGCTGTTGACCAGCTACCGCGAGTGGATACACAAAATATACGTTTCATCATCAACCAGCCCCAGACAACTGAGGAAAGCATCTCCAAACCAGTGCCCATTGGGAAAACCATTCCCGAGTGGTACAAGCAGGCAGATCGATACGGTAAAGATCCCCGGACCGGCCAGTATTATGAAATGCCGGAAATTGGGGGGAAGATTCCTACCTGGAAAGCCTGCCCGGCTGTGTTCGATATTATGGGCAGCGGTTATACCTACAGAACGCCTTGTGATATCGAATTCGTTGAAGATAACCAGGGCGGAATCCAGGGACGTGTGCTGGATTCGAAACATGAAAAGTTCCTGGTCGAGCGAGAGCCCATAGCCCAGTTTGTCTATCCAGAGGGTTACCATCTGAAGCATTTCGCCTGGTGGCCAGACTGGGGTGTTGAATTACCGGACGGTTATAGCGCGCTTTACACTCACCCACTGAATCGTTTTGAACTGCCCTTCCAGACAACGAACGGCATCATAGATAACGACAAGGATCATATACCTGGGTCCATGCCGTTCTTCTTCCTGAAAGGTATCACAGGCATTCTTCCCGCGGGCACACCCATTGCACAGATACTGCCGTTTAAAAGGGAGCACTGGGAAGCAGAGATAGATGTATCCCTGTCTGAAAAGGACATGCAGGACAAGAATATCGCCAACAGCGAGCGCTTTCGGAAACCCGATGGTGGCGTTTACCTGAAAGAAGTCTGGGAACGCAGGAAGTACCAGTAACCATGGATACACAAAAAATTCGTTTTGTCGCAAACCGCCCCTGGCTCACAGAAGACAGTCCCTCCAGACCCGGACCTTTATTGAAAACCATTCCTGACTGGTACAGAAAAGCAGACCGTTATGCCAAGGACCCGAAAACCGGGTTACCCTGGCAGCAACCTGATGGCGGCGGAAAATTTGCCACCTGGAAAGCCTGCCCGGCTATTTTTGATGTCATGGGCAGCGGCTATGCCTACAAAACACCCTGCGATATTGAGTTTGGTGAAGATACGCAGGGCAATCCTGTCGCCCGCCTTGGCGATTCACGCTACCAGAATTTCCTGACCGACCGTATGCCCCTGGACAGGTTTCCACCACCCCAGGGATACCATGCGAAGCATTTTGCCTGGTGGCCGGACTGGACTGTGGAATTGCCGGAGGGTTATAGCGCGCTGTATACCCAGCCATTGAATCGCTACGAGCTCCCCTTTTTGACCATGAGCGGCATCGTGGATAACGACAAAGTAAAACTACCCGGCACCATGCCCTTCTTTGTGCTGAAAGGAACGCGGGGAATTCTCCCGGCAGGGACACCTTATGCCCAGATAATTCCTTTCAAACGCGAACACTGGATAGCCGAGTACCTAGCCACCCTGACACCTGAGGAAATTGATGCCAGGAATCGGGCAAGCAGTGCAAAATACCGCAAACCCAATGGCGGTGTTTATATCAAGGAAGTCTGGGAAAAAAGAAAATATACGTAATCGGAAATTCTTACTGAAAAAAATAGGTGCAACACAATTCGGGGGAAATCGTATTGCACCTCAGGGGCTTGTGGAGAGCAATTGTGTGCTCAGGGGGAGTTAATTTTTTCTCAGGCCGCTATCCTCGTTCGTTTATTCACGTGCCGTCTCAATACCCTTTTCGCTTTCGACGCGCAATGTCTAATGGCCACGTACATGTCTGACTGGGTTGATCGAACTACGATGTTTGGTGCGTCCGATACTTTAATTACCACCTGGCATCGCTTATCAATGCCGCCATGGTTTTTACCGTTTATGTCTTCCAGCCTCACATCCAGCATCCTAATGAAGGGGTAGTTTCCCAGTGCATCAAACAGGCTTTCCTGGACTGCTTCTTTCAGGGAAGTTGTAAGAGAAAAACCTCTGGTTTGTATGTGTCTCACCATTTCTGTTCCTCCATTTCTTGAGTTCGGATAGCATCTTAATGCATAATTTTATTTCGTAATAATCGTATTTTATGTATATTTAATTCGGTTTTTCCGAATTATAATTTTAAGACAGCCTATGAATTACAAGCATCTGCACTACTTCTGGGTAGTGGCCAAAACCGGCAGTATTATCAATGCCAGCGAGGCATTGCATATCACACCACAAACCATAAGCGGACAATTGACCCTGCTTGAAGACTCGGTTGGGGGAAAGCTTTTTGTCCGTAAAAATCGAAAGCTCAGATTAAGTAACCTGGGACGAGTTGCCTTCAAATATGCTGATGAGATATTCAGCCTCGGAGAAGAACTGGAGGACGTACTCGGTAACGCAGAATCGCTGCAACAGGGACAGTTTTATGTGGGCATCATGGATGGTATTCCGAAAACTATTGCCTATAAAATTCTGGCGCCGGTCATTGAAGAGAAGCAAAATAAGTTGGTCTGCCAGGAAGGCAGTTTCGATCAGTTAATTGCAAAACTTGCAGTCAGGGATCTGGATTGCGTGATCAGTGATATGCCGGTCAGCTCAGCCTATAGCATCCGCGCCTACAACCATAAACTCGGCGATAGTCCGATGACCTGCTTTGCCGCAAAGAAAGCTACCAGAAAAAAGCTGCCTGAATTTCCGGACCTGTTATCGGAATCACCAGTGCTGTTACCAACCACTAACAGCACTATTCGCCCGGCCATCGATCAGTGGTTCATGTCTGAAAAAATATCACCGCATATAATCGGGGAATTTGATGACAGCGCTCTTTTAAAGGCATTTGGCCAGGCCGGTGACGGTGT